>Ga0163144_10009460_pt1 | contig 20930 bp, 37 predicted proteins | sample OliLak19BULKMAT1_FD_123175 | JGI IMG/M metagenome (GOLD analysis project Ga0163144, IMG submission 123175) | Freshwater microbial mat bacterial communities from Lake Vanda, McMurdo Dry Valleys, Antarctica - Oligotrophic Lake LV.19.BULKMAT1 | ecosystem: Environmental > Aquatic > Freshwater >... | reverse complement strand
AGGCGGCCGACGAGTCACAAAACTCACTCTGAACGCGAGACATGCCCGCCGTCAGTTCGATCGTCTGCACGCTCCACCACCACCCGTTTAATGACCAGGAGCGCGTCGGCCCTGACCTCGACCTGGTCGACGAACATGCCCAAGTGTTTGCCGAGCAGCCCGAGGGCCGCCACCCGGGCCGAGTGGGAGGCGTCCTCCCCCCGGTCGGTGGCCTCCTCCATGAGCCGGCCGATTACCCAGTCGTGGGTCAGTCCGACCCGCACCGCTCTAGTGTCTAGCAGTTCTTTAATTCTTTCCTTCACCCGAACTTTACCGAACATGCGTGGCCCGGCGGTGTCGGCGGACGCCGGCGTGGCGTCGGGGTAGGCGCGGCGGTAGGCGGCGGCCTCGTTGAGGTCGGTCAGGTACTCTTGGCAGAACCGCTCCTGATTGGCGTTGAGCGGCCGGCTGTCGTCCACGGGCGGGGCCTCTAACGTTCGTCACGGCCGGCCTCGGCCCTCCCGGGCGGGCGGCGGAGGCCGGCCCCGAGTTCCGGGTACGTCGACACCGGGGCCGGGAGGTCGGCCCCGGTCAGGTGGCGGTACGCCCGCCCGGCCGCGTCGCCGGCCAGTACGGCCGCCCGCAGGGCCGGCGTGTAGGGGAGTCGGAGAACCAGTTCCACGCCGTCAGTCACGGTCGCCTTCCGGTTCGAGGTACGTAACGGTCAGGGGCTCGTGTTCGTTCTCCCGGCGGGTCGAATAGGTGCCGCCGTTGCGTAGTCGTTTGGCTTCGCGGACGGCTTCCGACCGGACGGTTTTTTTGGCCCACCCGCGGAAGGCGTTCGTTTCGGCCGCGAGCGGGTTGCGGGCGGGGTCGAACCGGAGGCACAGGGCGGCGACGGCCGCCCGGCCGGCCGCCCTGAGGTCGTCCACCTGTTGGGAGCCGACGACCCCGAGGGCGGCGGCCATTTTGTACGCCAGCCGCTCGGCCCACTCGTAGTGGGTTGAGGCGAGCCGGGCCTGATCGGGTGTGAGGCGGGCGGCGTCGGCCCGGCGTCGGAGGCGGGCGAGGGCGTCGGCCCGGTCTCGGCCCCGCTCGACCAGCACGTCGAGTGTGTCGTCGGCCGGGTGGAATTTGGTCTCGTACCAGAGGCCGCCGTCCGGGTCGGCGACGCGGTCGGTGTCGAGCCGGCCGGCGGCGGTCAGGGCCTCGTAGGCGGCCCACCCGCGGGCCGCGTCGCCGGCCGGGGCGGGGCGGGTGGGCGGCGGCGGGTCGGCCGGGTCGGCGGCCGGCGGGTCGTGTAGCAGGCCGCCGACGCGGCACTCGCCGATCAGGTTGCGGACGGCCTCGTAGGGCAGGGCGTGCCCGGCCTCGGCCAGTTCGAGGGCCTTCTCGCGTGCCCGCTCGGGGGTGGACGGCTGGGCCAGGAGGTAGAGGGCGGTGGGGGTGAGGTCACGCACGATGTGTGGTTTGTTGCCGAACTGGGCGGCGGCCGTCATCATGCGGTGGGCCGACTGCTGGGTGAGCCGCAGCTCGTCCCGCACCCACGGCAGGTACCGGCCGTGGCCGATGCGGTCCCGCACCGCCCCGATGACGGCCCCGAGGGCGAGCATGTCCTCGGCGGACCGCCGGCACAGCCCGAGGGCGGCGACGGTCTGCCCCCGCAGCCATTCGCGGTCGGCCGGGTCGAGACCCGCGTGGGGGTCGGCGGGGGCAACGTGCGCGACGGCCGCGGGCATGCACTCGTCTCCGTGTCGGGTGCCGGATTATACCGCCGGGGGGGCGGGCGGGGCGGGCGGTGCCAGCCGCACCGCCACGGCCGGCAGGTCGGCGGCCTCGCACACCGACTGCCCGCCGGCCCGGCGGAACAGGCCGCCCAGGACGGCGTCCGTCCGGATCAGCCGCCGCAGCCGGTCGGGTGTGACCCCGAGCCGTACCGCGGCGGCCGGCAGGGTGACGAGGCCGGGTGGGGCGGGCGGGTCGGCGGTCAGGGGCGGGTCTCCGGCGTCGGCGGTCGGGCGGCCGACACCCGACACCCGGCCGATGGCACCGGGTCAGGCGATCGTCGTCAGGTGCCCGCACCCGCGGCAGAAGCAGGGGCGGGGCTCATTCTTCGACGCCCCGCCGCCGCGTAGACCTCCGCCGAACTCCGCGAGAACTCCGCGAGAACTCCGCGAGAACTCCGCGAGAACTCCGCCAGCCCCTCCGCGAGCGCCGGCGAATCATAGCGTGTCCGCCCCACACGTCATGAGACCCGCGAGCCACGACCCCCGCCCCGCCGGCGGAGCCGAGGCGGGGCGGGGCTGTCTGTCTTACAGACAGTGTTCTACCGGCCACCCACGCCCCCATCGGGGGCCACCCACGCCCCGATGAACGGGCGTTCAAGCGGCCCCCCCGTGGCGACCGTCACCTCGACCCCGTGGGCCGGCCCCGCCCGCCACCCCCACGCCCACGACACCCGGTCGTCCCCGTCGTCCACGCCCAACGCCGTGGCCACGGCGTCGATGACCCCCTTCAGGCTGGCCACGTTGTTGTCGGGGTCGCGCCGCCGCCCCCCCAGTCGCGTGACCGCGACGGCCGCCCGCGACCCCGGCCGGGACAGGTCGGGGAGGGTCACGTCCGCCAAGGCGGCGGCGACCGTCCGCCGCTCCCGCTTGACCCGCCGGCTCCGCTCGCCCCAGTGGCCGTCACGCCCGTTCGGACCCGGCCCGACCACGACGGGGATCGTCACGGTCACGGTCCGCCCGACGGCCAGACCGACCAGCGGGTGCCGCCCCGTCCGGTCCGCCGGTGCGGCTGCCGGCTGCTGCGGCGGCGGTGGTGGTGGTGGTGGTGGCGGCAGCCGCACCGGCGGACCGACCGTCACGGTCAGCCCCCTCGCCGCCGCCGCCGCAATCAGGTCGTCGGCCGTCATGACCCCACCCCCGACCAAAACCCCACGCGGGTGAACCGGCCGTCCATGAATTCGGCCACCGGCCGCACCCACGCCACCCCACCCGAATCGGCCCGGTACACCACCACCCCCGACAAATCCGACTCCAAGTACCCCACACACACCACCTCGTACACCCCGCCCGTACGGTGCCGCCACCGCCCCCCCGGGACGGGAGCCGCCGGCAGCGGCGGCAGGTCGTCCGTCGTCATCACGCCCCCCCACACCCGTTCGGAATTAAATACGGACGACGCCCGTCCGCGTAAAGGACAATACCTCCCCCTTCTTTCTCCTTCTCTTACGAGAAAGACAAAGGGGCGTACCGGCCGCCACCCGTACCCGCTCAGCCGCCCGCCGGGGCCGGCACGTCCGCCCCCACCCGCGTCCAGGCCTTATCACCCTCCCGGCACCACCACCGAGCCCCCGGCGGCACCCGCTCGCCCGGCCGCAACCGCACCTGCACCGGGTGGTCGCCCCGGCCCCGAGACCCCAGCCACCACACCGCCCCCGCCGGCACCACCGCCATATACTCACCCACCCCCCCGACGCCACACCAGTCGGCACCGCCGTCACGGCGGGTCCGCCGACTCCGGGGCCACCGTCACCGCCACCGCGTCCTCCGTAAAGTATACCGCAAGCGCCGGGTCCGGCGGACCCGCCGGGTCCTGCCACGCCGCCACCGCGGCCCTGACGTACGCCCGCACCTCGGCCTCGATGCCCGCCCGCACCGCCGACACGGCGACCCCCGGCGGCACCGGCACCTCAACCTCCCACCGCCGCCGCACCAGAGACGCGAACGGCAACCAGACCCCCGCCCGCGGGGGCATCGCCACCTCCACCACGAACCGCCCCATCGGAGCCCCCCCCCGGTAAGAACGCCCGGCGGGACTCACGCCCGCCCGCCGGACACACCACCCCTACCCGCGAAGAGACGCCGGTCAGAACGGGATCGACTCGTCGTCCGCCGCGGACGACGACGACTCGTCGTCACCCGCCGCGGACGACGACGCCCCGCCCTTCCGCCCCCGCCCGTGCTCGCCGTCGCCGGCGATCTCCCGGCAGTCCATCACCACGTCCCCCAGTTTCCGCCCGAACAGCCACGGCAACCAGTCCGCCACCACCGGCGACCCCGCCTCCTCGTGGTCCCTCAGACTCACCGCCACCGGCTTGTAGGTGGGGGACGGCACCACCATCCCGTCCGGCACCGCCGACACCCCGTCGATTTGCGGATACTGGCCCTTGAGGATCACGTTCAACAGACACGGCTTCCCCAGCTCGGTCGAGATGTCGTAGGGCACGCCGTCCGGCACCTTCCGCCCCGACCGCGACTCGATGATCTTCCGCATCTTCGCCTTCTCGTGCGTGCTCAGCGTCAGGTCCATCCCCAGGACGTGGTTCCGGCCCTTCGTCCCGCTCAGCCGCTTCGTCACCAGCTCCCAGCACCAGTACACCCGCCGCTGCCACTTCCCCGGCTCCCCCTGGTACCCGTCCTGCCACTGGGTACCCAGGTCGATCAGCGCCACCAGCACCGCCGGGTGGTTCCCCACCGGGGCCTTCTCGAAGTCGCCGCCTTGACTCGGCTGCACCGCCCACGGGTTGGCCGCCTGCGTCGTCGTCGTCGTGTTCATCACTAGATCCCTTGACAGACACTCGGTTCGGGTTAAAAGACACGCCACCACCAGCCCCCGGCGGGCACGCCCGCCGGGGTGTATCAGTCGAGAGGCTTGCGGTACGCCCGCACCGGCCGCTCGTCGTCGTCGAGTTCCACCAGGACGTGGCCCAGCCGGTACGCCACGTCGAGCAGCGCGTCCCACTGCCCGGGCGACATCGTCACCGTCACCACCCCGGGCCGCGGCGGCCACGCCGAGGCCATCGGGTACACGCCCAACTCCGGCCGGCCCATCGTCGTTTCCCCGTTGTTCGTAATTCTGGCAAATGGTTTGTCGGGTTGTCGGCCGCGTAGGAATTTCCACCCTCCCGACAACCCGACAAAACATCTGCCAGAGCTTTAACCGTCCACCTTAACCCGTTGTTCGTAATTCTGGCAGATGGTTTGTCGGGTTGTCGGCCGCGTAGGAATTTCCACCCTCCCGACAACCCGACAAAACATCTGCCAGAGCTTTAACCGTCCACCTTAACCCGCCACCACTTATAGCTTTGGATCGTAACCTCTTCCAAATCCAGCAGCCGGAACGCGCCGTAGAGGGCGTCGGTCGAAAACCCCGCCTGCTCGGCCTGTTTTCGCAGATCCGACACCCGCCGGGCGGTCGCCCGGACGAGCGGTTCCAGCCACTCCCCGCACCCCCTCACCTTCGTCGAAGGCTTCGCCGCGGCCGGCGTGCCGCCCCCTTCGTCCCCGGGGCCGGCCGGGGCCGGGCCGGTGAAGTCGCCGCCCGCGTCGCCCATCACCAGCCCGAGGGCCGGCGGGGTCTTGCTGTTCGACTTGATCACCTCCACCCGCCGCGGACAGGTGTAGTCTTTCGGGTCGGCGGCGCTAATGCGGACGCACGTTCGCACCTTCTCCAGCGCCCGCCGGCCCAACACCTTCCCCCCGGCGTTCAGGTGGGTGAGCGGCAGTACCGCCACGTTCTGCCGCCGGGCGATCAGCTGGAGCGGCTGATAAAATGCCTTGGCGTCCTCCTGCCGGCTCATGTTCCGGTCGGTCGCGTTCCCGACCGTGTCAACCACCACCAGCACCGGCCGGGTCGCCTTCACCCGGGCCTCGAGCGCCGCGAAGTCCTCCATCAGGTCGAGCGTCACCCCGGCGTAGGGGTCCGCCGTCGGGGCGTTCAGCTTGACGCACTCGACGATCCCGAACGCCTCGGACAGGGTAACCATCTCGTCGTGGTGGTTGTCCGCCACCACCCACAAGGCGACCGTTTTGCCCGGCCGCAGCGTCATCGGGGCACCGTCCGGCCACGGCAGCCCGTGCCGGATTCGCCGGACCAACTCGGCCGCGAACCGGGTCTTGCCCGTGCCCCCCTCCGCCGCCACAGCCGTCAACACCCCCTGCTGGATCCAGTTCGGCCACACCCACCGGATTTCCGCCCCGGCCGCCTTCAGGTCGGCGATGCCGGCCACCCCGTCGGCCGCGTCCGGGGCTACCTCCGGTTCGGGGTGCGGGCCGACGTAGGCGGCCCCGCCGGCGTGCCCGCCCGACCGGACGTACCCGGCCGCCGCCACTGCCCGAGCCGCTTCCCCCCACCGGCCGGCGTGGTTAAGGACGGCGTAGGCGGAGAATTTCGCGTACGCGGCGTCCGGGTCGAACGGGCCGGCGTTCGAGCTGAACACGTACAGCAGGTCGCCGCCGTCGTCGCTCGTGCACTTGCCGGTCGTGGCGCTACACCCCCGGTCCTTCCCCGGCCGCGTCCAGTACGTCACGTCGCCGGACACCCGGTCCACCGTCCAGCCGTGCGGCCCGAGCACGTCGGCCCAGGCCGCCCGCCGGTTGAAGTGGTCCCCGGGCCGGTCGCCCTTGGCGTCCGACGGGGCGTCGGCCGGCGACCGCACCCGCTCCGGCAAGACGTACTCGTTGAACTCCCGGGCGAGGTCGCACAAGGCGTCGAACACCTCGAACGGGGTGGTCGTGTCGTCAGCCATGGGCCAGCCACCCCTCGGACGCGATCCGGTACGGGCGGTTCAGCTCGTGGCAGGCCGGCGGCGACCCGGCGGCCAGGACGTAGTGGCCGTGCCCCCGCACCTCGGCCAGCAACTCCCGCTTCGACCGCCTGGCCAGCACCCCGCCGGCCACCCAACTCTCCCGCACCCGGACGTACACGTGCCGCCCGCCCCGCGGGGTGTGGACCTGCGGGGCCGCGGCCACGGCGGCGGCGAACGGGGTGGCGGTCACCCGGTCGAGCCACCGGTCCCAGACGTCGGCCGTCTCGAAGTCCAGCACGGCCAGGTTGCCCGACGCCTTGCCGCACACCACCGCCACCCCGACCGCCCGCCCCGCCCCGAACCACCCCCGCAGTTCGTCGTCCGTCGGCAGCCGCTCGCGGTACTGCTCGACCTGCCCCTTGTCGAGCGCCTGGGCCTTACTCCCGTCCGCCCGCACCGGAATGACACTCAGCCCGACCGCCACGTAGGCCCGGGCCGCCGCCAGCACGTCCCCGGCCTCCACCGCCTCACGCAATCGCATCCGCGACTCCCTCCGTGTTGGTGTCACCCGGCCCCGTCCGGTCAGCCCAAAAGCCCGGCCGCGTGCAGCTCGCGCACCGCGTCAACGTGCTTGCAGCCCCGCCCGTTCGCCGAATGGTTCGACCCCTCGCAGGCCCACCCGGCCGCCGTGAACGTCACCCGGTAGTCGCCCTCGGCGAAGTCGTGCACGTCGTCCTCGGCCGTCAGCCGGTGCAGCAGCCACGCCCGCCCCGGGTAGACGGACGCGTCGTCCACCAGCCGGTAGGCGTCGTGCTCCCGGCCCTGGCGGACCAGCAGCAACTCGCCCCCGTCGGCCTCGGCGAACAGGTACGCCCGCCGCTGCCCCTCCCGGGGGAAGGCGGCCGACGGCGGCAGCCCGACCACGGCCGGCACCGGCAGCCCGGCCGGCAGGTCGAAATCGACGGGGGGACGGGTGGCGGTCACGGCGGGCCTCCGAATGCGTGAAGCGATTGCACTTTGGTATTATGTGCAATCGCTTCACGCCGGTCAAGCCCGGACGGGCAACTATTTCGCGGACGGGGGGAGAGACAGGAACAGGTCGATCAGGACGCACGCCGCCCCGGCCGGCTCCTGCGTGCCAGACTCCCAGTAGATCAGCGTGCGGCGGGTGACGCCGAGCCGTTCGGCCGCCGCCTCCTGCGACAGCGGCCGGCCGCCGGCCCCCCACCGCTCGCGGAGCGAGCGGAGCTTGTCGGCCCACGACGGCGGGTCTGGAACCGGCTTCGGCTTCGGTTTCCGCTTCGTCATAATCGCCATTGTAGTACCCGCCCGCGTGCATCGCCCTACCCCCGTGGTTCGCCGGCCGCCGGCCGGGATTGGTCGGCCGCCCGCCGGTACCCCGGCCGCACCGCCGCCAGTTCGGCGAAGGCGTCCGTCGCCCGGTTGACGTTGGCGGCCAGATCGCCCATGCCGATCGGGCCGGCGATGTACACCCGCCGCCGCATCGTCACCCCTCCCACACGCACACCAGGACCAGGGCGGCCAGCGCCGCCCCGAGGATCAGCCACACCGCGAGCATCGGCCCCCCCCCCGGTCGAGAGCCGGCACACCAGCCCGGCCCCGAGCAGCACCGCCGCCGCCCCGCACAGGCACCCCCACCCGGTCAGCCCGCCCCGGGCCAGTAGCACCCCGCCGACCGCGTAGCCCGCACACCCGAGCAACAGAGACAAGCTCATCACTCCACCTCCGCGAAGAGACTGCCCGGCCCCCGGCACATCGCCGCCGCCACACGCGCCCGGGCGATCTCCGCGTACTCGGGCACCCGCTCGATCAGCACCGCCCGCCGGCCCTCGAGTAGGGCCGCCAACCCGGCCGTCCCCGACCCGGCGAACGGGTCGAGGACCACCCCGCCCGGCGGGCAGATGTACCGCACCCACCAGCGGCAGAGGGCGAGCGGGGTACCCGCCCCGTGGCCGTGAGAACCCGCACTATCCGTGCTGTTAGTGTTGGCCATCGGCAGCACGTTAAACGGCGTTACTCCGCCGCGGGTAACGGCGGCCGAACACGCCCTATAATTGTCAACACCGTTACCCGACGGGAAATACTCCCGGCCGGCACGGGCGGTCAGACGTGCCGCCGCATTTCTCTGCGACTCGGTCCACAGCACCGCGAGTTGATCCCGGTAGCAGGCGTCGGAACCGAGCCACACGCACGCCTTGAGGGATGCCCGCATCAGCCCCCGTTCGGTCGCACCACCGTTCGGCAGTGTGGCGTAATTCCACCACCAGGCGTCTTGCACGATGCCCCACTCCCGGCCCCACTTGAGCATAAACTCCCACAGCCATGTTCGCATCCGCCCGACCTTCTCGGCGTTCGGCTGAAGGACGAACACGGCCGACCCGGTCGGCCTGAGCACCCGCCGGCATTGTTCGACGACCGGGTTTATCAGGGCGAACCATTCGGCCTCGGTCCACCGGCCGTAGGGGCGGTCGATGCCCGGGTACGGCGGGTCGGTTATGACCGCGTCGATGCACCCGTCGGGCAGGTCGGCCAGCACCCGCAGACAGTCGCCCTCCACGACGCGGACCGGGTCGGACTCGGTCGGCAGCAGAGACAAAGTCATCACTCCACCCCCGCGAGTAAACTGCCCGGCCCCCGGCCCATCGCCGCCGCCACACGCGCCCGGGCGATGGCCGCGTAGTGCGGATCAATCTCGACGGCCAGACACCGCCGGCCGGTGAGGACACACGCCACCGCCGTCGTGCCACTGCCGGCGTAGGGGTCCAGCACCAGCCCGCCGAGCGGCACCTTCGCCTTGTCGAGTATCCACTTCATCAGACTGACCGGCTTCTGCGTGGGGTGCGAGCGGGCCACATTCACGTTGCTCATGGACAAGTCGCGGCGGCAGTACACCCCGTGACCGCCCTTCATCCACGCGACTTCGGCGTCCGACAGGAACGAGCCGAACGCCGCGTCGTTCCGCTTCACCCAGACCAGCGTCGTGCCGACCGGCAGCCGGGCGGCGTAGTGGTTCGACCCGAACAAGACCACCCGCGGGAACCCGAGCCAGGGCGACGGGTCGAACGGCCGGTCGTCCCCCTTCACCGCCCGCCAGTCGTCCCGTCCGGCGCCGCGTTTGATGTGGCGGTAGCCGCCACTGAACCGCTTGCTGTTCGTGTCCCAGTTCATCCCGTACGGCGGGTCGGTTATGACCGCGTCGATGCACCCGTCGGGCAGGTCGGCCAGCACCCGCAGGCAGTCGCCCTCCACGACGCGGACCGGGTCGGACTCGGTCGGCAGCAGAGACAAAGTCATCACTCCACCCCCGCGAAGAGACTGCCCGGCCCCCGGCACATCGCCGCCGCCACACGCGCCCGGGCGATGGCCGCGTAGTGCGGATCGATCTCGACGGCCAGACACCGCCGGCCCTCGGCGGCACACGCCACCGCCGTCGTGCCACTGCCGGCGTAGGGGTCCAGCACCAAGTCTCCGCGGTCGGTGAACTGCCGGAGCCACCTCCGAACCAAACTTAACGGCTTCTGCGTCGGGTGGACGTTGCCCCGCTCGACGTTGCACGACCAGACCGCGTGGTGGCCGCCGCCGTTCCACCGCTTCCGGCCGGGGCGGTGCAGAATCAGCACGGCCTCCCAACCCGTACCGGGGCGGTCGCCGGAGAATTGCGGGGCCGAATCGGGCTTGACCCAGACGCCGCACCGGACGACCGGCCGGCCGCCGCATTCTGCGGCGGCCGAGTGCCGCCAGTCGCAGGTCATCAGCACCCACCGCCGGGCGACCCGCACCGACTCGTCGCAGAGGGCGAGGAAGGCTGCGTCGTCGATGCTGTCGAAGGTCAGTAGGGTCCGGTCCTCGGTGCCGGTCCTTGCCCCGGCGTGCGTCTTTTCGCTATACGGCGGGTCGGTGATGACGTGGTCCACCTGCCCGTCGGTCAACGCCCGGAATACGTCCGCACAGCTCCCCTCGATCACCTTGACCGGGTCGGCCTCGGTCGGTAGCAGGTCGATCACGCCACGCCCCCCGCCAGTGCCACGGGCACCCGCTCCTCGACCGCCCCCACCCCCAGCGCGGCGAACGCCCGGGCCACCCGCTCGGCCTGCCCGGCCGTCGCCGCCACCATCTGCAACAGCGTCTCCCGCCCGGAACCCGGCTCCGAGGACAGGTACAGGTCACGCAGGGCCAGCACCCCCCGCACGGCCCCCCGGTCCACCACCCGCAGCACCAGCCCGGCCCCGTCCCCGTCGGCCCCGGCCGCCGCACACAGGTCGGCCGCCAACTGCCGGGCCTCGGCGGCGGAGAGTCGCGTGTCCCCGCGGGAGGTCGAGAGGATCACGGGTTTGCGGCGGTCGCCCCCGACCCCGGGGTACGCCGTCACCCGCCTTTTCGTTTTGCTCGCGTCGTCGTCGGCGGTCGTCATTCCCCGAGTCCTCCGCCCGGTACCGGCTCGGCCCACCCGAGAGGCGTCGCCCCGGCCCCGGCCTCCGGGTCGTCGGTCACGCTCACCCCGGCCGTCGCCGGGGTGTCGAACAGCCGGGCCGGGTCGATCTGAGTGTTGGTCAACCGGTCGATCAGCCGCAGCCGCTCGTACAGGCCGCCCGTCTCGGCCTTGTACCGCTCCCGCCGGCCCGCCGACTCCGCCCGGGCGGCGTCCCGCTCCCCCCCCAGCCGGTCCCCCAGCCGCGTGACCTCGGCCAGGGCCGCCAGGGCCGCGTCCCTCTGCCGCGTGACCTCGGCCAGGGCCGCCAGGGCCGCGTCCCTCAGCCGCGTGCCCTCGGCCCGGGCCACCGCCGCCGCGTCGGCCGCCGCCGCCAGGGCCTTCACCCCCCCGGCCCGGGCCACCGCCGCCGCGTCGGCCGCCGCCTGCGACACCCGCAGCCGCTCGGCCAGTTCGGCCGCCTCCCGCCGGGCGTCGTCCCGCTCGCCGGCCGCCGTCTCCAAGACCTTGACCATCTCGGCCCGGCCCCGCTCGGCCGCGTCCCGCTCCCGCCGCAGGTCGGACTCCAGCGGCCGGAACTGCCCGATCACCCCGTCCCGCTGCCGGACCGCGGCCAGGGCCGCGTCCCGCTCGACGCCCCGCTCGTCGGCCTCCGCCCGCCAGACGTCACGGCCCCGCGTCAGGGCCGCCACGTCGCACCCGGCCAACCAGTCCCGTAGTCGTCGGATCACGCCTCACCTCTCTGGTTCGGAAAGGGCACCGTCGGGCGGCACCGCACCGCCGACTCGGTCTCGTCCGCCGCCGTCACCGCTCAGCCCTCCCGGGGCGGTACACCTGCACCCCCGGCGTCGCCTCGAACAGCCGCACCCCGGCCGCCAACGCCGCCTCGTACCGCAGCAGCCGGGCGTCCCGCTCGGCCAGCCACCCGAGGTCGCCGACCGCCACCGCGACGCAGCCGCGGCGGGGCACCGCCTTCGGCCGCCGGGGCGGGCCGGCGTAGGGCAGCAGTCTCACCGTGTCGGGCCTGTCCATCGGGTCGCCCCCTCGTGTCGGTTCAGTCGCTCGACCGCCCGCTCGACCAGCTGCCCGACCCGCGCCCGCTTGACGCCGATCGCCCGGCCGACCTCGGCCTGGGTCCACCCCTCGACGCACATCAGGTACAGGACCACCCGGGTCCGCCAGTCCAGTCGCCGCCGCCGGTCCCGGTCGGCGGCCGAGCACCACAGCCGCAGGGCCGGATCGGCGGCCGGCCGGCGGCGGTCGGCCGGCCCCGGGTGGGGCTCGCCCGTCTCCGGGTTGGCCGGCCAGGACCGCCACACCCCCGCCGTCCGGGCCGTCTGCTGCACCTGCCCCCACAGCCACAGCCGCACCCCGTTGGCCGCGAAGGCGGGGAACGGCACCCCCGGGTGCCGGACGGGGTCCACCTCGGCCGCCGCGATGCAACACGCCAGCCGCCCCTCCTGCTCCCAGTGGTCCCGGCCGAACGCCCGCACCAGGGCCGGGGGGACGACCCGCGTCACCACCCCCGGCACCACCCGAAAGGCGGTCTCGGCCAGCTCCCGCTGGGCGACCGTCAGCCGCCGCCCCGGCCGCACGTCGTCGCTCACCTGTCGCCCCCCGCCAGTTGTTTCCGGAGCCGCCCCAGGCCGGCCGCGACCAGCTGGTGCGCCCGGGCCTCGCTCAGCCCCAGCCCCCGGCCGACCTGCCGGTACGTGGCCGGGGTGAGGTAGTACGCCCGCACGGCCGCCCGCTCGTCCCCCGGCAGGCGTCGGGTCAGGGCGACCACCGCCTCCGCCCCGTCCCGGTCGGCCGCGTCCGCCTCGGCCGCCGCGTCCGGGATGTCGCGGTCGTCCGCCCCCGGCCCACCCCTCACCCTCTCGACGGCCAGTCGGGCGAACTGCTGCACCCGGGGCCGCGGGGCGGCCGACGACCGCCCCTGCCACCCCATGCCGACCCCCTCCGCGACCCGCAGGTAGTCCAGCACCTCGCCGCGGACCCGGTGGGCCAGGTAGGTGGCGAACCGCACCCCGGCGGCCGGGTCGTAATCCCTGGCCGCCTTGACCAGCCCGACCAGCCCGGCCCCCTCGGCGTCCTCCCGCAGGCCGCCCCTGGCCCACTTGCGGGCCAGGGCCAGGGCGATTCCGACGTGCCGCGGGTCGGCCGCCAACTCCTGCTGGGGCGGGGTCAGCCCGCCCCGCCGGCCCCGGCCGACGGTCGCCAGGCCGAGCCGCCTCCGGTGGTACCAGACGATTTTCCTCGTCACCCCCAGGGCGGCCGCAATGGCGAGGTCCGACAGCCCGGCCGCGTGCAACTCCCGCAGCCGGTCCGCGTCCGCCGTGCCGCCCACCGTGCCGCCCATCAGCCCGCCCCCCCGACCAGTGCCGCGACCGCCGCCGCCAGGTCGCCCGGCCGGCGGAAGGCCGTCACCCCCGGCCCCGGCGGCGGGGCCGGGGCGTCCTCGCTCAGCACCACCAGCACCGCCGCCGCCGGGTGCCGGGCCAGCACCCGGGCGGCGGCCGCCGCGGCGGCCGACGACCCCCACTCGTCCCCGACCACCACGGCCCCGACCGGCCCCCGCTGGCACGCCACCCCCAACTCGAAGGCGTCCGCCGCCGCCGCCCACCCCGGCCCCAGGGCGGCCGTCTCGGCGGCCGACAGCCCGCACGCCAGCCGGGCCGGCCGGGGGGTCGGGGCCAGGTCGCCCAGGGGCAGCCCGTGCGCCTCCAGGAACGCGACCAGGTCGGCGGCCAGCACCCGCCGGTCGTTCGACCCCGGCATGCGGTGGCCAACGATCAGGCCGGTATCGACCCATTTCATTGTCGTTCGGGTGGACACCCCGCACCGGGCCGCCACCTGCCCGGTCGAGAACACGTCCCGGCCCAGCCTCATCCCCGACCCGGCTTTCGAATACGTCGGCCCGCTCGCCATGTCAGTTCCTCTCCCAGTCCGGGGTCGCCGCCATGAACAGCCCCCGGGCCTGCCGCCGCCGGTCGGCCGGGGGCTCGCCCGCCGCCAGCCGCCGCAGCCCGGCCCACGCCGAGCACGCGGCCAGGTGGTCCGCCAGCACCCCGCCCCGCGAGTCCCGCGGCGGTGCCGTCTCGTCGTCGTCGGTCGTCGTCATCTCACCCCCCGGTTCGCGTCCGCGTCGCCCGCCAGCGGGTGGTCACCCGCCGGCACCCACCCCCACCCGACCGCGTGTGCGTGGCAGGCGAGCCCGCGGCCCGGCACGTACCAACCGAGGCCGAAGCAGTCCCCCGACGGGCAGCGGGTGGACAGACACCACCCCGACCGCACCGGCACCGGCACCAACGTCTCCGGGTCGATGGCCTCAGTCATGCCCGCCCCCCTCGCGTCACCCGGTCCCGCGACGGCATCACCCGCACCGCCGGCCCGTGCCGGGCGAGCGCCGCCCGCATGCCGGCCACCTCCCGCTCCAGCTCCGCCACCCGCTTCCGCAGGGCCGCCCGGTCGTCGCCCGCCGCCGGCATCCGCCCGCGGACCGCCTCGATGATCAGGCGGGCGTCGTCCGGGCCGAAGTGAGTCGTGCTCATCGGCTCAGCCCCCCACGGCGTTGGCCAGTGCGGCGGGCGTCGTCACCCGGCCGTACTCGGCGTCGATGGCCGGCCCGATCAGCCGCTCGATTACCTCCGTCGCCGACTCGTCGCCGAGGGCGGAGATGACCTTCGCCTTCCGAATCACCCGGTCGTCGAGCCAGAGCGTCCGGCGCTCGACCCGTTCTACGTCTGGCATGATCGTCCTCAATTTGGCAGTTCTCTGTTCGCAGATGGCGTTACGCCGTCAACTATACCCGTCCACTGCATACGGGTCAAGCGTCAGTCCGGTAATTTTGTGAAATTTGTTCCGAACTCCGAATAGCGACACGCCTTGAGGCGCACGAAATCACGCCCCCCCGACCCGAGCCTGACGGCCATCTCCATCGTGGAGGTCTTGACAAGCCCTTCGGGCGTTGAAATAGTTTCAACGCCCGAAGGGCTTGTCAGGTAATGGCTTACGACGAAAAGGTATTGGATATGGAATAATTCATTTCGTTTTCTTCCACTCGACGGGCACGAATGGGCGAGCTTCAGCGGGGAGTGGTTCTTCGAGATCACCCCTCAGTTGGGCCGAACCCGAGTGAGGGTGCAAAAATCGGTTGCGAACCGGACGGGTGAAGTAGTCCTCTTACTTGTCATCACCGCGAGGGGTGAAATCGGCGGGTCCGGGGTAGCGAACTGGGAAGCCGGGGTGAACGCAGGGCACCGGTCCGCTGTTCGCCTGTTCTACGATCTGGCATCGCCTGAAGCGCGAGAGGAATGGGGGGTGCGGATATGAGCCACGATCTTCCGATCGACTTGGTGGGATCCATCGCGACCTCGTACGACCCGTTTCGTGCCAATCAAGACGCCGGGGAGGTGACCGGGGGCGTCTCGATGTGGGAAAAGGCCCACGACCAGATACTCGCCATCGCCCGACTCGATGCGGACTGGGATGGGGACGGGAGCGATTCCGTGCGCCCCGAGATCGTGCAGTCTGCCAGTCGCCTGCTTCGCCGGGTGCGGACGCTCGGGTACTCGGTCCCACAGGACATCTACCCGATGCCTGACGGAACCATCACGCTGGAGTGGCAGAACCCGGGCGATGTCATCATCCGCATCGAGGTCGAGGGTGCCGGACGTGGGACCCAGATGACCACCTATCCGGACGCCCCGACAGAGTTCAAGCCCTGCAAGTGGCCACCGGCCGGCCCGCTGGGGGTTTCCCATCATCTTCATCAACTCCTTGCTGACGAAGGGGTTGAGGGCCTTCCCCCGGGCGAATTTGGTCAACCTATCACCTTCCCCTGTTCACGGTCCCGGGGGACATGCCGAGCGCCTTGATGACCCCGTTGCGAACGATCATCCGCCGCGCCCGATGATCTGGTAGAGGATGGCGACGTCCGCCCGCATGGCCGCGACCAGCGACGCCCGGCGGCGGGCGAACCGGCGTGTCCGCCGGACCTCCCGGCACGGCCCGCACCGCACCCGGCGGGCGGCGAGTGCCGAGGCGAACGGCGGAGGGATCAGGTAACAGTCGGGGCACCACGTCCCGGGCGGCGGCGGGGCGGCGGGGCGGTCCTTCGGCACGCGGGTCGAGCCGGGCGGCGACACGGCCGGCGGCAGGCCCAGCTCGTGCCGGGCCTCCTCCACGCACGGGGCCGTCTCGGTCTTAACCTCGAACAGGTCGGGCTGGGCGGCGTTTCGCTTCTTCCTTCGGGGCGGCATCGGGCGTACCTACCTTCACGGTGAGCGTCTTGGTGGTGTCGTTGCCGAGGATGTCGATCACCTTGACGAGGATTTTGTACTCGCCCGGCTCCGGGTAGGTGTGCGTCGTGGACAGCGGCAGCTTCGGCCCCTTGCGGGTGCGGAACGCCTGCCACTCGTTGTGGAACGAGTCGCCGGCGTAGCTCCAATCGACGGCCCAGAAGTCGATCCACTGCGACCAGTGGCGGACGGCCTGCTGCACCTCCTGCGGCACGTCGTCCGGCGGGATGACGAAGTCGGTCAGCTCGACGGCGACGGTCAACCCCTTCGGCGTGGCCGTCGCCCCGAGGGCGGCCAGCTCGAAGAACTGGATGTCGCCGGCGGCCACCGCCCGCTTGTCCATCACGTCCCGGGGGATTCGCTTGAACCGCAGGTGGATGTTGGCGGCGGCGGCCGACTGGGCGGCCACCTCGTGCTGCTCGAAGGCGAAGTCCCAGCCGAGCACGTCGATGCCGTTGGTGCCCGGAGCGTCCTTACCACCGCCGACGGCCTTGCGGAACTCGATGGCCAGGTCCTTCACGTCGCCGGTGGTGACCGGCCCGTCCACCCCGCCGACGTGGACGAACCGCTCGCCCTTCTTGCCGTGCAGGTAGCTGTACCCGCGGACCGGCTGGGCGTGGTACAGGCCGAGCATGAAGTCGGTGTACTCGCGGTGGCGGAGGTCGGCGGCTTGGTCCGACTCCGGCCCGCCGGGGGCGAACCGGCCGGTCAGCCACCGCTGCCGCTCGTACCGGCCGAAGTTCTGGACGACGAACGGCTTGACCCCGGGGACGGCCAGCAGCCGCTTGCGGGTGGTGTGGACGGCGAACCGGCCGAGGTCGGCGGCGACCCACCGCCGGCCCAGCTTCTCGGCGACAACCGCCGTGGTGCCCGACCCGACCACACAGTCGAGGACCAAGTCGCCCTCATTCGACGAAGATCGGATGATACGTTCGAGTAGAGCGGCCGGCTTCTGGGTCGGGTAATCGGTTCGTTCCTGCGCCTGACTATTCACAGCCGGTATGTCACTCCAGATCGATTGCAGGGTGACGCCCTTTGCCTCCGAGAGATACGCCTTCATCCGCGGCAAACCGTCGTTCTTCTTCGGCCAGTAGATGCGGCCCTCGCCGTCGAGCCGATCGAGTTCCGTTGGGGTGTACTTCCAGTGGCTCCCCTTCTCGGCGGGATCGAACCCCCGCCAGGGCCGCCCACAAGGGCCGTTCCTGATTCCGGGTTGCATAGCAATGACCGTGGCGTACCGCCTCCCATCAGCTTCCTTGTAGATATAATACTTGTCAGTATAAACGGTATCCAGGGGGGCAAACTGCACGTTGAATGTAAATTGATCCCCTTTGGAATAAAGTAGTCCTACATCGTGGATGTGATTGAACGTAGTAGAGTTGCTGCGGGCTCCGGTCCGCTTCCAGATCACCTCGTTGTGGCAACGCTCGGCACCAAAGACCTCATCCAGTACGATCTTCGCGTAGTGTCCAACGTGCCAGTCAAGGTGGACGTAGAGGCTGCCGGTTTCGGCCAGCAGCTCGTGGAGCAGGACGGCCGTCTCGTAAAACCACGAGAGGTACGAGTCGAGGCCCTTGCCCCAGGTGTCGCGGTACGCCTTCAGCTCGATCACGCTCGGCAGCTTGGTGAAGGCGGCCGCGTCGTCCTCGTCGTCCGGCGGGCCGGGGATGGTGGCCGTGAACGAGAAGTCGGCCCCGGTGTCGAACGGCGGGTCGATGTAGATCAGATCGACCTTGCCGGCGAACTCCGGCAGGAGTGACGGCAGGACGTACTTCTTATCGCCCCAGATCAGCCGGTTCCGCCACGGCATCTCGGCGTCCAGGGCCGACCACAGGTTCCGCCGGTCGGCGGCCGGCTCGTTCACCGTCTCGACCGTCTGGAACGGCAGCTCGACCCGGGGGACCGGCACCCGGTTGCCCTGCGGGTCGTACTTGCCGTCCCAGATCAGCTCGGTGCGGGGCATCGTATCGGTCCTTCGGCACGCGGGTCGAGCCGGGCGGCGACACGGCCGGCGGCAGGCCCAGCTCGTGCCGGGCCTCGCCGGTCGTCAGGTCGGGCCGGTCGTTGAGCAGGGCGGCCAGCCGCTCGGCGTCACCCACGGGGCACCTCCGGTCGGGGGAGTGGGTCGTCCCGCAGGTGGCGGAGCACCCACGGCAGGCACTCCGGCGGAAGCGGGTCGGCGTGCTGGACTGACACCCGGGCACCCGGGTGGGTGGCCAGGAACGACCGCAACCCGGACCACCCGAGCCGCTGGTGGTAGGCGACCTGCTCGCCGGCCCCGTCCAGATAGGCGGCGGTGCCGTTCGCGAAAAGCAGCGCAGACGGCCGAGACGCTCCGGCGACGCCGAACACGGCGTCGCCACCCCTCTTGAGCCGGCGGACCACCTCCACGGCCGGCCCCAGCTCGTCCGCCACGTCCCGCTCCCGCCGGGCCAGAGCGTGCCCTTGACAGACCCCGAGCTGGAAGGCGAACATCGCCAGTGCGTCGATCCGTCCGACCGGCGTCCGCCGCCAGTCGTCGGCCTCGGGGCCGGTCAGGGAGTCCAGCAGAGCCTGCGGCTGGAGGACGGCGTGGGCCACCGGCTCGGCCAGGCGCGGCCCGGCCCACGGGCGAGGTGCCCACCGCCCGCGGGCGGCCTGCCGGATCAGGGCGGCCACCCGGGCGACGACCGCCCCCGCGTCGTCCAACGGGTACGGGTCGGCAGGCATCGGCGGCACCCTCCGACGGGCCAGGAGGTCGGGGTCACTTCTTCTTCGGCCTCGCCGGCGGCCGGGGATCGGCCGGCGGGGGTGGACACAGCAGGTCGCACAGCGGCACCCCGTACCCTTTGGCCAGCGCGAACAACAATTCCATCGTCGGCGGGCGGTCGCCCGACTCGACTCGGGAGATCGTCCCGTAATGCGCCTTGACCAGTTCGCCGGCCGTGCGGACCGTCAGCCCGAGCCGCACCCGGGCCGCCTTGAGCCGGCCGACCACGCCGGCCAACCACGTCAGATATTCGCCCGGCGGCAATCGGTGGCCCATACCCACACTATACCCGGCGTTGCCGCCGGAAGTGACTATTTCGGGAAATCCCGCCGAAATCCGATTCCATCTGTTGCCGCGGGCGGCAACGTCGGGTATGGTAAATGTGTGGACGCGACCGCCACCCGAACCCGAACCGGAGACGAGACGATGACGACCTTCACGCTAATCGCCCTGACGCTGATCAACACCGCGGCCGGGGCGTTCCTGGCCTACCAGCTACTCGACCTGGCCGCCGCGGTGGTGGGCATGGCCCGCCGCAGGTAGGCCGGCAACCACGCCGGCAACCGACCGGCAACCGACCGGCAACCGACCGGCAACCGACCGGCAACCGACCGGCAACCACGCCGGCAACCACGCCGGCAACCACGCCGGCAACCACGCCGGCAACCACGCCGGCAACCACGCCGGCAACCGACCTACCACCCCCGACCCGGAGACGACCGTGACCGCCGCCGACCGCTACTACGACCAGGACGCACACGACGCGACCGCCCCGGACGAGCCGACCGCCGAGCAGTGGGCCGAGTGGGAGGCCGAGGCCATGGCCGAGAGGCCGGCCGACGACTTCCCCAGCCCGGAGCAGGTAGCCGCGGAATCCGGGCGGGAACTGCCCTTCTGATAAAATCTTGCGGACTGAAGCCGGTGCGATGATGTGACCGACCTACCACCCGAACCGAGGAGTTACGATGACGACCGACGACACGACGACGACGACGACGACGACGACGACCGACGCCGCGAAGGCCCGGGCGCGGCGGATGGTGCCGGTGCGGTCGCGGGAGTTCGCGGCCGAGCGGGTGGCCGACGCCCTGGCCGCAATCCGGCGGCGGTGCGACGATGTCGAGGGCGCGGCCGGTGCCGGTTTCGCCGGCAAATTCGCGCGGACCATGGCCGGGGACGTGGCCGACCTGGCCGAGGCTCTGGCCGAACTGAAAGCGTGGACTGAAGCCGGTGCGATGATGTGACCGACCTACCACCCGAACCGAGGAGTTACGATGACGACCACGACGGGCGACGCGAAGCACACCCGGGGGCCGCTCGACGTGATCCCCAACCCCTGCGCCGATTCGGCCGGCGATCCGAAATACCTGACCCGTACGCCGGACGGGTACCCGGTCGGGTTGGCGTGGCAGCGGGCCGACGCCGTACTATTCGCCGCGTCGCCGGACCTCCTGGCGGCCCTGGCGGCCCTGCTCGACGTGGCCGAGACGTTGGAGGCGATCGTCGAAAACGACCGGGGCGATTTGAGCGAGGCCGAGCGGGCGGTGTTCGCCCGCGCGAGAGACGCCATCGCCAACGCGACCGCTGACCGCTGACCCACACACGGCGGCCGACCTGTCGGCCCGCCACCGAGGAGACGACCGTGAACGACCTGATCTGTCCGAAATGCATGGCCATCGATGCGACGGTCCGGCTCGACCTGGACGACGGGGAGACGCTGACGTGCGATAGTTGCGTCGAGATGTTTAGTCTGGCCGACGTGCGGGAGATGATCGATGGCATCACCCGGGCGTGGGCGGTCATGGCCGCGTGGGTGGAGACGTGCCCGGCCCGGGCGAAGGCGGTCGGGGCGGAGGCGTGACCGAGGCGGTGTCGCTGAGCCTGTTACCGGGGCCGATCTAACACGGGGGGGGGGGGGGT
>Ga0163144_10009459_pt1 | contig 20931 bp, 23 predicted proteins | sample OliLak19BULKMAT1_FD_123175 | JGI IMG/M metagenome (GOLD analysis project Ga0163144, IMG submission 123175) | Freshwater microbial mat bacterial communities from Lake Vanda, McMurdo Dry Valleys, Antarctica - Oligotrophic Lake LV.19.BULKMAT1 | ecosystem: Environmental > Aquatic > Freshwater >... | reverse complement strand
CAAAGCCTGCGATGAGGCAAAAAAGACAATGGTCGAAGTTCGCCGCGCGATGAAAATTGACTACTTTTCCTGAGCATAATTACATTTTCTGGCAAATATTTACGTCTGGTGTTAGAATAGGAGTTCGAAATTATGCCTAAAAATTCAAAAGAGAAAGAAAGCGAAGCAAAAAAATCTTCTGGTAAACAATTTGTGCCTAAGGTATCGATGCCTAAGGTAGGTAAACCAAGTTTTGGTGGAAGTAAAAAAACTAGCTGGAGAGGGTTTTTGATTTACGGATTTTTGGGACTTTTACTTTTTGTTTTCTTTATAGCAACGTCTAACCCTTCGAGTCGTTTTTTGGCTATTGAGCCTATTTCTACGGTGATTACAGATATTAAAGCTGAGAAAGTTAGAAGCGTTGAGATTGATGGGGATAAATTAAACGTTATTTTGCGCGACGAGAAGGTTTATACATCCAGAAAAGAGGAAGGGGAGTCTATATTTTCTGCGCTTGAGGCAGGTGGAGCAGACCCAACAAAAGTTGCGATTACAGTAAAAGATCGTACGATGTCACAGGCTTGGGTTGCGATTTTGACCACGTTTTTACCACTTCTAATTATTATATTTTTCTTCTTTTTTATATTTAGGCAAGCTAGAGAGGGTGCTTCTGGTATGTTTTCTTTTGGTAAATCCAAAGCAAAGCTTTATGGCCGTGAAATGCCAAAAATTACTTTTAAGGATGTTGCAGGAGTAAACGAAGCAAAGACTGAGCTTGTTGAGGTTGTAGATTTTTTGAAACACCCAGAGAAATATAAGGCTATTGGTGCCAGAACCCCAAAGGGTGTACTTTTGGTCGGGCCGGCAGGAACAGGTAAAACTTTGCTTGCAAAAGCAGTAGCTGGAGAAGCAGGTACACCATTTTATGCTGTTGCGGGTAGTGAGTTTATGGAAATGTTGGTTGGAGTGGGAGCCGCTCGGGTTCGGGATCTTTTTGCTATTGCTAAAAAAAGTGCACCGGCAATTATTTTTATAGACGAGGTGGAGTCTATCGGAAGAATGCGCGGTATGGGATTTTCTGGTGGTCATGACGAGCGTGAACAAACTCTCAACCAGATTTTGGTCGAGATGGATGGATTTGCGCCTAACGAGAATGTACTTGTTATGGCGGCAACAAATAGGCCAGACATGCTAGACCCTGCACTTACGCGTCCTGGTAGATTTGACAGGCGTGTGGCATTGGATTTACCAGACATCGAGGGCAGAAAAGAGATTCTTAAAATTCATATGAAGGGTAAGCCTTTTGCAAAAGAGGTTGATATTGCCAAGATTGCAAAGAGAACAGTTGGTTTTAGTGGAGCTGATTTGGCAAACATGTTGAATGAAGCTGCAATTTTGGCTGCTCGAGAAACAAGGAAAGAGATTCTGAGTGTTGATTTGGAAGAGGCTGCAACAAAAGTTAAACTGGGCCCTCAGAGGAAAAGACTGCAGAGCGAGGAAGAGCGCAAAATGACGGCCTATCACGAGGGAGGGCACGCGATTGTTGCCCATTACTTGCCAAATGTTGACCCGGTTCACAGAATATCGATTGTTGCTAGGGCAAACACAGGTGGACACACAGAAGTACACCCACAATTTGATAGAAACTTGGAGACAAAGACGAGACTTCTGGATCGGATTGCGATGGCACTTGGAGGCAGAGCTGCAGAAGAGATGGTGTTTGATGAGCTGACAAGTGGAGCGTCATCCGATTTGCAGGTTGCAACTAACATTGCACGGGCTATGGTTGAAGAGCTTGGAATGAGTGACTTGGGCCCGACTGTTACACAAAGTGCTACGCAATTTGGTGTTTGGCCAACTGGAGAAAATCAGCAAATTTCCCCAGAAATGCGCGGGAAAGTTGATCGCGAGGTTCAGAAGATAATTGATGCAGGGTATCGGAGGGCAAAAGATACACTGGCCAAACACAGGAAATCTTTGGACAAAGTTGCCGATGCTTTGCTGGAAAAAGAAACACTAGAAAGCGACGATTTTGAGAAGATTGTAGGTAAGCCTGGTGCAAATGTAGAAGTAACATTTACCAGAGCGAAAAGTCCCAAAAAGCCTGCCTAGATTTGGGATCGTGCTAAAATTTCTTCATGAAAGAGACTGTTGAATACTTGTATGGCGATGAAGATTTTGAACTCGATGATGCAGAATTTATATCGAAAGAAGCAATACTCGAGCTCCCTATAACACCATATTGCACCAAAAAGCTAAAGGAACAAATCTCATCTAGAAGAGCAGTAGCGTTAAGAAAAAAAGCTAAAACTATTATCAAGCGAGTTTCAAGAATAGATAGTGTATCGGCAATTGGAGTTAGAAGCACAAGGCTCATTGAGCAACAGCCTTTAGAAGGTATTATTCACGACATATGTGTTATAGGTAATATTGACAATAAGAGTTTTAATAAAGTTATTTTAATTAGAGATACTGTTTCCGACGAACATGAGTTACCAATTGTGCCATTTAATGAAAATTCTGAGAATCAAGCGTTTGAGATTGTTTGGAGGAGAAATAAATAGCTTCCTTTCTATGTTAGAATTTTCAATATAATTTGTCATTGCGAGTGGATTCGGTAAATTCGCCATAAATTCCACGAAGCTATCTGCTAGATCCTGAAACTAGATACTGAATTGAGTTCAGGATTAAAGGTTTAGGATGACAGAATATGAGATTCTTTCGCTGCGCTCAGAATGACAAACAAGAAAACGACACTACTTTTGATCGACGGGAATAATCTTTTTCATCGCGCTTACCACGGGCTGCCACCATTAAGTGATAAATCTGGAGAAAATGCCAATGCTGTTTTTGGATTTTCTAACATGCTTCTAAAATCTATTGATGAGATTAAACCGTACTATATTGCATGTGCATTCGACACAAAAGCCCCTACGTTTCGACATGTAGAGTTCCAGGCTTACAAAGCGCAGAGAAAGGCACCGCCACCGGATTTATATCCACAGCTTCCAAAGGTTAAAAAAGTTTTAGACGCTTTTGGAATTAAGTTTTTTGAAAAGGCTGGATATGAAGCAGACGATTTGCTTGCATCAGTTGCGACTAAATTTTTAGACGAAGTAGACGATGTAATAATTCTTTCTGGAGATCGGGATTTGTTGCAGATGGTAGACGACAAGATCAAGGTGCAGGCTCCAGGTTGGAACCAGCCTGCCGGCAGGCAAGGTCTGAAAGATGCAACATTATTTGGGTCTGCCGAAGTTATGGCAAAATACGGAATTAGTCCAGACCAGATGGTTGATTGGAAGGCAATAGTTGGGGATCCGAGTGATAATATTCCAGGGGTTGCTGGGATTGGGCCAAAAACCACCACGGATTTACTACAAAAATACAAAACGATAGAAGGGATTTTTGAGAATTTGGAGGAGATTGGTGAAAAGGTAAGAATAAAGCTTGAGACGGGGAAGGAAAATGCAGTTGCCGCAAAAAAGTTGATCGCACTGGATACAACAATAGATCTTGATGTAGTTTTATCGGATTTAAAGTATCAGCCTGACATGGAGACTGCAATTGCAGAATTTGAACAGTTGGGTTTTGGGTCTATTGTGGGGAAGTTAAGAAGGGAAAAGGTGTTAGAAGTGTCAAAGGTAGAAAACAGCAGTGAAGATTCAAATCAACTAGACTTAATTTAATGAAAATTGCACTGGTTCATGATTATTTAAACGAATTTGGAGGGGCGGAAAGAGTGTTGGAAGCGTTCTGTGAAATTTGGCCCGATGCGCCGATTTATACTGCTTTTTACCGCGAGGGGTCACCTGCGTATAAGCGTTTCGCTAATGCGAAAAGCTTTTCTTCGAATAAAAGATTTAAAGGTAAAAAGATAATTACTTCTTGGGTTCAGAACGTGCCTTTTTTTGCGAGCAAACTTCATAGTCCGCTAAGGTTTTTGGCGCCCAAAATTTGGGGAAGTTTTGATTTTAGCGAGTTTGACGTCGTACTTGGATCCAGCAGTTGGTTTGTTACTAAAGGATTTAAGAAAGGTAAAAAGACTGTTGAGATTTGCTACTGTCATACGCCACCAAGATATTTGTATGGGTACCCAACGGCAACCAGCCAGAAACATCCGTTCGTAAAGGTCTATGCGACGCTTGTTAACCACTTTATGCGAGTTTACGACTTTGAGTCTGCGCAAAGAGTAGATTGGTTTGTTGCAAATTCTCTTGAGGTGCAGGGTCGAATTAAGAAATTTTATAGAAGAGACTCCAAAGTAATTTATCCACCTGTTGATGTTGAGAAAATTTCTAAAGGCAAGAGAGTGAAAGGGGATTATTTTTTGGTTGTTTCGCGTTTGGTTGGTGCGAAAAATGTAGATATTGCAGTTGAGGTTTGCACAAATTTAAAACTAAAACTTAAGGTTGTTGGTGAGGGCAGGGATAGGGCAAAACTTGAGGCGATGGCTGGGAAAACCGTGGAGTTTTTGGGGGATGTTGATGACGTTGAGCTTGTAAAACTTTATGCGGGTTGTAGGGCTCTTATATTTTCGGCCAGCATGGAAGATTTTGGGATTGTTCCGGTTGAGGCGATGGCGGCTGGCAAGCCAGTGATAGCACTTGCAGAAGGTGGAGTAAAAGAAACCGTACTAGACCAGAAAACAGGTTTACTGGTGGAGGATCTAAAGCCAGGGGCTTTTGTGCTTGCTCTAAATGTTTTTATGGATAAGGAGAAAAAAGGCGAGTGGGATAGTGAACTTATAAAAAAACACGCACAAAAATTTGGCAAGGAAAGATTTAAAAGGGAAATTGCGAGTTTTGTGGAAAGTAAAATATAAATCTTCTTGATTTAGTTTTCAGTTTAAGGCTAAAGTTAAAGTATGGCTGTAGAAAATGGGCGAATTCCTGATTTTTTTGATATGAATGGGGTCATTGCATATGTGGTAAAGAGACCGAAGTTGGAAGGTTGGACGGGGGACGAGAGTAATGGTTTTCCTGCTGACAGGAAATGCCTGCCACCAAAATTGCGACCAAAAGAAATTCCACTTTCAGAATTACCCAGGACTTAAAAATTTTTTATTATTAAGCTAGAATAGCTGCTATGCCAGAACTTCCAGAGGTCACAATTGTTGTCCGTTCTCTTAACGGTGTAACAAAAGGTTTGGTTTTGGAAGGCGTTGAGTATGATTGGGATCCTAAGTTTTATTGGAATGGGTTTTCTATAGACGATATAAAAGGTGCGAAAGTAAAAGGTTTTAGGCGTATTGGGAAGGTGATAATTTGTGATCTTAATAATGGATTTTCGATTGTTATCCATTTAAAGCTTACAGGGCAATTAATTTACCTGGATAATAAGACGAGAGTAGGCGGTGGCCATCCTATTCCACCACTTAATAAACCTCTTCCAAATAGTACGACAAGAGTCACTTTTGCATTTGGTAATGGTGGACATTTGTACTTTAACGATATGCGTAAGTTTGGTTGGGTAAAAATTGTCAAAAGTGACGAGCAATCTATAAAGCAGGCGATTGGTAAGGTTGAACTAGGCCCTGACCCAATGACGATGACAGTTGTAGATTTTAGGGAAAGAATTATAAAAAAACCAAAAGCCACAATTAAAAAATTATTGATGGATCAGGCTTTTGTTGCTGGAGTCGGCAATATTTACAGCGATGAGGCTTTGTGGAGGGCAAAGGTTCACCCAAAGCGAGTAGTTCAAACTTTAACTGATGCTGAAACTGGCGCTATTTTTAAAGGTTTGATTGATAGTTTTGAGCTTGCGATTAAGAAGGGTGGATCGAGTGCAAATTCTTTTGTAGACGGTTTGGGGGAAAAAGGACTCTATTTGACATATGCTGTGGCCTATCATCGAACTGGAGAGCCCTGCGCGCGTTGTGGTGTGAAGATTGTAAGACAAAAAATGGATGGCAGGAGCGCCCACTTTTGTCCGAATTGCCAAGTTCTGAGCGGTCAAATGAAGCTAAGCTCATGACCTTTTCTAAAAATAGCTACCTTAAACTCTTAAAAAACCATGATTTTCTGCTGTTATTTTTGACCACTTTTTTGGGTCAAGTTGCGACTGCGTTTTTGATTATTTCGATGATTGTTTCTGTCTATGCCAGGACAGAAAGTAGTTATGCGGTTTCGGGTGTCATTCTTTCGTTTACAATACCAGGATTTTTCTTGATGGCATTTGCTGGGATTGCAGCAGATGTTTTTGATCGCAGAAAAATTATATTTCTTTCCAATGTGTTTATTACAATTGCAGTTTTTTTGATTCTCTTTTTAAAGGGTAGGGTATTTGAAACAACGCTTTTGACGTCTTTATATTTTGCCGGCAATACGATGTATTTGCCAGCAGCTCAGGCTGCAACTGGGCAAATTGCAGGCAAAAGGAGAGTGCTGGTTTCTAATGTTTATTTTGTGTTCACTTTCTCTGGTGGTTTTATTATAGGTCTTTTTTTGGCAAGTGTTGTGCATTTTTTTTGGGGCGTTGATCTTGCTCTTTGGCTTTGTTTTTGCCTGCTTGCAACAGCTGCTGTGACTGCTTATTTTTTGCCCAACATGAGACCTAGTAAGCAGAAGAAATTTTCTTTTGTTGCCACACTGCGAGATGTTGGAGAAACTTTTGTATATATTTTTCGCAGAAAATTGCTATGGTTTTATTTTCTGAGTTTTGCGTTTTCGCAGGGAGTAATTGGCTTTGCAGCTACAATTGCCCCTGGTTTTTTTCAAGAAATTTTGGGTCTTGGTTTTGATAAAGCGTTGATTGTTGTAATTCCCCTAGTTGGTGTTGGAAATGTTTTTGGTGCGTATTTGGTTCACAAGATTCGTAGAAAAGAGCACTTTTTTATTATTTTGGGAATGTTTGTTCTCTCTGTTTCTTTTTTGGCGCTAGGCAGTGTTGTCACTTTTGGCATTACAGAGCGGATAATTTATTATTTTGTTTGCGCTATTTTCCTGATCAGTATAGGCATGGCTGACCTTATTATTTTTATTGCGTCGCGAGTGGCTATTCAGAAAACTGTTGACCATAATTATCAAGGTACGGTTTTTGGTGCAAGTATTCTTTTGACTTCTGTTATGGCGACATTTTTCTCACTGATTGCGGCCAGAACTGTGGGTACTTTGGGTTATGTTAGTACTCTTTATCTTGGAGGAGTTGGAATGCTTGTTGCTACTGTTGGAGTTGCATTTTTGGTTTGGAAGTGGCTATATGCTAGGACTTGATGTACATTGCAAGCCTAGAACTTACAAATTGGCGTAATTTTTCTCGTTACAGTTTAACTTTTGATAAACACTTGACTGCTGTTGTGGGCAAAAACGGAGTAGGGAAGAGTAATGCTTTGGAGGCTGTTGCCCTGTTGTCTGGGATAAGGCCGGCTAGGGTGGAAACAGATTTAGATTTGGTCAGGTTTGGACAAGGTGACGCTCGGGTAAAGGGTATGGTTGTTTCGGACGGAGTGGAGAGTGAACTTGTTGTTAACTTTCAGATCGTGGATGGACGTAGGCTTGGGAAGTCTTTTTATATTGGGGCGTACAAGAAGCGGCTCGTTGACTTTGTGCAGGTATTTTCTGTTGTTGTTTTTGAGCCTATGGACTTGGATTTGGTCTCTGGGTCACCGTCGTTGAGGCGCAAGCATATTGACCGGTACTTGTCTTCAATTGATACAAAATATTGGAGAGCCGTTTGTGCATACGTGAAGATTGTAACGAGGAGAAATAGGTTGCTGTCTAGAATACAAGAGGATCGTGCGAAGCCACTCGAGCTTGGGTTTTGGGACGGACGACTTGTGGACTATGCGAAGTACATCTCTAAAGTTCGCCTGGAATTTTTTGAATATTTAAATTTTGTTGAACACGGTGAAACTCTTGGGAAAATTGGAGATTTGACCTGGGAGCTGAAGCAAAGTTTGGTAACTGCGGAAAAAATATTGGCAAATCGTGATCGTGATATTGCCGCAGGAGTGACACTTTCTGGGCCGCATAGAGACGATTTTAGGTTCAGCTATAAGGGTAATGATCTTGAGTTTTTTGGGTCTCGAGGAGAACAGAGAATGGCAGTTTTGGCTTTGAAACTGGCCGAGTTGGAGTATTTCAAAGTGAAACGTGGAGCGCGACCTGTACTTGCACTTGACGATATTTTTTCGGAGCTTGATTGGGAGCACCGAGAAATAGTATTGTCTGTTATTGGTAATCAGCAGACAATAATTACTGCAGCAGAAAAGGAAAGTATCCCCAAAGAAATTTTCAAAAAAGCAAAGATTTTAGAGATTTGATTTTTGCGGTAATTGTGCGATAATTAGCGTATGTATAGCCCCAAATATAAAGTTTCAAATTCTATTCTTATGTATATTGGCAAGATAGAAGCGTCTAAAGAGATTATAGAGTCTGCACCCCTTGTGCCTGCATATGAGGATAAGTTTCGGCAAGAGGCTATTGTCCGTACTGTTCACCACGGAACTCATATTGAAGGTAACCCTCTTGATACTGGGGAAGTAGCTGCAGTTTTGGGTGGGGAAATGGTGGATGCGCGTGACCGCGATATTCAGGAAATACTTAACTATCGAGAAGTTCTCAAATATATTGACCGAAAAGGCAAAAAGGAGATAGGAGAAAAGGATCTTCTTGCAATCCATAAACTTACTGTTGACAGAGTTTTGCCCTCTGCTACTGCGGGCACGTATCGCCTCAACCTAGTTGTTGTTAAGAACTCTAAAACTGGCGAGATTAGCTTCAAACCACCAGAATCTGGGAAGGTTAAAAAACTGGTTGTGGATTTTATGGACTGGTTAAATAGTGGAGAGGCCAAAGACGTGCACCCAGTTTTGCTGGCCGGAATCACGCACTATGTGTTGGCATTTATTCACCCTTTTGTGGACGGAAATGGTAGGGCAAGCAGAGCTTTTGCGACCTTGGTTTTGTTTAGGGAGGGGTATGACATTAAAAAATTCTTTTCGATTGAAGAGTATTTTGATAGAAATTCCAAAAGATATTATGAAACGCTCCAGTCTGTTTCTAACCAAAAGGTTGATACGCTTGCAGAGCGCGATTTGACAGGTTGGTTGGAGTATTTTTGTGAGGGTTTAGCAGAAGAGTTAGAGCGGGTAAAACAAAAAGTTCAAAAGCTGTCTTTGGATTCCAGATTAAAAGGGAGAACAGGGCAAATTGCGCTTTCGTCTCGTCAAGTAAAATTGGTAGAGTACATGGAAACATATGGATCTGTTAACAACAAGCAATGGAGAACTATTTTGCGCGAATTTAGTGATGACACTATTTTGCGGGATTTGAAAGATTTGGTTAGGAAAAAATTGGTTAAGAAAAAGGGTAGTACGAAAGGTGCTGTGTATATGTTGAGATGAGTGAAGATCCATATAAAATAGAAGATCCTTCGATTTTGACTTATATAGAACATAAGTTGATCGGCAGTTCTATAGATCGCGAAGATATGATTGCAAATCCCCGCGTGCCAATGGCAGTACTAGATGGTAGGAGACCAATTGATGTTGCGGATGAAAGGCTCAAAATGGGCGAAATTAAATCTATGGACGCGGAGTCGTTTGGGATGAAGGTGGGCAAACTTCCTATAATTGCGATCGGAGAGATGAGCACGAGAAGTGGAGAAATAATTGGACAGCTTCGTGTGACTGGAGTGTTTGATTTTTTAACAGAAGAGATAGATAGAAATCCTAAGATAATTTCCGAAATTAAATTGACTAGTGAGGGAAGAGAAAAATATATGGTAAAGGATGAAGTGAGTCGAGGTGAAAAGATTGGATAAATGAAGTTTTCTAAGTTTAGTGAATATTTAGAGAAATTAGAAGCTACGACTAAACGTTTGGAGCTGATTGATATTATGGCGGATTTATTCCGCAATTCTGAAGGTGGAGAAGTGGGAAAGATTTGTTACCTGTTGCAGGGGAGAGTTGCGCCATTTTACGAGCCTACAGAAATGGGTATGGCGGAGTCTATGGTGGCACAAGCTATTGCTAAGGCATTTTCAAAAACCAAGGAAGATGTGCTTAGAGACTACAGAAAGTTTGGAAATATGGGGCTCGCCGCTTTGGAGCTGGCGCACAGTTCACAGTTCACAGTTCACGGTTCACGGTTCACGGTAGCAGAAGTTTTTGAGGAACTGTTGAAGATTGCAAATACTGGCGGGGAAGGGTCTGTAGAAAAAAAGATTGCGATTCTTTCGGATCTTATTGCCAGACTTGATGCTAGATCTGTAAAGCATGTTGTAAATATTCCACTTGGAACTTTAAGGCTTGGGATTGGAGATCCGACTGTGATGGATGCGCTTTCTATTGCCAAAACTGGCGATAAAAAGCTTCGACCGGTAATAGAAGATGCTTACAACAAAACTTCTGATCTTGGGTATGTGGCTGAAATTTTCTATAAAAGTGGTCAAAAGGGTCTGGCAAACGTCAAAATTATGGTTGGCAAGCCTGTTAGACCTGCTCTTGCCGAACGAATGCCAAATGCGGACGAAGTTGTAAAGAGAATGGGAGAGGACTTTGCGGTGGAGCCTAAATTCGATGGTTTTCGCGTTCAGGTTCATAAAAATGGAGAAAAGGTAGAGATTTTTTCTAGAAATTTAGAAGACATGACACATGCATTCCCCGATTTGGTGGAAGGAGTGAAGCGCGAAATCAAGGCAAAGAGTGCGATTTTAGAAGGAGAAGCAATTGCTTACAATCCACAAACTGAGGAATTTTTACCTTTCCAGGAAACCACCAAGCGCAGGAGAAAACATAATGTTGCCCAAAAGGCTTTAGAGTTGCCATTGGTGATGTTTGCTTTTGATATTTTGTACTTTAACGGAGAAGACGTTACCGAAAAAACTTATGTTGAGAGACGGAAAATAGTGGAGAAAATAATAGATTATAAAGAAACCATAAGGATAGCAGAGTCGCGAATTTTACATAGTGCCAAGCAAATATTGGAATTTTTCAACGAATGCATCAGTGAGGGACTGGAAGGGTTGATGATAAAAAAATTGGATTCGCCGTATAAAGCCGGTGGAAGGGGATTCCATTGGATTAAATTTAAGCGGGCAAGCAGTGGGGAGCTTACAGATACTGTGGATGTTGTGATTTTAGGGATTTATGTGGGCAAAGGAAAAAGAACAGAATTTGGAGTGGGTGGGCTTTTGGTGGGAGTTTATAACGAACGCGACGATGTTTTTGAGTCGATTTCTAGACTCGGTACAGGCTTGACGGACGAGGAGTTTAGGTACGTTAATGAAATAGGCAAAAAGTTAAGAGTTTCTCATAAGCCAGCGAGAGTTAGGTCTAAAATTGAGCCTAGTTATTGGGTAGAACCGGAAGTTGTGATGGAAATTTATGCAGACGAAATTACGAAGTCACCGATTCATTTGGCTGGGTGGGATGAAAAAACTGGAACAGGATATGCTTTGAGATTTCCGAGACTAGTTAAATTCAGGGAAACTGATAAGAGACCAGAAGACAGTACAACAGTAGAAGAGGTCAAGAAGTTATATAATATGCAATACAAGAAGAAATAGAATAAGTCTTCTGGTCTCTTGCGATCCTCGCTTCGTTGCGGGTCTAAAGCGTGCAGAAGATGCCACTACAGTTGATGAGGTTAAAAAATTATTTGCAAATCAATACAAGAAAAAGCAACTTAGCCCTGAGACTTCAAGTTAACTGTCAACTCTAAACTAGAAGCTAGAAACCTCACTAAGTTATAACTAAACTAGAATAGTGTCCAAACAACTTCTTAACACTCAAGACGTTTTAAAGGTTTTAGATTACATCGATAAATTTTGGCCCAGTATCATCCGCGAAAATAAAAAAGATGTTCATAGTTTAATTGGACTCCCAAACCCTTACGTTGTGCCTGCAGTTGGAGAAGTTTTCCAAGAACAATATTACTGGGATAGTTACCCTGTTGTTCGTGCGTTAATCGACCACCCGAAGTATTCGAAACTGGCGATTGGGATGGTAGATAATCTTTTGCATTTAGTGGAGCGTTTTGGAATTATTCCAAACGCCTCGAGGATGTATTTTTTGTCACGATCTCAACCCCCGGTTTTGTCTTCTATGGTTTTTTTGGTGTACGAGAAGACAGAAGACAAGAAGTGGTTCAAGAAAGCGATAGATCTTGTCGCCGAGGAATATGAAGGTGTTTGGATGGGTCAGGTGCATTTGCGCAACTTTAGAAACGTTTATATGGGGTTGTCGCGCTACTACGATTTGAATGCCTTGGACGTTTTGGCGGAGGCGGAAAGCGGATGGGATATGACAGCTAGATTTATGAATAAATGTTTGGATTTCTTGCCGATAGATCTTAACTGTTTGCTTTATAAATATGAAGAAGATTTAGAAAAAGGTTACGAGATTTTGGGCGACAAGAAGAAAAGTAAAAAGTTTAGAGATTTAAAGAAAAAGAGAGTGGAGGCTATAAATGATTTGATGTGGGACAAAAAAGCGGGATTTTTTTATGACTACAATTTTGTGACAAAAAAGCGAAGTCATTTGCTGACAGTTGCTGGGGTTTACCCGATGAACGTTGGTATTGCTACCAAAGCGCAAGCCGAGCGAATGGTGGACACTGTTGAGCGGGACTTGCAGCAGAGGTTTGGTGTGGTGCAGGGAGCCAGATTTGTTGACAATATGCAATGGGACTGGCCCAATGGCTGGGCGCCGATGCAGCTTAGGACTATCGAGGCGCTAATCAATTACGGATACACACGTCTTGCAAAAAGATTGGTTACAAAATGGCTTTATTGCAATGTTAAGGTGTTTGAGGAAACGGGCTATTTATGGGAAAAATATGACGTAGTTTATGGACGAGTAGGAGTTCCTGACAGGTATCCAACTCAACCTGGGTTTGCATGGACGAATGCAGTTTTTATCATTCTTTGGAACATGTTACAGGACTTGGAGAAGGTTAATCAGACTTCTGATAAATCCTAATTTAGACTTTATTTAATTCCCTTGACATAGATATTTAATTATTCAAAAATGAGGCGGTACGACGCCATGGATAAACAAGCAGAACTTGCAAAACTTAAAGTTGAGATGGAAGGCGACAAGTCTTTGCCGCTGAGATCTGGTGCGACTCAACTGGTTTTTGGTGAAGGGAATCTGGATACTTTGGTTTATTTTTTGGGTGAAGCACCTGGTTACCATGAGGATAAAGCGGGTAGGCCGTTTGTGGGTTTGGCCGGGAAACTGCTCGATAAATTGATTATTTCCATTGGTTTGCTGCGCGAGGATGTGTATATATCGAATGTTGTGAGATTTAGGCCGCCTGCAAATCGTGATCCGGAGCCCGCGGAACTTGCCGCTTTTGCACCTTATGTAGACCGCGAAATTGCAATTATTAACCCAAAGGTTGTTGTGACATTGGGGCGATTTTCTATGAATAAATTTTTGCCCGAGGCGAGAATTTCTGGAGTTCATGGGAAAAAATTTGTGGTTAACTGGAGAGATCGAAAACAAATTGTTTTGCCGATGTATCACCCTGCGGCTGCTTTGCGCAATGGCGCTATAATGAAGTTGCTTGGAGCAGATTTTTTGGTGATAAAGAAAGTAACCAATGAGGAAATCCCAAAAGAAACTGACTCAAAAGTCAAGGCGATAATTCTCAGCTGAGTTTAATATAATGAATGTATGAGTTCACAAAGGAATGTAGTTGCCGCCCTTTCGTATGTATTTGGTTTTTTGACTGGAGTTGTTGTTTTGATGGTTGAGCCGCATGATAAATTTATCAAGTTCCATGCAATGCAATCTGCTGTTTCTACTGGGTCGCTTTTTGTTCTAAATATTTTGCTGGGTTTGGTATTTTCTAAATTTGGAGTTTTTAGTTTTATTTCTACAATTAGCGGTATTTTGATTTGGATTGTAATTTTTGGTATGTGTGTTATTGGTTTTTACAAAGCGAAACAAGGAAGAGTCTATAAATTTCCTTATTTTGGTAATTGGGTAGAGAAGAGGCTTGGATGAAACTACTCGTAGGACTCGGCAATCCAGGCAATAAATATAAGGGGAATCGTCATAATACAGGTTTTATGGTTTTGGATGCGTACGTGGCAGAGGCTGGTTTGGTTTGGAAATTTAGTCAGGACTGGATGTGTTACTTCGTTAAAGATGGAGAGGTTGTGTTTATGAAACCAGACACGTTTATGAATGATTCTGGTTCTGCAGTTGCCAATGTTGCTGGCTTTTTCAAAGTTAAGCGTGAGGACGTTCTTGTCATTTACGATGATCTTGATTTGCCATTTGGTAAAATCAGACTTTCGTTTGATGGACTTTCTGCAGGACACAAAGGGATAGACTCTATTATGCAGGGTTTGGCTGGAGTTGACTTTGGTAGGCTTAGAATTGGAATTGGAAGGCCAACACATGCAGACGTTGATCGGAATCCGTCTGCACGCACTCTTGATGCTAGTGAGTATGTGCTTGAAGATTTTTCTGAAGCTGACCAAAAACAGCTTCCAATGGTAATAAAACTTGCACACGAAGCGATTGTTTCTTATTTGGCTGATGGAGTTGAGGCAACGATGAATAAGTTCAACTGAACTTTTCTACGAAAAAGCAAAGCTTTTCTACGAAGAAGCTGAACAAAGAATAGTGTTCATCTTTTCTACGAATAAGTTCAACTGAACTTTTCTACGAGTAAATTCAACTAATGGTGAATTCTAAATTAAATTTTAGGAATAAGGTTTTTGAGGCCGTACAGGCGATTCCTAAGGGTAAGGTGGCCACATATGGTCAGATAGCGCTGATGTTGGGAAAAGCCCGAGGCGCACGTGAAGTGGGCTGGATGTTGCATTCGAATGACAGCAGTGCTGTTCCATGTCATAGAGTTGTAAACAGGAAAGGAAGACTTGCCCCAAATTTTGGCGGTCCTTCGCTTAAAAGCTTCGGACGCCTAGCCCCCTCGAAGTTTCAACGAAGTGGGGCATTTTCCGCCAAAGGCGGACCAGCCTTTGGCTGGGATGGCGCAAGAGAGCAAAAGAGAAGACTTGAGGTAGAGGGTGTAGGTTTTGTTGATGATATGCATGTGGATATTGAAAAATATTTAGCGGATTCGTTGGTCGATTAAATTACTAGTCAATTTTTAGCACCGCGAGTCTCTTGCGAACCAGTTCGATTATGGTCTGGTCAGTTACTACAGGCCAATTTCGTTCTAAGGCGATTTTTCTTAGTTCGTCATTTGGGTTTACTGTAAAAGGATTTGTTACAGCTTCAAGTATTGGTAGGTCACCAGTACTGTCCCCAAAGGAAAATGATTGATCTTTTGAAAAACCCAGTAGAGTTAAAGAATTCACAACTTTCAATTTTTCTTCATCAAGCGCCATGTTTACTTTTACTTTTCCAGAACAAACACCATTTTCGTACTCGACTTGGAGTAAATAAACGTGCGACATTTCTAAATGTCTTGCCATAGGCAAGAATGCTTCCTGCGGCGCACCGGAGACTGCAATTGTGACTCCATGCATATTCATTTGACTGACCAGTTTTTCGGCATAAGGAAGTAGTTTTGTTAGGTAAATTTCAAAATATTCATAACCTGCCAATACGATATCTTTTTGTGGAACTCCATTTAGTCCTTCTGCGTAGTGGTTAACTACATCCACAGCGAAGTCGTAATATGAGTTTTGTTTACGTTCGTATTTAGTTAAATCGTCGTGCATTATGCGGAGAGTTGAAGCTTGCATTAAACCTTTAGTTGCTAAAAAATCAGCGAATGGGAATATTGTGAATCCGTTTACTAAAGTGTTGTCGATATCAAAGAGAGTGATTGGTTTTTCTGCTATATCTAACTCTTTGGTATTTGATCTCTCCATATAAGAGGCTATTTTTAGCATAAAAACTTAACTTTTTCAAAAGTAGTTGTTAAGAGGACTTTTTTTGAGCTAGAATACACTCTCCTATGGGTGAGCGAGAAGAAATACGGGTAACTCCGCAGTATCGTCTAGATTTTATCAACCTTGATTTAATTCCAAATTCAACGGTGAGTCCTCGAACTGAGCAAGAATTATTTGATCACTCTAAAGCTGTTCCTTATACTGATGCAGCTTCAGGTGCAAGGATGCTACTTGTTATTAATTCTGATGATACGAGACTTGTACAAGATATGCATCAATCAGCTAAGTACAGTGACCCTAGTCTAATGAGTGAGGCATTCATAAAGACTAGTTTGGAATCATATGCCACGAGATTACCTGTAGCGGCAATATGGTATGACGATACTCGTTCGTTCATTAAATGTGAAGAACCAAGCTGTAAGCATTATATAGGTGGTGGATGCACAAACGAGAAAGTTATAATCCAGGATGATTGTCTAGCTTCACAGTGGTGCATGACGTACGAACCGGAAGGTAAGAATGATTAAAAAGATACTTGTTGTTAAGCCTCGTGGTTTTTGTGCTGGAGTTGATCGAGCAATAGACGTGGTGGAAGCTTCTCTGGAAATCTTTGGGGCGCCGATTTATGTGAAGCATGCAATTGTTCATAATATGCATGTTGTAGGGGACTTGGAGAAAAAGGGTGCAAAATTTATTGAGGACTTGGACGAGATTCCTAAAAAGTTAAAGAAGCCTATACTGGTTTTCAGCGCTCATGGGACGCCACCATCTTTAAAAGATGAGGCTAAAAGTAGAGGTTATACGGTGATTGATGCGACTTGCCCTTTGGTTACGAAAGTTCATTTAGAGGCAAAAAGGTATGCGAACGAGGGATATTTTATAGTTTATATTGGTCATCGTGGGCATCCAGAACCTATTGGTGTGATGGGCGAGATACCAAAAGAATCGATTGTTTTGATTGAAGAGGCGAGTGAGGTTGAGGTTCTTAAGGTTCCACAAGAGGAGAAACTTGTTTACTTGAATCAGACTACTCTATCTATCCCAGATGTTGCAAAAACCATAGAAGCACTAAAGAGTCGATTCCCAAATATTATTGCTCCACCTTCGTCTGATATTTGTTATGCAACAACAAACAGACAAAAGGCTGCTAGGGAGCTTGCCAAACTTTGTGACTTGGTACTGGTGATCGGATCTGTTACAAGCTCTAATTCACAAAGGTTGAGAGACGTATCGGAGGAGGAGGGTACGCAAGCATATTTGATTGATGACGAAACAGGGATAAATAAAAAATGGTTTACAGGAGTAAAAACCTTGGGTATCACAAGTGGTGCATCTGCGCCAGACTATCTTGTAGACAGACTAATAAATTATCTAAAGGAGACCTTCCCTGGTGTTGAGGTAGAACACTTAGATGTTATGAAGGAGGAAATAAAGTTTCCGTTACCTGATGACTTGGTTCTGTTGGCAAAAGAGACTAATAAGGGTATTTTGTGGGTAGAAAAGCACAAAGTTGCCACTCAACGATAGATGAATTACAAAATTGCGCTTGTCGACAAGCACGATAATATTCTCGGTTTTTCTGGCGTGGAGGAGGCCCATTCAGGGCGCGGCAAGCACCACAGAGGTTTTTCCACTCTACTTTTTAATTCCAAAAATCAAGTTCTATTACAAAGACGTAAGCATAGGCTGTTCGATGGAGTTTGGGATCTAACTGCAATTTCGCACCCACTTGTCGAAGGTGGAAAGACTGAATCTTATCAAGAAGCATCTGATAGGGCGCTAAAGAAAGAAATGGGAATCGGGCATGTTGAGATTAGGAAAGTTGGTGCGTTTAATTATTTTGCTAAAGATGGCAAGAATTGCGAGAACGAATATTGTGCTGTTTTGGTTGGTGAATGGAATAGACTTTATCGGGCAAATCCTGACGAGGTTTATGAGAGCAAGTGGGTAAACTTTGCGGAATTTACAAGTGATGTAGCTAAAAATCCTAAAAAATATGCTCCTTGGGCCGTTTTGGCAGTTCCGTTTGTAGAAAAGGGGGATAGTGAATTTAATAATCTTCTTGGAAAGTTTTTGGGGGAATTTGAGCCTTATTTTGAATCGTATTTTAAAAATAAAAAGAAGATTGTAAGCAAATACCCAAAGTTAATAGAAGATTTTTATGCGGATTTGGCCGATATTTCTGCTGGTGGCAAAAGGATGCGTGGCTTTTTGGTTTACCTGGGCTACTTGGTGGGTGGCCGTCTTTCGCATAAAGCTTCAGACGATAAATTGGGGATATTGAGAATTTTGCCGATTGCACTTGCCGTAGAGCTTATCCACACATTTCTTTTAATCCACGACGATATTATCGATAAATCGGATATCAGACGTGGGAAAGTGTCTATCCACAGGCGTTACGAGAAGAAGTTTGGAGAACATTATGGAATCAGTCAAGGTATTGTGATTGGCGATATTGCTTTGTTTGAAGCAATTGATCTGATAAATAAATCAGATTTGGGTATAGACGAAAAAGTTTTATGTGCAGGAATAATAAACAAAGTGGTCTTGGAGACGGTATATGGTGAAGCGCTTGATGTTGAGAATTCTTATAAAGCTGTGAATGTTGATGATATTAATTTGGTTACTGATCTTAAAACCGCCAGGTATTCTTTTGTTGGGCCGCTTACGCTTGGCGCAAAGCTTGCAGGAGCAAGCAATAGACAGCTTGTAGCTCTTGAGAGTTTTGGCATTAGTATGGGTTTTGCTTTTCAGCTTCAGGATGATGTTTTGGGAGTTTTTGGGGACGAGAAGATTTTGGGCAAATCTGTACTGTCTGACATGCGCGAAGGCAAAAATACGCTTTTGATTTATAAAACGAGAGAGCTTGCTAATAAAAAAGATAAAGGATTAATCGATAAAATATGGGGAGATGCCAAATCTGACAGAAAAGAGCTGACTGAGACACGCAAGATTATGAAAAGCACTGGTGCTTACGATTGGTGTTTAGGGGAGATGCGTAGATTGAAAGTTAAATCTACTTTGAACCTAAATCGGATCACAGTTGACGCGACGACTGCGCGTATATTTGCACAGCTTGCAGAATTTATTGTCAGCCGTAGGGTTTAGGGGTAAGATTAAGTTGAAAGGATTTGTTCTTTTTGATATCCTTTCCTTTAGGTTTTAATGAAGAGCGAATTAAAAACACTCCCCGAACATATTGTGATTATCCCAGACGGGAATCGCCGTTGGGCAAAAAAACATAAATTACCTCTTATCGAAGGACACAGAAGGGGTTTGGCAACGGCCTTTACAGTTTCTAAAGAAGCCAGAAAGTTTGGAGTTAAAATACTTACAATTTGGGGATTTTCTGGTGAGAATTGGAAGCGGCCGACTGTTGAAGTAACATATTTAATGCGCATTTACGCACAATTTTTTAAGAACCATTTCAAAGACTTTTCTGAGGATGGTGTGAGATTTAAGTGGCTTGGGAGGCGAGATAGAGTACCAGTTGTTCTCAAAAATATTTTGGAAAAGTTAGAGAAGCAAACCGCGGCAAATAAAAATTACATTCTTAATGTGTGCATAGACTACGCGGGTCACGATGAGATTGTGTCTGCAATTCGCAGGATTGTTGCCAAAAAAATTAAGCCTAGCCAGGTAACGGAACAGTTGGTTTCAGATAACCTAGATACTCGGGGCATGCCAGACCCTGACCTTTTGATTAGGACTTCTGGGGAAATGCGAACGAGTGGAATTATGCCTTGGCAGACAACTTACACGGAACTCTTTTTTTCTAAACTTCTTTTCCCTGACTTTTCGAAGACAGAACTTAAGCGGGCAATTGACGATTACGGTGTTAGACAAAGACGATTTGGCGTTTAGGCTCAGATGGCGAAAAAATTCACTATTGACCCATACTCTCGAAAAATTGAAAAACCATGGGGTTGGGAAATTCACTTTGTTCCTGATGACAAGCCATATATGGGCAAGATTATCCATATTAGGGAAGGCGCAAGACTATCGCTTCAGAAGCACGATAAAAAGCTGGAGTCGTGGTATTTAATGAATGGTCGAGCTGTCGTTATTTGGGAGTCGGAGGAAGATGGAGAGTTGTTTGAAACAGAACTTGAGACCAAGAAAGGTTACAGTTGCGAAGTTGGACAAAGACACAGGTTAAAAGGAATTACGGATTGTGATGTAATAGAAGTATCTACGCCCGAAATTGGCACGACGTATAGGTTAGAAGATGATTACAAGAGAAATGATGAGAACGAAGAGGAAAGAAAGTTGAGGAACAAAGGAAAGTTATAATTGTCATTCTGAACTTGATTCAGAATCTAGATCCCGAAACTAGTTCGGGATGACAGGCAAAATAAAATGAAAGACTACACAGGACAACATTATGCGAGCAGAACGCAAGAGAAGATGCATGATGTTTTGATGGATCAAGAGGCCTCCGGGCTTGAAGTTCATTATCATATGGTTCGAGGTGGATCGGACCAACGCAATATCACAATTTGGGAGCCTGGGGTGGTCGGCGGGGAGTACATCAAGACTTATGGTCATTATCATGTTGGGCAGTTGGACGAAACATATTGGGTAGTTTTTGGTGAAGGTGTGGTTCTTGTTCAAAAAAGGGCGGTAGACGATGTTGGCCGGGAGAAAGATGACGAGATAGATGAAGCTTATGCGGTAAACGTAAAAAGTGGTGATGCTTTATTTATTCCTGCTGGTTGGGGACACTTGGTAGCAAATGTTGGTAAAACATTCTTTGTGACCGCGGATGATTCGCCTGTTAATTTTGAGGAAGTTGACCCTGTTACGCTGCCGGGTCACGCAGATTACGAGGCGGTAAAGCGAATGCAAGGGTTTTGTTACTACATAGTAGAAAAAGAGGGGAAACCAACACTAGTTAAGAACGAAAAGTATAAGAAAATACCAGAAATCTCCATTATTGAGGCAAAAGATTATCCTTTACATAAGTAATCTGAGCCTCTAAAATTCACAAGATATGTGCGGAATATTTGGGTATGTTGGTAAAAAACACGACGCAGGGCGTGTGATTTTTGAAGGTTTAAGGCGACTTGAGTATCGTGGTTACGATTCTTGGGGGATTGCAGTTATTTCTGAAGGCAAAATAGT
>Ga0163144_10009457_pt1 | contig 20932 bp, 17 predicted proteins | sample OliLak19BULKMAT1_FD_123175 | JGI IMG/M metagenome (GOLD analysis project Ga0163144, IMG submission 123175) | Freshwater microbial mat bacterial communities from Lake Vanda, McMurdo Dry Valleys, Antarctica - Oligotrophic Lake LV.19.BULKMAT1 | ecosystem: Environmental > Aquatic > Freshwater >... | reverse complement strand
TAGCGGGTGTGGACTCCACCAGTTTCTTCGTTTTTTCGGGATTCATGCCCTCTTTGTAGAACACATGTTTGGATTTCACGCCTTCTTCAAACACCAGCCACTGGAATTTATGGCAGATCGGGTCATTGGGAAACACCTCCAGTATTTTCCCGGCAACGCCGACCATTTCCCATGTTCCCGGCATATCCCGCATCATGCATTTGCGGAAATGCGGATTGGTATTCGATTCGCCCGTCACGGGCGGCGGCGCGTCCGGATGCGGTGCATCCACCGCTTCCTGCGCCGAGGCGGGATAGGCGGCAACGCACGCCAGCGCAATCATGCTATAAAAGCCTCTACGGCTCATGCAGCCACTCCCATGGCGAGGCCTTGCGGCTTGGCGTTGAAACCGAGCATCTGCTCCAGCGCGTAGGCGACGCTTAAGACAGCTTCTTCGTTGAAGGCCTTGCCGATCAGTTGCAGGCCGAGCGGCAGACCGTCCTTGTTGAGCGCACCGGGAATCGAAATGCCCGGCAGTCCCGCCAGCGAAGACGGTACGGTAAATACGTCGTTGAGATACATCTCCACTGGATCGCTCGGCTTATAATCGAAACCGAACGCCGCCGACGGCGCGGTGGGCGTCAGAATGGCGTCGACTTTCTTGAAGGCCTCGTTGAAATCATTGGCGATCAGCCAGCGCACACGCTGCGCTTTGGTATAGTAAGCGTCGTAATATCCGGCGGACAATACATAGGTGCCGATCATGATGCGGCGCTTGACTTCCGCGCCGAAACCGGCAGCGCGCGTGGCGGCATAAAGCTCATTCACCCCGCCCTTTTCCGGCACAACGCGCAGGCCAAAACGCACGCCGTCATAGCGCGCGAGGTTGGATGAACATTCCGCAGGTGCAATGATGTAATAGGTCGCCAGCGCATATTTGGTGTGCGGCAGCGATATATCAATAATTTCCGCCCCGGCGTCTTTCAGCAGCTTGATGCCCTTGTCCCACATGGCGAGGATTTCCTCGTTCATGCCGTCCGGGCGGTATTCTTTCGGGATGCCGATTTTCTTGCCTTTTACATCACCGGTCAGCACCTTTTCAAAATCGGGTACCGGCAGCGGCGAGGAGGTGGAATCTTTTGGATCGTGACCGCACATGACGTTCAGCATAATCGCCGCATCGCGCACGGTGCGCGTGATCGGACCCGCCTGATCGAGCGAACTGGCAAACGCCACAACGCCAAAGCGCGAGCAGCGGCCATAGGTCGGCTTGATGCCGACAATGCCGCAGAAGGATGCAGGCTGGCGGATGGAACCACCGGTATCGGTGCCAAGCGCAATCGGCGCAAGATTGGCGGCAACGGCTGCCGCCGAACCGCCGCTTGAGCCACCGGGCACGAGATCGATGTTGCTTCCGTTTTTCTTCCACGGGCTTTTGACCGGGCCGTGATAGCTGGTGGCGTTGGACGAGCCCATCGCGAATTCGTCAAGATTGGTTTTGCCGAGCATGACCCCGCCCTGCTCCCAGCATTTTGTGGTGATGGTCGATTCGTATTGCGGGTGGAAGCCATCGAGAATATGCGACGCCGCCGTGGTCAGCACGCCCTTGGTGCAGAATAAATCCTTCACGGCAACGGGGATGCCTTCAATCAATCCGCCCTGCCCTTTAGCCAGCTTCGCGTCGGCGGCCTTGGCCATCATGATGCCCTGATCGCGCGTGACGGTGATGTACGCATTGTAATGCGCATTGGTTTTTTCAATCGCCTGCAAATGCGCTTCTGCCAGCTCGACAGCGGAGAATTGTTTGTTGCGTAAGCCGACGCGCATGTCGGCCAGTGTTAAAGCGGTCAATTCGTTCATGACGGATAATCCATTGGTGTTAAGGGGTCTGGGATTGTTGTATCTGCTTGGCTACGGCCTCTTTGGCAAAGCCGACCTTGTGCCGGACATTCTGGAATTGCCCCAACATGTTTTCCAGCGCGGTAAATTCAGTGCGGGCGCTCATCGAACCGGAGAGTTCAACCTTTGCGTCCTCCAATATGCTGTGCCCGCGCACCAAAGGCCCGTAGGTGGGATGGCTATCAGCACGGGAGAGACCGGCGGCAGCCGCCAGCGTGTTATGCAGTTCATCACGATTCAGGCTATAGCCGCCCCAGAACTTGGTGTCGTTGAGTTTCTTCCCGGCCTGCAGAAGGCTGTCCACGCCCTGCCCCGGCCTGAACGAATTACTGTTACCCCTGTGCTTGTCAAACACGTCATGAAGTTTCTGGCCGTTCAGTTTAAAAAATATTTCCAGCGCATCGCCCAGCGCTTTTTCTTCTGGCGGATATTCCAGTTTGAGCGCGGACTGTATTGCCTTCAGCGGACCAGTGATTTTTTTATAATCGCTCAGAAAACGAGTGGGAGACGGCGTCTGAAAATCGTTATGATTCTCTATCTTCCCGGGGAGGGCAATGAGGCTTTCCACCTGTTTCAATGTCAGGTTGCGCTTGCTGGGTTGCTGGGAAAGCATGTTCAGCAATGCCGCCTCATCGGGAAAGGCGTCGGAAATCTGGCCATAGGTGCTCATATTGGAGCCACGCGTCACATGCAGAACATCCATTTCAATGTAGGAATACGCCTGGTCAAGATCCACCTTGGCAGCCGGGGCCGCGGCGGTATTCTCCGCCTTGTGCAGCAGAAGCGCTTCTGTCAGCAGCGGGGAGACAAATTTACGGAAGTTGCCCTCCAGTGCGGCAAGGTCCGCCGGGCATTGCGTCGGGAACGTGCTAAGCTGATGCAGCTGGTCGGCAGTGGGAGTGATATTGCCGCGCGCAATACCGGTAATCAGCTCACCCAGCTTTTTGAAAGCGTCCGATACGCCGGATTTGGATGCCAGCGCGCGGTACGCGTGCGCATCATCGGAATATGCAAACTCGTACTGCAGTTGGCCTAATACTTTTTCCAGCGTGCATTCGGTCATTCAATTACCTTCGGCACGACGAAGCAGCCATGTTCGTTGACGGCGTTTTTCAGCACGGCTTCCTGCTGGTTGCCGTCGGTGACCACGTCTTTGCGGCGTGGCAGGGTGACTGCCGAAACGGAGGTCAACTGCGGCACGTTGTCCGTGTTCACCTCGTTGAGCTGCTCCACCCATTGCAGGATGCCGGATATTTCTTTGGAGAAATGGTCCTTATCGGCTTCGGTGACGTCAATGCGTGCGAGCCGGGCAATTTTTGCAACCGCCTGTTTATCCACTATCATAAATAATCCCAAAGAACTATATAATTGAACAAAGATGAGAAGCCCGGTTTTAATAGAATTATTAATGAAAGACAAGAAAACTCGTATGCTTATTGACTCCCCTGCAGAATTTATCCGGCTCCTGCCGCACCATAAGCGCGTGCTGGGCCTCGATGTCGGGGAAACCACCATTGGGCTGGCCCTGTCGGATGTCATGCGCAGTATCGCCACCCCGCTGGAAACCATTGAACGGAAAAAATTTTCCAAAGATATGGAGCATCTGAAAGCGGTCATCACCGCCCACACGATCAGCGGGCTGGTCGTGGGCTATCCCATCAATATGGATGGAAGCCTGGGGCCGCGCACGCAATCGACGCGCACCTTCGTATCCAATGTCGGCAAGCATACCGATCTGCCCATCGTGCTGTGGGATGAACGCATGAGCACCATGGCCGTCGAGCGTACCATGCTCGCCGCCGACCTGTCGCGGAGCCGCCGCGCACAACTGGTGGACAAACTGGCGGCAAGCTATATGCTGCAGGGCTTCTTAGACAGTGTAAGGCATCTATGACGCTCGCCTGGATATTCGGTACCATTTCACTCGCTTACCTGTTCGGCTCCATTCCCTTCGGATTATTGCTCACCAAGCTGGCCGGCCTCACAGATATCCGCACCATCGGCTCCGGCAATATCGGCGCCACCAACGTCATGCGCACGGGGCATAAAGGCCTCGGCATCCTCACCCTTCTGCTCGATGGCGGCAAGGGCGCAGCAGCGGTGTTTGCCGTCAGCACAGTATATTCTCGCGATTTCGCCGCGCTCGCAGGGCTGGCCGCCGTCATCGGCCATATCTTCCCGGTATGGCTGAGCTTCAAGGGGGGCAAAGGCGTGGCCACCACCATCGGCGTATTCTTCGCGCTCGACTGGACGCTCGGCGTCGCCGTGTGCGGTATGTGGCTGCTGGCATTCCTGTTCATGCGCATTTCCTCGGTGGCGGCCATGCTCAGCATCGTCTATTCGCCCATCATGGCGTATCTGATATGCGGCGACGTAAATGCCCTCTTGTGCCTGACGCTGGCCATACTTATTATATTTACACACCGCAGCAATATCGCGCGGCTGATGCAGGGAACCGAATATAACTTCAGTGGGAGGAAGCTATGAGTTTTTCATTTCAGGGCATGCAATACCCAAGCCTGGCCGATGACAATATACTCGATGTGCTGCGCCTGATACGCACGCTCAATGTCGGCCCGGTGACATTCTTCCAGTTGATTTCGCGCTTCGGCAAAGCCTCCGCCGCACTCGACGCACTGCCCGACCTCAGCATACGCGGCGGGCGCAAGAACCCGCTCACCCCCTGCCCGCGCGAAACCGCCTTTCAGGAAATGGAAGACCTCATCTCGTTCGGCGCACGCGCCATATTATATGGTATGTCCGACTATCCGAAATTCCTGCACGCGCTGAATGATCCGCCGCCGCTGATTACCGTTGTCGGCCATTCCTCGATGTGGAAAGATAAAGACGTCGTCGCCATGGTCGGCGCGCGCAACGCTTCGGCCAATGGCTGCCAGTTTGCCCAGCGCCTCGCCCGTGAATTGGGTGAAAGCGGGCTGGTGGTCGCGTCCGGCCTTGCGCGCGGCATCGACACCTACGCCCATAAAGGTGCGCTGCCGACCGGCACGGTCGGCGTCATCGCCGGTGGCATCGACAATGTGTATCCGCCGGAAAATGCCGAACTCTACCGGCAGGTGCGCGAAGTCGGCGCTATTATCAGTGAACAGCCCTTTGGCGCGCTGCCCTATAGCGGCAGTTTTCCGGGGCGCAACCGCATCATCGCCGGGATGAGCCTCGGCACCGTGGTCGTCGAAGCCTCGCCCAAATCCGGCTCGCTGATTACGGCGCGCTTTGCCATGGAGAATAACCGCGAAGTATTCGCCGTGCCCGGCTCGCCGCTCGACCCGCGCTCCAAAGGCTGCAACCAGCTCATCCGCCAGGGCGCGACCATGGTCGAAAGCGCGGGCGACGTGCTGCAGGGAATCGCCCATTTGCGTAACCAGCCTTTCGAGGAGAACACGGTCATGAGCTATGCATCCGATCATTCCGAACAGCCGATCAGCGAAGCTGAACTGGCGCAAACACGTAGTTTAGTTATTGAAAAACTAGGGCCTTCTTCAGTTTCGGTTGACGAATTGATAGAACAATGCCACACCTCTGCGCCTGTAGTGTTAACCATTCTGCTTGAACTTGAACTGGCGGGACGGTTAAAACGTACCAGCGGAAACAAAGTGTATTTATTAGAGTCAGTGGTGGAAAAAGTTGCATAACGTAGTCATCGTAGAATCGCCGTCTAAAGCCAAAACTATCAACAAATACCTCGGTAAGGATTACGAGGTGTTCGCCTCGTTCGGTCACGTACGCGACCTTCCTGCCAAGGACGGATCGGTTCGGCCCGACGAAGATTTCGCCATTACCTACGAAATCGACCCCGAGTCGAAGCAGCATCTCTCCGCCATCGCCAAGGCGGTCAAAGACGCCGACGCGCTCTATCTCTCAACCGATCCTGACCGCGAAGGAGAAGCCATTTCATGGCATGTGCTGGAAGCGCTGAAAGAATCGCGCGCTATTCGCAAGGACCTCAAAATATTCCGCGTCACCTTTGATGAAATCACCAAGAAGGCCGTGCTCGCCGCTTTTGAAACCCCACGCGACATCGACATGCATCTGGTCAATGCGCAGCAGGCACGCCGCGCGCTCGACTATCTTGTAGGGTTTACGCTGTCGCCGGTATTATGGCGCAAGCTCCCCGGCAGCAAATCGGCTGGCCGCGTGCAATCGGTCGCCCTGCGCCTGATCTGCGAACGCGACGCTGAAATCGAACAGTTCCTCTCGCGCGAATACTGGGACGTGAAGGCCGCCATGATTTCCGAAAGCGGCAACACCATCAATACGCGCCTCATCGAATATAAAGGCGAGAAATTAGAGAAATTCTCGATCACCGACGGCACCAAGGCAGGCGAAATCGCCGAAGCCCTGCGCCACAAGCAGTATAAGGTCAGCAAGCTGGAACCCAAGGAAGTCCGCCGTTACCCGGCCCCTCCCTTCACCACCTCGACCATGCAGCAGGAAGCGGCACGCAAATGCGGCTTCTCCGCCAAGAAGACCATGCAGCTTGCACAGAAACTCTATGAAGGTATTACGCTCGGCGGTGAAACCGTCGGTCTCATTACCTATATGCGTACCGACGGCGTGACTGTTTCGCAGGATGCTATCGGCGCGACACGCGATTATATCATGGGCACCTATGGCGACCCGTATATACCACCCGCACCGCGCGTCTATAAAACCAAATCCAAAAACGCGCAGGAAGCACACGAAGCGATTCGCCCCACCGACGTTACCCGCACGCCGGAAGAAGTCGGCGCATTCCTCGATAACGACATGAAGCGCCTGTACGAGCTGATCTGGAAGCGCATGGTCGCAAGCCAGATGGAAAGCGCACTGTACGACCAGCTGATCGTGGATATCGCTGCCAGCGACAAGCAGGCCGTGTTACGCGCCAGCGGCTCCGTCATCCGTTTCGACGGCTTCATGAAGCTGTATCAGGAAGGCAGCGACGACGATAAGGAAGACGAAGAAGAAGCAAAGCTGCCGTCGCTGAAGCATGATGAAACGCTGGGCGCAGGCGAAGTCAAACCGGAACAGCATTTCACCGAACCGCCGCCGCGCTATTCGGAAGCAAGCTTAGTGAAGAAACTCGAAGAACTCGGCATCGGCCGCCCGTCCACCTACGCCGCCATCATTTCGGTGCTGCAGGATCGCGGCTATGTGCGCCTTGATAAAAAGCGCTTCATCGCCGAATCGCTGGGCCGCCTCGTCAATGCGTTCCTTGTCAGCTTCTTTGAACAATATGTCGAATACAGCTTCACCGCTGATTTAGAGAGCAAGCTCGACGACGTGTCCGCGGGCGAGCGCGAATGGAAAACGGTGCTGCGCGAATTCTGGACCGACTTCATCGCCAAGATTGATGAAAGCAAGGAACTGAAAGTCACACAGGTACTCGAAGCGCTTGACCAGTTGCTCGGCGCCTATGCGTTCGGCCTCGGCACCGGCGGCAAAGATCCGCGCGAATGCCCGGCCTGCAAAACCGGCAAGCTCGGCCTCAAAATTGGCCGCTTCGGCCCGTATATCGCCTGCTCGCGCTATCCCGACTGCACCCATAAGGCGCAGATCGGCGACGCCAACGCACCGACGCTCACCGATTCGGAAGGTGTGGAATTCAAACTGCCCAAGACCATCGGCAAAGACCCGGCATCCGGCGAAGACATCACCATGCGCAAGGGACCGTACGGCGTCTATGTGCAGATCGGCGAAAGCAAAACGCCCAAGCGCGCGTCCCTGCTCAAAGCCATGCGCCCGGAAAATATCACGCTGGAGATTGCGCTGGCATTATTGTCGCTGCCGCGCGAACTCGGTTCGCATCCCGATACTGGCAAGCCCATCATCGTCAATAACGGCAAGTTCGGCCCGTATCTGATGCATGACGGCAAATTCACCTCGCTGCCTTCGAGCGAAGACCCGCTTTCCATCGGCATCAACCGCGCCGTGGACGTTCTCGCCCGCGCGCCGAGCAAGACCGGTGGCAACGAAGCACTGCGCGTACTCGGCAAACACCCCGATGATGGTCAGGACGTGACGATTTTCAAAGGCCGCTACGGCCCGTACATCAAGCACGGCAAGGTCAATGCGCCCTTCCCGAAAGACGGTTCGCTCGACACGCTGTCGCTCGCGGAAGCCTTACCGCTTCTGGCAGCACGCGCCGAAGCCGGCCCCGGCAAGAAATCCGGACGCAGGTTCGGAAAAGCAGCGGCAAAAGCTCCCGCGAAAGCCCCGGCCAAGAAGGCGGAAAAATCCGCCGATAAGCCAGCAGCAAAAGCGGCCCCCAAGAAAGCCGCCAAGCCCACAGCCAAGCCAAAGGCCAAAAGCAAAAAAACCGGCTGATTATCCGTAGGTTGCGTAGAAGTAGTCTGTTAACCTTTTTTGCCTATACTAGCAGGTATGAAGCGTACATCCCCCAGCAGCCTGACTATCGGCGTCAGCGGCGCAAGCCCGCAGACAAAATCGGTGCGTGCCATGATGAAACAGATTCAGGACGAAGGCTCCACCCCCGTTTACCTCACCAGCCATTCGCGCAATATGCGCACGGCCATTATTGAAGACATCTCACGCCTCCACGCGCTGGTCGTCATGGGCAATAATCTCGATATCGACCCCAAGCGCTATCTTGAACGCTATGCGAAGAACGATCCCAAGCGCCAGCTTCACCCCGCCACCAAAAGCGAAATGAACACAACGCGCGGACGTGAACGCGCATTGTACGAAACGGCAATGATTCAAAGCGCGATTGCTGCAAAGATGCCGCTGCTTGGCATCTGCGGCGGGATGCAACGCATCAACGTGCTGTGCGGTGGCACGCTGCACCAGCATATTCCCGACCTCGTCGGCTGTAACAAGCATATGCAACACAAGCAGGGCATCGCCCCGCATATCGCGGTGGTGCCGATCATCATTAAAGACCATACGGTGCTCGCCAAGATCGCCTGCGATATCGACATGCCGTTCGTGAAGGGCGACGCCAGCGAATGCCCCAAGGTCATCATGGAAAACAGCATGCACCATCAGGCCATCGACCGGCTCGGCGGCAATCTGCGCGTCTGCGCTCTCACCGATACCGTGCGCATGAAAGACGGCACGAACGGCTATCTCGCGGAAGCCATCGAATCCGATCCGGACGGGCTGTATCGCAGCCAGTTTATTCTCGGCGTGCAGTGGCACCCGGAGTTCGGCGCAAGCTCACTCGGACAACGCATCGTGCAGCATCTCATCAAGGCCGCGCAGGGCTATTCCAAGAAATCCCCGCCGCGCAAAAGCAGCATCACCTTCGAAGCGGTGCGCAGCGTAAAGATCAGCAAACCCAAGTAATTCAACATATTGTAAGCGGCTATTGAGGTGCATTACGAAGGTTGTTTCGTAAGCGTTTCACTGTATAATGGATTTCATTATGAACGCAGCAAATACAGCCTCCCGCCCGGTCATCGGCATCAGCGGATCGAGTTCCGACTCGGCCTCAGTGAAGGCCATGATGAAGCAAATGGAAGAAGCCGGAGCAACGCCGATGCTGCTCGCCAATCACGGCAAGCGCGACGTCCTCGCCGACATCAAAAAGATCGACGCGCTGGTGGTGCTCGGCAATAATAAAGACATCGACCCGAGCGAATGGGGCGACATGAGCGCCCAGCACCCCAAGACCAAAAGCGAACTGCTGATGGATGACGGCAAGACACCGGATCATGATGGCATCGCACGGCGCAGCTATGAATTCGCGATACTCGAAGCCGCGATGAAACAACGCATGCCGGTCATGGGCGTGTGCGGCGGAATGCAGCGCATCAATGTCATGTGCGGCGGAAATTTACACCAGCATGTGCCCGACCTCATCGGACATGACGAACACGCGCAGCAGGATTATAAGATCGCGCCTTCCACCCCCGTGCAGCCGATTATTCTTGCCAAAAACACAACGCTGTCGGACATCGCCAGCGGCATCACCACGGTGTTCTCACCAAGCCATGCGCCGGTTGCACCGAGTGTCATTCTGGAAAACAGCATGCACCACCAGGCGGTCAATGTCGTAGGCGAAGGCCTGCGCCCGGTAGCGTTTGCCGAAGATAAAGTCAAGCTGCCCGACGGGCGCGAATCACTGCTGATCGAAGCCGTCGAAGCCGACCCTAAGGGAAAATTCGGCAACCAGCTTCTGCTCGGCGTACAATGGCACCCCGAATTCGGCGCAAGCCCGCTGGGCGAACGCCTCGCCAATCGCGTGGCCACTGCGGCGAAAGCATTTGCTGTTGAACATAACCGCACGCACGCCCCCGAAGAAGTCGCGCGCGAAAATATGCTGAGCTCCCTGCCCCAGACTATCCCTGCACCGCGCATCGGCAGCATGACCGACATGATCCTGCGCCAGCGCGCCAGTAGCAACCCCACGCTGGGCATGGCGCTTTAGGAGATGTGGACATTTCTGGTCTGCCCCGTTACACTTAGCCCGTGAAACACCGTAAAAAATCTCCTCCACCACATAAGGGAAAGCATAAGCGCTCGGGCCAACAGGGTGGGCGTATTCCTGAAATCTGCGTGCTCGTCATCACCGGCGAAACGGAGGAAGGCGACCTTCTCGGCGAACCGGTCAAATGGGAAGAACGCCACCGCCCGCCGCATATCGTAGTCACTGAAACCGGCAGACAGGCCGCCGCCGTGAAAGGCGACCGCGTACTGGCGAAAATGCGCAAGATCAACCCGAACCTGTATCAGGCGCTGGTCATTCGCGTGCTGCCGAATGACGAGCAGCAGAACGTACTCGGCGTATTCATGTCCACCGTTGATGGCGGCCTCATCGAACCAATCAGCCGCAAGATGAAAGAAAGTTTCATCGTCGCGCGCGGCGATACGGCGGATGCAGTGAACGGCGAACTGGTCAGCGGCGTGACGCTGCCGGGGATGCCTTCCATCGGCATGACCTACGCAAAAGTCAATGAACGCTTAGGGAGACTCGATTCACCGCGTGCTGCAAGTCTCATCGCCTCGCACATGCATAACCTGCCCTCCCTCTTTGCCAGCGATGTGATGGCCGAAGCCGAAGCGGCGGAACCGCCGGTCATGAGTGAGGAACGCACTGACATACGCGATATTCCGCTGGTGACTATCGACGGTGAAGACGCGCGCGATTTCGACGATGCCGTGTTTGCGGAAAAAGACGGGGATGGCTGGCATCTCGTCGTCGCCATTGCGGATGTTGCGTATTATGTCAAAGAAGGCAGCGCGCTTGATGCCTGCGCGTTTGAGCGCGGCAACTCGGTGTATTTTCCCGACCGCGTTATCCCGATGCTGCCGGAACGCCTGTCCAACGGGCTATGCTCGCTCATGCCCAATGACGACCGTTACTGCCTCGCCGTGCATATCTGGATTGACGCGCAAGGCGTGATGAAACGCTACGAATTTCTGCGCGGGCTGATGCGCTCACGCGCCCGCCTCACCTATAACGATGTGCAAAAAGCCTATGACGGCGGCGAGCACCCCTTGCGCGACTCCATTATCAAACCGTTATTTGAAGCCTATAAGGCGCTGGCCCATGAACGCGACCATCGCGGGGCGCTCGACCTCAACCTACCGGAGTTCAAAATCCTCTTCGACAGCCTCGGCAATGTGGAACAAATCGCGCCGCGTGAACGGCTTGAAAGCCACCGGCTGATTGAATGCTATATGATCGCCGCCAACGTGGCGGCAGCGGATTACCTGCTTAAAAAAGGCGCGCCCGGCATTTACCGCGTGCATGAACCGCCGTCGGAAGAGAAGCTCGAAGAACTTAAAAACCTGCTGCAGGTGGCGGGATATTCGCTGCATGTCGGCGCGGGCGTCAAGGCCGGGCATTTCAACCGCGTGCTCAAGCAAGCGGAAGGCAAGCCCGAAGCCTATCTGGTCAATACCGCCGTGCTGCGCAGCCAGATGCAGGCCTATTACAGCCACGAAAATCTCGGGCATTTCGGACTCAGCTTACAGAAATACGGCCACTTCACCTCGCCCATCCGCCGCTATGCCGACCTTGTCGTGCATCGTTCGCTGGCGAAGTTAGTGTCTAGTGCCTCGTGCCTTGTGCCTGGTAAAAAAGAACCCACTAACCACAAGGCACTAGACACTAGGCACTTATCCGAAGTCTCCCTGCATATTTCCGACACCGAACGCCGCGCGATGATGGCCGAGCGCGACGCCGCCGACCGCTACAAGGTCAGCTATATGAGCAAGCATATCGGCAATACGTTTGCCGGTACGATTGTCTCGCTCAACGAATACGGGCTGTTCGTATCGCTCAGCGCTACCGGCGTGACTGGCTTTGTGCCGGTGCGCAACCTGCCGGGGGATTTTTTCCATTACGATAAACGGCAGGCCTCGTTCAAGGGACGGCGCACCCAGCAGACCTTCCAGATCGGCCAGATGATGATGATCCGCGTGCAATCGGCCAATGCCATCACCGGCAGCCTGATTTTCGAGCCCTCCGCCATGCCCGACATACCCAACCGCCCCTTGCGCCCCGGTCAGGAAAAACATCGCCACAAGCACAAGCCGAAACATAAGGGCCGTGAAGAGAATGGCCATAAGGGCGGCCACAAACCCAAACATAAGCGCAAGAAATAGGCCGCCCACCTCCTCCGCCGTCATTCCTGCGCAGGCAGGAATCCATATTCCAGAGACGCTGGAGTTAGGTGGATAGCAGATGATTATGGCCAGCTAACGCCAACTTTTTCAGGCTGTGGTTATGGATTCCTGCCTGCGCAGGAATGACGGAATGGGGGTTGCATTTTTCGGCCTTCTGATTCATATTTCGGGGGATATTCACAAGGAACCCTTCATGGCCAAAGCCAGAATTTTTCGTCCCGATAAAACCGCGATGCAGTCCGGCAAAGGAAAAGCGCAGGAATGGGTACTCGAATTCGCGCCGGAAAAGCCGTATTTTGTCGATAACCTGATGGGTTGGGTGGGCATGACCGACATGCCGCAGGAAGTGCGCCTGATCTTCCCGACCAAGCAGGCCGCCATCGCCTATGCCGAGCGCCAGCGCATCGTCTATGACGTGTTCGAGCCCAAAAAACGTACGCTGGTGCGTAAAGCCTACGCCGATAACTTCAAGTTTAACAAGGTAAATGGCTGATAATCTTTGGTTTCTTTAATACTTCTGTCATAATTTAGTAATACATTCATGCTACACTTCAGGATATAATTTAAAGGCTTAGGTATGAATTCAGGCGGCACGAGGTCAGGACAATGAAGCGCTTTACTGTTCCCTGTGATTTCAACGGCACCAAATATCCCTTCCATGTGTATGTCGGCGAGCCACATCCGCAGCGCCATCCTTTGCAGCATCAGGCATGGTGGCTGTCGACCATCCGCGGTGGCACCATTCCGCAGGAAGTCATGGACAGTTTCGAACGCCTGCACAAAATCGCCATCGAAAATAACGTATCCTTTGAGGATTTGTGCGTATACGCACTGGGCACCGCTGCCGCCGAAGGCGGACAGCAGGTTCAGGTCAAAGAAGCGTAACGATACCCATTGATGGTAAACCCGCTGGCGAGGTAATGCTTGAGTGACAATGCAAACCTTCCCCCCGATATCGGTGCCAGAATCAGGCAGGCACAAGGCCGCGTAAAAACCTTCCCGCGCGCAGGCACGCTCATACTTCCGGAAGAAAACACATGGATCGCGCATGCCATGCTGGTCAAGGACCCGCATCACGATATTCGCTTTGATGGCACACACTACGCTGCGTTCGACGGCGCCTTCGCCAAAGCATTTGGCATGCCTGCACTAAGCGACACATCCAACTCCAAATTTGATGGCTTGCGCATCAATATTGCCGTGATGCGCAATTTTATCCTGAACCATTACCTTGCCAGCAAAGCGATTACCGACAGCGACGAAGCGGTGATACCGCTCCTGGAAAGCATCGCCTCCACTCTGGCCGAAACGCTTACCAGCGAGAAGCGGGGTTTACGCGCCATCAGCCGGACGATGAGCATCGACGTCGTCAATATCGAAGGCATTGGCGCGGCAAAGATGTATGCGCACCTGACCGAGATTCAGGATAAGCCAAGCCTGTTGCAGCCGCTGATGAAAATGTTCAGCAAACCACTGCGCGAATGGAAGCTGCCGCCGATTGAGGAATCACCGTTCAGCATGCAGGGCCTCGCCTCGCCGCCGCCCAATTACCGCATGAAAAACCTGCCGGACTCGGCGCCGCGTAATAAACCGACCGATCCCGATCTGGAAGAGCGCGTCAAGGAAGCCTATGCCCAGTCGGCGCAAACACAGCCGCAACAGCCGCAAGCCGCCGAGCCGACACCCACCCAGATGGACGAGATGGCCGATATCAGCGAAGCCATTATCGAGACCGCCAACAAGCTGCGCTCGGTCGATTCGCTGGCCGAGCCCACCCGCGACGAATCGGTGGAAGAAGCACGCAAGATTCTGCGCTGGTTGCGCAACATGGAATTCGCCGACCGCGACATCGAGGAATTCCTCGATCAGGGCGCGCCGATCACCGTGGTCTCCAAGAAACAATCCATGCAGAAACTGGTGCGTATCTTCGCCGTGCAGTTGCAGCATGCGCAGCGCCGCAATGCTGCTCTGGAGCGGGATTCGGTTATTGATAACGCCCGCGACGCGCTCGATGCCATGGCGCTTACCGTGGCCGAACATACGCGCAACCAGATACCGGACAACCACCCACGCTTAAGCGCACTGGATGAGATGATTGAAGCGATGCCGGAATCGGCACTGCGGCGTCAGGCGCAACCGCTCACCCGCCTGCTGGATGTCATTGAGCTGGGGCTTGAGCGCACCACCGGGCAGGAAGTCAGCGACGTGTCCGTGGCCAGCCGCCTGCAGCTTCTCAGCGAGCGCATCAATGCGATGGCGTTTGAAATGCACAGCTCCGCACCGCCTTCGCCGCCTACCCGTGAGGAGTCGCTCGACCTCGCGCGCGACATGCTCGCCAAGATCAAGAGCCACCCGTTCAGCGGCAAGACGGTGGACGATATTGTGCAGAATGCTACGGCAGAACAGAAACTCGCCTTTGCCCAGCAAGTGCATGAAATGGCCGACGCCTTCCGCAACATGATTTCGGAAGCCTCGATGAACAACCCGAACGTGCTCGACGACCCCAAGATCAATGAAGCCAAAACGGCTTTCGGCCAGTTCTCCCACGCTATCTCGCTTATGGCCGCCAAGGAAATCCCGAACAGCGCAGCGGCCACCCAGCAGATTTCCGCCGACGTGGCGCGGATGCCTGAGCATTGGGGCGACCTGCATAGCCGCACCGTCGACCGCCTCGTCAAAGGCGCAGAAGGCGCGCTGGAAAAGACGCTGGGCGATCTGGCGATGGATGAGGACGACCAGCAGGAAGATTTGATGAAGGAAGCCATCGAATCGGCGCTGGGCGATTCTGACCGCAGCAAGCGCAAGAAAAAGAAGAAACGCTGCGACAGCAAAAAACGCTCGGGTAAAGGCGGAAAAAAACAGAAAAAACTACAAATAGATATCACGGTCGACGATTACATGCTGGGTCAGGGGCGCTTCGCGCAGGGGGGGAGAGACGAACGCAGTGATGCGCGCAATGAACCCCGGCAGGCGGCGGCCATGCCCACAGCGATGCCTGTGGTGATGCCGGGCCTGAGGCCCGAGGATCTGGAAGTCATCCGCCAGCTCGGCGGCAGCTTGCGCAATATCGGCAATCAGCTTAAGGGGCTAGCACCCGCTATATCCAATGTGCAGGGCGGCAGTGCGGTAGCGTCGGACGATAAAAGCGCAGGCCAGCGCACTATTGAGCGCGAACAGCAACAGACCACGCGCGGCCCCAGCGGTCCTAGGGTGTAGTCACCATCACTCCGTCATTCCCGCGCAGGCGGGAATCCATATTCCAGAGACTTTGATGTTATACCCCCCCCCCCGCCAGCGCCAACTTTTTTGGGCATGTGGTTATGGATTCCTGCTTTCGCAGGAATGACGAGGAAAAAGAGGAATGACGTATAACCAAAAAATCAGCGTTCCATGTCCTCGTAGAGGATGCGGTCGAACGTGCCTTCCGACTTATCGACCAGCATGGTAATCACCGAATCGCCGGTGATGTTGACGGTGGTACGCAGCATGTCGAGAATACGGTCGATACCGGCGATCAGCGCAATGCCTTCGAGCGGCAGGCCGACCGAGGTCAGCACCATGCCCATCATGATCAGCGAACCGCCGGGAATGCCGGCAGCACCGATGGAACCCAGCGTCGCGGTCAGCACCAGAATGAGATAGTGGTGGGAATCGAGCGGTATGCCGTAGGCCTGCGAGAAGAACAACGCGCAAATGCCTAAGTAAATCGCCGTGCCGTCCATGTTGATGGACGCACCGAGCGGCAATACGAACGAGGTGCTGCTCTTGGATACACCGATACGTTCGTTGACTACGCGCATGGCGGTAGACAGCGTCGCCTTGCTGCTGCTGGTCGAGAATGCGAGCAATTGCGGCTCCACCATCTTGCGGTAGAACGGCATCGGCGACATGCGCCCGAAGAAGGTAATCATGATGCCGAACAGAATATACTGCGTGAACAGCGCGCCCACGACTGTGGCGATCAGCTTGAGCAGCGCGATGAGAATGTCGATGCCCTGCGTTCCCACCACCCATGAGATAAGCGCGAACACACCGTAGGGGGAAAAGCGGATGATGATTTCAATCAGGCGGAATACGAGAAGCGCGCAGGACTTGAATACGGCGTGCAGATTATCGACCTTCGCGCCTAAACTGTTGACGGAAATCCCTACAAAGATGGCGAATACAACGACCTGCAGAATCTGGTCATCGGCCATCGCCTTCACGATATTGGTCGGCACCATGCTGACGAGTAACTGGATGATGCTGAAATCAGCCGCCGGTGGCGGCGCTGAGGCAGCGGCACCTGCATGCGCTTTCAGCGCGCTTAAATCCACGCCAAGGCCGGGATGGAATACGGTGGCAAAGATAAGGCCGATTACTACGGCAAACGCGCCGGTCATCAGGAATGCGGCGACCGCCTTGAGGCCAATGCGCTTGAACGCGTCGGCATCGGTCATGCTGATGATACCCGATACCAGCGAGAAGAAAATCAGCGGCACTACGACCATCTTGATGAGGTTGATGAAGACCGTGCCTATCGGCTTGATATAGATGGTCAGGAAATCCTTGCCGTCCATGCCGAGCGGGCTGCTGGCCGTCATCGGGCCGACTACAAAACCGAAGAGAATACCCAGGACCAAGCCGAGCAATACACGGAACCATAATTTTCCTAGCAGGGACTTCACTGTCTTAGTCATACTTCTCCAAACACTGTTAAAATGGTGGGGTATCAGAGGCCGGGTTTATCTTACTCTATCAGGCCTTTTTCCTTGTAGTATTTGAGCGCTCCGGGGTGGATGGGAGCAAGTTCGCCGCTGGATACCATGTGCTTGGCGTCAAGCGTGGCAAATACCGGGTGCAGCGTTTTGAAATTATCGAGATTGTCGAACACGGCTTTGACGAGCTGATAGACAACCGCTTCATCGAGCTTAGCCGACGCCACGAGCTGGGCGCGAACGCCAAACGTGCGGATGTCTTTCGGGTTGCCGACATACATGCCGCCGGGAATCACGGCGTGGGCATAGTACGGATGCTCGCTGATCATCTTGTCGATTTCAGGGCCGCTGACATCAATCAGCCGGGTGGCGCACTGGCTGGTGATCTGCTGGATGGCGCCGTTGGGGTGGCCGCCGGCATAGATCATGGCGTCAATCTTGCCCGAGCATAACGCATTGGCCTGATCGGCCGATTTCAGATCGACGACGCTGGCAAAACTTTTATGAGTCCAGCCCTTCTTTTTCATCAGCTCTTCCATGGTCGCACGCATGCCGGAACCCGGAGGGCCCAGATAAACGCGCTTACCCTTGAGGTCATCGAAGGAAGCGATTTTGGCTTCCTTGCGAGCCACTACGGTGAAGGGTTCGGAGTGAAGCGAGAACACGTCGCGTATGCCTTTATCCGCACCGACATCGGCGAAAATTTCGGTGCCATTATAGGCGCTATAGAGAATGTCTGACTGCACCACGCCCATTTCCAGCTCACCCTTATGGATGGCTTCGAGGTTGTTGATCGAACCGCCGGTGGATTCCACCGTGCAGCGGATGCCGTGTTCCTTGCGGCCGCGATTGACAAGGCGGCAGATCGCCCCGCCTGCCGGATAATAGACGCCGGTGACACCTGCGGTGCCGACCATGACAATTTTTTCAGCGGCTTCTGCCGCCGGAATAGTCCATGTCATGGCGCTCAAAGCGACCATAGCCAATAGGTTTTTAGCGGTATGCTTCATAATCTTCCCTGCGGTAATTATGGCGATTCAATATTATAGGAGGGGGCAATCTAGCAAAACTGCCGCAGAAGTACAATATGTATGTGAATCACATAAAAAAGTCGGTAAATCCCGACCCTGAAAACGCCCCAGAACCAGCTAGGCCTGCGTTACTTTGCTTTTGCTGCGGCGCTTGTCCACGTACATGGACATATCCGCCGAGGCCAGCGCAGATTCGGCATCATCGCCGCTGCGGATGGAATAATAACCGAATGCCGCCGATACGTGCAGCGGCTTGCCGTTAAATACGAACGGGGTCTTGTGGAGTTTCTCGGCAATCTTGGTGCCGCGCTTCTTGGCGGCGTCTTCATTGGCGTAATACATGATCACGGCGAATTCATCGCCGCCGATGCGGGCGAGGAAATCGGATTCACGCATGGTCGCGGTCAAGAGCTGGGCGATATGGCGGATGGCGAGGTCGCCCGCCGCATGGCCGTACTTATCATTGATCTGCTTGAATTCGTTAATGTCGAAATAGAGAATGGTAGACGGATGCGCATAGCGTTCATGCATGGTAATCGCCCATGACAGGCGGCGCATGAAAGCGCGGCGATTCGGGATCGGCGCAAGGCAGTCAACGTCGACCAAGCGTTCAATTTCAGAAAGACTTTCCTTGGTGCGCGACAGGTCGCGGTTCAGATCGTCCATTTTTTCAAGGAGCGCGGATACGGCCAGGCTGACCGACGGCGTCATTTCGATTTCAGGAATGCCAAGCATTACAAGGCGTTCCGACATGCGGTGCTTTTTAGAGGTATCTTCGGCTTTCGGCAGTTCTTCAACAGCGTCAGACTTCATTTCATTCTCCGCAGGCTCTGAAAAACGCACTAACCATTCCTCTACAACTGACTCGCTTTTGACCTTTTCGAAGGCACTCAACATATATATCACCAAAAAAAAATGGAGCAAAGCATAATAAATGCTAACTAATTACTGCTGTTTTTAGCGGATTATAGTTAATATATAGTTAATAACTTGGAGTTATATCCATGATTATGAAAGAATAATGTCCTATTTCGGAAATTAAGGGTATCCTCCAGGAATGTGGGGTAGAAACCATGGCTAAGCATGTGCTTTGCAATAACTTAACCCGTTAATATGCCTTCGATATTTATCCGGGCCGCCCAGCCAATAACTTTTGACTTTTCCGATAATTGGAGTAAATTCTCCCGCTCTTTAAGGGGTAGGACATGACGAAAAAGACCGCCAGCGTAGCCATTATCATGGGCAGCACATCCGACTGGGATACCATGCAGCACGCCGCCAGCACGCTGGACACCCTCAAGGTCGCTTACGATAAACGCGTCATTTCCGCCCACCGCACCCCCGAACGCCTGTACCAGTTCGCCAATAATGCCCGCTCTGCAGGCGTCAAAGTCATCATCGCTGGAGCAGGTGGCGCCGCCCATCTCCCGGGCATGACCGCCTCGATGACCACCCTGCCAGTCCTCGGCGTTCCCGTGGAAAGCAAAGCCCTCAAAGGCATGGACAGCCTGCTGTCCATCGTGCAGATGCCGGGCGGTATTCCCGTCGGCACGCTGGCTATCGGCAAGCCCGGCGCCATCAATGCCGCGCTGCTGGCCGCATCTATCCTATCACTGGAAGATGCCAAGCTGGCCAAGCGCCTCGCCGACTGGCGCGATAAGCAGACCCGCTCCGTCCCCGAAACCCCCGGAAACTAACCGCGATGAAACCACTCCCCCCCGGCTCTACCATCGGCATTCTAGGCGGCGGGCAGCTGGGCCGGATGATGGCCATAGCCGCCGCGGAAATGGGTTACCATGTCCATATCCTCTGCCCGGAAAAAGATGCGCCCGCCAGCGAAGTCGCCGCCCACACCACCATTGCCGATTATAACGACCCGGCAGCGCTGCAGTCTTTTGCCAAAAGCGTGCAGGTCGTGACCTATGAATTTGAAAATATCCCGGTGAACCCGGTCATCGAACTGGCCAAGCATGTGCCGGTGAGGCCAAGCCCGGATATTCTCGCCACATCGCAGCATCGCGTGCAGGAAAAACAGGCCATCAACAAGCTGGGTATCGCCACCGCGCCGTTCAAAGCGGTGACATCTCCGGATGAACTCAAAGCCGCCGTGAAAACTATCGGGCAGCCCTGCGTGCTCAAAACCTCGCGCATGGGCTATGACGGCAAGGGACAGGTCATGCTGAAAGAAGGCAGCGACCTGGCCAGCGCATGGGACAGCCTTAAAACCGATGACGCCATCCTTGAAGGGTTCATCCGTTTCCGCATGGAAATTTCGGTCATCATCGCACGCGATATTAAAGGCCACACGGAATGCTATTGCCCGGTGCGCAATACCCATAAAAACCACATCCTCGCCGAAACGGTCGCCCCTGCCCCAATCACGGCCAAGCTCACCGGCAAGGCTGAGGATATTGCGCGCAGCATCGCCAAGGGACTGGATTTAGTCGGCTTGATGGCCATTGAAATGTTCATCACCGACGAGGACGAGATACTGGTCAACGAACTCGCCCCACGCCCGCATAATTCCGGGCACTGGACTATCGACGCCTGCACCACCAGCCAGTTCACGCAGGTCGTACGCGCCGTGTGCGGATTGCCGCTCGGCTCACCCGACCGCCTGTGCAATGCGAAAATGATCAACCTGATCGGCGATGACGTCAACGAATGGCCGCGCTACGCCGCAATGCCCGACGCCAAATTGTATCTTTACGGCAAAAAAGAAGCCCGCCCCGG
>Ga0163144_10009456_pt1 | contig 20936 bp, 32 predicted proteins | sample OliLak19BULKMAT1_FD_123175 | JGI IMG/M metagenome (GOLD analysis project Ga0163144, IMG submission 123175) | Freshwater microbial mat bacterial communities from Lake Vanda, McMurdo Dry Valleys, Antarctica - Oligotrophic Lake LV.19.BULKMAT1 | ecosystem: Environmental > Aquatic > Freshwater >... | reverse complement strand
TCATGACGGCCCAAAAAGAAAAGGCATCAAGTTATCTCGAGAAGCTTCGGAATATCGGGATAATTGCGCACATCGATGCGGGTAAAACCACGACGACCGAGCGCATCCTTTTTTACACCGGCATGACTCATCGAATCGGAAACGTCGATGAAGGCAACACTCAAATGGACTGGATGGTTCAAGAGCAAGAGCGAGGGATTACGATCACCTCTGCAGCCACCACCTGTCATTGGGGCGACTTCCAAATTAATATTATCGATACCCCTGGTCACGTAGACTTCACTATTGAAGTTGAAAGATCTTTGCGGGTTTTGGATGGTGCGGTTGGTGTTTTCTGCGGTGTTGCCGGAGTAGAGCCGCAATCTGAAACGGTGTGGAGACAGGCCGATAAGTACCATGTTCCACGAATTGTGTTTATAAATAAAATGGATCGAGTTGGAGCTGATTTTGATCGAGTGGTAAGTGCCATCTCTCAACGTCTTCGCGCAACTCCCATTGCGGTTCAACTTCCTATGGGAAGCGAAGATCAATTCGTGGGAGCAATCGATTTGATCGATCGTAAGGCCTTGGTGTGGGGTAAAGATGAAAGTGGCGCTCAATTTGACACCACTGAGATCCCCGATAATTTTAAAGATAAAGCGACAGCGGCTCGAGAGAGAATGATTGAAGCCCTTGCCGATGTTGATGATGACTTCGCAGAAGTCTATCTAGCCGGAAAAGAAGTGAGCCGTGACGAAATCATCGCGGCCTTGCGACGTGCTTGCATCGCCCTTAAGGCCACTCCCGTTCTTTGTGGAGCTTCTTTTCGTAATCGCGGCGTTCAACCTTTGTTGGATGCGGTAATTCGATATCTTCCATCTCCTTTGGATGTGCCAGCAATTAAAGGAATCGCGCTTGATGCCTCTGAGCAAGTTTTAGAAAGAAAAGCGAGTCCCAAAGAGCCAATGGCCGCATTGGCATTTAAATTTATGTTTGATGCCTTCGTTGGGCAGCTTGCGTTTGTACGAGTCTATTCTGGCGAATTGAAAAAGGGCGAAGCTTACCAAAACGTGGGCAAGAACAAAAAAGAGAAGATCGGCCGCATTTTAAAGATGCACGCCAATAATCGTGAGGATGTTGATTCTATCAAGGCCGGAAATATCGCTGCCTTGGTTGGTCTTAAGTTTACGACCACTGGAGATACACTTTCGGATCTTGAGCATCCGATTTTATTAGAATCGATTTCCTTTCCTGCGCCGGTGATTTCGGTTGCTATTGAGCCCAAGACGCAGGCTGACCAAGCGGCTTTATGGGAGTCCCTTCAAAGGTTGGCTAAAGAAGATCCAAGTTTTCAGGTGGCAATGAATGAAGAGACCGGACAAACCTTGATTTCAGGAATGGGCGAGCTTCATTTAGAGATTATTACGGACCGATTGCTTCGAGAATTTAAAGTGAATGCCAATGTTGGTAAGCCACAAGTTTCGTACCGAGAAGCAATAACTCAGTCGGCTACTGTTGATTATAAGCACGACAAAGTCATCGGAGGGCGCGGACAGTTTGCGCAGGTAAAGTTAAACTTCGAACCCATAGAGCGAGGTTCGGGAGTAGAGTTTGTAAACAAAATGAATGGAGACCAGATCCCGAAGGCTTTTGTTCCCTTTGTTGAACGGGGAATAAGAAGCGCATTAGATTCGGGACCTTTGGCTTCAAATGCTTTAACTGATATTCGAGTAAGTTTGCTTGGTGGTAGTTTTCACGAAGTAGATTCTAGCGATCTTTCATTTCAAGTAGCAGCAAGTCTTGCTACACGAGAGGCTTGTCTGAAAGCGGGCCCGGTGCTCTTGGAGCCTGTGATGAAGATCGAGGTAGTTGTCCCTGAAGCGTATTTATCCCAAGTGATTGGAGACTTAAATGCGCGGCGGGGAAAAGTAGTGGGCATGGACGAACGCGCTGGGAATAAAGTGATCCAAGGTGAAGTGCCCCTTGCTCAAATGTTTGGTTACGCGACTGATTTGCGATCGTTCTCGCAAGGTCGTGCGACCTTCGCAATGGAGCCATCTCATTATGAGGCGGTACCGGCGAATATTTCTCAACAAATAATAGGAAGAATGACTTTCTAACCCCTGGAGGACGTATGGCTAAGGCTAAATTTGAACGTACAAAACCTCACGTGAACGTCGGAACGATTGGACACGTGGATCATGGTAAGACCACTTTAACAGCAGCAATCACGAAAGTTTGCTCATTGAAAGGCCGCGCTCAATTTTCTGCGTACGATCAAATCGATAAGACCCCCGAAGAAAAGGCTCGAGGAATTACGATTTCAACTGCGCACGTTGAATATGAATCCGAAAAGCGACATTACGCGCACGTAGACTGTCCCGGCCATGCCGACTACGTAAAGAATATGATTACCGGAGCGGCTCAGATGGATGGAGCCATTTTGGTTTGTTCCGCTGCTGATGGTCCTATGCCTCAAACTCGAGAACACATTTTGTTGGCTCGCCAAGTAGGTGTTCCTTACATCGTTGTGTTCTTGAACAAATGTGACATGGTCGATGATGCTGAGCTCTTAGAGCTCGTAGAAGTTGAACTTCGCGATCTTTTGACTGTTTACAAATTCCCAGGCGAGCAGATTCCGATTATTCGTGGATCTGCATTAAAAGCTCTTGAAGGCGATACGGGTGAGCTTGGTTCTCCGGCGATTGAAAAACTTTTAGCAGCTCTGGATTCTTATATTCCCGAGCCTAAGCGAGATATCGAGCGACCTTTCTTGATGCCGGTCGAGGATGTTTTCTCGATCGAAGGTCGTGGAACTGTTGTTACTGGGCGTATTGAGCGCGGTATTGTAAAAGTTGGTGAGGAGATTGAAATTGTGGGACTTCGACCCAATCAATTGACTGTTGTTACGGGCGTAGAAATGTTCCGTAAGCTCCTTGATCAAGGCCAAGCCGGAGACAACGTAGGACTTCTTCTTCGTGGAACGAAGAGAGAAGACGTTGAGCGCGGTCAAGTTTGCGCTAAAAAAGGCTCGATTAAGCCGCATACAAAGTTCAAGGCTGAGGTTTATGTTCTAGGAAAAGACGAGGGTGGACGACACACTCCTTTCTTCAAGGGATATCGCCCCCAGTTTTATTTTAGAACGACAGATGTAACAGGTAGCATCACACTTCCCGCTGGCGTGGAAATGGTAATGCCCGGAGATAACATTGAGGTCGAGGTGGAACTAATCACTCCGATCGCAATGGACGAACAGTTACGATTTGCAATTCGCGAAGGTGGCCGCACTGTAGGTGCTGGCGTCGTCGTGAAGATTATCGAATAATTTACGACAGGATTAATGCTGAGGAAGGACCAAGACCGTGCAGGGCGAAAAGATTAGAATCAAATTAAAAGCTTACGAGTCCAATCTTTTGGATAATGCAATTCGCGAAATCGTAGCAACGGCGCAACGAACGGGAGCTCGCATTGCGGGTCCCGTGCCTCTTCCTACAAAGAAGAGTCGTTATTGCGTTTTGCGATCTCCTCATGTCGATAAAAAATCGCGTGAGCATTTTGAGATTCGAACTCACAAGCGTCTCTTAGACATTTTGAGTCCTACTCAGCAAACAATTGATGCCTTAATGAAGCTGGACCTGTCCGCAGGCGTCCACGTTGAGATCGAGTAAAGGAGTTATATGGGAATTCTACTCGGAAGAAAAATTGGTATGACCCAGGCGTTTTTGGAAGACGGAGAGCTGATTCCGGTTACCGTTATCCAAGCAGGTCCTTGTCGTGTGTTGGAATTGAGAACGAAAGAGAAGAATGGCTATCAAGCTGCGATTCTTGGTTTCGAAGAGATTCCAGGAGCGCGTTCTCGGAAACCTCGGCTTGGATTTTTTAAGAAACTCCAGGCCCCGGTCTTTAAGTTCATTCGCGAATTTCGCGATGCAGACGCTCCCGCTGGACAAGATCTCAAGGTGGATCAGTTCAAAAAGGGCGAGACAGTTACTGTCGAAGGCATCAGCATCGGTCGTGGCTGGACGAGTGTAATTAAGAAGTGGAACTTTTCTCGGGGCCGAGAAACTCATGGGGGAAATTTTAATCGCGCTCCCGGAAGTATAGGGATGCATACATGGCCAGCTCGAACTCTACCCGGAAAGAAAATGTCGGGACGGATGGGAAATGAGCAAACTACTTTGAAGTCGGTTGAGGTTGTCGACATTATTCCGGCAGAGAATCTGATTTTACTAAAAGGTCCGGTACCGGGATCAGACCAAGGCCTTCTGAAGATTTCGACTTCGAAGTTTCAGAGAAAGAAAGCGGCGTAGTTTATGGCAGAGCTAAAAGTTTTTGATCCTAAGACAGGGGAAAGCTCCTCAAATATGAAGGGCAATGACCAGATTTTTAAAGCGGCCTTACGCTTGGATTTGTTGAATGAGTACGTCATTATGCAAAGACGAGCGGCCCGAAGTGGAACCGCATGTACTCTGACTCGTGCTCAGGTTTCTGGGACTGGAAAAAAACCGTTCCGACAAAAGGGAACTGGAAATGCCAGACAGGGTACTTTGCGTGGACCGCATCAGTATCATGGTGGAGTAGCCTGGGGGCCTAAGCCTAGAGAATATTACGCGGACATGAATAAAAAAGTTAAAAAAGAAGCGATTCGCGTAGCTCTTTCTCAGAAAAATTTTGAGTCAAAAATAGGCATTGTTGATGCGTTTGAAATTTTGTCCGGCAAGACTAAGGACGCAGTTTCTCAGCTGAAGAAGTTTGAGGCGAAATCAGTTTTGTTGGTTGGAGACTTCTCGGATTCGACGTTGCGAGCGATTGAGAATATTCCGGATGTTAAGGCTTTGAAGGTGGTTGCCTTGAACGTAAAAGATGTTTTGGCTCACGACTGGTTACTTCTTACCAAGGGCGCCTTCGAGTGGTGTGAAACGAATCTCTCTGTAAAAGCGAAAGTGAAGAAGATTGAGAAGAAGGAGAAAGCAGCATGAGCGCTGTGATCAGGTATCCGATTGTTACAGAGAAGAGTTCTCGCTTTCAGTCAGAGGGAAAATATACTTTTGCTGTCGCGTTAAACTCTAACAAGCATCAGATTCGGGACGCTGTAGAGAATTTAAAAAAAGGCGTCGAAGTGGTTTCGGTCCGCACCCAAGTTGTTCGAGGAAAGATTAAAAAAGTGGGTGCGAAATATGGAAAACGAACGAACTGGAAGAAAGCCGTTGTTCGTCTCAAGTCTGGTCAGGCTCTCGATATTTTTGAGTCGGCGACTTAATACAGGATGGGTGAAACATGGAATTTTATAAGCCAATAACACCAGCGCGAAGATTTTACTCGAAGAGAGACTTCAGCATGCTTACGAAGGGGGCAACTCCTCCTAAAGCGTTGATGGAGCCAAAGAGCTCTAGCGGCGGGCGTGGTAACACAGGTCGTATTACTTCTCGGTTTAGAGGGGGCGGTCATAAGCGTCAGTACCGCTTGATCGATTTTAAGCGCGATAAGATCGGTATTCCAGGAAAAGTAGTTACAATCGAGTACGATCCGAATCGAAGCGTGAATATCGCTTTGATTCAGTATCCTGATGGAGACAAGCGATACATTTTGGCGCCTGAGAATATGAACGTGAACGATATTATTGAATCGGGACCGAAGGCTGACATCAAGCCTGGTTGTACTCTTCCACTCGGATCGATTCCGATGGGAACGATGATTCATAATATTGAGTTGAAGCGCGGTAAGGGTGGGGCTTTGGTCCGATCTGCTGGTGCCTTCGCTCAGCTTTTGGGTAAAGAAGGCGACTACGCAATTATTAAACTTCCTTCTGGAGAGACCCGTCTCGTTCATATTGAGAACTTTGCAACTGTTGGTCAGCTGGGTAACCAGAATCACATGAATATTTCATGGGGTAAGGCTGGTCGAATTCGATGGATGGGCAAACGTCCTCATAACAGAGGAACATCAATGAATCCCATCGATCACCCCCATGGTGGTGGTGAGGGTCGTACTAAGGGTGGACGTCATCCAGTTACTCCCTGGGGTGTGCCTACTAAAGGTTACCGAACTCGGCATAAGAAGCGAACTGACGGGCTTATTGTTACCCGTCGTCAAATTGCTAAGAAGATGGTTTAGGACTGAGGAGTTGATATGGCACGCAGCTTAAAAAAAGGTCCCTTCGTCGATTACCACCTGATGGAAAAGGTGGCGAAACAGATGGATGCGGGTGGAAAGAAAATCATAAAGACCTGGTCACGTCGTTCGACGGTGGTACCAGAAATGATTGGAATGAATTTCGCCGTTCACAACGGTAGAAATTTCATTCCTGTATACGTCACTGAGAATATGGTTGGCCATAAGCTCGGTGAGTTTTCTCCGACCCGGACGTTCAAACAACATTCTGGTGATCGAAAAACAGGCGCAGCCGCTAAGGAATAATTATGCAAGCTAGAGCGACGCTAAAAAATATTAGAATTTCTTCGAAGAAGATGACGCCCATTGCTCGAGTATTGCGCGGGATGCCTTTGGCCAAAGCCATTGCAACTTGTGCTTATACTCCTAGAAAAGGAGCAAAGATTCTTCAGAAGCTTTTGGAATCTGCTCGTGCGAACGCGCATGAAAAACAAATCGATGTAGATACGCTTCGTGTGAAGCAGGTTGAAATTGGGAATGGACCTACGATGTTTCGAGTCATGACTCGACAACGCGGTATGGCTCACCGAATTAAAAAACGCACGTCTCATCTCACTGTGGTTGTGGAGGATTAACGATGGGTCAGAAAGTACACCCAAACGGATTACGACTTAAGATTCTCAAAGGATGGGATTCAGTGTGGTATGCCGAGCGAAAAGGCTACAGCACTCTTTTGTCTGAAGATTTAAAAATTCGAGAGTTTGTAGAAGAAAAACTATCTCACGCCGGGATTGCTCGCGTGGTTGTGGAGCGTTCAGCCTCTAAGGTTCGAGTCAGCATTCACACGAGTAGGCCTGGAATTATCATCGGCAAAAAAGGCGCTGGGATTGATGTTCTGAAAGCCCAACTTCAAAAGCTTTGTAAGAGTGAGCTGCTTTTGAACATTAAAGAAGTTCGGAAGGCCGAAATTGATTCTCGATTGGTTGCTGAAAATATTGCTACTCAATTGGAACGACGAGTTGCTTTCCGACGCGCAATGAAAAAGGCGATGCAATCTGCTCTTAAATTTGGAGCTCAAGGAATTAAGGTAATGGTTGCCGGACGTCTTGGCGGAGCTGAAATGGCTCGGACGGAGCGGTATCATGAAGGACGAGTTCCTTTGCATACCTTAAGAGCAAATATTGATTACGGAACCGCTCGCGCGAAGACCACTTACGGAATTATTGGCGTAAAAGTATGGATCTTCCACGGGGAAGTTTACGAAAAGAAAAAGCAGTCTGAAGAGACTGAAAATCTGGTCGCATAGGAGATATCGCAATGTTGCAGCCAGCAAGGTTAAAGTGGCGGAAACAATCTAAAGGTAGGAATCGCGGTAAGGCGACTCGTGGAGCGGCTTTGTCTTTCGGAGACTTTGGCTTGCAGGCCATCGATCGAGGCCGTTTAACGGCTCGTCAAATTGAGGCTGGTCGTATCAGCATCAGTCGTCATATCAAGCGTGGTGGAAAACTCTGGATCAGAATTTTCCCAGATAAGCCGGTTACGAAGAAGCCTCTTGAAGTTCGTATGGGTAGTGGTAAAGGGGCCCCTGAATTTTATGTTTCTATTATTAAGCCAGGTCGAGTTCTGTATGAGCTTGAAGGGGTAAACGCGACGATAGCGAAGGAAGCCTTCGATAGGGCGGCCTCTAAACTGCCTCTGAAGACGCGGTTTGTGTCGAGAGAAATGATTTAAGGTGAATTATGAAAAAAACTGATTTTTCGACAATGAGCGACGAAGATCTCCGAAATCGTTTGAAAGAGAGCGCCGAAGAAATCGATAGCGCTAGAATGAAGTTTCGCATGGGCCAGTTTAAACGAACCACTGAGTTCCCACGTCTTAGAAAAGACGTAGCTAGAATCAAGACGGTTTTGACTCAACGGGCTCTGAAAGCAGGAGCAAGAAAATGACGGTAGCAGTAGCACCAACAGAATTGAAAACGACCCAGAGGAAGACCATCACTGGAACCGTAATTTCCAATAAAATGGAAAAGACTATTGTCGTTCAAGTCACTCGCCTCATGAAGCATCCGAAATACGGAAAGTTTTTCAAAGTGAGTAAAAAATATAAAGTGCATGATGAGAAGAAAGAAGCTCGGGTTGGCGATACAATCGAGATGATTGAAGGGCGCCCCCTTTCTAAGCAGAAGCGATTCAGTTTGCGGAGAGTTGTAGATCGTGCCAAGGCCACTGAAGTGGTAGAGGTTGAGGTATAAGATGGTTCAGTTTCATACTCGCTTAACGGTCGCGGATAATACTGGGGCAACTGAAGTTCAGTGCATCAAGGTTCTTGGTGGAAGTAAGCGCCGGTACGCACGGATTGGCGACATTATTATTGTTGCCGTTAAAGATGCAATTCCGGTTGGTAAAGTTAAGAAAGGTGAAGTCAAAAAGGCTGTGGTAGTGCGAACTGCCCGCGGTTACTTGAGAACAGACGGAACCTATATTCGGTTTGACGATAATGCTGCGGTTTTGATTGATAACAATCAAGAGCCCCTAGGCACTCGGATCTTCGGGCCTGTGGCTCGCGAATTGCGTGCGCGTCGTTTCATGAAGATTATTTCCTTGGCCCCGGAGGTTCTTTAATTATGAATCGTATTCGTAAAGATGATCTAGTTCAGGTGATTTCAGGAAAAGACAAGGGTCGAACCGGAAAAGTAATTCGGGTTTATCCATCCGAACAAGCGATTTCGATTGAAGGCGTTGGAATCGTAAAGCGGCATCAGAAGGCCACTCAAGCCGGTGCACCCGCCGGGATCGTAGAGAGAAACTCTAAGATCAACTGGTCTAAGGTGATGTTGATTGATCCAAAAACAAAAAAACCGACCCGGGTAAGATTTCAGTTTAAGGATGATAAGAAGCTGAGAGTGGCTAAATCAGGTCAAGAAATCGCCAGTCAGAAGACGGCTTAAGAGGTTCATATGGCTGAAGATAAGAAAAAAGGAAAAGAGTCGAAGAAGAAAAGTGGAAGCAGAGAATTTGAGGCCTCGGATATCGTAGCGCCTACTGAAGCTCCAGCCCCTCGTATGAAAGTTCAGTATCGAACTGAAGTTGCAGCGAAGCTGAAAGAAGCTTTGGGATTAGCGAACATTATGCAAGTTCCCCGCATTACTAAGGTGGTTATTAATGCTGGTTTGGGCCGCTCGACTCAGAATATTAAAATTATTGATGTTGCCCTCAAGGACATTACGGCTTTCGCTGGACAGAAGGCTGTCGCTACTAAGAGTAAGCAAGCGATTTCTAACTTTAAACTTCGTAAAGGCTTGCCCATTGGGGTGATGGTTACTTTGAGAGGTGATCAGATGTGGGAATTCCTGGATCGACTGGTGAGCTTAACTCTCCCTCGGATTCGAGACTTTCGTGGAATATCGGACCGCGCCTTTGATGGTCGCGGAAACTACACTCTCGGTCTTAAGGATCACTTAGTGTTTCCTGAGGTAAGTTATGATTCGGTTGATTCGAGCTTCGGCTTGAACGTAACTATTGCGACTACGGCAAAAACAGATGATGAGGGTCGAGCGCTTTTAACTCATTTGGGATTCCCGTTCCGTAAACGAGCGCCGGCAACGAAAGCGGCTTAAGGAAGTATTTATGGCAAAGACGAGTTCAATCGTTAAATTTCAAAGGAACAAAGCTAAAGTTGAGCGTTTTAAGGCGTATCGATTGGAGCTTAAAGAAAAAGTAAGAAGTCCTAAATCGACTCCTGAAGAGAAAATGGATGCGCAAGTAAAATTGCAAAAGCTTCCTCGCGGCGCGCTACCGGTTCGGCTAAGAAATCGTTGCCAACTTACTGGACGTTCGCGAGGCGTTTACAAGAAATTTAACCTTTCGCGTATTAAGTTTCGTGAATTGGCTCATCAAGGTTTGTTGCCTGGCGTAGCGAAAGCTAGCTGGTAAGGAGATTTATGATTACGGATCCTATTGCAGATTGTTTAACACGAGTTCGAAATGCCATTGGTGCGGGCTTAGACGAGTGCACCGCTCTTCACTCTTCGATTAACGAAGGCATTCTAAATATTCTTAAAAAAGAAGGATATTTGAGTAATGTCACAGTTTTAGAAGATCGAGAGAATCCATTGCCAAAAAAGATTCAGATTAGAATCCGAATGGACAGGAGTGGAAAAGCGCTTTTGAAGAATATTAAGCGGATAAGTAAGCCTGGACAGAGAGTTTATAGAAAAACTCCTGACAGTGCGAAGGTTAGGTCTGGATATGGAATTCAGATCCTTTCGACTTCGAAAGGTCTGATGACAGACAAAGAAGCGATTGAAAGACGAGTTGGTGGCGAAGTAATCGCCGAGTTTTATTGATCGAGGAAGATGATATGTCACGATTAGGAAAGCGACCGGTAAAAATTCCCAGTGGTGTAAAAGTTGCTGTGAATGGCGGTACGGTTAGTGTTGAAGGTCCTAAAGGAAAGTTAAGTCGATCCTTTGAGGATATTAAGATTGAAGTGAAGGGTGATGAAATCGTATTCACCCGTCCCAACGATGAAAAGCCCGTCAAATCAGCTCATGGGATGGTTCGACAGCTTGTCGCCAACATGATCATTGGTACGAGTACAGGCTTTACTAAGACCTTAGTAACGGTAGGCGTTGGTTATCGTATGGCCATTCAAGGGAAGAAGATTTCCCTGAGTTTAGGTTTCTCGCATCCGGTTAGCTTTGATCTTCCTGAAGGAATTTCAGGGGCTATAGCGGACCAAACGAAATTGACACTGACTGGCGCAGACAAACAATTGCTCGGCTTGATCGCTGATAAGATTCGAAAGTTTAGGCCCCCGGAACCTTATAAGGGTAAGGGTGTTCGTTATGAAGGCGAGCAGATTAAACTCAAAGAAGGTAAGGCAGCAGCCAAGTAACGGAAAGGGTATTAAGATATGACGCTAGCAAAGAAAACAAAAGCTCGGCTGATGCGAAAAGCGAGAGTCAAAAGAAGTCTCGGTCAAATTACCGAACGTCCCCGACTATCTATTTTTCGATCTTCAAAATATATTTACGCGCAGATCATCGACGACCTGAAAGGGCAGACAATTTGCGCTGCGTCTTCTTTGGAGAAGGCGATGCGAACGAAGTTAAAGAGCTCGCGAGATATGGGCGCAGCGAAAGAAGTTGGAAAAGTTCTTGCGGAGCGGGCAAAAGATAAGAAAGTCAAAGCTGTGGTCTTCGATCGTGGCGGATACCACTATCACGGTCGTGTGAAAGCTTTGGCCGAGGGCGCTCGCGAAGGCGGATTGAATTTTTAAGTGCAGGAGTCATTGTGATATCGAAACAAGTTGTTGAAACTTTAGATCTAAAAGAAAGAATAATTAATATTGCTCGGGTAGCAAAAGTAGTTACCGGAGGCCGTCGCTTCAGTTTCAGCGCCTTGGTGGCGATCGGTGATGAAAAGGGGCATGTTGGAATTGGTTTGGGAAAAGCCAATGAAGTTCCAGATGCCATCAAGAAGGCCACGCAAGCAGCTAAGAAAAATATGCTTCGGATTCCTGTCGAAGGTACAACGGTTCCCCATGAAGTTATTGGGAGATGGGGCGCAGGAAAGATTCTTTTGAAACCGGCAAGTTCCGGAACTGGGGTAATTGCCGGTGGCGCGACTCGGGTGATTTTAGAATTAGGTGGCATAAAAGACGTGCTTTCGAAATGTATTGGTACGAGCAATCCTCACAATCTTTCTAAGGCGACTATGGATGCTCTCCGACAACTATCGGTTCATCGTTATAAGGAATTGGCTGAGATTAAAGCGGCTCAATCCGCTTAATCAGAGGTATTTAATATGGCAAATTATCTTGAAATCAAACAAGTAAAGGGTGCATCCAAGTTAAAGCCTAAGCAGGCTGCAACTTTGAAGGCTATTGGCCTTCGTGGAATGGGCACTGTAGTTTATCGGTCGGACCTTCGGGCAATTCGTGGAATGTTGAACCATATTCATCACGTTATCGAAGCTCGGTTGATCGATCATAAAGTAGAAAAGAAATCTGCGACAAAAAAAGTTAGAGATCGCGGCTTTAAAATTGTTAAATAAAGTTATTCGTTAATTGAGGTGTCTATGTCGCTTCTCTCAAAATTAAAGCCCCGCAAGGGAGCTCGAGAAAAAAAGAAAAGATTAGGTCGGGGTCCTGGTTCAGGGCTCGGGAAGACCTCCGGTAAGGGACACAAAGGGCAGTTAGCCCGAAGTTCTCCTGATATCGGGGTAAGCTTTGAAGGGGGTCAAATGCCTCTTCATCGTCGTTCGCCCAAATGGGGTTTCACCCAGCTAAATCGCCGAATTTATACGGTGGTAAATCTTTCTGACTTGCAGGAGCGCTTTTCAGCCGGTGAAGAAGTCACCCCCGAAAGTTTGAAAGCTAAGCGAGTTGTTAGTAGCCTTCGTAAGCCGATTAAAATTCTGGGAACGGGCGAACTAAAGAACTCTCTTAAGATTTCGGCTCATGCTTTCTCTGAAAAAGCAAAAATTGCTATCGAAGGTGTTAAAGGGACGGCTACCATTCTTAATTGGAAGACTAAGAAGTCAGCTTAATTTTTTAAGGAAGGGGTTCGGCCGTGGGAAATCGTCTTATCTCTGCTGCTAAGGCGCCAGAGTTGATCAAAAAATTGTGGATCACTCTGGGATTAATAGTTATTTACCGGTTGGGAGTTTTTATTCCCACGCCGGGGGTTAATACTTTCGAGCTATCTAAACTGATCCAAGGCACTAACCTTTTTGGGATGTTCAATCTTTTTTCTGGTGGCGCACTAGAGCGGTTTTCTATTTTTGCTTTGGGCATCATGCCTTACATCAGCGCTTCTATTATTTTTAGCCTACTTACCGTTGTGAGCACGCGATTGTCTCAGTTGCAAAAAGAAGGCGGAGAATTAGGGCGCAAGAAAATAACTGAATATACTCGTTACGCGACGGTTGTTATTGCAGTGATTCAGGCTTTTGGAATTGCAACCTGGTTACAGAATAACCCCGGAGGACACCAGATCGTTGAATATCCGGGGTGGAAGTTTCAGCTTCTTTCGGTGATCACCTTAACTTCCGGAACTGTCTTTATTATGTGGCTGGGCGAGCAGATTACTCAGCGTGGAATTGGAAATGGAACTTCTCTAATAATTTTCACTTCTATTGTGGCTCACTTTCCTCAGTATACAACTCAGCTTTTTAGTAGAACTGGAGAACAGGGCGATTTTGGAATGGGGAGCGTTCTTACCTTTGGAGTTTTGGCATTGGCTGCTGTCGCGTTTATCGTTTTCATGGAGCGTGCTCAAAGGCGAATTCCAATTCATCATGCGAAGAAGGTGGTGGGTCGCCAAGTGTTTGGAGCTCAAACCCAGTTTTTACCTTTGAAGATCAATATGGCGGGAGTGATTCCACCTATTTTTGCATCATCGATTCTTTTGTTTCCAGGAACTCTGGCGACTTTCTTCGGACAAAAATATCCTGTTTTGCAAAGAGTTTCAGAATTTTTTCAGCCTGGAACTAGCTGGGTCTATAACACGGTCTACGTAAGTCTTATCGTCTTTTTTTGTTTCTTCTACACTGCCATTCAGTTTAATCCCGACGACGTAGCTGACAATATAAAGAAGTCTGGGGGGTTCGTCCCAGGACTTCGGCCTGGAAAATCCACTTCGGAATATTTAGATAAGGTCTTAACTCGTTTGACGGCTGTTGGAGCGGTCTATATCAGTTTCGTTTGCGTGGCTCCATTTTTTGCGATGGATACGTATCAGATTTTTCTTGGAGGAACTTCGATTCTGATCGTGGTTGGAGTAGCGATGAACTTCATTGAGCAAGTTCAGGCTCATTTACTTTCAGTAAAGTACGACAGTTTTCTGGGAGATAATGTGAAGCCGCAACGTCGATTTAATCGACGAGGGGGCTAAGGGTGACGACCCATTTCGGATGCATTCTTTTGGGAGCCCCAGGGAGCGGAAAGGGCACCCAAGCCAAGGTACTAAGCGACGATTTACGAATACCCCATGTTTCGACAGGGGATATTTTACGTTCTGAAGTTCAATCTGAGTCTCAGTTGGGAATCCGCGTAAAAGAAATCATGAGCTCCGGGCAATTGGTCAGTGATGCGCTCATTTGCGAGATAGTAGCGAAAAGGTTTTATAAGCCCGATCTCTTGAAGGGCTATATTTTAGATGGCTTTCCTCGCACGGTGGCCCAAGCTGATGCTTTGGAGACTATTTTGATCGAGCGAGGCTTGCCTCAGCCCAAAGTGATTTTGCTAAATGTGGGGAACTCGATCTTGATTGAAAGACTAACGGGTAGACTTACTTGTTCTCAATGTGGTCGGGCCTTTCACAAGACCTTAAACCCCCCAAAAGCGGTCGGAAAGTGCGATGCTTGCGACGGAGAGCTGGTACAACGTAAGGATGACTCTCTGGAGACCGTCAAGAAGCGGCTCGAGGTCTATGAAGACGAAACCAAGCCCCTAATCGATTTTTATTCTCAGAAAGGTCATTTATCGAGCCTTTCGGGGGATCAAGAAATGTTCAAGATAACCACCGGGATTCGAAAGGTCTTAGGAGCTTAGGACCGGTCGTTTGAGCATCTCCTTGTTTGACAACTCAAGGGCATGGAAATAAGTCTTTGGTTTAACTCAAAAACCTGCAAAACGGCTGGTTAAGCCTGTTTTTTGCGATTTATGAAAGAAGAGTGGTGGACCCCATGAAGGTTCGTGCGTCAGTAAAAAAGCTTTGTGAAAAATGTAAGATTGTTCGTCGAGTAGGGATAGTGCGCGTAATTTGCGACAACCGAAGACATAATCAACGCCAAGGTTAAAAGAAAAAGGATTAAAAGGAAAAATTCATGGCTCGTATTTCAGGTGTAGATCTTCCGCGAAACAAAAGAATCGAAATCGCTTTAACGTACATTTATGGCATTGGTCGTAAACGTGCGGTAAAAATTTGTGAGGAATTGAAAATCGATCCTTCGATCAAGGCAGGAGAACTTCCTGACTCTCAAGTGAATGAGATTAAAGAATATATTGAAAAAGATATTCCCGTTGAAGGGGATCTTCGTCGTCAAGTCAGTATGACGATCAAGCGTCTCGTAGATTTAGGAACGTACCGCGGCCAGCGACATAAGCGAGGCTTGCCGGTGCGTGGACAGAGAACAAAAACCAACGCGCGAACTCGTAAGGGTCCTCGTCGTATGGCTGTCGCGATGGTTAAGAAAGCAGTTTAATTTAGCAGCAAACTTTATTTGCTGTGCAATTGTTGAAGTAAGAGGATTTTATGGCTGAAGAAAAAGCAAAAGAAGCAGAAGGCACCGAAGAAAAACCCGCGGTTAAGAAAAAGAAGAAGGGTGGACGTTCGGTTCCCGTTGGAGTGGCTCACATTGATGCTTCTTTCAACAACACCGTGATCACTTTTGCTGATCCGACCGGAAATACAATTTGTTGGAGCTCGTGCGGATCTCATGGATTCAAAGGTTCGCGTAAGAGCACTCCCTTCGCAGCACAAGTTGCTGCTGAAGCGGCAGCTCGTAAGGCGCTCGACAATGGAGTGCGCAGCGTTACTGTTTTGGTACGAGGGCCTGGCACCGGTAGAGAGTCTGCCATTCGTGCGATTGGCCAGTCTGGAATTCGGGTGACTTCGATTAGAGATGTTACTCCGATTCCTCATAACGGTTGTCGTCCAGCTAAGAAGCGTCGCGTTTAAAGCGCTAGATTCTTAGCTATAAACAATTTTAGTTTTGTGCGATTCGGCGAGTTATTGAAGTGAAGGACCGCCGAGTATGCTTTCAACCAAGAACGAAGTAAGAAAAGAAGGAGAACTTCATGAGTCTAACTGAATCGGTATATCGCAACTGGCGGGATCTTATTAAGCCCCGACGCGTTGATGTTGATCCCACTACCATCTCGGATATCTACGGAAAATTCGTAGCAAAGCCTCTGGAGCGCGGATTCGGGATTACAATTGGTAATGCTCTTCGCCGCGTCCTTCTTTCTAGCATTCAAGGAACTGCGGTAACCGGAGTCAAGATCCAAGGGATTCTCCATGAATTTTCTCCTGTGAAGGGTTGCTTAGAAGACGTTGGCGAGATTATTTTGAATCTCAAAGGTCTTCGTTTAAAAATGGCTACTTCGGAGATTAAAACCCTTCGACTTCGTGCTTCGGGGGCTGGGGATGTTTTTGCAAAGCAAATCGAAACTAACGGAACCGTCGAGATTTTGAACGGTGACCATAGAATCTGCACGCTCGGTGAGGGTGCAAGTGTCGACATGGAGATTCAAGTTCGTTTAGGGCGTGGATATGTACCATCGGAGAAGTTTGAGTCAGACACTCGCGAAATCGGTTTTATTCCGATCGACGCATTCTTCTCTCCTGTTAAGCGCGTAACTTACTTTGTTACTAACGCTCGGGTTGGTCAAAGAACGGATTATGATCGTTTAACTTTAGAAGTTCAAACGGACGGGTCAGTTAAGCCTCAAGACGCAGTTGCTTATTCGGCAAAGATTTTGAAAGATCAAATCTCGATTTTCATTAACTTCAATGAGGCGGATGAGCCTGAGGTGATTGAAGAGCGAGATGATGTTTCTCCGCGTTTCAATGAAAACTTGAATCGTCGAGTAGATGAATTGGAATTGAGCGTTCGAAGTGCAAACTGTTTGGCCAATGCCAATATTCGCTACATCGGTGAGCTGGTTCAAAAGACTGAAGCAGAAATTCTAAAGACCAAGAACTTTGGACGAAAGTCTTTGAATGAGATCAAAGAAATTTTGGGAGAGATGGGTCTTTCACTTGGAATGAAACTCGATGGTTGGGTGCATCCTGATCAAATCGCAGCCATGGCTCAGCCAGAAGCTGAAGAGGAAGATGTGGGATTCGCAACTTCAGCGAGCGACTTCTCGACGGATAGCGATGAAGAAGGATCCACCGAAGGTAACGAGGCTTAATTATGAGACACGCTAGACCATATCGAAAGCTAAGCCGTCACCGCAGCCATTATCGGGCGTTGATGAGAAATTTGGCTTTCTCATTGTTTGAACACGAACGAATTACGACCACTTGGGCGAAAGCTAAAGAAGCTCGAGCTTTCGTGGACCATATAATTGGTCTCGGGAAGCAGGGGACATTGCATGCTCGACGGCGTGCGATGGCTCTCATGGGGAATAAGATCATTCATCTCGCCGGAGGTAAAAGAGTAGATATCGTGGGTAAGGTTTTTGATGACCTGGCTCAACGATTTAAAACGCGGGCCGGTGGATATACTCGCATTCTAAATCTCGCAAAGATTCGAGCTGGAGATGCGGCTCCGATGGTTATTTTTGAGCTGGTAGATCGAATAGAGAAAGCAGCTAAGAAAGCTTCTAAGGCTGAAGGCGCTGATGAAGAGAAAGCCCCTAAAACTCCCAAAGCTCCGAAAGCTCCCAAGGCAGCGAAAGCTCCAAAGGAATCTAAGGCTAAGGTTTCGGCTGCAAAGACTAAGAGAAAAGAGAAAGTTCCGAACGCCTGATGTATTTAAAATTCCCCTCGCTGCTTATTTTGAGTTTCGTTCTGGGACTTTCTCAGACGATTCAAGCCAAGCCACTGCGAGTGGGAGATTCAGTTTCTGAGTTTTCAGTATCGGGAGGCCTAAATCGGCCTCCCGTTTCTTTTTCATCTTTAAAAGGGAAAGTCGTTTTACTAAACTTTTGGGCGACTTGGTGTCCTCCTTGCGTTCAAGAACTTCCCTCTATGGACGAACTCAATCGACGATTTAAAGCGAAGCCCTTTATGGTTGTCGGCATTTCAGTGGATGAAAGATGGAACGACGTAGATGCATTTTTTGAGAAGTTGAATCGACCACCTAGTTTTTTGATTGCGCATGATCCAGAGAGAAAAATTACTTTGGGAATGTTTGGGGTAGAAAAATATCCAGAGAGCTTTTTGATCGATAAAAAATCCGTCGTGCGGGCCCACTATCGAGGGTCTATCGATTGGACTTCTCCAAGCGTTATCAGCGAGATAATCGCGATTTCAAACGAAAAATAGCAGTCATTTCAATCATTTCGCTGGTTCATTCCCAAAACACTTGTTATGTTAGAAGCTAGGGTGCCATGGCGAAACGGAAATCCACCAAGCCTGGGAGTAAAGTCAAAACTGACATCTCAGAAGCTAGGGGAGATTTGTCTGGAGGGGAGTCGGAAATGGATCGTGATCTGAAGATCGCTTCTGTGGAGATAACTCATGTAGTTACGACAGAGTTTTCACAAGAGGCTTTACTTGCAGCCGCGAGGTCAAAACCCAATCGGATTGTAATTTGTAAGAACTCGGGATGCCATGACGTGGCAACTTCTCATGAGTTTTGTAGGCTTCACTATCTTGCGAACTGGAAGAAGTTAAAACAAAAAGAAGCCAAGACCCAGGGGCTCGGGCTTGATCTCTATCTAAAAGAACTCTCTGCTCGCTTTCCCGAAGAATTTTTTGAAAAGCTTCGAGCGGATGTCGAAGAAATGGCTGCCGAAGGAGCCACCGAGGCCGAGGAGCCGGCGGACGGCATGGGACGTACTTTTGATGTTGAATCCGATGAAGACATGGATGACATCATGAAGGGCATCCGAATTGAAGATTACTAGCCCTTTCGACTCTGTTCGGCTCACTGCAAGCTCTTGAAATCACCTAATAATTAATTATTTTTGCAACACTCCTCTAATTTACGGCTAGCTGATTGTTGAATCCTTGCGCTTCCGGTAGAGAAGGTCGTCATGTCCGACGATAAATCCATTCGAATACAGATCTATTTGGCCCGCCTGGGCTTGGCCTCTCGACGAGCAATCGAAACCCTCATTCGGGATGGGAAGATTCAGGTAAATGGGAAGCCAGCGGTACTAGGCCAAAAAATTAATCCCCAGTCGGATGCCCTTCGCGTGCGCGGAAAGAATATTCCTACGGGTTTGAGCGTTCAAGATACCGTGGTTATGGCCTTTCATAAACCAAGAGGCGTCGTCACGACGGTGAAAGATCCTGAGGGTCGTCCTACGGTGATGGATTATGTTCCAAAAAATGTTCGGGTTTATCCGGTAGGACGTTTGGACGTGAATTCGGAAGGACTTTTACTTCTGACCAACGACGGAGATCTGGCTTACCGACTTACCCATCCTCACTTTGAAGTGCCCAAAGTTTATGAAGTTAAGGTGCGCGGAAATTTAGATCAAAAGAAGTTAGATAAACTGAAGAAGGGTTCCAGAATTGGCGCCGAGAGATTTCAGCCCGCCGATATCTTAGGAGTAAGAGAAGCGACACGAGCGGGATTAGAAAAAAACGTAGTAATGATTCGGGTTCATGAAGGTAAGAATCGTCACGTGAGGCGTTTGTTTGAAAGCATTTCTTGCCGAGTCGTGCGTCTGAGAAGGATTTCGATGGGGACCATCGTGTTGAAAGGTTTGGGGCGAGGCCAGTTTCGTTTCTTATCGTCTCGGCAGGTTCAAGACTTAAAAAACAGTCTAGAGATTAAAGGAAAAGAATCGGCATGAGAGCTCGGGTCGGCTTCGTAAGCTTAGGTTGCTCCAAGAATTTGGTCGACACCGAAACCATGATTGCGCGTTTGCAGCAGTCAGATGTGATGATTTCGGGCAATGAAAGCGACGCCGATATCATCGTCATCAATACTTGCGGATTTTTAGAGCCTGCAAAAGACGAATCGATGGGTACCATCGGTGAGTTTATCGAAAAGAAAAAGCAAGGAAAATTGAAAGCCGTAGTAGTCGCGGGCTGCATGACCGAGCGGTACTTGGGATTGATGTCGGAGAGCTATCCAGAGGTCGACGCGTTCATACGCACAGGAGAGTTTTCGAAGATTTCAGATATTGTGAAATCGATTAGTGCCGGTAAGAAGCCCCGCTTGCAGTTGGTGGGAGAGATTCCCCAGTTGGCGGGCCATTCAGAACTTCCTGACCGAGTACAGCGAGTCGTTTCGAAGCGTGCTTATGCCTATGTAAAAATTGCAGAAGGCTGCAACCGAGTTTGTTCGTTTTGTATTATTCCCAAACTCAGGGGCAAGTTGCACTCTCGAAGTGAAGATGGAATTTTAGAAGAGGTTCAAAGCCTTGCAGATATGGGAACCAAAGAAGTGGTTTTTATTGCTCAAGACTTAACCAGCTACGGAAGGGACCGAAAAGATGGAGCCTCCCTCAAGGGATTATTAGAGGGCGTTTCGAGAATTAAAGAAATCGAATGGTTTCGTTTGCTTTACAATTACCCCCGATTTTTTACGCAAGATTTAATTGAGGTGCTGGCAAAGGCTCCCAATTTTTCTGGTTACTTGGACATTCCGTTTCAGCACATTAGCGACCGAGTTTTGAAAGCGATGAAGCGACCAGAGTCGTCTTCAGAAATTAGAGAGCTCATCAAAAACTTGCGAAGTGCTTTACCCAAGCTTTCTCTTCGCACCACTTTTTTAGTGGGTTTTCCGGGAGAAACCGAGGCTGATTTTGAAGAGCTTCTCGAATTTGTTGAGGGGGCTGGCATCGATCACTACGGAGTTTTTACTTTTTATCGAGAACCTAACACTCCCGCCTACGACCTTGCTGATCAAATCGACGAAGCCGTGAAGCAAGACCGGATGCATCGTTTGATGATGCTCCAGAAAAAGATACTTCGTAAAAAGCTAACCCAAGAGTGGGTGGGCTCAGAGACCAAAGTCATGATCGATGGTCTAGGTGAGAAGACACGGCATGGGCAAGTTTATCGTGGCCGACATTGGGGGCAAGCTCCCGAGATTGATGGTGTCACTTATGTAGTGAGTGATGCTCCTATTGAAATTGGTGAATTTGTGACCGTTAAGATCGAAAAGCGGGTCGGTGATTATGACTTACTCGCTAGTCCAATCGTTCAAGAG
>Ga0163144_10009454_pt1 | contig 20937 bp, 17 predicted proteins | sample OliLak19BULKMAT1_FD_123175 | JGI IMG/M metagenome (GOLD analysis project Ga0163144, IMG submission 123175) | Freshwater microbial mat bacterial communities from Lake Vanda, McMurdo Dry Valleys, Antarctica - Oligotrophic Lake LV.19.BULKMAT1 | ecosystem: Environmental > Aquatic > Freshwater >... | reverse complement strand
ACATAATGGAATCTTGTCCGTTGTATTGGAATGAATCAACCGCTGTTACGTTCTGGAAAGTAGTGTAGTAAATTACATTTTCCCAACGTGTTTTTTTATTGAAGATATTCGTTACGCCCAATTCATAATTCACAGTTCTTTCAGGTTTCAGATCCCCATTCGGAACGATGACTCCGCCTGAAGGAGGTGCAAATACTTTTGCAAGGTCATCTATGTTAGGAATACGGAAACCTGTAGAAAGCAAAAGAGAAAGCTTTAGATTATCAGAAGGGGAATGAATCAACCCGATGCTTCCTGAATAAACAGGGGTTTTCTGATCAAACTTCGTATACGGAAGATGAAAAAGAAGTGCTGTATCAACCAGGGTGGAATGCAGCATGGAATATCCTACGCGCAGTCCGTCATTCAAGGTAAGGTTCTCATTGATCTTCCAGGTATGAGAAAAATAAATGGCAAAATTATTCATTGTGTTGTCGCCATCCGGATAGCGGGTATCCCATTTTACGGCTGTGCCAAGCACAATGTTCTCTCTTGTTGCTGTAGATTTCACACTGTTCATCTGCATGTCAGCACCAAAACGCAGCTCATGATAGTCTACAGTTTTTTGGAAGTCAAGATTAGCTCCTATCACATTTACATTTTCAACCCGGTGGGTTAAAAATTTACTTCCAAAATTCCGGTTGTGCCGGCTTTCTTCAATAGCCTGATAGTTTAATCCCAAATGGATATTTTTAAATGCCGCATCCGGCTTTTTTATGTTCATATCATACGCTGCCAGTAAACGTGCCTGGGGCCCATAGTACCATTCTGCAGAATTTAATGCTGCGGTATCGGAAAGTCCACCGGTAGGGTTGTCCGTTAAGCGGTCAAAGCGAGGCACATCGCTGGAGTTAGAATACTGGATGTTCAAGCCATGAGATGTATGTACGCCAGTCTTCAATAGGAATTTTTGCATAAGATCGCATTGTGTATACCCACTTCCCACCTGCAGATAACGATTGTCATTTTTTACAAGGGAATCCTTATCGTTAATTCTTTTTACATAATAATACCGTTCTCCGTAGTTTGTTGTGTAAAATGGATTTTGGTTCTTCCCGGTCATGAGATCGCCAAAGATGGAATAGGTAAAGGAAGTAAGCGAACCAAATGTTTTAGCGCCATAATTGAAATCAACATGATTGGTCGTCCCCTTGTAGGCACTGCTGAATCGGCTTAAAATATTTACTTTAATATTTGAACTCCGATCCCCGGTAGCAAGTTGCGGATTTTTGGTGTACATATGTATAACACCTCCAAGCGCATCACTGCCATATATTGTGGAAGAAGGGCCATACAGGATCTCCACCCGCTCAAAAGAATTATTGTCGGTAGAGACAATGTTCTGCAAGTGCCCTGCTCTGTAAATGAGATTGTTCATACGTACTCCATCCACTACAAGAAGCACACGGCTTGCTTCAAAGCCTCGTATGATCGGACTTCCTCCGCCTAACTGACTTTTTTGTACCGGAAGGCCAGCGTTTATCAAAAGATCCGCGGTGCTTTGCGAATGAGAATCTTCAATCTCTTTTGCATTCAGCACTTGTACTTGCTGTGCCACCGTTTTTTTAGTTTCCGGAGTTTTATTAGCTGAGATGACTGCTTCATTCAGCGTGATCAGACTATTTTTTGTTGTATCAGGGTCGTTTTGTGCTTTGGCAAACATAAAAGCACAAAGAGACACACAAATTAATGTGATCTTTTTCATTCTTGTATTTTTTTTAAAAACTACACTTGAACACCGGGTGTTCGGATTTTATTTTCAGGTTAAGAAAATAAGATCTCCGGAGGGGGAATGAATATATCAGCACTTCTGTTTGCTATGCCAAATGAAGGAGAAGCAAAGGAAATGATCGAATTAGTTCTGATGAAATCAAAAGCAGAACTATGAAAGAACAGATCTTTCACTCCCTTTTGTACTTTCTTGGTGTTATGCCTGTTTGATGTATTGCTGACATGGTTTTTTACATACTCATCAAGGTGAGCGAATAGAATTTCCTCCTGAGTATCATTAATGCAATAAAAGTGAATGAGTCCATCCTTTCCTGTTGTTTGCCGTACCATGTCGAACATTTGTCCTTGGTACCGGAATTCATGCCCTTCTATCCAATCGAGCTGGGAATATTCTTTTGATGAAGGATGAAATGAAAGCAGGATCAGTTCGTTTTCCGGAACACTTTTTTTGATCTTTGACTTTATTTCCCGCCTTATGCTATGTTGCTGTGCTTTGAAAGAGATGAAAGTTCCTGCCACATTATATAGGAAGAGAATAAGAAGAAAGTAAGAAACCGCTTTTTTCATTCATGTAAATGTAAAAATTATGACCTTATGGCATAATAGTATTTCGGTACGGATATTGACTTATTTTTGAAAAAGGCATATATTTTCATACTATGGACGATCTGGAGAAGAAGAGAATATTCCGCAGCATTCTTTATCCTTTCTTGTTTGTTGCTTTGATGTGGCTGGTGAAATTTGTGGAGATCACGTTCGATCTTAACTTTATCTCTTTTGGCTTGTATCCCCGTGCGTATGCCGGGTTAATTGGCATTGCAACTTGTCCGCTTATTCATAGTTCATTTGATCATTTGTTTTCCAATAGCATTCCTCTTCTTGTACTTGGGGGAATGATGTTTTATTTTTATCGCCCCATAGCTTTTTCCGTTTTTTTCTGGGTTTATCTTATGAGCGGTATCTGGCTTTGGGCTGCCGGAAGAGAAGCGTACCACGTAGGCGCAAGCGGATTGGTGTACGGGTTCGCCACTTTTCTTTTTTTTAGCGGAATTTTCAGGAAGGAAAGATCATTAATGGTGCTTTCACTTTTGATTGTTTTTTTATACGGAAGCCTGGTATGGGGTGTATTCCCGCTTCAGCCGCAGATTTCCTGGGAATCTCACCTGTTAGGTGCACTGGCAGGAATTATAACCGCATACTACTTTAGGAAGGAAGGCCCACAGGCAAAAAAGATAGAGTGGAATGAAGACGATGATGACAACGAAGAATGGAAAATAGAACAGGAGGAGTTCCTGGACGATAAAAAGCCTACAGAATAGAAATTTTAAAGGGCTATTATCTCTAAAGCTTCACAATTTTCTGGAGCGCATAATTCCCTTCTACATTCATCCTCAAAAAATAAATTCCCTGTGGATATGCCGAAATATCAAATGACCTGCTGATCTCTCCATTCATTCCTGATTCTGAAAATAAATTACTGACTTTCTGGCCTTGGATATCAAGCAAATCTACTTCTACAGAAGAAGACTCAGATAAGATAAATTTTATATTCAGATTGTCATGAGCCGGGTTTGGAAAAGTAGATAATGAGAAACTATTTATCCGCAGATCCTGTACGCTTGCTGGTGCTTCCGTGACCACCAATGTGGATTTGAAGACCACATCCCCCGAAGTATTGTTATTGCTGTTAGTTGCATTGAATGCTCCGTAAAACGTAACGGGGCCCAATCCGGTTGCAGGGGCAGTCCAGCTGAAAGTCCAGATTTTGCTCCCGCTTCCACTCAGGCCTGAACCTGTATGTGTCACATATTTTCCGCCAGTTCCCACTAATTGGGTTTGCGAGTTGATATTGGCTAAGGTGCCCAATTTTGTCCCCGATGCATTTTGCGGGCTGGCCTGAAAACCATATTTAGTATGACCGGCCTTTACAAAATTAGCTGTGATAGTATATGTGGCTCCCGGTGTATAACCTGCCGTGGGTATATCAGAAGTTATTACGCCTGCCATATCTGTCACTGCGCTTCCTGTATGGCAACCGGATGTATTACAAGTTTTATTTCCTCCCGATGGATCTCCGGCATGTCCGGCAGGGGCGCCACTTCCATTGTGAACATTGTTTCCACCACCACCAAATGCCATCAGAACAACAAGGGAAAGAAGGGAGGATAATACAAACAGTAGTTTTTTCATGCGAATAAAATTGGAGTTGTTTGTGTAAAGCTGTAAAAAATCTATTATCCGTAAGTTAAATTAGTTATTCAACATTACCGGCATCACCAGCATCAGAATATCTTCTTCCTTATCTCCGTTCTTGGATGGAACCATCACGCCTGCTCTGTTAGGACTGCTCATTTCAAACTGTACCTCTTCGCAATCAATATTGCTGAGCATTTCTGCCAGAAACTTCGAATTGAAGCCTATCTCCATGTCTTCTCCTTTATAGCTGCAGGTAAGGCGCTCATTGGCTTCGTTAGAGAAATCAAGGTCTTCTGCAGAAATATTCAGTTCGCTGCCTTTTACCTTCAGGCGTACCTGATGGGTAGTTTTATTAGCGAAGATTGAAACGCGCCTGATGGAATTCAGGAATGCTTCGCGGTCCACGATCATTTTATTTGGATTCTCTTTCGGAATTACTGCATCGTAGTTAGGATATTTTCCATCAATGAGCCTGGAAATAAGCAGTGTGTTTCCAAACGCAAAAGAAACATTTGTGTTGTTGTACTCCACAGTTACTTTTCCGGATCCTATCAGTACATTTTTTAGCAAAGTAAGTGGCTTTTTAGGAATGATGTAGGAGCTTGCTTTTTTTGATTTAGCATCTCCGCGTTTGTAACGTACCAGCTTGTGGGCATCGGTAGCAACAAACGTGATTCCGTTTGATTCCAGCTGAACAAATACACCGCACATGACAGGGCGGAGCTCATCGCTTCCTACAGCAAAAAGTGTTTTGGAAATTGCCTTTCCCAGCGTGTCTATATCCATCTCAAAAGAAGAAGGCGATTCTATTTCAGCAATCTTTGGGAAATCTTCTCCGTCATGGCCGGTAAGCTTGTATTTTCCGTAATCAGAAGAGATCTCAATGGCAAATTTTTTCTGGTCAATGGTGAACGTGAGAGGTTGCTCGGGAAATGTTTTTAATGTATCGAGCAATAAGCGTGCAGGCACTGCAATAGTTCCGGCATCTTTGGATTCAATGGGCAGCGATGAGGTCATCGTAGTCTCCAGGTCGGAAGCAGAGATCTTCAGCTCGCCTTTGTCTACCTGAAAAAGGAAATTATCTAGGATCGGGAGTGCGTTGCTGGTGCTGAGCACTCCGCTGAGAGAGGAAAGTTGTTTTGACAAAGCGGAGCTGGATACAATGAATTTCATGTGTGTTGATTTTTATTTATGATGGTTAAGCAGGATGGCAAAGCTAACTTTTTAGGAGCAGTATTTTTTGCACCAGAAGGCTCACTTATGCACAACTTGTAAACTGTTTTTAACCCAAAAAGTTCAATTGAACTTTTTGCCCGTAGGGCAGACGATTGAAAATGAAAGATTTACACTCAGTCTTGCAAATAGTAAAATCTTTCATTTTCCATGTCTGGGTTAACTCGGATGCTTTGATCTGAGTCAGACATCACGCATAAAATGCGCGATCGTCTAACCCTGACCAACTTGATGCCTTGCAGCAAGTTGCGTCAGATATTTATGATAAAGCTCATCGGAACTGCAAAATCCGGGTTTAAACAGAAGGAGGAGGAGGAGGGATAGGGGTGCCCGAGGAAGTATTTACAGAATAGTATGTAATAAATTTACGATCAAAGATGAGGATGTAAGCCAATATGAACAATGCTCCAATTACACCTGCTATCCCCGCAATGCTTCCAACAAGTTCATTCGGAGCCACAATGAGCATAACAGCTATGCCGGCAGAGGAATTTAACATCCCGTGAAATGCGGCAGGCCCAAAGACAGTCCTGGTCTTATAACGAATATAGGACAGAGTGAATGAAAGACTGACGCACAGTAAAACCATCATTCCAATTCCTACTATAGGATAATTTGGATAATTGTGCCCCAGCATGATAATGGGTGCATGCCACAAACCCCAAATGGAGCCAATGAATAGATTGCTTTTCCAATATCCCCAATGCCTTGTTTCTTCCTGAAGAAGCCCGCGCCATCCTAACTCCTCTCCAAGCGTAAAAGGGAGATTAATGCTGTAGCCTGCAATGAAAGCAACAAAGAGGCCTGCGATTAATACCAGTGGGGCAAAGCTTACCGGCATTTGCTCAAGTCTGTCAAGTGGAAATAACTTTTCATTCTTTTGTTCTTCCAAGGCTTTGCGCATAAAATCAAAAAAATGTTCGTTGGAAAAGTCCAGGTGTCCGAACTGTTGAATTTGAAAATTATTTCCTAATACATAGATCGCAAGGAATGTGCCCAGGAAAAAAACAAAAAAGAGCAAAGGGGTATAAAGCAATGTCCATAACCATGATACGCCTTTAATCGTAAGGCCGAAATTTAAAAGACTTTCATTGTGTATAGCCCGCTGAGTAATATAGGCCGCAATGAACGGTGCGGGCATGTAGAGAAAAGCGAGGATCGTGATCGACTCATTGGATCCGTATGGGATCTGTGAAAAACGCATGTAGTACGCACTTACCCACGCAATCCCGAATGCTATTAATAAGAACTGATTTATTTTATTCCAATTAGTCTCCTGCATTACTTCTGCTTAACAATATTGGTTTTTTTGAAATAAGAGGTTGAAGGAAACAATTTTCCAAAAACATAATATTGTATCACTGCAATATCTTTATCATTATTGATGAGTGCATACATTCGTTCCAGGTCTTCCGCATCCGGACCTCCGGCTACACCTTCCGCACTGCTTGGATCAGCGGGTTTTGAAAATGTTTTCACCACATGGGACTTTCCTGCCCGCTCTTTGAGTGTAATGACATGTACAGCGCCTTTTGCAAGTACAGAATCTTTATAACCCTGGCTTAAGTTATTGTTTAACGATTCGTATTGAATGTTTGAATAATAATTCAGATACTGCTTTACTTTCAGAGTATCAAAATCCGGAATAGCATTGCCTTTGCTGTCCGCCAGGGAAATAGTATTGGAATTGGTAAGGGAAATAGTAAAAGATGAATCAAGATGCCGTGTGTAATCAACGGATATGGATGCTATCTGATCCGGGTAAAAGGCAAACACGCTTCTGTCGCGCCAGAGGTCTTCTTCAATAAAATACCGTACAGAAAGAAATCCATTAAATCCGGGGATGAACATCACAAAAGGCAGAGAAGAATTCTCCCCTGTTTCCGGATCGGTCAAAAGCATGAAGGTGCCAAGCCCGTCCTGGGTGTCACCTCCTACATAATATACTTTTGCAAGCTTGTCTTTTTGATAAATCTCCACTTTGGTGGAAGAGGTAGCCAATTGTTTGGATACAGTTTCAACTGCGCTTTTTGCAACGGGAGTTTTCACCTCCATTTCTTTCATACACGCGAGTAAATTTTTTATCGCGTCATTCCTTGCTTTAAATTTCCCATTTACCTGCCAACCGCCAGCGTTTACTTTTTCCAGCGTTATTTGTTTGCCGGCAGTATTCACCATGTAGATCTTGGTGATGGAGGCGGTATCTTCCACCTGAAAGTCAAAAAGTTCCTGCCGGATGGTGCCCGACTGGGTATTTTTGATGATCCACAAGGCGATTCCGGAAAGGAGTAGCACGGAGAGCGCTGCTATTGTTATTTTTTTAGAGGATGCCATATTTTATTTACTAAATTTTCTTTTTCGAGTGATCGCCTGAATAATTCCAAACAGTACAATTAAAAGCAGCGGCAGGGCAGTGTTCATTGCCTGCCATTTGAATTTTTCATCCTTTATTTTTTTGCGATCCATCATTCTTAATATTAGTTCACGTGAACGTACCTCCAGCAAGCCTGAATCATCGCACAGGTAGTTGACAGAATTTAAAATGAAATTTTTATTGCCGTAAGTTTGTTTTGAATAAATGTCGTAACCAAGAGGGTAGGCTCTGTTGCTGGAACGCTGCACCGTGTTTTTTATGATGTCCCCATCCGCTACAACGATCATTTTAGTAGGAATGCTTTTCTCCTTGAATTTTATCCCCGCAATGGAATCAAGGCCTGGCAATGGGTGATTTTTATAAACAGATTCAAATTCTCCCTCCAGCAAAATAGCAACGGGTTTGAACGCTAGGTTGAACATTTTTGGATCGGGTTCCCTGAAAACAGTACGGATATCAATCCGTGCAGGTGCATTTTGCAAGCTTGTATATTTTGAGGTAGAGAGCAGGAAGGTTTTTTTAATTCCCGGAACGCTTACCGTATCCAGTGTGCTGGCAAATTCTGTTTTTACCAGGTTTAGATTATTTACAATAGGATGTTTGTTGCTCTGAGACAATAATGGAAAGTAGAACCAGGGTGCAAGCTGGTATTTTTTGTTAACGGGAATTGGAACAACCCCTGAGCGCATATCCATTACCAGGTTTGTATTAACGCGGACCCCATATTTAAAAAGCTGGTTCTCTAAATTAATGGGCATGCTCAGTCCATACGTTTCCGCAGCTTTGCTGAGGCTGTCCATGCTGGCGTAAATACCATCTACCATCCACAATACCTTTCCTCCCTGCATGATGAACTGATCAATAATGAATTTCACCTGCTCAGGAAAAACAGAATCCGGCTTTGCAATGATGATGGCTTCCTGCTGATTTATTTCTTCAAAATTGCTCAGCTTGCCATCCAGCTTTATGCGACTGATGGAATAATAATCTCCGAGCGCATGTGCAATGCTTGCTACCTCCACAGAATCCAGTTCCCCATGTCCTTCGGTAAATGCAACTTTTGATTTGGCGATCATGGTGAGCTTACGGATGGTAGTGGAAATTTCGTATTCCAGCGACTGAATCGAATTATTTAGCTGCGTTTCACTGCCAATTCCCACTTGCTCTCTGAAAAGCTGAACCGGAAATTCACGGGTACGATAGGTGGCTATGGCTCCGGGAAATACAGTTTGCTGGGATGTTCCTGCTTCCACTTTTATTTCAATGTAGGTGGGCTCCAGTCCTTTCTGCATAAGCTGAAGGATCACCTCATCCTGCTTTTTCTTTTCCGTGCTTTCAAGTGGATTGATGAACTGGTATTCTATGTTTCCATTCGAGTATAGCCTCATCTCATCCAACACCTCTTTTGTGCTGGTCTTCAGGCGGTCAAATCCTACAGGAATATTTCCATCCAGATAAATTTTGAAATAAACTACATCCTCCAGCTTGCTTAGCATTCCTTTGGTGGCAGGAGAAAGAGAATAGCGTTTGTCGGAAGTGAGATCGAATCGGGAAAAGTAAAACGAGGCAATAAAATTCACCAGCAATATAATCGCTATGCTCAGGAATAGCTGCATAAAATCCCTCCTAGCGCCACCTCGCTTCCTCATTGAGGAAGAAGTAATATTTGCCTGCTGGTCGTTCATTTTTTTTCGCCATCCCCCTCCCTGATGGGGAGGGTAGGGTGGGGCGTTACCACTTCCTGCTTTCCAATGTTGTTTTCGTCAGCAAAATAAAAATTGATATGAGGCTTAAATAATAAACCATATCACGCGTATCAATTACACCCCTGCTCATAGACATGTAATGATCATTTATTCCGATAGAAAGAATGAAATCGTCCACTTTGCCGAAAAGATCAAGCATACTGATATACTCAAAGCCGATGTAACAGAAAAAGCATAGAAATACTGCTAGGATGAAGGCGACTATCTGATTATCAGAAATGGAAGAAGCAAAAATTCCTATGGAAGCAAAGGCAGCAGCAAGAAAAAATAATCCGATGTAAGATCCCCAGGTACCGCCTGAATCAATGTTTCCGATAGGATTTCCTAATTTGTAAATTGAATAGTAGTAGATCAATGTTGGCAGCAGTGAGAATAGTACAAGTGTAATGCTTGCAAAGTATTTTGCCATTATGATCTGGAGGTCGGTAAGCGGTTTGGTAAGCAGAAATTCGATCGTGCCTGCCTTTTTCTCATCCGCAAAAGAACGCATGGTGATTGCGGGAACCAGGAATAAAAATACCCAGGGTGCTAATGAAAAGAGCGAATCCAGGCCCGCGTAGCCATTGTTCAGAATATTAGAATCTGTTGGGAGTATCCACAAAAACAAGCCTATCAGCAGAAGAAATACGCAAATGGCAATGTAGCCGATAAGAGAACTTAGGAAGGCGCGTATCTCCTTTTTAAATAGGGTTAACATACTTAATTGCGAATATACTAAGGTTACCAATAGCGAATGATTATGAATTTCACTAATCGCCTGTTGGTTATTATTCGTAATATTCGTTGTTGATTCGTTATTCGTATCCATGAATTTTTTGGCACATTTATATCTCTCCGGCAACGATGAACCGCTGATGATTGGCAATTTTATTGCGGATTCAGTGAAGGGCAGTAATTACAATAATTATCCCGAAGGAATTAAGAAAGGTATTCTACTTCACCGTGCCATCGATTTTTACAGCGATAATCATCCTGTATTTTTAAGGAGCGTGGAACGTTTGAGGCCGGGATATAGAAAGTATGCCGGAGTGATCGTGGATATTTTCTATGATCATTTCCTGGCGAAGCACTGGAAGGACTATTCTGAAAAATCCCTCGATAAATATGTTGAAGAAGTTCACACGCTCATGCTCGAAAATAGCGCCCTGATGCCTGAGAGATCACAAATGTTCCTGAAGTATGCGATAAAATACAATTGGCTGGTATCTTACGGGACATTGGATGGAATAGGGCAGGTGCTGCATGGCATGAGCCGCAGGACCACTTTTAAATCCAATATGGAGTTGGCAATTAAGGATCTGGAAGAAAAGTATTCCGAGTTTGAAAAGGAGTTCAAAGAGTTTTTTGAAGAAGCCGAAAAGTTTGTGAAGGAGTGGATAGCCAGCCACTAATTGCACGAATTAACATGAATTAATTAGTGGCAATTCGTGAAATTAGTGGCTAAATTTTCGTAGAGCGATTTCTAAGCAGGTGGTCTGCCAAAACCAAAGCAGTCATTGCCTCCACGATAGGCACTGCACGGGGAAGAACACAAGGGTCGTGGCGGCCTTTGCCCATCATTTCTACAGATTCTCCTTTTGAGTTTACTGTCATTTGCTTTTGCATGATGGTAGCAACCGGCTTGAAAGCCACCCTGAAATAAATATCATCTCCGTTTGAAATTCCGCCTTGAATTCCTCCGGAGTGATTGGTCTTCGTTCTGACCTCACCCCTTTTGTTCCCCTCTCCCCCGGGAGAGGGGCTAGGGGTGAGGTAAAACTGGTCATTATGCTCACTTCCCTTCATCTTCACCCCTTCAAACCCGCTTCCAAATTCAAAGCCTTTTACTGCATTTATTCCAAGCATTGCTTTTCCAAGATCCGCATGCAGTTTATCAAACACAGGCTCCCCCAATCCCACCGGAACATGCTGCGCTACGCAGGTGATAACCCCTCCAATGGTATCGCCTTCTTTGCGGATTTGCTCTATCTTTTTTATCATGGTATCCGCGATCAGCTCATCCGGACAGCGAACTATGTTGGATTCTGTTTTTGATAAGTCCAGTTCTTTATAATTCTTCAGAAGTTTTATATCTCCGACTTGAGAAGTATATGCTGAAATTATAACTCCGTATTTTTTCAATAATAATTTTGCAATGGCACCGCCCACTACCGAAGAAACTGTAGAGCGAGCGGATGCTCTTCCTCCGCCTTTGTAATCGCGTACACCGTATTTTTTATCGTAGGTATAATCTGCATGCGAAGGACGGTACGCATCCTGCAGGTGATCGTAATCCTGTGATTTTTGATTTTCGTTCCGGATAATGAAGCCAATGGGTGTTCCTGTCGATTTGCCTTCAAAAATTCCTGAAAAAAATTCTACTTTATCGCCTTCTTTGCGCTGTGTAACAATTTTGGATTGTCCCGGTTTTCTGCGGTCCAATTCAGACTGAATGAAATCCAAGTCAATTTCCAATCCGGCAGGACAGCCATCAATAACACCGCCAAGCGCAATGCCGTGGGATTCTCCGAACGTGGTTAAACAAAAAATGGTACCTATGGTGTTGGACATTGGGCAAAGGTAAGACTAAAATCTAAAATTTAGTGATAAATCAGCCATAATAGGATCGCTATAAACTTGAAACTCAACAGTTCTTTCTTCAGTTGAGGAAGAGCCAAGACTATTATCGTATGTGTCGTAGGTTCTTTTTAGTGAAAATTCGAAATTGAAACCAAATTCAGCAGCAATATAAAATCTTTTGCTAAGCGAATATTTTACTCCTACAAATGGAGAAAGGCCAACGCTATAGTCCCGTAGATCAAGGGATGTATAACTTAATGTTCGATCGTATAGAATAGAATTGTGTAAGGTGTCAATTTTATATTGTTCAACGGAAGAGTGGAAATGGTAAGAAGAAAACATGCAATACAAATCGCTTCCAGCAAGCCATTTAAATTTTCTCTTTCCCCTATTGTACTCGTACCCGGTTTTCAATACCCAAGAAGGCTTCTTAAAGGGATCATAAACATTACGCGTTTCGGTGGAATCCGTTTGGTCAACAACTAGATAATTGTGGTCCCATCTGGATGGGTTATAATGAAGATTTGCCAATACACGGACCCTCCAGAGGGAGTGATTATTGATTCTTTTTTTATAGGTAATTGAGAAAATATTGGAATAACCTGGTTGCCCACCCAGGAGAGTTATGAGTACAGGCACAAAACTCGCTCCAATTTCATTCTGCATGGTTTTTACAACAGGCAATGAATCTTGTTTTGACGTTTGCTGGGAAAATATACTTCCTGAGATAGCTGTCGCGGCAACTACGGCCAATACGATTTTTGTTGTCATCATAACCTGATAAGATTTTTGATGACAACGCAACTTTTTAAAAATTATTGCCTAAAAATGATTTCTTAAATAATCAAGGCACCCTCACATACAACTTCTGAACCCCGGCAAAAATTCCTAATCCTACTTTGGTCACTCAATAATAATCTTCCCGGTTCCTATAATTTCACTAGTTCCTTTACCGGTATCGGTTACTTTATAGAAATAAATTCCAGCAGGAAGGTCTTCTCTGTGGATGGTAAATTGTGGAGTGGATATGCCATTTATTTCTTTAACTGTTTTTCCATACACATCATGCAAGGTAAAAATTGCGTTTCGGATCTCATCGGGAAGGATCACGAATGCGGTTTCTTTCATCGGAGCGGGGAAGACATTTACAGCTGCACCAGCAGAATTATTTTCATTGATACCTACAGGGCCGTTCCATTTAAACATACCTCCGGAGGTCGGGCTTGCATTAATACTGCCAGACCAGCCCGTTGTTGGGTTGATAAATTTTACGGATGTATGAGGAAGATTATCAGTAGTGATCCACGTGTTGCCATTGTCCAGGCTGTAAGAGGAACCGTTGCCACCGGTCATGAAATAAGCTCCGGATGTCCAGGGAATATAACATAGTCCAAAATCAAAAATGATTCCCGTGTAATTTACATTTGTCCAGGTAGTTCCTCCATCATTGGTTTTTAACAAGGTTGAACCATCAGAAATAAGCCCGTTGTTTGCATCTTTAAAAGCCATTTGATACACTTCGCTCAGGGTAGTTTGTGAAACGGTCCAATTTAAACCTTTGTCAATGGATTTATAAACCCTTCCGCTATATGTTCCAAACGATATTGTATTGCCTATTATTGAATACACATCTTCTACCCCAAATTCTCCACTTAGGTTTGCAGGAATATTAGCTGCCGCAACTGCAGTCCAGTTGTTCCTCCATTGGCGGTAGTATAAATTTCAAACCCTGTAGGATTGGGATCTCCAATTGCAATGCCATCATTTAAATTCCAAAAATAAATCAAGTTAGGGTAACCATCCGGGCCTGCAAATTGCGTGGTGGCTTGCTGGTTCCATGAAGTACCGCCATTGTTTGTGTGAAAAATTCCCCCTCCTCCGTTGTTAATATCCAACATAGCCGCCCATGCATTATTCTGGTCCACGGCTGTGAGAGAATTAATAAGCCAATCGGTAGAATTGGTTACGACCGATGGAACCCATGTTGCACCGCCATCAATTGTTCGTGTATACGAACCGCTGATGTTTGTAAATGAGGTGTCAATTGTTGAAGCCCACACCACATTTGAACTTGGTACAGAAATACTCCACACCATGTGGTTCGTTGCGAACCCGGATGCCTGGGAGGCCCACTGTGCCTTTGCAGTGATTGTGAACGAAATAAGAACTGTAAGAAGAAATAATTTTAATGTTTTCATTGTATCTTTTATCGGGTTTTAGACCAACGATTTTTATAATTCTTGAATTTGCTTTTTAAAGTTAATCAGATTTTATTCACGGCACCCTCACATACAACTTCTGAAACCCGGCAAAAATTCCTAATCCACCTTTAATATTTGTGTAGATGGGACTGGGTTCTGAAAATGGGTCATCGTATGTATAATTATCAAGGGATTTCTGGTAATTGTAGTAATGCATATCCACATTTAATACATAAATATCGTAACCAGTTATTGCTTTGTAAGACCCCCCAAAAAATGTATAGCCCTCCAGTTTTGAGTAAAAATCACTTCCGTCTTTGCCATTATCGTTGAACAGTGTTGTATTGCCAAACATATAATCGTATAAAGTATCCAAACTAACAGTGTCTATCAATACCATTTGAGCAAATGCTTTGTAATAATTAGCCTCATTTGTTTTGTCTTGCCATTTAACAGTTATTCTCTTTACCTCGGATAGGGTATCCGTAAATTCAACCATTAGAGAGCTAAGGTTAGATACGGGAACTGTGCAATTTGCCGAAACTGATTCTCCTTTGGGAGTGGTAACGGTTAAATAATACGTTTGACCGGCAACAATTGGAAATAAATTTGCTTGTAATTCATACTGATAATTAACCGTACTAAACGGAATCGTGCTTGAAACGCTGCCATTTGATATCACAACCGAAGCATCCTCCACTGGAAATCCGTTTGAGTTGCTTTGTCCTGGGCCGAAAACAGGAGCAGAGCGGGTGAGTGTAACTATTATTGAGCTGTCCTGAGGGGAAATAAAACAGCCAACCACCAGCTTGGGTTCTGATGAGGGAAGCTTGATGTTGGTAACATCTTTTTCGCAGCTTGTCAGCATGAAAATAGAAACTGCAAGCATCAGTAAGTTCTTTGTGCTCAGGAATGGAATCATATTATAATTGCCTTATTGTTCATAGCCGATCTTTTCTATTTTTTTTGCTTTTGTTTTTACAAATTTAAAGCTGTAGGATACCGAGGGAATAACGGGAAATAATGAGATCTGTTTCAATACGCTGGAACCTGTAGATGACCTTCCGATGTAATAGAAATATGGGTTTTTCCTGTTGTATGCATTGTATAGGCTTATCTCCCATGTTCTAACTCCGTGCTTTTTTGTTTTATGGAACTGCACGCCAAAATCCAGGCGATGGTAAGCTGCCATACGGAAGGCGTTCTTCTCGGTATATTCACTGATTCCTCCATTTCCAAAACCATAAAATTGATCTGCACCGGGATTATGAACGGGTGCTGCATAAGTTGCTATTGGGAGAGTGATCGCATTTCCCGTGCCATACACCCAGGTCCCCGATAAGGTTATTCCATCTTCTCCGGTATCTGTGTCTTCTTTTTTGACTTTATATATTCCTACTACAGATATATCATGCCTCCGGTCATACTTGGCATAGAATTTTTTACCAAAGTTCAGAGAGTCAAACTGGAATTGGGTCCAGGATAAAGTATATCCAATCCATCCTGAAAACTTCCCGTATTTTCTTTGGATCAGAAATTCTGCACCGTAAGACCAGCCTTTGCCGCTCGTTACATTGTTTTCCCAGGCGAATCCGGAGGCCTGGTTTTGGTCAGGTTCGGTATCTACATCCAGAAAACTAGCTCCTTCTTTAAAGCCAAGTACATGCTTCATTTGTTTGTAATATCCCTCAACTGAAACTGCTAAATTTTGTTTTATAAAATCCTTTGCTACTCCTGCTGCCCATTGTTTGGAGTTTTGTGGAGCAAGCTTTTTTGTTGCAGGCACCCATAGGTCAGTAGGCAATCCAACACCGGTGTTAGAAATTAAATGAATGTATTGATTCATATCGGCATAAGAAGCCTTCACAGCCAGGTCGGATTTAATGTTATAGCTTGTGGAGATGCGTGGCTCCAGCCTGAAATAATTTTTTCCCTGCGTGTTAAAATGTGAAAAGCGTACCCCGTAATTCGTTTTCAAAAAGGGTAATATTTTATAATCATCCTCCAAATACACAGCCGATTCTACTCCGCCTGTAGTAGTTTTCTTGCTGATGTTTTCTCCCGGGGAATAGGAACCTTTCACAGTCAATGCCTGTACGGTAAACAAATGATAAGTAGATGCAAGCCCTCCTCGTATATAATGCTTCAAGTGCGGACGGTAATCCAGGTCATACTTTACGCCATAGTCTCTTATCCCGCTGTAGTATTTCAATTCGAATTCATTAGAGCCGAATTTATCTTTTACAGTAGTAAGAAATTTATAATCACTTAAAATAGCGGATGTGTTAGCAAATAATTTACTGTTGAATAAATGGTTCCAGCGGGCGGTAGCTGTTGCATTGCCCCAGCCCAACCCTCCGGAGAAAGACCCATCGGTGTATTTTTCTTTGAAATAAAATTTGTCCTTGCCAAAATATCCACTCAGGTACAAGCGGTTTTTATCTCCGAAATCATAATTCAGTTTTGTATTAAAATCATAAAAAAAGTACCCGCCTGTGGATCCGTTATTAGAGGCAGCAATGATAGGAGCGATCAACGCGTCAATATAAGTTCTGCGTGCCGATACTAAAAAAGAGCTTTTTCCTTTTTTGATCGGCCCCTCAACTGTAAGTCGTGATGCAACAATGCCAATCCCGCATTCTACCTGGAATTTTTCTTTGTGGCCTTCTTTCATGCGCATGTCCAGCACAGAAGATAAGCGTCCGCCATAACGCGCAGGAAATCCTCCTTTAATGAGCTCCACACTTTTTAACGCATCGCCATTAAACAATGAGAAAAAGCCAAACAAATGAAATGCGTTGTAAACCGGAGCATCGTCCAATATGATCAGGTTTTGATCGGCACCCCCACCGCGCACATAAAATCCTGCATTGCCCTCTCCGCCTTTTTGTACACCGGGCATAAGCTGTAAAATTTTCAGTACATCTTTTTCTCCCAATAAAGCCGGAATGTCTTTTATCTGCTGAATGGGAATATCGATCGTGCTCATTTGTGTGGACTGACTGATCTTCGCTGCCTGCTCCGCCACAACTTCAAATTCCTTCATGAACTTGGCGCTTGGCTCCAGATCAAGGTTGAGAGAAATATTTTTATCCAGCTTGAAGCGTTTGGCTACCTGGGCATAACCTATATAGGAGAACATTAGTGTCACAGAATCCATAGCTGGCAGGGTGATGGAATAAAACCCAAACGGATTTGTGCTAGTGCCGTTTTTTATTTCGGGAATATAGATGGGAACTCCAACCAGTAATTCTTTGCTGCCTTTTTCACTTATATAACCACTGATGGTAAACTTCTCTGGAGCAGGCTTAGTATTGGGTGTTTGGGCAAAAGATGAAAGGTACAGGGCGGAAAGGCAGAATACGATTATTTTCTTCATCTTTGGCGTTAATTTCAAATGCTGCAACGATAATAAGAATTTTATATTGCCTGCAGGAATTATTTTTATGAAAACCCTTATTAAGAATATTAAATCACTGGTTCAGGCAGATAACGGCACGCGTATGAAGGTTTCCGGGGCTGATATGAAAAATCTTCCTTGTATGGAAAATGCCTGGCTTGCCATTGAGGAAGATAAGATCGTGGATTTCGGAGAAATGAAGGATTTTCCCGGTGTTATAGACTGGCGCAATTTAAAAGTTATTGACGCAGCGGATAAATTGGTTTTTCCAAGCTGGTGCGACTCGCACACGCATATTGTGTATGCAGGAAGCCGTGAAAGTGAGTTTGTGGATCGTATCAATGGGCTGACCTATGAAGAAATAGCAAAACGCGGAGGAGGGATCCTTAATTCAGCTAAAAAGCTGGCGGATGCAAGCGAAGATGAACTGTTTGATTCGGCTATGAAAAGAATTCATCAGGTAATTCTTCAAGGGACCGGAGCTATTGAGATAAAAAGCGGCTATGGACTATCGCTGGAAACAGAATTGAAAATGCTTCGTGTCATAAAACGCATCAAAGAAAAAACTTCAATTCCGGTTAAAGCAACATTTTTAGGCGCGCATGCAGTTCCAAAAGTTATTCAAAACCTGACAGGTTTTGAAAACCTGTCAGGTTTGATGCAGAAACAAAAATATATCGAACTTATATTAAATGAAATGCTTCCGCAAATAGCAAAAGAAAATTTGGCTGATTACTGTGATGTGTTCTGCGAACAAAATTACTTTACGAAGGAAGAAACAAAAAAAATTCTCTCCGCTGCCGCTAAGCTAGGCATGCAGGGAAAAGTGCATGCAGAGCAATTAGGCCATAGCGGTGGAGTGGAAGCAGCGATAGAATGCAATGCTATCAGTGCAGATCACCTCGAGTTTGTGAACGATAACGACATTCAGCTTTTAAGGAAAAGTGATGTAATGCCTGTCATCCTGCCAGGTGCTCAGTATTTTTTGTGTTTGCAATACCCTCCAGCACGTAAAATGATCGATGCGGGCTTACCGCTTGCAATTTCTTCGGATTATAACCCGGGAAGCTCTCCATCAGGCAATATGAACTTTATGGTCTCACACGCATGCGTTCATTATAAGCTTACCCCCGAAGAAGCGATCAATGCGGCAACTATTAATTCTGCCTACGCCATGGGCTTGAGTAAGACACACGGGAGCATCGCCATCGGTAAGCAGGCAAATATTTTTATTACAAAAGAAATACCCCATTATTCGTACATTCCTTATTCCTTTGCAAATAATTTGATCGAGACGGTGATTATAAATGGTAAAATTCAAAAGCCAATCCACTAATCAACTTATTGAACGATGAACCAGCTGATAGAATGTGTCCCGAATTTTTCCGAGGGAAATGATCTTGCAGTTATCAGGCAGATCACGGATGAGATCGAAAAAGTTGACGGTGTAAAACTCCTCAATGTAGATCCGGGAAAAGCAACTAACAGAACGGTTGTGACTTTGGTTGGGACACCTGACGCCTGTGTAAATGCGTGTTTTAACGCAATAAAAAAAGCAGGAGAACTCATTGATATGAGCAAGCATAAGGGAGAGCATCCGCGTATGGGAGCAACCGATGTTTGTCCCTTCATTCCCATTGCCGGAATATCCATGGAGGAAACGGCAAAATATGCTCAGAAGCTTGCGGAGCGTGTAGGAAAAGAATTAAAGCTGCCTGTTTATTTATACGAAGCTGCGCAGAAAAATGCAGCTCGCAAAAACTTATCTGTTATACGTGAAGGGGAGTACGAAGGATTTTTTAAAAAGATAAAGAAAGCTGAATGGAAACCGGATTTTGGCCCTGCGGAATATGATGCAAAGCGCGGAGCAACTGTCATCGGAGCACGGGATTTCCTCGTGGCGTATAACGTGAATCTGAATACAACTTCTGTTCGCAGGGCAAACGCGGTGGCCTTTGATGTGCGCGAAGCAGGCAGAAAAGTAAAGAATGAACAAGGAGTGGAAGTTCATCAGCCCGGCTCATGCAAAGCGGTAAAAGGGATCGGATGGTACATTCAGGAATATGGAATTGCTCAGGTGAGCATGAACCTTACCAACATCAACATTACTCCTGTTCATATTGCATTTGATGAATGTGTGGACAGCGCTCAGAAAAGAGGCATGCGTGTAACCGGTTCCGAATTGGTTGGATTGATCCCGCTCAAGTCATTAACAGATGCAGGGAAATATTTTTTAAGAAAGCAAAAGCGTTCTACGGGTGTAAGCGTTCAGGAATTGATCAAGATCGCTGTAAAATCGCTGGGGCTGGATGACCTTGCACCGTTCAAGCCGGAAGAACGCATCATAGAATTTCTTTTGAAGGATAACAAGAATGCTCAACTCATCAATATGAACCTTCGGGAGTTTGCCGATGAAACAGCCAGCGAAAGCCCGGCACCCGGTGGAGGGAGTATTTCAGCGTATGTTGGTTCTTTAGGCGTATCGCTTGCTGCCATGGTTGCCAATCTTTCTTCACACAAACCAGGATGGGATGATAAATGGGAAGAGTTTTCCAGCTGGGCCGATAAAGGGCAGGTACTCAAGGATCAATTGCTTATGCTCGTAGATAAAGATACACAGGCTTTCAATAAAATAATGTCTGCATTCGGTTTGCCCAAATCATCCGATGAAGAAAAAAAGGCACGCAGCCAGGCAATCCAGGAAGCAACAAAGTATGCTACAGAAGTACCCTTTAAAGTAATGCAATTGTCCTATGAATCCATGGCAATTATTGAAGCAATGGCAAAGACAGGCAACCCCAACTCCATAAGCGATGCAGGAGTAGGGGCACTGTGCGCGCGTACAGCAGTCATGGGTGCTTTTCTGAATGTAAAGATCAATGCGAAAGGATTAGCGGATAAAAAATTTGCAAGAAGCATTGTTCAGAAAGGAAAAAGTTTACAAGGGAAGGCTAAAAAGGCGGAAACTCGTATACTTGCATTTGTAAGAAACAAGATGTAGTTGGCGGTTGCTGGTTCTGAGGGTGCACGACAAATTTGACACCTATTACTCCTTCTCCGTTTGGAGAAGGCAGATTTGTCGTACACCCGGTTATGAAACAAATTGAGCTTTTTTATCGTAGAATAGATATGAGGAAATTGTTACTGCATCCGAGCCTGAGGAGGATAATTTTCTTTTTCCCTTTTCAGTTGGTATTTCTTCATTTGAAAAAGAATCATTTGCTTTTATGCATCTGGGGCTTGCTTTTTGGTTTCATCACCCAATCGCTTGCACCCCGCTACGGTGTTCCTTATTTATTTTTAAATCCTGAGTATCTGGATGAAGTAAGTGTTCTGTCTTATTTCATTGTCGGCTTTGCCTGCGGGGGATTTGTAATGGCTTTCAATATCGCGAGCTATATTCTCAACAGTTTCCGTTTTCCTTTCCTGGCAACACTT
>Ga0163144_10009453_pt1 | contig 20939 bp, 23 predicted proteins | sample OliLak19BULKMAT1_FD_123175 | JGI IMG/M metagenome (GOLD analysis project Ga0163144, IMG submission 123175) | Freshwater microbial mat bacterial communities from Lake Vanda, McMurdo Dry Valleys, Antarctica - Oligotrophic Lake LV.19.BULKMAT1 | ecosystem: Environmental > Aquatic > Freshwater >... | reverse complement strand
ATTAGTAAGGTTTTGGTCACACACTCAATCTTTCATTGCCATGTTATTCGATAGCAAGTATGAATTAAACGTACTCATCAATCTGGCCGCCCTCGACCACATCATTGAAGCCAGAGAATCAAGATTGATACATATGATTGGGAAAGCCAATCAGTTGTCAGCGGCAGAAATTGATGAGATGATCCGAAGGCCTGAACCTATTCAGGGTTTTGGCGTGATGTCAAATGATGAGAAATTTGAGCACTTGTGGTACCTCATCAGGATGATGAAGGCGGATGGCCATGTGATCCGGAATGAAATCGAATTTTGCGAAACCATTGCCGAGCGATTGGGATATAAAAAAGGAGTGGTGATGGAATTATCGGCACACATTTATGCAGACATTGCCGTTCCCTCTGATACAGAGCTGCTGCGCAAGAAAGCCGAGCGGTTTATTAGAATCTAAGATTTATTGAGCCCGTTGATATTTTGGGATAATAATTCCGGATATCAATGACTAAAATCATATCCATCTTCTGGGTGTTCATCCTTGCATTATCGAAATTTTCAGGTAGCGTAAATAAGCACGCTGGTTTCAGTGTATTCTAATGAAAAGCAGTTATGAAATATAATAGTATACAAACAGAAATTGACGCGAGTTTTCTATATCAAAAACTGGCCGAACACGAATCAGATGAAGTCATAGCCAGTGTGTTCAGGCAAATGAGTGAGATTGAAAAAAGTCATGCGGAGGCATTTGCTAAAAAAGAGAATATACGCCTCGAAAACTTAATGCAACCTTCGTGGAGGGCAAAGATGATACATACAATAGGAAAAATATTTGGCTACGACTATGTGCTGGGTGTTTTAATGGATACAGAAAAGGGTATTTCAACGGCCGTCATCAATACCAAAAAGAAATTAAAGAAGGAAGTAACAGGCACCGAAACAAATCATGTAAGAATACTTCAGTCTATACTTGAAAAGGACACCAAAACAGCGGGCAACTATCTTTCAAAATTTGAAAAACGGCATCGTTCGGTAGGAGGCAACGCCATACGCGCAGCCGTGCTGGGGGGTAATGATGGGTTGGTTTCCAATTTTAGTTTGGTGATGGGTATAGCGGGTGCCACAGCCGGACAAGAAGGGGTATTATTAGCCGGTCTGGCAGGCTTGCTGGCTGGAGCCTTATCCATGGCATTGGGTGAATGGATATCGGTGAAGAGTTCACAGGAGCTGTACGAAAATCAAATGCAGATAGAAATGGAAGAGCTGGAGACCAACCCCGAAGGGGAGATGAAAGAACTAGCATTGATTTACATGGCTAAAGGCATTGAAGAAAAAAAAGCATATGAAATGGCTTCATCAATTATGACGGATAAAAGCCACGCCCATGAAATCTTAGTCAAGGAAGAACTCGGTATTAATGCGGAGGAAATAAAGGGCTCCGCTGTAGAGGCTGCAGTGTATTCGTTTATTTTATTTTCAGTGGGCGCAGTGATACCGGTTTTACCATTTATGTTTACCAATGGCATGAAGGCAATCTTCATTAGTGTTTCTCTCAGTGCCGCAGGCTTGTTTTTAATTGGCGCAGCGATCACATTATTTACCGGAAGAAATGTTTGGTTTTCTGGCTTCCGGCAAGTGATGTTTGGGTTGGGTGCTGCAGCCGTAACGTTTGGTATAGGGAAACTCATTGGTGTCTCTGTTTTAGGATAGCAGGAGAAGAAGGTTTCGAAGGATATTCTGCTTCATAATTTTAAACCCGATAATTGAAGCGACAACAGGGGGCAAATTCTGCTACTCGCTTTAGGTTTTATGATTTTTTCTTGAAGCAAACCGGATGCAGTTAACTCTGTTTCACGAGCACAAGGATGACACGAATACATCTTTGCCAATAATATTGCCTGAGTCGAATTATTGAATCGCAGGCGAACAGAATTTGAAACCTATTTGAACCTGGCGTTAAACAATATTGAATTTTTTGCGCGCTCCAAATGAGGCAGTCATACCACTAGTATCGGAAAGTAGTGCCAGTACAGGAGTGATGCAACACATGGACGCTGTGATTGCTGAAAAGAGTGCAATGCCAATAATTTTTTTTTCGTTGAACTCAGTACATACTTCGATAAAGATAATGATCAAATTGATTTTAATCATGTAAAGAAAGTGGGAGTCTTTTGACTCCCTTTATTTATTTCTTAGCAAGTAATTTCACTTCCATTCTGAATTCATCAGAAAGCATAGCATTCTCAACTTTCCAGCCGTACATCACTTGGAAATCGGTTCGTTTAATTTTTAAGTCTGCCATAGCTTCAATCACATTGGCGTCCTGGTCTTTAAGAGTGGCATCAAACTCAATGGTTTTAGTAATACCGCGAATGGTCAGATCGGCTGTTACTTTGAGGCCGGAATCGGTCAGTTCACTTTTTTTGATAACCACCTTAGCATCAGGAAATTTTTTGGCATAAAAGAAGTCATCGGATTTCAGGTGATTCACTAATTTGGTATTATCCTTAGTATCTGTGAGATCATTGTTAGTGATGGTGGACATGTCTATGATAAATTCGCCTGAGTTGATTTTTCCATCGGCCACTGACAAACTACCTGACTTGATTTTTACATTTCCGTTATGCTCATACGACTTTGCTAAATGATAACCCGTCCACTTAAGTTGACTTGCGTTGGTTACTACGGTGTAAGTGCCTTCTGCTGGAGCAAAGGCGGAAAGTGCGCCTAATAGAATAAGAGAGAGAAATGTTACAGTTGCTTTTTTCATAATGTGTTTATTTTCGTTTCATCCCTAACCGAAAAAAGACGCTGTTTAGTTGCTTGGTTTGGACTTTAACGGAATTCTGTCAACCAAAAGACATTTGAACAGCCTATACGATGCGCCCGGAAACCACTAACCAAAATAATCAGCCTTTGGAACTGCTTTAAAACAAAACTAACTTTAGGGCAATGAAGCCCGCTGCCATCTGGTATTTCGAGAGTGTAAACCTTTATAAGTCATTGTGTCCAGTAAAGTTAAAAGCTGACGAAAGCCAACATGCCTTTTTGAGCTTTAAAAAAGGAGACTATATCTATTTCGAAAACCAGGATGCCAATACCATTTACTTTGTAGCCAAAGGAAGAGTAAAGATTTTTTACAATGCTGAAAACAGCCAGGAAGTCTTGAAATCCATTTTGTCGAGTGGAGAAATATTTGGAGAACTGGCGCTGGCGGAAGAAGAAAAGAGATCTGACTTTGCGCAAGCTATGGATAATGAGACCATGATTTGTGCTTGGAAGCTAGAGGATATTAAACATTTAATGCTTGCTAATAAGGAACTCAGTTTTAGCCTGATAAAACTTCTCGGACTCAGGCTTTTTAAATTACAACGAAAGTTTGATCTCCTTGTTTTTAAGGATACACGCACACGAGTGGTTGAATTTTTAAAAGATGCCGCAGAATGGAAAGGCAAAAAAGTGGGCAGTGAGACTTTGCTTATGACCCCGCTTACCCAGCAGGATATTGCTAAACTGGTAGGACTGTCCCGACAAAGTGTAACCACTATACTGAACGAGCTGAAAAGTGAAAACAAGATTTATTTTGATCGCAAAAGGATTCTTATTCGCGACATTGGTACCTTACGATAAAGCGGAGATAATATCTTTTATTGGAAACGCAGGTTTTACTATCATCTTGTTTCTTCTGTAATCAATCCAGCCCTTATCTCTTAATTCATTCATAAACACATTCACACTTTGGCGACTTGTGCCCGCAAGCTGTGCTATTTCATCGTGCGTCAAATTAAGATTCAGAATCAAATTGCCTTCCGGATCGGGTTTGCCAAAGCGTTGTATAATATCCTGAAGTGACTCCGCAATGCGTTGGCGTGAATTTTTAAAATATAGTGAATCCATCTTGCGCTCCATTTTTTTGATGCGCAAGCCAATCCATTTAATAAAACTATAACTTAAGGCTGGGTGATCTTTAATGAAATTTTGCCAGTTAGGAAAAGGTAAGTAGCATACCATACAGTCTTCTGCTGCAACAATCTGCTCTTGTTGATCACTTGCCGCATCGATGAATCTTCCAAAAATTTCACCCGCCTCAATGATTTCTTTAATTTGTTCGGTGCCGGCTTCCGTTAGAACCACAACTTTAATACTACCCGATTTTATAAAATAGATATTGGAATCACCCTCTTTAGTGTAGACAAGTTCACCCCTTTTATAAAGGATCATGGCACATTGACCACCTAACGCCATTAACTCTTTCACGGAAAGGCTTTTCAGGATATTGATTTGTTTTAAATACCAGATCTTGTTTTCCATTGTAAATCCGGAAGCAAAGATACTTTATCCTTTGATTATTCTTAATAGCGGAATTTAGTCGAGTTAATAATCTGTTAACCAGCAGAGTTATATCAGCTGATTATTTTATTTCAATCACGGAATGGGCAGTCACATTTCTTACCGAATCCGCCTTGCCAGAAAGGTAGTTGATCGTTAAATGGTCAATTCCCGTCTTTATGCTTCCAAGACCAAATATCAGAGTACCACTCTGATCGCTGGATAATCCTTCACCACTGTATAAGAAATCCGTCACTGTCTTTCCGGCTTCCGTTACTGAAACAATAGCCCCTGGGTTTTTAGCATTTTTTTGGAACCTGACTTTTAGAAATTTATTTTCTCCGCCCTGGCTCATGAATATCTTTAAAGGTCCGTTAAGGTTACTGTAAATAAGATCAGGATAGCCATCATCATTAAAATCGGTGCTAAGTGGAGCGATGGCATAATTTCTATTTTCAGCATGAGCCTGTTCTTCCACCGCTGCGAATCGGTCACCTTCTTGTTGAATAAGCAAACGACAGGGTAGCTTAAATGCTTTTTGTGGTGGAAAGTCTGTATAATTTTCAGCTACAGCCAGATCTTGCAGTCCATCAAGGTTGAAGTCTTCGAAGATAGCTCCCCATGAAAATTCGAAGTTGGCAAGTTTCGCTTCAGGTGGTTATAGTAATCAATCAACATTATGTTTTCTGATTTTACAATTTCAGTGAGCAAATAAGCTTATCATTGGAGTGCCTCTTTACTATCTGGACGGTACCTGAAAGCCAAGTTTTGGCATTGGGTATAAATTTTCTGTATCCAAAGGATAGCTGAGTTGGACTTTAGTACTCCTATTGAAAGATGCGTTAATATTTATATCCTATGGTTTCAGTTTCATTGATTTCTAATCCGAGTGCCAGCACGATTCGGTTCACGAAATTAAAGTAACTAACTACCAGTGTAGCATCCAGAATGGCTCTGTCACTAAAACCTGCATTACGCAAAGCATCCGTTTTATGGCTGCTTGAAAGCTCGGGTTGCATCGTCATTTCACGGGCATATATGCAGAGTGCTTTGTCTTCGTCAGATAGTTGCGGATCTTCCCTTTGTTGAATAAGTGATTCAACGCGCGACTCACTTTTCCAATAGTGCACCAATGCCTCCTTATGATGTTTAATGCAATATTCACATTGATTAGCTACAGAAACGACCACGGAAAGCATTTCGCGTTGATATCGTTTCAGCGGAGAATGACCAAACATTATGTCTTTATACAAATTCATGTGACTCAGCACCGTTGCCGGGTTGAGACTTTGTATCATGTGTACATCAGCAAGTTTGCCACGGGTTGCGATCAGGTGATTGTAGATTTCCCTGAGCTCACCAGATGATTCATCGTAGGTGATTACTTTGATGTTAGGCATTATTTATTTATTTATCGTGAATTAGGATCAAATTTAAGTATCGACACTCATGTGCTTTCTCAATAATTAATTGATAAAAGTGACAGATTAACCTGACTTTTCTAAAATTTAAATGTCTTCTTCCTGACATACTTTGAATTTTCATTGATCATGCTGGAAGAGGTTGGAATGAAAAATCTACCTTGGAGTTAATTAAAATCGAATAGCATGAAGTTCTTGAAGCAGTTTGTTATAATTATTTTACTAATGAATAGTCACTCCTTAATGGCGCAAGTGATTCCCGCCAAAGCCATAGATGTTTCGCCTTTACTGATTGGAGAAAAAGCACCCCGTGCATTCGTCAGTAGTTTTGCCGGTAAGCCAGATAGCTTGTCGCACATCCTGTCGGTGAAACCCACCGTTCTGATTTTTTACCGTGGTGGCTGGTGCCCATATTGCAACATACATTTAGCAGAACTTCAGAACATCGAAAAAGACATTTTGAAACTCGGCTACCAGATTGTAGCTATCAGTCCTGATTCACCTGAAAACCTCGCTGCTTCGATGAACAAACATAAACTTAATTATCAACTGCTATCTGATGCTAACATGAACATTTCTCTGTCATTTGGCATCGCCTACAGTGTGCCCGAAACTTCAAAAGAGAGATTGAGCAGTGCCAGCGGGGGTGGTAATCCGGGGTTATTGCCGGTACCTTCTGTATTTGTATTGAATCAGCAAGGAGAAATACTTTTTGAGTATATCAACCCTGATTATAAAAAGCGATTAAAGGGTAGTTTATTACTAGCTGTTTTAAAGGAATTGAAATAGATACTCCTAAATTTGTCGGGTGAAGTTAATCAGCATAATTATCCCAACGTTAAATGAGGCCGATTCTCTTCCTGGTCTGTTATCACAATTGATAAAATCCAGTGACCAGGATTTTATTAAAGAAATTATTGTAAGTGATGGCAACAGTACGGATGGTACTATACAAATTGCCGAGCACTTTGGGGTTCGCTTAATTATAAATGCATTTCCTTGCAGAGCCAGACAGTTGAATGCGGGTGCAGCGATGGCTACCGGTGAGATACTTTATTTTTTACATGCCGATTCAGTGCCACCAAAGAAGGTGGCTACACAAATATTGCTGGCTAATACACGGGGAGCAGAAGCAGGTTGTTTTCGACTTCGCTTTGATTGGGATCATTGGTTCTTAAACCTCAATGCCTGGTTTACAAGATTTAATGTGTCTGCGTTTCGTTTTGGCGATCAAAGTCTTTTTGTAACAAAACAACTCTTTGATAAAACGAGAGGGTTTAGAGAAGATCATTCGATCATGGAGGATCAGGAGATAGTTTCTCGTCTGAGAAAGGAAGCGCCATTTGTTGTGATTCCTGATTTTATAGTTACCTCTGCCAGGAAGTACATGACTAATGGCGTGTACCGAATGCAAGGCATCTTCTTCTATCTTTATTTTGCCTATTTATTCGGAGCTTCACAGAGCACGTTGCAAAAGCTTTATCAGAGGTTAATTCATTAAAAAAATATTGATGAACGAGTCGATCAGATGGAAGAGAACTCCATGATCGCTACGTTCATCAACTTACCCGCTTTACCATCGAGCTGAAGTGGATACTCAATTAATTTCGAAGTAACATCACTATCGGTGATCAAGACATGGAAGGGCCTTGTGATATTTCGTTTTTCAGTTTGTCTTGTAAAATTTTCAGTTCACGTTTTCTACTCTCGTATATGCCGTGTTCCCAATTACTGGCAAAATATGCCACAACAAAGAAAATCAGTATGATCCCTGCGACCCAGATTGGTTTTTCACCACTCAATACTCCAAAAATGCTAAGAGCCCCGATAGGCAAAATATTCCAACGCATTAATTGAGAAAGGCGAACTTGATAGGTCGCCAATGAAATAGCGTAATTGAGATCGCCCAGCATAGATCGGTCAAATCGGGTGTTTCCTTTTATTCTTTGCATTCGTCTTGCCAATAAATACAAAGCAGTACCAAACATCCATGCGACCATCAGATACATATAAATATTTAAACTCTGACTGAAAACATTGATTGCCAAAACGAAGCTTGCTGCACTCAGATTAACCAGGATTAAAAGCAACTCGCTGAAATTAGTGATATTTCCTGCCCGTTTCATTTTTGTTTGAATACGGTTATGTAGCGCTTTTTGATCAATAACATAGAGCGGTCTATCGTTTTGTGAATCCCAGATTTGTTGTAGTTCTTCAAATTCCATTGTCATCATAATTTTTAGATTTAGTAATTAGTATTTTTTTTATTCGATTTATTTTTACTCCAACATTCGATTCTGAAATACCCAATATGACAGCCATCTCTTTGTAGTTGCAACCCTCAAGAACCAATAAAGCAATTGAACGATCTATTTCATCCAGTTTATGAATCTCTTCATAGAGCCAGCTTAGTCGATCATCAATGGGCAATCCACTTTCCTGCAACACATACTGAGCATTTTCCAGTGCTTCTGACTGTTTGTGTTTCTGTTCTTTTTTGGTCCATTTAATAGCTGTATTCAGTGATATCCGATATAACCAGGTAGTAACTGCAGATGCATGTCTGAACGAAGGAATCGAATGCCATACCTGAATAAGAATCTCCTGAAAAAGATCCTCTTTATCCATGGAAGTAAATGCATAAACCTTAACGATTTTCAGAATCAACGCTTTATGCTGACTAATCCATTCCTCAAGAATTTGCTGTTGTTCCTTTTCCGTCACGATATTTATTATTTATTCTATTAGTACCATTAATTGGATGATCCTTACAAAAAGATGAAAATAGTTAAACAATTTAATGTAATGTCTTATATGGTTCTACTTTGAAAAACCTTGCTCATCGCTAGGTAAAATACAAAAAGGCGTGTGAGTTACCCCAACACGCCCCTCTTCAAGCGGACTAAACTTAATCTTTGCTTTTAATTAAAAAGATAAATGGCACTGCGAATAAAAAATGTCTGATCATAGAGGCAACGGGAGCCATGGGATCCATATTTACACCGGCAACTCCGGCACCCAATAGCGGGAACATAAAGAACCACACCAAGGCAACTGTTTCTGCTGCCATAAAAATTAAGGGTCTTAGCCAGTTTGGTCCCCACAGCGATGGGGCAATACCGGCATAGAGAATGCCAAGTAGTATCCCGTTTGAATAGTGTCCGATAACACCATACGCTAATCCAAGACCTGTTTTTTCGCCAAGCAGTGCGGGTATGTCCCACCATTGACCTGCGAGCACAAGTCCTGCTAAATCAAACAGGATAGTACCTAATACCCCTGCGATGATTGCGTTTTTCCAATTGATCCTGTTTTCCATATCGATATCTAAAGATGTTTTCCGTTTCATGATTTAAGCAGGAACAGCATCCAGTTCCTTCGCTAGCGGAAAGTCGATGGGGAAATGGGCAATATTATGGAGATAGTTAGCCACCGTTTTGTATCCGATGTGTGCCACTAATTCCACCAGTGCATCATTTCCGTAACCAGCAGTTTGAAACGCATCAAGTGCTTTTTGCGAAGGCTTGCCGTGTGTGCCTGTGATTTCAGCAGCCAGTGAAGTAAGAGCCTTCAACTTACCATCCGCAATGGTAGCGGTTCTTAGCTGAATGGTTTCTTCTTCGGTGAAGCCATTCATCTTGCCCAATGCTGTATGTGCTGATTGACAATAATGACATCCGTTTACTTGAGAAACTACCAGGAAAATTGCCTGACGTTCTTTTGCGGTAAATACTCCCTTTCCAAGCGCTTCATCAAATGCTAAATAGGCAGGTAACGTGTTGGGTGAGTTGGCAATGGTGGCATAAAGATTTGGCACCATTCCTACTTTTGATTTTAACACATCGAAGATTGGTTGTACCGCAGGACTTGCCTGTTCGCGTGTAAGTGGTTTTAATGTTGACATTGTTTTTTTTCTTTTAGTTAATAATTCTTTAACCCCTCAAGGATTCCCCGAAGCACAATACAAAGGTGTGGGCAATGCTTACCATTTAAAATGATGGAACTTCCCAACCTATTGACGATTCTTCCCGAATAGTCCTTTTTACAGAAATCTATTTAAGTAATTGCTTAAATAATGAAACAGTTTTATACTTTTGAGCGTTCTTAAATCAAAAACAAGAAATTATGGGCGAGAATATCTGTATTCGCGTGTTAGCTGACCCTGTTCAAATACGACAGTGCAAAGAAGAAATAAAAGCAAAACAACGAGCCTTTGGAAAGCTGGGCAATGTGTTGAGCCTGGCAGGAAACGAAGTAAGACTCAAGATCTTGTATCTGCTGAATTCAGAAAAGGAGCTTTGTCCGTGTGATCTTAGCGATATTCTTCAAATGAGTATTCCGGCAGTTTCACAGCATTTGCGCAAAATGAAAGACGGAGGATTAATAGAAGCACGTAAAGTGGGACAAACCATTTTCTATTCTGTTTGCCCTGAGCATATGAAAACTCTCAGACCATTTTTCAAACAAATTAGAGATGTGAATACAAAACAAGAAGTGGTATGAACAAGCAAAAAGACAAGACATGGATTGCAGGCGCAGTGCTGGCCGTGTCAGCATCATTGTGTTGCATCACACCAGTACTCGCACTGATCTCAGGTGTGGGTGGAATTGCTGCAACTTTTTCGTGGTTGGAGCCGGTAAGACCATATTTAATTGGAATAACAATATTGGTTCTTGGCTTTGCCTGGTATCAAAAATTGAAGCTGCGCAAAAAAGAAGAAGTAAACTGTGAATGTGAGACAGATGAAAAGCGCTCCTTCTGGCAGGGTAAAACTTTTCTTAGCATCATAACGGTTTTCGCAGCATTAATGATCGCGTTCCCCCATTATGGACATATCTTTTATCCAAAGAGTCCAGTAGCCAATGTGATATTCGTTGAAAAAAATAATATTCAGCAAGTAGAGATAAAGATTTCAGGCATGGATTGCCAAACTTGTTCAGAACACATTAACCATGCCCTCGATAAAGTGGCTGGCGTACTTGAACATATTACTTCCTATGAAAAAGGCACAAGCTTTGTGAAATTTGACGGAAGCAAGGCCACACAGCAGGCTCTGGTAGATGCTGTAAATTCTACTGGCTATGAGGTGACAGAAATAAAAACGATAGAAAAATAAAATCTTAAACAAAATGAGAACAATACTCTTTACATTTTTATCGGCCGCAATGGTATGTGGCTGTAACTGTAAAACTGCATCTGCACAAAGTCAGGATAAACCTTTTGGCATTGCCTCCGCTAAAGTGATCGACCTGAAAGTAACAGGCATGACCTGCCAGAGCTGTGCCGATCATGTAACTGCCGCTTTATCCGAACAGAAAGGCATTCTAAAGTCAGACGTACAATTCGCGGATAACAAAGCTGTTGTTACCTATGATCCGAAAGTAATTAAACCGGAAGAAATTATAAGGGTTATTGCGGAAATCGGTTACAAGGCCGAATCCACTAATGTGCAGGATACAAAAAAGGAAGGCAAGACGGCTACAGCTACTCATGCCTGCTGTGTGCCCAAAAAGAAGAATTGATTTTTTCGTAGTATAACCGAACAACAAAAAGCATTATGGAACAAAATAAAAGCGAAGCAAAGGTCGCACTGGAGATTACAGGAATGACGTGCGATCATTGTGCTGTTTCTATCGAAAAAAGATTTGAAGGCAAAAAGGGAATTGTAAATAAGCAGATAAGCTATTCGACTAAGAAAGGTGAATTTACATTCGACCCATCGGTGGTTTCCCAACAAGAAATTATTGATACCATCAATGCTACGAAAAGCTACCGCGTGGCAGGGAAAATTTCAATCAACGGATCTTCAAAAAATCATTACGACTTAATTATTATCGGAGGCGGATCAGCGGCTTTTTCTGCTGCCATCAAAGCTGAGGAACTTGGTTTATCAACCCTTATGGTGAATGCCGGACTTCCCTTTGGAGGCACTTGCGTAAATGTGGGATGTGTGCCTTCCAAAACTTTAATACGAGCTGCGGAAACTGTTTATCACTCAACTCATTCCAATTTCGCAGGCATCAAACCAAAAGGAGCGGATATTAATTTTACCCGGGTGATTAAAGATAAAAAACTATTGGTGGCTACCCTTCAGCAAAAAAAGTACATGGACGTAGTGGGTGATTTTGAAAACTTACAACTGATTGAAGGCTGGGCTGAATTTTTAGATACGAAAACTATTCTGGTGAACGGGACGGATAAATACACCGCGCTGAAATTCATCATTGCCACAGGCGCTACAACCAACATTCCTGCTATTGAAGGATTGAATGATGTCGGCTACTTAACCAACGTAACGTTGTTCGACCTGGAAGAAAAACCAGAGAGCATCACCATCATGGGCGCGGGCTACATCGGGCTGGAAATCGCGATGGCTTATAATCGGTTAGGTGTGAAAGTGAGGATCATCGAATTTACCGACCGGGTGCTGCGCACCCAAACTGTTGACATCAGCGAGGAAATAGAAATGCACATGAAAAGTGAAGGCATCGAAATCCTTCCCAATTTCCGTGCAGTGAAGTTTGAGAAATCCGGTAGCGACACCATTATTTATTGTAAGTGCCCTAATGGCTCGATAACCAAATTAGTTGAGCCGGGAAAGATAGTAGTTGCCTCCGGAACAAAACCAAACACACAAAAACTGGGATTGGAAAATATTGGATTACAACTTACCAAAGCCAGCCACATTCAGATAAATGAAAAGATGGAAACCAATGTGGCCAATGTATATGCCGTAGGCGATGTAACCAATACTCCGGCTTTTGTTTACACAGCCGCGTATGAAGGTAAGAGTGCCGTGGAGAATGCTTTCACCGGTGCCGAAAAGGAAACAGATTATTCCTCGCTGCCATGGGTAGTCTTTACCGATCCACAAATTGCCGGAGCAGGAATGGATGAAGCGCAGGCAGAGGCATTGCAGATTCCTTTTGAGGTATCGAAGATATTACTCACTGATGTGCCTCGCAGTTTAGCCGCCAATGATACAAGAGGTTTCATCAAACTCATTCGCAACACAGAAACAGATAAACTAATTGGTGCTCGCGTGGTTGCACCTGAGGGTGGTGAACTGATTCAGCAACTGAGTATGGCCATTAAATTCGGCATTACGATAAAAGATTTAGCGGAGAGTTTTTATCCTTACCTCACATTAAGCGAGGGGATAAAACTGGCTGCAATCACCTTTGGGAAAGATGTATCGAAACTGAGTTGCTGTGCGAGTTAAGTAATAAAGCGTGAGGTTAAAAACTATTGGGATATAACCTTACTTTAGCAATCCGCCTTTCTTAAAGTCTCTAGGAGACAAGCCCGTTTCATTTTTAAATAACCGACTGAAATGAACGGGATCGGATAAGTTAAGTTCAAATGAAATTTCTTTCGATGATTTATCGGTGTAGAGCAAGAGTTTTTTTGCTTCGAGTATGATCCTTTCGTGAATGATCTGTAATGGCGTTTTCTCGCCTAACGATTTAAATACATTCGAAAGTGTTTTTGGGGATTTGTTCAGCAGGTCTGCATAATCACTTACTTTATGCAGGGTACGAAAATGCTTTTCTACCAAGGCGCTGAAATAACGAACAATGTCTAATTCCTGAGAAGAAATAAACGTATCGGCAAATTGAAGTTTAGCAAGGCGAGTACACTTAATGATAAAGCGTTTCAATACGGTGCGTAACATTTCCAGCTGAACGTCATCCTGGTTAGCGAACTCTTCTTTGATTACTTCGAGTAATATATTGAACGAGCGCTGCTCGGCTGCATCTAACCGAAGCATGGGGGTAGAGAGGGCGCCATTAAATAAAATGCCATTGCACGATACTTCCTGATCATGGTCTTGCACACAGTAGAACGCGCGGTTAAACTGGATTACGACATAGTCATTGGTTTTGGTTGGTATGCTTAATGTTTGTCCTGGCGATAAGGAAAAGATGGTATTTTCGCCAATGGTATGCGGTACCAGATCAATCTCCCACAACTTGGTATCGCCCTGATTCCAGATAAATGTATAGCACCCTAACACGAGTGGATTAGCCGGTTTAGCAAAGCCCGTACTTAGCCGCATGCGACCATTCAGATTTTTTTCCTTTAGTTCAAAATGCATGATGCGTTTCTCCCCTTCTTATTTTGACGTGCTCACCTTCAGAAATATTTTTACTTCATCCCCCATGGTCATGCTGCTGCCGCCCACATTAAAATCTCTTCGATTGATGGCAAAATCACCGGTGAACTGAGGCGAACCATCTGCCAGCGTGTATTTAAAAGGAAAGGTGATTTCTTTACTTGTCTTTTTAATGGTGAGCGTGCCGGTAATACTTCCTTCTCCTGTTTTTGTTGCGCTTACTTTAGTTGAAACAAATCGAATCAGCTGAAATGTAACTACATCGAAATAATCTTTCTTCTTTAAATGATTGTCGCGCATGTTAATGCCGGTGTCAATGGTATTTGCATCCAGGGTAACATCAAACCGTGCAATAGAAATATTGTTTGCGTCAAATTGAATGGTTCCCTTTAAGCCACTTATGGTTCCGTCTACGGTTGTTCCAAAATTTTTAATTTTAAAACTTATACGAGAGGATGCGTTCAACGAAGTATAAACCTGCGCAGCTGCCCAGCCTGAATTCAAAAGGAAAATAAGAATAATGAGATAACGCATCGTTTTCAGAATAACAGAGATGTTTGGCTGAATTAAAACTGCTTTGTAATGCCTATACTAAGCATGCTTGATTTATTCCGAAAGCGGTCATTGGCCTCAGGCAGTTGTTGAATTTCTTCATTGGTTGTGTATTCGTTGAACAAATATTGATAAGCAACTTTAATCGCGAAGTCGCTCTTAAAAAAGTAACGCACAAAGAATTCTGAATTTAATGTGCCGTGGTCGTTGTTCCCTACCAAAAGCGTGTTCCATGTACTTGGCGTGGCCGATGCCAATTGGCTTTCGCCCTTAGCGAGGTAGGTGGTGCTCTGCCTGCCACCAAACGAAAGACCAATCGCATCGATATTAAACCCTGCACCGAACTTCGGTGAGAAACGATACCCCAGATGAACGGCCACATTAAGGGCATTCATCTGTGCATTTTGAACGTGTAAGGAATCAATTTTATTATCCTCGCTCGCCAGACTTGCTGGAGCAGAAGTATAATATTGTTTGCTTCCGAAATAGGAAGTAAATCTTCCGCCTAAACCCACTTCCATTTTTTTTGATTTCCCCAACTTCCATACATGAAAATAATCGGTATAGATACTACCCTGGCTGCTGCCAATACTCCCTGAAAAACTACCATAGTTAAGAGTGTTATTCTGTGCAATGGTTGTGGTGGCAATGCCAAGAAGAAATGGAAGGAATATGATTCTCATGTTTTAGTGTTTGATGGCTACATAACAGGAAACGATTATAGCTTAGTTTCCTTCTATGTGTCGGGAGGCCGACATTATAGAAGTTCAACTCAACCCTTAGTAAGAATTTCTTCCCCTTTACGATTTACCTTTGCTTTAGCAGAAATAAGATGTATCAAGTTGAATGGCAATTGAGATAGTGTTACTTTTCCTAGTCGATTAGTGTTTTAAGTCAATGATTTTAAGTTTTCAAACCCCAAAAGAAGAGTTAACTTCTTATCTGCACCAGCAACAGTTTATTGATGAAACAGATCAGGTGATAGCCATCGATAAACCGGGCGAAGGGAATATGAATTTCGTTGCCCGGATTACTACGGAAAAGATGAGCCTGATTTTAAAGCAGGCTAATGCTTACGTGCAAAAGTATCCTCATATTGCAGCACCGATAGAGCGGTTGTTGGTGGAGGCCCGGTTTTATCAAACCATTCAACATTCAAAAGACTTAGCTGCTTTTATGCCTGCCCTGTTGGGAGTTGATGCAGACAGTCATATCCTTGTCTTGCAAAATTTCAATCACGCTGTCGATTACACCTATCTGTATAGTAAAAATAATTTTTTAACCGATGCAGAATTAAGTAAAGCAGTTGATTTCTTAAATCAATTACACCAGATTTCCTTAGCGAAACTCGATGGCTATCCTTCCAATCTTTTACTTCGACAACTTAATCATGAGCATATGTTTCGTTATCCGTTTTTGTTAGATAATGGTTTCGATTTAAATAGCGTCCAGGTAGGATTACAAGAGCTTGCCTTACGCTATAAAACCGATAAGAACCTGAAATTTCGAATTGAAAAACTTGGCGAGGGTTATCTCACTCCTGATATTTCATTGTTACATGGCGATTATTATCCTGGAAGCTGGTTAAAAACCGCAGAAGGATTTAAAGTGATTGATCCTGAATTTAGTTTTGTGGGCAGCAGGGAGTTTGAGGTTGGTGTATTGCTTGCTCATTTGAAAATGACAACGGCACCCATTCATCAGCTTACTAATTTATCCAAAGAATACCTTGCCAACCGTAGATTTAACTGGAACCTATGTTATCAGTTTGCCGGGGTTGAAATCATGCGTAGAATTATCGGTCTGGCGCAACTTCCACTTCAGTTTACTGTTTCGGAAAAGGAAGTTTTGTTAAATGAAGCGTATCACTATATCATATAATCACGATGAAAAATATTCTTCTATTGTTCCTTGCTTCTTTGATGGCCTGCCAGCAACCTGTTGCTGATAGGAGTTTCCCTTCACCATCTGTGCCCGCTTTGCCAAGGGGTGAATCCCATATTTCTCTTTCACGGGAAGAGTATTATGATAAAGTGTTAGGCATGTTGGTGGGCTCAGCAATAGGAGATGCGATGGGCGCGCCTACGGAAATGTGGGATCGCAAGTCGATAGACATTCAGAAAGGATATGTGGATAGTCTTGATGGGGTAATTCGTGAACGATCTCCGGAAGGACCTTGGGAAGCCAATATGCAAGCGGGAAGCACTACGGATGATACACGATGGAAATATTTAGGCGTTCAATTCTTGCTAACTCAATTGCAGGATTCATTGAATCCACATGACTTTGCAAAGCACATTATCGAAGTGTATCAAACCAAGATTTCAGAAGTTGATAAAGCTGCACAGTATGAAACTATTAATCGGGTCTTTGCTCAGTCCACCTGGTTGATCGAATGGGTTAAGGTAGCAAAGCCTTTCCTGAACAACGATCTGGTTGGCTACAATGAAAAGCTAAGCAGATTTTATGGAGGAGAAATGAGTTGTGCAGGTTTACTCTATACCCCGGTGGTAGGCGCCTACTTTCCTGGTAATCCAGTAATGAGTTATAATCAAGCCTATGGACTTACGATATTCGATATCGGTTATGCACGTGATATTTCAGCGCTCACGGCTGCTTATGTATCGAAAGCCATGGTACGAGGCGTTGAGTATAATGAGATTACACTTTTAACCCGCGATTTAGATCCGCAAGGATATTTTAATAGCCGACTGATTGGCCGTATGGCATTTAAAGCCTATGAAAATGCGCGATATATTTCTCATGAAGCGTATACATTAACAGAGAAAGATATTCCAACCAATTTGAGATTACCGCAAAACTTCAAGCATGGCGCGTTGTATTATATTCAATTACAAAAGGCGTATTCGCTGCTTGAGAAACATTTACAGGATATTCCGTTTCATGCGGCAGAAATTCACCAGATCAATTTGGCAGCGCTGGAGTTTTCAAAAGGTGATTTTAAAAAGGCCATTGAATTTGTTACGAACTTTGGTAGAGATAACGATACCGTTGGCGCTGTTACCGGTGCTATTCTTGGGGCGTATTGGGGTGTTAAAGGACTCCCACCAGATATGGTGGCCAGAGCGTTGAAAGTAAATAAAGAAACAGTAGGACTAGATCTGGAAAAATTAGCAGAACAATTAGTTGAGCATCGTATGGGTACTGCTGTAGAAAATGGCAAGCGCTAAAGATATTAATTGCAAAAAGGTATGATTGTCATCAGTAAGACACATATAATATCACTTTGGTAAACGGACTGCACTACATTTCGTGTTATTCGAAATAATGAAAGAGACCTATTTTACTTTCCAGAACAACGAGGGCATTGCCCTTTCCGCACGCATGCAGTGGCCGGCCAATCAGCAACCGCATACTTACGCACTTTTTGCTCATTGCTTCACGTGTGGGAAAAACCTAAATGCCGGTCGAAATATTTCAAAAGCACTGGCAGGACGAGGATTTGCCGTATTGAGCTTTGACTTCACTGGATTGGGTGGGAGTGAGGGTAACTTTGCCGATGCTACCTTCGCGGCCAACGTGAGCGACTTAGTTGCTGCGGCAGATTTTCTGAAAAAACAATTTGAGGCACCAGGGTTATTAGTCGGCCATTCCTTAGGTGGAGCCGCTACCATACTGGCGGCAAAACAAATACAATCCGTAAAAGCTGTCGCTACCATTGGAACACCAGCAGACTTGCACCACGTAAAACATATTTTTGAAGCCCATCTGCCCCAAATAAAAAGTCAAGGTTTTGCAGAAGTTAATATCGGAGGGAGACCCTTCACCATCAAGCAAGAGTTTGTCGATGACTTACAACACTTCTCGATCACGCTTACTCTATCAACACTCAAAAAACCAATATTGATTTTACATTCTCCACTGGATGAAATTGTAGGTATAGACAATGCTTCATTAATGTATCAGGCAGCACGGCATCCTAAGAGTTTTATTGCTTTGGATGGTGCAGATCACCTGCTCACTAATAAAAATGATTCGTACTATGCCGGGGAGGTAATTGCTTCGTGGGCACAACGGTATTTACAACTACCCATGGCGACCTCACTGAATACGGAACATCAAACCGTTGCTTTGGTTGGCGATAAAGCATCTGGCTATACCACGTTGATTAAGGCAGGTAAACATTACATCACTGCCGATGAGCCGGAAGACGTGGGTGGAAATGATTTTGGTCCTGCACCTTATGAGCTATTAAGTTCGTCATTGGCTACCTGCACAGCCATGACGCTTAGGATGTATGCGAACAGGAAAAATCTTGAGGTCAGTGAAATAAAAGTATATGTAAATCATAATAAACGACATTGTGAAGATTGCTCAAATGCCGAATCCGGTGCGCACATAGATCATTTCGAGCGCCTGATCGAAATAGAGGGGACGATAAATGCAGATCAGCGGCAACGCCTTCTTGAGATCGCCAATAAATGTCCGGTACATAAAACACTGGAGGGAGAAATTAAGATTGTGACGCGACTGGTTTAAATGTTCAATTGATAAATTAGCACTTATTAACACAAACTTCTAACTATGATAAGTCCATTCGAATATGTGACCGTGCTCATTTCCATCATTCTCGGTTTGGGCATCACGCAAATATTAACCGGTATTGCCGATCTTATCCATAAAAGCGAACGCGTAACCGTGTATTGGCCACACCTGATCTGGATTTTATTTGTTCTTCTCCTGCATATTCAGGAATGGTGGCTCCTCTATGAACTAAAAGGATTCCAACCCTGGCGCTTGCCCACGTTTTTGTTCGTGATTGCTTACCCGATTAATCTGTTTGTGCTGGCGCGTATGCTGTTTCCGTTTGCCCTTAAAGGAAAAGTAATTGATTTGAAGTTATTCTACTTTACCAATTGGCGGAAAATATTTTTAATCTTCACACTTTCGGCTATGCTATCAATAGCCTTTAATATTTTCATTCTGGAGTTTGGCCTGGATACACAAATACTTCAAATCTTGCTCGCCTCAACTTTTCTCTTTATTAGCATACAGCGCGTGGAACGGGAATGGATTCATAAAAGTCTTGCGGTAATCGTGCTTACCATATTTATTGTAAGCATCATTATTGAGTGGGATGTTTGGCTAATTGGTTAGTTGCAAGGTAAATCAATCCGTAATAGAATTGGTATCTTCGAATCTGATACGAACCTGAGGATTGAATTTCATGTAGAACTGATTAACCAGTTTGATGTTGGAAAAAATTCATAAGTTGATTTTTTACTGGATGTTTCCTCCTTGTCCAGAAACTCCACCTTCAGATCGTGATATAAAAATTTCATCGAGTCTAGCGAAAGGTACTCGCGTCATACGGCTCGCATATTGGCATGATATTCCAAAATGATTCAAAGATTCTTTAAAAATCAAATGTTTAGTGTAACCCAAAATCGGTAAAACTGCGTTTAACCCACATGCTTACCCTTCGATTAATTTTTGAAAGCCTCGGATTTGCTTTCAGAGCACTGAAATCCAATCTGCTAAGAACAATTCTTTCCCTGCTGGGAGTAACCATCGGAATTTTTTCCATCATAGCAGTCCTCACGTTGGTGGACTCTCTGGAGAGGAACATTCGGGAAAGCTTGAATTTTCTTGGGAGTAATGTAATTTATGTAGGAAAGTGGCCTTTCACAGGGGGCAATTCCCGTGACTGGTGGAAAGACTATATTAAAAGACCTAATCCTTCCGTCAGCGAATACCGATTTCTCAAGGCAAATTTAGGTACGGGCCAGGTAGTATCCATTTTTGCAGATGTTAACGAGGTTTCGGTTAAGAATCAGAATAACAGCATTAACAGAATAGGTCTTAGCGGTGCTTCCCTGGATTTTGATAAACTCTTTGAAATCAATGTTGAACGGGGCAGATACTTTACTTCGGCTGAAGTGGAAGGAGGAAGGAATATGGTGATCCTGGGATATGAAGTCGCCCGGGCGTTATTCCCCAATAGTGATGACATGACGGGTGCTCATGTTAAAATTAAAAATCTCCGATTCAATGTGGTCGGTGTTTTAAAAAGGGAAGGTGAAAGTTTTATTGGTAATACGAGCAGGGATTTTACCTGCATTATTCCTTATGATTCATTTCGGAAGTTGTTTAAAACGGGCACCGGTCATTGGACTGAGTTTGAAGCGGGATCACTTATTGGTTTAAAAGGTTTTGATGATGATATCGGATTGGTTGAATTAGAAAATGAAACCCGTGGTCTCATGCGTGTAAAGCGTGGATTGAAACCGGTGCAAAAAGATAACTTTGTATTGAATCGCCCCGAGGCAATTGCCAATGCGATCAGTGGTGTATTTGATGTGTTAGGATTAGCCGGATGGATTATTGGAGGATTCTCCATGCTGGTAGGAGGGTTTGGCATTGCCAACATCATGTTTGTTTCAGTGAAAGAACGAACCAGTATTATTGGCCTCCAAAAGTCGTTGGGGGCAAAGAACTACTTCATCTTATTCCAATTTTTATTTGAGTCAATCTTCCTGAGTTTGATCGGGGGCTTGTCGGGGTTGCTGCT
>Ga0163144_10009451_pt1 | contig 20940 bp, 18 predicted proteins | sample OliLak19BULKMAT1_FD_123175 | JGI IMG/M metagenome (GOLD analysis project Ga0163144, IMG submission 123175) | Freshwater microbial mat bacterial communities from Lake Vanda, McMurdo Dry Valleys, Antarctica - Oligotrophic Lake LV.19.BULKMAT1 | ecosystem: Environmental > Aquatic > Freshwater >... | reverse complement strand
TCGCCGCAGTCGCTGCAGCATCTGCGCGACTTGGCCGTGAGTTACAACAATCTGGGCCGGGTCCAGACGCAACTCCCCGACGGCCGCCCGGCGGCGGAGCGTTCATTCAACAAAGCGTTGGAACGCCAGTTGAAGGTGCTGGAGTCGGAACCGAACGACGTCGCTACGCTCAGCCACCTGGGCGGAGTCTACAACAACCTCGCCATGTTGCAGGACGCCGACGGGCGGTCGGCCGCAGCGGAGGTGAGTTTCCAGTTGGCGATCGAGCGGCAGCGGCAAGCGCTCGACTTGGCCGGCGAACACCAGTTCATTCGCCAACTGTTGAGCAAACACTACTACAACTTCGCCGAGAATTTGGCAAATCAAGGGCGTTACGCCGAGGCGCGCCAGGCCGCCATCGAGCGGCGCGATCTCTGGCCAAACGACGCGGCGCTGTTGTTGTCGGCGGCGGAACAGTTGGCCGCGGTGAGCCAGCGCGCTCGCAGCGGCGCGAAGCAGGAGACTGCTCAGCCGCAGGAGGCCGAGGCGGCTGCGATTGCCGCAGTGGAGTCGCTTCGCAGCGCCATCGCGGCGGGGCTTGAAGCTGCGCGATTGAATTCGCCCGCGCTCGCTCCGTTGGCCTCGCGCAACGACTTCGAATCGCTGCGTCAAACCGCGGCGGTCGCCGACCAATCCTCAGAGAATCTCGCCGGGGAGTAGGGAATCTTCATGTGGCGCTGCATTGAACAACTTGTCGGCAAACTTCGCGACGGCCGGTCGGCTGGCAACGCCGGGTCGTGGCGGTCCACGCGTCTGTCAATCGAGACGCTGGAGAACCGCACGGTGCTTTCGGCGAACTTCGGCGTCGACTACGAGGCGCTGGCACACCACGATTTCTCCGCGCCGCCGCTTCCGCGAATCTTCTTCAACCATGAAACGGCCGCGGCACTGGTTGCCGGCATCGATCACGAATTGCCGCCAACGTTCTTCGCCGAAGATCGCCGGCCTGCCGCGGCCGTCGCCGAGATGGCGTTCCTCATGCATCTGGAAATGCATGGCGAGTTCCGCTCGCCTGAGTTCGGACGGGGCGAAGGTAAGCCGCCGCTGCAAGCAATTCAGAACTTCGATCTGGCGTCCGGCTCCGCCGATCTGAGTCCTGAAAACCGGCCGAGCGGTACGACGGCGTCGAATCCCAAGGCGCCTCTGAGGGGCCAATCCCAGACGTCGGCAAGTGGTGACGCCGGACTCGATAATTACCTCCAGAATAACATAGGGGATAGCATTGATCCGCCGCAGTTTCTGAAAATAACGACGACTCTGGAACGCATCGCCGAGGCGCGGCAGGCAGCGACTTCGCCGTTGCTGCCGCCGATGAACGTAACGACAGCCGTAGATGAAATGGAGACCCTCGACTCGGCGACCCTACTGGCGAACCACGCCACGCTGGCATCGTCGATCGACGATGATTCGTCGGCCACAGGTCACGATGCGGCGTTTGACGGGTACGAGACGGCGCGGGGCGACGATGCTGGTCGCGAGGAATACTTGCGACTACTGGCTGAGGATCAAACCAACGACGTGGCGGCCGAAACGGGCGGGTTCGTCGATCTCGACGACGCGAGCGTCGCCGGCGTCGAGGGACTGTCGAATCTCGCGGCCGAGACGCAGCGCGAGGCGATCGAGAGTGCGCTCCGTTCGCTAGCGGCGCGCCGCGGCGACGCGCGGACCTCGCTCTTGCCGGAGAATTGGTCGGAGCAAGCGTGGCTTTCGGCAGACGTCGTTCAACAGGGTGAGGCGAACGCTAATCAAATCGCCGACGAGCCGGGCGGCATGATTCTGTTGCAGCCCATGACGGATGGCGCCGGCGAGGAGCTGATCGCCGCTGGCGATATGGGCGAGATCATCCAGACGGCGGTCGAGATGGAAGCGACGATCGGCGCGTTCCAGGCGTTCGACGTGTCGATTGACGAGGCGTCGGCAGCGGTCGTGAAGCCGGCGCCGGCTCACGAACTAGGCGCGAAGCAAGATCGCGATGAGTCGTCGAGCGATGGGACCGTCGATCGCCAAGCGGCGAGCGGGTTGGGCGTGCTGGCCGTCGGCGCCATGGCCCTCGCGGCGAAGCGGCAAATGAACGATCGACGGCGCAAACCCAAATAGCCCGGCCATCCTGGCCGGTTGGCTTCCGCACCTGCAAAGTGCGCCCATGTCGCCGCAACTTACGACGCCGTCTCCACCATCTCCATCCCGGCGAACGCCGCGGCGGCGAGAAGCGCGCCGATGAACGGACCGACGACAGGGATCCAGGCATACGACCAATCGCCGCCGCCTTTGCCCGGCACTGGCAGCAGGGCGTGGGCGAGCCGCGGGCCAAAATCGCGCGCCGGATTGATCGCATAGCCGGTTGTGCCGCCGAGCGAGAGGCCGATCGCGAGAACGAGCAGCCCGACCGGCAGCGCGCCGAGCGCACCGAGGCCAACCTTTTCGGCGCCGGGCTCGAACAGCCCCGACGCTTCGTTCGCGATCAGAATTGCAGGATCAGTCGCCAGCAGCACGGCGAAGACCAGCACGAACGTGCCGACGATTTCGCTGAAGAGATTGCTGCTGGTGCGGCGAATGGCGGGGCCAGTGGCGAAGGTCGCAAGCTTCGCGCCGGGATCGTCGCTGACGCGGTAGTGATCGCGATAGAAGACGTAGACGAGCGTCGCGCCGAACATGGCTCCGGCGAGTTGGGCGGCGATGTAAGGAACTGCATTCTCTGCTGCGAACTTGCCGGCCGCGACGAGGCCGATCGTCACCGCCGGATTGAGGTGCGCCCCGCTCGCTGCGGCCGTACACCAGACGGCGACGAAGACCGCCATTGCCCAACCGAAGGAGATGACGATCCAGCCGCTCGCATGCCCCTTCGTTTGCGGCAGCACGACGTTGGCGACGACGCCGTTGCCGAGCAGGATGAGGAGCGCCGTGCCGATGAACTCTGCGAGATAGGCGTGCATGAGTTTATTCCCAAGTATTGAATCGCAGGCGAAGAGAGCAGGAGAAGAAAGAGTGGACCGCGAATCACGCGAATTGACGCGAATAAAAGTTGCCTTGGCTGCTATTCGTGTTCATTCGCGAGATTCGCGGTGAGTGTATTTCCTCTGTCGCCTTCTTCTTTTTGCGTAAGTCTTACGGAAATGGCATTGAAAAGGAAGGAAGCACTTTACTCTTGCGCCCAGCCTTTGCTCCGCTCGACCGCGCGTCGCCACGTTGCGCGTCGCGACGCCGCTTCGTCGGCGGAAATCTTTGGTTCAAAGCGTTGATCGACTTGCCACTGTTGGCGAATGGCGTCGCGGTTCGGCCAGACGCCGGTTGCGAGTCCTGCCAGATACGCGGCGCCGAGCGCCGTCGTCTCCGTCACCTTTGGCCGCACGACGGGGATTTGCAACACGTCGGCTTGGATCTGCATGAGCGTGTTGTTGACGCTCGCTCCGCCGTCGACGCGGAGTTCTGAGAGCGACTGGCCGAGGTCATGATGCATTCCTTCGAGCAAATCGGCGACCTGCAGCGCGATGCCGTCGAGGGCCGCGCGAGCCAAGTGACCAGTTGTCGTGCCGCGGGTGATGCCAATGATGGCGCCGCGGGCGTAGGGGTCCCAATCGGGAGCGCCGAGGCCGGTGAACGCCGGGACGAACGAAACGCCGCCGCTATCCTCCACCGTGTTGGCGAGGGCTTCGACGTCGGTCGATGATTTGATCACGCCGAGTCCGTCGCGGAGCCAGCCCACCGCGGCGCCGCCGATGAAGACGGCGCCTTCGAGGGCGTACTCGGTGACGCCGTTCATCTTCCACGCGATCGTGCTGAGGAGCCGATGCTTTGAGGCGACAGCCCGCTCGCCGGTGTTCATCAGCATGAAGCAGCCGGTGCCGTAGGTGTTCTTGGCGGCGCCAGCTTCGAAGCAGGTTTGCCCGAAAAGAGCGCCCTGCTGGTCGCCGATCATGCCGGCGAGCTTGAGGCCCGCCAGCGGCGAGTCGCTGGCGACCTCGCCATAGATTTCGCTGGAGAAGCGGATCTGCGGCAGAATCTCGCGCGGGACGTTGAGCATTCGCAGTAGCTCGTCGTCCCAGTCGCCGTCGTGGATGTTCATCAGCAGCGTGCGCGAAGCGTTCGACGCATCAGTGATGTGAAGCTCGCCGCCGCTTAGTTTGTAGGCGAGCCACGAGTCGATTGTGCCGCAGCAAAGCTCGCCGCCGGCGGCTCGCTTCCGTGCGGCGGGAATGTTGTCGAGCAGCCAGCCAATCTTTGTGCCGCTAAAGTAGGGATCGATCAGCAGGCCGGTCTTGTCGGAGATGATCTGCTCTTTGCCGGCCGCGCGAAGCTCGTCGCAGAAGCCTGCCGTGCGGCGATCTTGCCAGACGATGGCGTGATGAAGCGGCTCGCCGGTCTTGCGATCCCACAACAACGTCGTTTCGCGCTGATTGGTGATCCCAACGGCCGTCACGTCGGCCGGCTGCAGTTTCAGTTTGGCCAAGACTTCGACCGCGACATCGAGTTGCGACTGCCAGATCTCGCCGGCGTCGTGCTCGACCCAGCCTGGCTTGGGGTAGTGCTGCTTGAACTCGCGCTGCGCGATGCCGACGATCGAGCCGGCGTCGTCGAAGACGATCGCCCGCGAGGAGGTGGTGCCTTGGTCAAGTGCGAGGAGAAGAGTCACGCGCCGCCTCCGATAAAAGCCACCGGCTCTGCCGGTGGACGCGTTGTCGATTAGTGAACCAATGTGAGATTCGTCCACCGGCGGAGCCGGTGGCTTTTATCCGATGAGTGAAGACGTCAGTGTAGCCGCCGCCCCAGCCCGTGCGAAGCTACGCCCGCGGGCGCATCGACCAGGTGAACGCCAGCAACACGCCGGCCACCACGCCGCAGGCGAGAATCGAATAGAGGACGATGTCCCACGCGGCGTCTTTGCCGAGGAGGGGTTCGTACTTATCGACCGCCCAACCAAAACCTTTGGCCTGCACCGTGCGACCCATGTAGCCGACGAGGCCGATGAATCCCGCCGCGGCGCCGATCGATTTCTTCGAGACAATGTCGAGCGCGGCGATCGTGATGAGGTTGATGACGGGATAGATGAAGAAACCGATGATGAACAGCATCGTCATGTCGATCCACAGGAACCCGGGCGGCGTGTAGAGGATGCCGGTGAAGGCGGCGACGATGGGGATCATGCAGAGCGCCGCCACCATACCGCGACGGCCGCCGAGTTTGTCGGAGAGCCAGCCGAGGGCGATCGTCGAGGGAATGCCGCCGACTTCGAGAATCGCGGTCGACCACCCTCCTCCTTCGAGCGAGGCCCCCTTCATCTCGCGCAGGTACGTCGGCCCCCAGTCGAGCATGCTGTAGCGGGTGATGTAGGCAAAGAAGTTGGCGATGGCCAGCAGCCAGACCCAGGGATTGAGCAGCACTTTGCCGAACAGAATCTCGCGCACGGTGAGGTCGCGTTCCTCGACAATGCACGACTTGTCGACGGAGGCGGGGTAATCGTTGCGGTACTCTTCGATCGGCGGCAGGCCGACCGACTGCGGCGTGTCGCGCAGCCGCGCCAGCAGGTAGAACGCTCCGATGATCGCGATGACCGCCGGCACATAGAACGCATACTGCCAGCCGCCGAAGGTGCTGACCGACCACGCCGCCGTGACGCCCGCGACGGCGCCGCCGACGTTGTGCGAGGTGTTCCAGATGCTGAAGGTGAGGCCGCGTTCCGACTCGCTGAACCAATGCCCCATCGTCCGCCCGCACGGCGGCCAACCCATTCCCTGCGCGAATCCGTTGAGGGCCCACAGCCAAAAATGGGTTGAGTAGTCGGTCGTGGCGCCGAAAGCGATGTTGATGGCGGCGGTAAGGACGAGGCCGGTGGCGATGAACTTCCGCGCGTCGCTCCGATCGGAGAGGACGCCCATGACAAACTTGCTCAGGCCGTAACTGATCGCGGTGATCGCCGTGATGTTGCCGATTTGTTCCTTCGTGTAACCGAGCGCATTTTGCATCTCGATTGCCACCGGCGCGACGCTGTTGCGAACCAGGTAATAGGTCGCATAGCCGATGAACGTCGCCTCAAGCATCCGCCAGCGATAGGTCGGATAGACGCGCGCCACTTCGTCGGCGGGCCGCAACGGGATCGCCGCTGGCGGGGCGTAGAAGCAGGTGAGGGGGCGGAGGATATTGAGCGACATAGCGCCGTAGGGGTCGAAGGAATCAAACTCCGCGCGCGGCGCAGAGTTGTCGAGACAAGTCGTCGAGGTCGCTCACGATCAAATCAGGTCGATGGGCTGCGGGCAAGCTCATCGCTTCGGCGGCGTTCGCTTCGCCGGTGAGCGTGAGTACAGCCAGGGCGCCGGCATCGCGGGCCATCCTCACGTCTGTGTAGAGGCGATCGCCGATCATGGCGGTTTCGTGCGGCGTCAGACCGTGGCGATCCATCACTTCTTGGAGCATCTCCGGGCTCGGCTTACCGGGGATCGCGTCAGGGCGGCGGCCGGTCGCCGATTCGAGCAGCGCGCAAATGGCGCCGCAATCGGGGAGCACCGTTGCCTGATCGGTCGGGCAAATCCGATCGGGGTGAGTGGCAAAGTACGGCACGCCGCGGCTCAGCAGGTACGCGGTGCGGCAGAGGCGTTCGTAGTTCAGATTGAAATCGAAGCTCACGACGACGATGTCGGGGTTTTCTTCGACGATCTCGAACCCGCCGAGCTGCCAATCTTCCAGCGCGTTCTCGGTGGTGACGACGAAGAGCCGCTTGGCTTCGGGGAGGGTCTGCTGAATGTGATGAATTGTCGCGTGGGCCGAGGTCACCACCGAGTCAGGCGGCGCGACGATCCCCATTTGGTGCAGATGATGGACGTACCCTGCCCTGCTCTTCGAACTGTTGTTCGTAATGAACGTGTAGCCGATCCCCAGATCGCGCAGCTGGGCCAGGAAGGGAATCGTCTCCTGGAAGAGCGTTTCGCCGAGGTAGATCGTGCCGTCCATGTCGAAGACGACGTGACGGAGTTGCGCGAGGCGTTCGTTCATTCGTAACCGTGAGCTTTCGCGGGCCAGCAGAGGGCGAACAGGAGGCTGCCGATCCCCGCCGATGCCGCGGCAGCCCGCTTGGTGGTGAGATTGGCCGCGCCAATGCCGATGATGCACTGCGGACCATAGATGAAGAAGCCTGCGACCGCAAGAATCATCGCGTTGAACGTGACCGGCCCAACCAGCCACTGCAGCGTGTTCCACAGCGTTTTCGATGAATCGACGGGCGTCTGCTCGGTTCCCTTCACCGGAGGCAGCCCCATCGACTCCGGCGAGGCGTCGGCCGCGGCGCCCGGCGTTTCGACGACGATCATGCCCATGCGTCGCTCGTTCAGTTCGTGGTGGAAAAGACGTCGTCGAGTGCTGCTTCCATCAGACCGGCGCGGCGGACCACGTCGAGAATCGTGAAGCGGCGGCGGATGTGGTAGGCCTGCCGATAGCTGCGACGAAGGCGATCGCGGTCGATGCCGATTGATTCAGAAACGTACGGCGCGCCTGCTGCGCGGAGCATGTCGCGGAACTCGGCGGACGGCACGAGCTGAGCGTTCAAGCGGCCGGAGAGTTCCGGCCAGCCCGCCTTCAGCAGTTCAAGCTGGGCACGAACGGCATCGCGTGAAACGAGCTTCACGCGGCTTTCTTCAAGTGCTTTCTGCTTGAGCTCGTCGTGAGCGAAGAGCGCCGCAATCTCGGCGTCGTTCGCCAGCGCGTCGGGCCAGCGCTTGGCCGCGGCGTTGACGTCGAGCGATTCGATGGGCTGCCGAGCGAAGGCTTCGTAGAGAGCAATCGACGCGAGCGAGCCGATGCCGACTTTGAAGCCGTGCGAAGGCGACTGGCCGTGATGTTTGTGACCCTCCATGTCCCAGAGGTGGCTGAACTGATGCTCGGCGCCCGAGGCGGGGCGGCTGGAGAGGGCCGACTGCATCGCGAAGCCGGTCATCATCAGTGCGATCGAGAGACGGCGGATCGTTTCAAAGTCGCCCGTACGGACGCCGCCGGGGTTTTGCATCCACTCGCGCAGGTGCGACTGCACGGCGTCCCAAGGGAACTGGCTAATCGGCTCTTCGCCCAGGAAGTCCGCCAGGATCCAATCGGCGCCGGCCGGGATCTTGGCGATGAGATCAGCGTAGCCGGAGGCGTTCATGATCGGCGGCGCAGCGGCGAGGACGTCGAGATCGGCGATCACCCCTTTCGGCGCCGGGCAGTCGAACGTCTGCTTCGAACCGCGGTAGGTAATCGAGGCGCCATAGGCGGTGTAGCCATCCATCGACGCAGCGGTGGCGACGGCGAGGTAGGGGCGGTCGCATTCATGCGCCGCGAGCTTGACGAGGTCGTTGATCGAGCCGGCGCCGACCGCGATCGGGATCGCGTCGACCGCTTTCAGGTGATCGCGAATCTGGTCAACGAATGAATATTCTGCATAAAGCCCCGCGGCCGGCAGCACCAGCGGATCGAGTTGGGACTGGCCGGCGGCGCGGAGCGCATCAACCACGTCGCGGCCGGCCACGGCGAAGGAGTTCTCATCGGCAATCACCAATGCGGTGGCGTCGCCGAAGAGGGACGCGAACCCTTCCGCCGTGCGATGGCGGGCGGCGCGTTCGAGCGTCAGGAGCCGCGTGTCACGGGCCGACTGAAGCGCGGCGGCGAGCAGGTCGGATTCGCCTAGTCGGGAGTTCGAAAGCATTTCTCAGTCTTGCAGCAGCGTCGCACGCCCAAGCCTCGCGGGGAGCATATTTGGCGGTTGGCAGGCAAACAATCGTCGCCATTTCGGGACGGCAAAAGCGACGGCGCCGCCTGGATCGGTTGCTCACTTTGAATCCGCCTCATGGAGGATTCGGCATCACCCCCTTGACAAGCGGAGTGAGCTATGAATAGATATGCAGATTATAGATTCACATGTTACTGGGTCAGATTCGCCGGGTCAACGATGACCGGCCGATTTCTCGCGGCTTTCCCGTCCAACGACCCACTTCGTCTCGTCTTCATCCAGCCATTTCGAGTAGCCAGCGATGAGCAAGACTGCGACTGAATTGCCGACCAAACGCTCCGTTCCCACCGGCGACGGCGTCTACAGCGATGCCCAACTGCTGCTGGCGGCGCGACTCTACTATGTAGACGGCATTCTGCAGAATCAGATCGCCAAGATGGTCGGCGTCTCGCAGGCGAAGGTTTCGCGGATGTTGGCCGTCGCTCGCGACCGCGGCTTGGTTCGCATCACCGTGCCTGAGTACGAGCCCCGCGATCGCGAGTTGGAGGAGCAATTGACGACGCGCTTGCCACTCAAATCGGCGATCGTCATCCGCAAGGTAGCTGGGCAATCGGTGGCCGACTTGCGGAACACGCTCGGCTATTTCGCCGGTCCGATCGTCGCCGCGGAAATTGCTCCCTACAGCACGTTGGCCGTCGCGGGGGGGCGTACGTTGCAAGCCCTGACTGACGCGATGAGCCGTGCGCCAGGCCCCGCGCGACCGGTGATCGTTCAAGCGATGGGGAACGTCGATTCGACGCCAGGTTCTTACGACGCCTCGGAGATCGCCCGCACGCTGGCCCAACCCTGGGGCGGTATTTACCTGACGCTCAATACGCCGGCGTTTGTCCCCAGCGTCACCGTCGGCAAGCAGCTGATGGGGCTGAAAGACACGCGCGACGTCTTCGAGCGGCTAGCCGCGGCGGAGACGGCCCTGATCGGGGTCGGCAACTTGCAGAACTCGGTCTTCATTGAGCGCGGAGTGCTGCAGCCGAAGGACATCCAGGAGCTTCACCGGGCAGGCGCCGTGGGTGAAATTCTAGGCCGTTTCTACGATGTTAACGGCGAAGAGTGTCAGACCCCCTACCGCCAGCGGGTGATGAGCTTGCCGCTGGAGCAACTACGCGCGATTCCAAACGTTGTCGTCGCGATCGCCGGCGCCGACCGCACGGCCGCCATTCGGGGGGCCCTGCGCGGGGGGATTCTCAAATCGCTCGTGATCGACGACGACGGCGCTCGCGCGTTGCTGGCTAACAGTTAATCGCCGGCCTGTCCCTCGTTTCCCTGATTCGGCCTTCGTTTTTGTTGACAGCCGAAATACCGCCATCTAAGCTCGACTTTCGTAAGAGAAATCCTTTTCGCCGTTTCGACGGCCGTTAGCTATCCGATCGAGCCAGAGAAAATAAGAGAATGGCTCCGCGGTTGCGCCGCGGAGCCTTTTATTGCCTTGGCGATTCGTTTCCCGTCAGATTCTCGCGAACTTCATCGCCTATTCATCGCACGAACACCGGCAGTCGCTGATCGGTTGTTAGAATCGACCGACTAAGCCATTGAAATCGACCTTCGCCGCTAAACGTCAGCGAAGGTTGCGAACAATTCTTGGAAACTGCGCTTGGCCGGGGGGCCCGGCGTTATCGCGGCATGCCGACCGTTGCTGGACGGACGGCATGCCGTTTTTTGCTGCGTTGGAGAGGATTAGGGCCCAGAGAGAATTACGAGTTCGGTAAAGTCGCTTGACGGAAAAGTTTCTCACGACTAATAATAGGCGAACGTCGGGAAACCCGACGACCACTCGAAAAGCTCATAAGCATCTCGGGCCAGAGATAAAACGAGAAAGGCCCGCGGTAGCACCGCGGGGCCTTTTTTTATTGGCATGAATAAATATGCGTTCCGCAATTAATCAACAACCTGTTCTCGACAGCCGCATCGAATCGCTGCAATCGCAGCCCCTCGACGTGTTGGTCGTCGGCGGCGGCATCGTCGGCTCCGGCGTGGCGCGCGACGCGGCGATGCGTGGCCTGCGCACCGGATTGGTCGAACAGCATGACTTCGCCTCGGGAACCAGCAGCCGTTCGAGCCGCTTGCTGCACGGCGGAATGCGATACCTGGCGCAAGGACGCGTCGGTCTGGTTTGGGAAGCGAGCAAGGAGAAAACGATTCTCCGCCAGATCGCACCGCATCTGGCCGAGCCGCTTGAATTCATCTTCCCGACTCGCAAGGCCAACGGTTGGCCTCGCTGGAAGCTGGGCGTCGGCGTGAAGGTTTACGACCTCCTCTGCGGCGTCGGCAAAGGGGGCGGCAGCGGGACGATGGGCGTCTCTGAAACCCTCCGCCGCGTTCCTGGCCTCGACGAGGAGAACCTCACCGGAGCTGTCCGCTACCACGACGCTCTCACCAACGACTCGCGGTTGGTGCTCGATACGATCAACTCCGCCGTGCAGCATGGCGCCATCGCCTGCAACTACGTGAAGCTGCTCGACGCGACGCTAGAAGGCGACCTCTGGCGTTGCGAGCTCGAAGATCTCCGCACGGCCGCGCTGCTCGTGGTGAAGGCCCGTGCGGTGGTGAACGCCACCGGCCCCTGGTCGGACAAGATGCCGAACTCGGAAACCTCGCTGCGGCTTACGAAGGGCGTCCACCTCGTCATCGACCGCACGCGATTGCCGATGGAAGACGCCGTCGTGCTGGCCGAGGGAAGCCGCATTCTGTTCGTGATTCCCTGGGGCGAACGGGTGATCATCGGCACGACCGACACCGACTATCGCGGCCCGCTGGAGAATCCCTCCTGCGACGCGGAAGACGTCGCCTACATCCTGCAGGTCGTCAACGAAGCCTTCCCCGCGGCGAAGCTGACGCCCAAAGATCTCGTCAGCACTTGGTCGGGCCTGCGGCCGCTGGTGGCCGACAAGAACGGCAATCCGTCCGACATCTCGCGGCGTCACAAGATCGCGATGAGTCACGCCGGCTGGTGGGACGTCACCGGCGGCAAGCTCACGACTTACCGGTTGATGGGCGAAGAAACCGTCGACGCGATCGCGCGTTTCCTCGGCGCCAAGACAGCGCCCTGTCGCACGGCGACCACGCCGCTGCTTGAGGTTGGGCTAAAGGGAGAAAACGGACACGCAGAATCATTTAGCGGCGTCCTGCCCCCACCCGTCTCGGCGGCGGCGGTGAGCCGTTACTGCCGGGTCGAAGCGGCCCGGCATTTGGACGACGTGATGATCCGCCGCAGCAGTTGGCGGCATTACTGCCACAACCATATGGAACTGGCCGCGAACGTGGCGCGGTGGATGGCGGCGGAGCTAGGTTGGTCGGACGCTGAAACGGAGACGGAACTGCAGCGCTATCGACTGGTGACAGGAGCCCATGGCGTTGCGTTGCCGCGAGTCCACGGAACCTACCAGGCGGCCGGGAGTTCGGTCGCCTAGCATCCCATTTTCAGGAGTTGTCGAAGCACTAGACGCGGGGCTGACGAGATCAGCCGGCTAGGTCGGCGGCAGTTTGACGACGCTGAACCAATAATCCTTGATTGTCTGGAGCACATCGCGAAATTGAATGAGGTCGACAGGCTTGGTGACGTAGCTATTCGCTTGATGCCCATAGCTCTCGATCACGTCTCGCTCGTCGTCCGAAGTTGTCAGGACGACCACGGGGATCAGCTTCAAATCGGGGTTTTCCTTGATTTTCCGGAGCACCTGTCGCCCATCCATGCGGGGAAAATTCAGGTCTAGAAGAATCAAATCCGGGCGGACTGCTTCCGCGAATTTTCCCTCGCGCCGCAGGAATTGCATGCCTTCAACGCCGTCCTGCACACGATGAATGCGATTGAGAATGCGATCGGTCTCTAGCGTCCGCTGCATTAAGAAGACGTCGTCATCGTCATCTTCAATCAGGAGGATTTCAATCAAGTGCGGCGTCGGGAATGATTTAATGGGCGAGGTCATCATCGGCTCCTTCGTTATGGTCCCTCTTCGCGGTGAAGTAAAAAGTGCTGCCCTCTCCGGGAGCGGACTCCACTCGGATCTTTCCGCCAAAACGTTCGACGATTCGTCGACAAATCGCGAGTCCGATGCCAGTCCCGCCATATTCGCGCTGGTTGTGCAGGCGTTGGAAGATTTCGAAAATCCTCTCGAAAAACTGCGGGTCGATGCCGATGCCGTTGTCGCGGACGAAGAACTCGTACCGAGATCCGAGGTCGCGTCCTCCGATTTGGACCCGGCAAGCAACAGCCTCGTTACGATACTTGACGGCGTTTTCGATGAGGTTCTGAAAAATCTGGGTCAATTGACTTTCGTCGGCCAGCATCACGGGCAGCGGATCAAACGTGACTTGCGCACCGCTTTCGGCGATGGCGACCTCCAGTCGCTCGATGGCCGACTGGACGCAACTCGTCGCGTTCGTGGGGACCAAGGGCTTTCCGCGGGCGGCGACGCGAGAAAAAGCCAGCAAGTCGCTGATGAGCGTCCTGAGGCGCAGCGCCGCGTTCGCCACGACGTCCAAGTAGTTTCGACCGGCGTCGTTGATCTGCTCCCCGCATTCTTCGCGAAAAAGTTGGATGTACGCTGCGATCTTTCGTAGGGGCTCCTGCAAATCGTGCGACGCCACGGATGCGAACTGGTCAAGCTCCTTGTTCGATCTTTCTAGCTGCACAAGCACTGCTTGCTGCCGTTTACGTTCGGTGACGTCTCGTGCGATGTTCGCGGCTCCGACAATCTCCCCCGCGGCGTCGCGGATAGGCGAGACCGCCACCGAAACGTTGATCCGCTCGCCGCTCTTGCGAACGCGAAACGTCTAGAAACGATCCACGCGCTCGCCGCGTCGGATCTTTCCGAGAATCTCTTCGTCCTGGGAAAGGATCTCGGCTGGAAGCAACCGGGCCATGTGACTGCCAATGATTTCCTCGGCGGCGTAGCCAAAGATTCGCTCGGCGCTCCTGTTCCAGGTGAGAATGACGCCGTTTAAATCCTTGCTGATGATCGCGTCCTCCGAAGACTTCACGATAGCCGCCATGTTCAGTTGCACCACTTCCGCGCGACGCCGCTCCGTGACGTCGATAATCGAAGCGAGCGCGAAGTCGCCCTCCGGCGTCACATGGGGGTGCAGGGCAGTTTCGATGGGGAACTCTCGGCCGTCCCGACGAAGCCCGTGCAACTCCCGGCCTGGGCCCATTCGTCCGGCCATCGGGTCGGCGAAAAAATCGGCTCGGCGTCTGGGATGCGCCTCTCGAAAGCGCTGCGGCACCAACATCTCCATCGGCTTTCCCAGCAGTTCCTCTCGAGTGTAGCCGAACAGTTTTTCCGTCTCGGCGGTGACCAGCGCGATCTGGCCGGCGGCATCGATCATCACCATCGCCATTGGGGACGATTCCACCGCCGCCCGGTACCTGCGCTCGAGCTGTTCGAGCGCCCTGTTGACCCTGCGCGACTCAAGGAGGGCGGTTGTTTGGCGAGCGAGCGAATGGAGATCGAGCAACTGCCTCGCCGTGAGTTCTCGAGGCGCCACATCCATCACGCAGAGCGACCCGGGCGCCTGTCCTTCGGCGTTCCGCAGAGGTACGCCGGCGTAGAAACGGATATGCGGGGGACCGATCACCAGGGGGTGATCGTGCGTGCGCGGATCGCGCGACGCATCGGCGATGACCAGCGGTTCCTGCTGGAGGGCGGTGTAACCGCTCAGCGCCCAGTCGCGCGGCGTTTCCTTGAGGTCCAGTCCGAAGGCCGATTTGAACCATTGACGCTTGGAATCAAGGAGGCTGATCAGTGCGATAGGAGCATTGCAAAGGGTGGCCGCTAGCCGCGTCAGATCATCGAAGGATTCTTCCGCAGCCGTATCCAGGACGGCGCACTGGGCGAGAGCCCGCAGTCGCTCTCCCTCGTCAATTGGCAGCGGATCGCTAGGAATTGCAATCGTCCTCGCATCGTCATCGTACGGGCGGTCGTCGAGCAGTTCTCCTGCCCTCTAGCACGACGCCTTGAGGCACGGCTCACCCAGATGCAAGCTCAACGCCGCGCGGAGTAGACTCCAATCCATCGGTTTCGTCAAGAACTCCGCGGCGCCGAGGTTTCGCATCTGGCGCTCGATGCTAGCGTCGCGCCGCCCGGTGAGGACAATGACGGGAAGATCTCGGGTTGCCGGCGATTCCTTGAGACGCCGGAGGACGTAGTCGCCATTGCCCCGCGGCAACTCGTAGTCGAGGATGATGGCCCGCGGCGAATCGAGGAATGCGCGGCGATATCCCTCCGTCCCGGCCGACGCTCGCACGACCTGCGCGCCAAACTCCCGGAGTCGCAGCTGCAAGGCCAGCGCCATGTCGTCGTCGTCCTCGATCGAGAGGACCCACGGTTGGTCGGTTCGTCGAGTCGTCTCGGATTCGGTCTCGTCTAGGATGCTGGCGCCCGTTTCATGACCCAGGACGGCGAACACGGCGTCCATGACGTCCCTTGGTCGGGGATCGCCGGCGGCCACGACGTATTCGCGAGGTCCGGCTGGCTCGGCGGGATCGTTGGGGAACAGATCGCGCAGCACGGGCTCGATTCTTGGCCAGAGATCGGAACACTTCTGGACGTAGAAGGCGCTGAGGTGATGGCAGCGTCGCACCGTGTCGTGGCTCGTGCTTCCCGTCATGATGATGACGGGGATGTGGCGGAGCCGGGGATGCGTCGCCATCATTTCGCACACGCTGAGCCCGTTTCCAGGAGGCATGTCGAGATCGAGAATCGCCATGTCGGGCGGGTTCTTCTCGATTTTGTCTAGCGCGACGAATGAATTCGTCGCCGAGTCGATCTCCCAGCCGAGTCGTCGGCAACGCTGCGTCAGCATCTCAACCAACTCAACGTCATCATCGGCGATCAGGAGTTGTCTTGTCATGAGAGCGATTCCTTATTGGCGAAGCGGTTGCCCGCGGCTGACTAGCTGGTCTTGGTCCGATTCAACGCATGGCGAACCGCGACGACAAGCTTCTGGCCGTCAAAAGGCTTCTGGATGAAGAACCTGGCGCCGGCGTCCAGCGCTCGCTGTTCGTCCCGCAGGCTGGCCGACAGCATCACCACGGGAATATCGGCGGAGGAGCCGTTCGATCGCAGTTCAGACAGCGTTTCGATGCCGTCTTTGCGCGGCATCATCATGTCCAGGACGATGGCTTGCGGCGCATGCCGAGCGACGGACTCGATGCCGCTGCTGCCGTCGTCCGCCGTTCGCGTCGAGAATCCCGCGGCTCCCAGCCAGCGGCAAACCCCTTCGCGGATGTCGGCGTCGTCGTCCACCACCAAAATGTGATCTGTCGTCGTCATCAGGCGCTTTCGACTAGCGGCGAGGAAACCAGGGCTGATGCCGCGCTCGACTGTCGAGCGATCTCGGCAAACTGGCGGACCGCCTCTTCAGGCTGAACGAGCGAGTCCCACTCGCAGTACGCCTCCGCGCGGTAGTCGGGCAGCGGTCCGAACGGGCGATTGCGGTTCGCGCTGACGAACTCCTCCTCGGCTCGTTCAAACCAACGGTTCGACTCGCTCGGCGGCGACGCCATGACCAGCAGCCACTCGCAGCGAGACGTTCGGTACAGCAAGTCGTCGCGGCGCAGCAAGCAGTAGAGAAAACTGTCGAACTCGTTGCTCGACGGCGCCAAGCAGTCGTTGGCGACGCTGATATGCACCACGCGGAGCTGCTGGGCATCCATGCCGTAAAGCGCGAGCCAGCGTCGCAACGCCTCCGCGGGGTCCGCGATTGGCGTCGAGAAGGAAAACTCGCTTCCCTGACCGACGCGGCTTTGGACCTTGAGCTCGCCCAGATTGATGCGGGCGAATTGATGAGCGATGTTCAATCCCAGACCATGCCCCTTGTTGGTCGCGAGCGTGCCGTTGCTTAGCTGCGAAAACCGCTCAAAGATCTGCTCGAGCGACTTCTCGTCGATGCCTGGGCCATTGTCGGCGACGCTGACCACGACCTCGCGATTCGCCTCGTCATATTTCGCCCGCAGCACGACGCGCCCCGCGGTTCCGGAAAATTTGATCGCGTTGACCGCCAGGTTCGTGATGATCCGGCCGATCTGATCCGCATCACCGTAGACGTCCGGCAAGTCTTCGGGGCAATCGACGAGGAACTCGACTCGCCGCGTGTCGGCGCGTTGATGCAGCATCGATGCGGCTCGTTGCACGACCTCGGTCAGCCGGATTCTTCGGCGCCAGGCGCGAATCAGCCCGGCTTCCAATCGGCTCACGTCGAGCAGGTCGTCGACCATCAGGTTGAGATCGTCCGCGCGTACGATCACTTTGTCGAGCATTGCTTGCTGTTCTTCGTTGACCGCTCCCGCCATCCCCGCTCGAATGATCGAGACGTAATCCTTGATGACCGTCAGCGGCGTCCGGAAGTCGTGCGACACGTTGTCCATGATTTCTTGCCCGGCCCTGTAGAGCCGCTTCAAGCGGCGGTTCTTTTTCTTGAGGAGCTGCGATTGCTCTTCCAGAGCTTGCCGGCTGGCACCCAATTCCGACGCCAATTGCTGCACGTCGTTGACCAGGCGTTGTCGCTGCACGGCGTGCCGCACTGCGCGTTGCACCGCACGCTCGTCCAATTGGCCCTTCACCAAGTAGTCTTGCGCTCCGATGGCGAGAATCTCGCCGGCCATCAAGTCGTCGTCCATTCCCGTCAGCACGATAACCGGGGCTTGGCCGCTATGCTTTCTGATCCGCGACACGGTCTCGAACCCGTGGCTGTCGGGCACCGAGAGGTCGGTGATGACGACGTCAAAGGATTGACGGCCCAGCAGCTCAATCGCCGACTTGAGGGTCCCTGCGCACGAGATGACAAATCCCCTTTGCCGACCGTGCAACTGCTTCGTCAGCAACAGGCGGTCTTCGGCGTCGTCTTCGAGGAGGAGAACGTTAATCGGTTCGTCGGGATTCATCATGATTCTTCCTCGCAGTCGCACTGACGGATTTCGACGAACCGGCTCATCTGCCGCAATAGATCGTCGAAGCGGATCGGCTTTTGCAAATATTCTTCCGCGCCTAGACTCAGCAATCGGTGCTTCCGACTGGGATCGCGCATCCCGCTAAGAACCAAGACCGGGATGCCCGCGGTCGCCGAATTGGCCTTGATGCAGTTGAGAAGATATTCTCCGTCGCCGTGAGGCATCGCCACATCCATTACGATGAGGTCGGGATGCGCGTGGACGGCTTCATAAATCCCCTGCGTCCCGTAGTAGGCGTGCTCGATCTCAACGTTGTACTCCCGCATGCGCAATGCAATCGTTGCTTGGACGTCGGGATCGTCGTCGATGCAGAGGATACGAGGACGGCGCGTAGAGGAGGTATGCGCGTTGCTCTGAAAGGCTGTATTCGTCATGGTGAAATCTCCGGCGCGACGGGCATGCATCGCACGAAAGCAAGAGGTCAATCTTGAAGGGGCGGTGATGGCTACAATTCGCAAAGTGGGCCCGAAGGGCTCCCGGCTTCAGCGAGTTTTTTTGCGGCAGCGAGCGGCTGCGGGGGTAAGAGCCCCTAGAGTATGTAGCTCAGAAATCAACGCCGTAGCTCAGGAATCAACGCGGAAAAGTCGTGCCATCCGCTAGAATCGACCGGCGCCAGGGCCAGCCTCGTCGGCAGGGGCCAGATGCAGTTCCCAGCGACCTTAAAATACTACCTTATCTTTCGGCGGGTGCAAGCAAAGCGCGGCGAAAAATCGGGAGAACTGCCAAGTCAGAAAAATCAACCTCCCAGGACGCCAAGAGCGCCAAGAGACGAAGAAGAGCACCAAGCAGGGGGACAGGAGGTGAATTTCAGAATCGTCGATCACTGCTTCTTCACCACTGATTTCTTGGTGCTTCCTTCGTGCCTTGGAGTCTTGGTGGTTAATCTTGGAACTTTGCAGTTCTCCTGGGCGAAAAATCGGCGTCCTGGGAGGCTCTGGCTTGCCAGACGCCGGTCGAAACCAACGGCGGCTCGTCGCTGGTTGCATCGATCCGCCGTTGTGCCATGATGGTTCGTTAGTGACTTCCGCCAGGAGATTTCGCATGGCGTTTCGCTCGCTGATTGCCGTTTGGCTCGTACTGGCCTTCTCCGTAGCGCTCTCGCCAGCGCCGGCGACGGCTCAGAACATCGTCGCCCATCGCGGGGCGTCCTACGACGCGCCGGAGAATACCGTCGCCTCGATGAAACTCGCCTTCGAGCAGGGCGCCGACGGCGTCGAGGCCGACTTCTACCTCACCTCCGACGGTCATATCGTTTGCATCCACGATAAGGATACGCAGCGCACGGCGGGCGTGAAGCATGTGATCGTCGAGACGCCGTTGGCGGAGCTTCGCAATCTCGACGTCGGCGCGTGGAAGAACGAAAAGTATCGCGGCGAGAAGATGCCGACGTTTGCGGAGATTGCGGAGACGATTCCTGACGGAAAGAAGTTCATCATTGAACTGAAGGTCGGGCCGGAGATCGTCGCGCCGCTGAAGGAAGAACTCGCGAAGACCGACCTCGAAGACGATCAAATTCTGATCATTTGCTTCAATGAGAAGACCGTCGCCGAGTGCAAGAAGCTGCTGCCGAATCTCAAGTGCCACTGGCTCACCGGGTACAAGCAAGAGGAGAAGACGGGCGAGTGGAAGCCGAGCCTTGCCGAAGTGATTGCCACGCTCCAGCGGAGCCATGCCGACGGTCTCGGCACGCAGGGGGAGAGGAAGCACGTCGACGCGGAGTTCCTCGAAGACCTCTGCGACGAAGGGCACTGCGAGTTCCACGTCTGGACGATCGACGATCCCAAAGTCGCTCGCTACTACCAGAAGTTGAAGCCGTGGGGGATCACGACCAATCGGCCGGGGTTCATTCGCGAGCAACTGAAGCTGAAGCCGGCTGCTGCGGCCGCGGTTGCCAAGTGACCCTGTGGGATATTGGACAGGATTACAGGATTTCTTGGATCGACAGGATTGAATGCTGATGGGGTAAGATTGAACCTTAATTGCTCAATCTACTCCAGTATTAAGTCCTGTTAATCCATCCAATCCTGTTATCCTGTCAATAATTCAGTCGTCTTAGCCTACCGTGCTGTAGGCAGGTGCGTCGTCACGCATTGAATGCGGCGCGAGTGCGCTCGACGAGGTCGTTGTCGGGCTCGGTCGCCGTGTTGAGGTTGAAGGCGTTGCTCGCGAGGTAGCGATCGCGCCAGGCGGGGGAGACGTTGTAGTAGTCTTCCAGCACGGCGGAGCTGAACTTGTAATCGTGGGCGTCATTCCCCTTGAGGAAGGTCAGCACGCGGGCGGCGTCGATCACTTCCTTCGCGTCGCCCGTCTGATGGAGGCGGGCGAGCATCATCTTGGCCGCTTTGCCGCGGTCTTGGCCTAGCTCGGCGAAGATGGCGTCGATCGCCGGAGGCGATTGCGAGTCGCCTTCCGTTGCCGTGAGTTCGTCGATGCGCATCGCTGGAACTTCGTCGCGGCCGCCCATTTCGCTGAGGAACATCGGTAGAAACGCCGCGTTCTGTAGGGTGAGCAGCAGCCGCGTCTCGTCGTCGCCGCTGGTTTCGTAGGCGTAGCGAAGGGCGTTGCTCGTCGTCACCGCGTGGAGCGAAGCGATGCCGGGTTGCCGCATGAGGAGCTCGCCGGCGGCGAGGTGGAGGCCGTCCCAGATGGCTTGCGGGCTGACGCCGTTGTTGAGTTGCTCGATGACGAGGTTGCAGGAATCGTCGTTGTTGCCGGTGCGGAGGGTGGCGAGGAGTTCTTTCGTCGAGCCGGCGTCGACGCTTGCTTTTTCGTGGCGTACCGAGGGGATAAACCCCTCGGCTCGCTTTAGTTTTGCGACTCGTTCGAGGTTCTGGCGATAGGGGACGTCGGCGGCGTCTTCGCGGTCGCGGGGGTTGTCGCCTTCGTGCATCAGGAGGGCGTAGGCGAGCGAGCGGAGGACTGGTTCGGAGTGGCGCCAGCCGATGCAGTTGAGGGTTCGCAGGCTGTTGGCGACGTAGATTGCCTTGTGGCCGATCGAGCGGAAGTCGCGCATGCCGTAGCGGAAGAGGTGCTCGTAGGTTTCGTTCGCGCCGGCGGTGCGGGCGAGGCCGACGATCGCGGCGTCGGCGGCTGCGTCGTCCCAGGCGTCCATCGCGGCGGTGAAGGCGGCGGCCGACTTGCTCGCGTCGGGAACGGCCTTCTCGTTGACCGGTTCCATCACCCAATCACCCTGCTCTTCGACGTCTCG
>Ga0163144_10009450_pt1 | contig 20942 bp, 15 predicted proteins | sample OliLak19BULKMAT1_FD_123175 | JGI IMG/M metagenome (GOLD analysis project Ga0163144, IMG submission 123175) | Freshwater microbial mat bacterial communities from Lake Vanda, McMurdo Dry Valleys, Antarctica - Oligotrophic Lake LV.19.BULKMAT1 | ecosystem: Environmental > Aquatic > Freshwater >... | reverse complement strand
TATAACCTGCGTTTGAATTGGAACTATATCGGACGCCAGCGTCGCGGTTTGGTGACGGGACGTAGCATCGAACCGAATACCTACGTCTGGGGCTTGAAACGTTCCTACATCGACCTCACGGGCGAATACTCGATCAGCAAGAATCTCGCGGTGTTTGCCAATATGCGGAACCTCAATGATCCGACGGACGATCAGGAAACGGCGGGACCGAGCACCCCGTCCGAAGCCCAATTCCGCCAACGTGCTGAGTTCGGCTCACTCTGGACCTTGGGCCTCAAAGGTACCTTCTGATCGAGGCGATCTCGAGCTCCAAGTCGATTAACCGAAGGCAACAACGGGAACCGAGGGCAAGACTCCGGACGATTCTTTGTCCCTCGGTTCTCTTTTGGTCAAACTCGGTGGCATCGTGCGTGCATGGGAATTGCTGCAAGCCACCTCGCTTAATCTCCTCCTTTTCCCGCAGATGACGTCGATTCCGCAGAGGGTTCGTTTCGCGTTGTCGTCGTGGTTTAGAGGTAGAAGGGTTGGTTCAGTGCTTCGGCGCTGAAGTAATCGTAGCCAATAATTCATTGTCTGTTATTTCCTATCGTATGAGAGACTTCACTTGCACCCGTGCCCTGTTGTTCAGTGCCATCCTGCTCCTCGCCGCCTCGGGTGTCGCGTCGGCGGCGGATAAGCCAAATATCGTCTACATCCTTTGCGACGATCTCGGTTACGGCGACGTGTCGTCGTTCAACCCGCAGAGCAAAATCAAGACGCTGCACCTGGATCGCCTGGCGCGCGAGGGCATGCGGTTCACCGACGCTCACAGCGGCTCGTCAGTCTGTACGCCGACGCGTTACGGAGTACTCACCGGACGGTACGCCTGGCGCTCCAAACTCAAGAGCGGGGTGCTCGGCGGGCTGAGTCCGCGTTTGATCGAGGAGGGTCGGATGACGGTCGCGGATATGCTCAAAGCGCAAGGTTACCATACGGCGGCGATCGGGAAGTGGCACCTGGGAATGGATTGGGCCAGGCAGGGGACGGGAGCGCTGAATGAGCTGAATATCGAGTCGCGCGAACAGGTTTTCAATGTGGACTATTCCAAGCCAATTAAGAACGGCGCGAACAGTGTCGGATTTCAATATTTCTATGGCATTAGCGCGTCGCTCGACATGGTTCCGTACACCTATATTGAAAACGATCGCGTGACCGTGCTGCCGACGGAAGATCGCGATTTTCCGATGTTCCTTGGGCGCGCGCAGGGCCGTGTTCGCAAGGGGCCCACCGCTCCCGGTTTTGACGTGGAGAACGTCTTGCCCGACTTGGCTCGGAAGTCCGTTGAATATATTCGCGAGCGCGCCAACGACGCCAGGCAGGGGAAGCCGTTTTTCCTCTACCTGCCGCTGGCTTCGCCGCATACGCCGATTGTTCCCACCAAGGAATGGCAGGGGCGAAGCGGGTTGGGCGCCTACGGCGACTTCGTGTTGCAGACGGACTGGGCCGTCGGCGAGGTGTTACAGGCACTCGAGTCACAGGGTCTCGCGGGCAACACGCTCGTCATCTTCACGAGCGATAATGGATGTTCCCCGCAGGCCGACTTTCCGGGTTTGATGGCTCAGGGCCATAATCCGAGTCACATCTATCGCGGCCACAAGGCTGATATTTATGAGGCGGGTCATCGCGTTCCGTTTATCGCGCGCTGGCCGGGCAAGATCAAGGCCGGCAGCACCAGCGCTCAGACGACCAGCCTCACCGACTTCATGCGTACGGTCGCGACCATCCTCGATATCAAGCTGCCGGATGGCGCCGCGGAGGACAGTGTCAGCCTGTTGCCTGCATTCCTCGGTCAGGACCGTGGTCCCCTGCGGGAAGCGACCGTGCATCATTCGATTAACGGCTCGTTCTCGATTCGACAGGGCAAGTGGAAGCTGGCGTTTTGTCCCGGTTCCGGAGGGTGGACCAGTCCGCGGCCGGGGCAGCAGGACACGAGTCACCTGCCGTTGATTCAACTCTTCGATCTCGAAGCCGACATCGCGGAAGAGCGCAATGTCCAGGGGGAGCACCCGGAGATCGTGGCTCGGCTGACCCGATTGATGGAGAAGTACGCCAGCGACGGCCGCAGTACCGCGGGTCGCCCTCAAGGCAATAACGGCGACGTGGATATCTGGAAAGCCGGTCGGAATGCGCATCAGCCCCTGGCGGCGAAGAAAGGAAATAAGAAGTAGTGCGTAGCCATGATTTGAATACAACCCATCCGACCATGCTTTCACTCGCGTTTCGTTTCCTGGTGTTCTCCCTGTTGGGTGTTGTTCCGGGCTATTCCGCGGCGGCGTCCAAACCCAACTTCATCATCATCATGGCCGATGATATGGGTTATGCCGATCTGAGTAGTTATGGAAACGATCGGTATCAGACACCGAACCTGGACGAGCTGGCGCGCGGTGGATTACGGTTTACTGATTACCACTCGAACGGAGCCGTGTGTTCACCCACGCGGGCGGCATTGCTGACGGGGCGTTATCAACAGCGGAGCGGGGTGGACAATGTGGTGTTTGCGGATCCAGCCATGGGCAAGCGCGACAGCCATGGTCTTCAAACCACGGAAGTGACCTTCGCCAAGCTGCTCCGCGGTGCCGGCTATCGCACGGCGCTGATGGGCAAATGGCATCTGGGATATGCGCCAAAGTTTAATCCGCTGCATCATGGGTTTGATGAATTCCGGGGTTTTTTGAGCGGCAACGTCGACTTCCATTCGCACATCGACCAGGCGGGGTTTCCCGACTGGTGGCGCGACTTAAAGCTCGAGGATGAGCCCGGCTACTCCACTCATTTGATCTCCCGGCATGCGGTGCGCTTCATCGAGGAGAATCACGAAAAACCCTTTTGTCTTTATGTCGCACACGAGGCGCCGCATTCGCCCTGGCAAGGTCCCAAGGACCCTCCCGTGCGGGGGCCGCAGGCGCAGCCGCCGCTGGAGGGCGCGGAGATTGCTCGAGCCTATCGCGAGATGGTCCAGGAACTGGATAAAGGCGTGGGGGAAATTATGGCCACGCTCCAGCGACTTCGGCTGACCGAGAATACGTTCGTTTTTTTCTGCAGTGATAATGGCGGGACGCGGGAGAGTAATAATGGCCCGCTCGCCGGCACCAAGGGAACGGTCTGGGAGGGTGGCCATCGCGTTCCGGGGATCGCCTGGTGGCCGGGAAAGATCAAACCGGGCATCACCGATCAGACGGCACTGGCGATGGATCTGATGCCTACGATGCTCGATCTCGCGCAGGTGGCGGTGCCGCGTGGCCATAAACTCGACGGAATCAGTCTCGTGGCGCTACTGCTGCGCAGTCAGCCGCTCCCTGAACGCACGCTCTTTTGGGCGCACACCAATCGGTTTGCCGTGCGCCAGGGACCTTGGAAATTACTGGTCAACCAGCCCGGAGCTGAAGCCGGAAAGGGAAAGGCGAAAACGAGCGCGGCTTCGGGTGTCGTACTGTATCAACTTACGGATGATCTCGGCGAAAGGACCAATCTTGCCGCCCAACATCCTGGCCGCGTCAAGCAGTTGGAGACTGCGCTCGCGGCGTGGCGTAAGGACGTCGGCGCTCATTAGGATTCACACGCCCGGGCGTTCGGCGGACCACGAAGTCGCGCCCGCTTCGGGGCGCGTGGTCCTCGACGGAAATGCGTCCACTGCAGTTTCACTTTCGTTGTCAGCTAACGAAACATCTGGCTCACGACCCATCTATGACTTGCCCCCGCTCGCGGCGCAGGTCAGGAAAAACCCATGAAACGGCTTCTCTTCCTCCTTCTCGGTTTCGGGTGTCTGGCTGGCAGGGCCTTCGCCGCCGAGCCGCGCCCGAATATCGTCTTCATCTTCAGCGACGATCACTCGCCCAACGCCATTGGTGCGTATGACCGTTGGTTGAAGTCGGTCAACCCGACTCCCACCATCGACCGCCTCGCGACCCAGGGAATCGTTTTTCGGAATAGTTTCTGCACCAATTCCATCTGTGGGCCGGTGCGGGCGGTGATCGAGACGGGAAAACACAGTCACCTAAACGGCTTCCGCCAAAATGGTGACAAGTTCGATTGGAGCCAACAGACATTTCCGAAGCTCCTCCAGAAAGCGGGCTACCAGACGGTGCTCTATGGCAAGTATCACATGGAGGGGAAGCCGGAGGGCTATGATGATTGGGTGGTGCTGCCTGGCCAGGGGCTGTATTATAATCCGGACTTCCTGACGCCAAAGGGGAAGATTACAGTGGAAGGTTACTGCACGGATCTCGTGACCGATATGGCGGTGGAGTGGCTGAAGGAAAAGCGTGACCCCTCGCGTCCGTTCATGCTGCGCGTCCAGCACAAGGCGCCGCATCGGAATTGGATGCCGGCGCTGCGGCATTTGGATAGTTTCGATGACGTGTTGATTCCCGAGCCCCCCACCTTGTTTCAAGATCATCGCAGTCAGGCTTCGCCGTCGCGTCATCAAGAGCTGGAAATCGACCGGCACATGGATCTGAACTACGATCTCTTTGTGGATCTCACAGCGGATTTTGACCGGCCCGCCTCGCAACAGCGACAGGACCGCTCGGCCTGGCAAAACATGAAGCGCATGACCCCGGCGCAGCTGGAAACCTGGCGGGCGCATTACGGTCCCAAGGACAAAGCCTTCCACGAAGCGAAACTCGAGGGCGAGGCGCTCGTGCGTTGGAAGCACCAACGTTATATGCGCAATTACCTCGCCTGTATCAAAGGCGTGGATGAGAGCGTGGCCACCTTAATGCGTACTCTGGACGAACTGGGGCTGGCCGAAAACACCATTGTGATCTATTCTTCTGATCAGGGATTTTATTTGGGCGACCGGGGCTGGTACGATAAACGGTGGATGTACGAAAACAGCCTGGAGATGCCGCTCATCGTCAAGTGGCCGGGAGTGACTCCGGCTGGGCTCAAGAATGACAATCTGGTGCAGAACCTCGACTACGCGCCCACCTTCCTCGAGATCGCGGGAGCCCCGATTCCCGCCGATATGCAGGGACGTTCGCTGGTGCCGCTCCTAAAAGGGCAGAAACCGAAGGACTGGCGGGATGCGATCTACTATCACTATTTTGAATATCCCAGCGTGCATATGGTGGCGCGACAACGCGGAGTGCGTACAGACCGCTTCAAACTGATTCATTTCTATCAGTTCGGTGAGTGGGAATTCTACGATCTCGACGCCGATCCCCAGGAGCAACGTAACCAGTATGCAAATCCCGTGTATGCCAGGGAAGTGGCTGCTTTGAAAACGCGACTCGAACAACTCCGCGTGCAGTATGCGGATGACAGTGATATCGCCGAGATGCCCCAAGATTGGAAAGTGAAAGTGCGGCAGGACGCCAAACTTTGATTTGAGGTGGGCGCCCCAGAGCGTTGTTCGTTTTCGCCCCCGTTGGCGCCGCAATCGTCCGGCCAATAGTTTAATCCCATATGAAACGACGCGAGTTCCTGACCGCCACTGCGGCCGCGAGTGTGGCCTTCGCGATTCGCGCCGCGGAGTCAGCCTCCCCGTTGCGGGTGGCGGTGATTGGCCACACCGGCCGGGGTAACTATGGACACGGCCTTGATACCATGTGGCGTCGTTTGCCGGAGACGACCATCGTGGCAGTCGCGGACGCCGATGCCAAAGGACTCGAAGCTGCATTGAAGAAAATGGAGGTGACCCGCGGCTTTCGCGATTACGGCCAGATGCTCGCGGAGACCAAGCCGGACATCGTCGCGATCGCCCCGCGGCATGTAGATCAGCATCGCGATATGATTTTGGCTGCGGTGGAGACTGGTGCTCGCGGCATTTACGTGGAGAAACCGTTTTGCCGCACGCCCGCCGAAGCCGATGAGATCATCGCCGCGTGCGAGCGGCGGCAGGTACGGGTGGCGGTGGCGCATCGGAATCGCTGGCATCCCGTGCTCCCGGTGCTCCAGCAGTTAATCTCGGACGGCGCCATCGGACGGGTTTTGGAGATTCGCGCGCGGGGCAAGGAGGACCATCGCGGCGGGGCGCTGGATCTCTGGGTGTTGGGTTCACACCTGTTTAATCTGGCCACTGTTTTCGCCGGCGCACCCGTCGCGTGTGCGGCCACGCTATGGCAGGGCGGACGCCTGGTGACGAAGGCTGATATCACGGAGGGGGCTGAAGGTGTGGGGCCGCTGGCGGGTGATGAGATTCACGCCCGGTTTGAGATGGAAAGTGGCATTCCTCTGTTCTTCGACTCCATCAAAGGAGCCGGCGTGCCCGAGGCCGGGTTTGGGATTCAAATCGTGGGGACGCAGGGCGTGTTTGATCTGCGGGTCGATGAGGAGCCGGTGGCACACCTTCTGGCCGGCAATCCGTTTCAGCCGGTAAAAGAGGCGCGTCGCTGGGTGCCGGTGACGACCGCGGGAATCGGCGCGCCTGAGCCGATTCCCGAACTGGGAGGGTTGCTGGCGCAACACGTCATTCCTGGCCGCGATCTCATTGCTGCGGTGCAGGAAGAACGGGAAACGCTTTGCGGCGCGCGCGACGCGGCGACGACGGTCGAAATGATCTGCGGGGTGTTCGAGTCTCACCGCCTCAATGGCCAACGCGTCTTGCTGCCACTCCGTTCGCGAGTAAATCCCTTGGCGCGACTCTAAACGTAGAGCGCTCCGAAGACGCCGCTTCAGCGTAAGGTGCGCGCATTTGGTTTCGGGCCGGCGGGGCGGCCCTCGAGCTGGGCAACCAGCCAGTCGAGTCCATCGAGGTTGTCGCGCAGCTGTTCCTCGACGTCGTTCTGCGTGTGACCGAGGATGCCGATCGGCCCGCGATAACCAGAATCGCGGATCAGGGTGAGGAGTTTCAAGTCCAGTTCACCCTGGCCGAGCGGTATAATCTTTTTCCCCAGCTTGTCGCCATCGCGCGTCATTCCATTGAGATTAATGCATAATAAATACGGCTTCATCAACGCCAGGGCGGATTCGAACCGGTCCACGTGGTCGTGTCCGTGGTGCTGGTTATAGACAATACCCACATGCTTCGCGCCGTGGCGTTCGCGCAGTTCGCGGCAGACCGCGACCATGTTTTCAGGTTCGCCCGACCAGCCTCCATGATTATAGAGCGCCACCTGCGACCCGAGCTTGGCCGCGCGTTGCACGGCCGGGAGCAATTGCTCGACCGCCAGCCGGATGTTCTCCGCCTGCGTGGGAGCGTTGGGACTGCGAAACATGATCCAGAATTGCGGCCGCAGCCCGTGCTTCTCGAACAAGCGATACGCTTCGTCGTGTTGTCCCCAGAACGCGAAGTAGCGAAGGTCGCGCTTTTTATACTCCATGATCTCCTGCTCAAATTGTGGCACGTGCTCCGCCCGCCAATCATAAGCCACCGCAGGAAGGCCAAGGTGTTGAATCAACTCCGCCCGTTCGGCCGGCCCCCGCTTTTTGGCGTCGAACGGAACGATGCACCACGCGACTAAATTGGAGCGCGCGAAAAGGTGGGCATCGTTGTTCTGGCTATAAACCCGGAGGGGCGTCAGGGCGAAACCAAGAAGGAGGAGTGTGATCGTGGCGGATTTCATATAGGGTTGGAAAAGTGTATTAGGCGGAAAACTGAAAACGAGGCCGGATCCTATAGCGAAGGTGAAAATTTCCCGGGCGTCGGCGGTCGCCAGCGCTCAGGTGGGGCCGGGTGGATGATCGTCGGGGAAATTCAGCGGTGCGTTCACTCCCGTTTCAACTCCGATCGCTCTGCGCTTTCCTTGAGCTTCGGGGAGACGTACTCTGGGATGCATTCCAGCCGGTGGCGACACAGGGAGCAAAGTCCCGGGGCTTTTCGAGGAATAAGCTTTGGCCCATTGCCAGCGCCTCCGCTCGCAATTCGGTGAGGCGTCGCACGATCTGCTGGCGGATCGCTTTCACGGTGCTTCGGTTCTGAGGTGCCAAGTCGGTGTCGCCGATCCGTTCGCGCAGTATGGTGAGGTCGTGTTCATCTCCGAGCAGTGACGTCAGGCGTTTCAGCTCGCGGACCCGGGGTGGCATTATTCCGGGACATGTTCTTTCGAGCAGGCGACATTGATTGAGGTGGGTTTTAGTTCGTTTCCGCCACGTGTGCAAGGCGTCGTCATGGGCGGATTCGTTCGCCTTGTAAAAGGTGGTCCGCGCGCGTGCATAGGAACGACGAAATCCCGCTTCGATGAACGCGAAGCCATCCTGTTTCGCTCCCTTGAGTTTGGTGTGTTCGAGTCGGGCGCGTTCCGTTTTTAGTTTGTGGCAGAAGGTTTGTAGAACCGCCCCGGCCTTTACGGAGGCTCCGGAGTGGTGTCGGTGATGATCGTCGAGCGCTTCCCGGATATGCCGAAAGCTAAGGGGATTGATGCGAACGTGGTGAGCTGTGCTACGGTGTAGCCTCTGGAGAGTACTCAGGACCGCGCCGTGGTCGCGAATATCCGCGAGACTGCGCGCGGCGTCGCGGAAGCAGCGACCTTCGCGCTTGAAGCGTTTGGGCGCATGGCAGCGGACGAGTTCGAGCGCGGCGCGAATTTTCTTACAGGCGACACGAGCTTGCCGCGCGCGTTCGGCCGCTGGGTACCGCTTGTCGCCCGCGGCGCGTATCGCCCGGGTAGTTTGCTCCTGCAGAGGACGGAAAATCTCTTTCCCTACAGTATCGTTAGGTTGGAGTCTGAACGCCATCCTGCAAAGTACCGAGTCGGATGTGCCTCGCAACTATCCAGCGAGCGCATTATGGCGTTGGGGCCGGGGGTGTTTTTGTGGATCCGATCTCGACGCGAACAAGCTCTCCAACACGCCCGACTGCGTAGCGGGAGTCGGTCGATCTGAAACGTTGTGGTACGGGCCGACAGGTGGTTGCTCGGTTTTATCCCGAGGCGATACCGGCGCCATCGTGGGGAAATTCCGGGCTCGCCGCTATGCGCCTTATACCCACGGGTCGAAGAGCACCTTGATCGCCTCTTTGCGTCGCAATAATTCCACGCCCTCGGCGTAATGCGTCAGCGGAAGCGTGTGCGTGACCAGCGGCGCCAGGCGGAGTTTTCCTTCGGCGATGAAACGCAGCGCGGTTTCCGCCGCTGGTCGATTGTGTTCTCCATAACCCATGAGAACCAAACCGGGTCCAAATAAATGACGGGTCGTAAACCGCACGTCCTCGCGCAGGACGCCGAAGACCGTCACGCAGCGTCGGGTGCGATCCATCAGAAACTCAATGGCCGGCGGTGCCCCTGTGAGATCAATCGCATCGTCCAGGGCAGCGTCCGCGCTCCGGGAGGGTGGCCAGGCAATTTCATCCGGCGCCACGGTTGTATCCGCTCCCAGGGTACGTGCGAGTTCCCGCCGCTCCGGCACCGGATCGAGGCCGACGATCTCCGCGGCACCATGAGCGCGCGCGAGCTGCACGGCGACGAGGCCGGCCGGCCCAAGGCCGCTCAGTCCGAGCCGGCGCCCCCGGATGCCACCGAGGAGCGCGAGTTGTTGAAACGAGACTTCCACACACATCGCCAGCTCGAGCGCCGCAATCGCGGCGACGGGTAGCGTCGCGGGCACTTCCAGGAGATCGTCCGCCCGCAGCACATTGAACTGGGCATAACAGCCTTGCGGGCGACGTCCCGTGTCTCGCCACACCGCGACGCGTGTACCCACGCGCAACGTCGTGACATTGGCGCCGAGTGCCTCCACCAGGCCCACGGCCTCGTGTCCGGGCTGGCCCGGTAGGTAGGGGTACGTGAGCGGGACTCCGGGAAACATCGGCCGTCCTTCGAAGAGGTGCAGGTCCCACTGCGGACACGTCGTGATTCCGGCGATACGAACGAGGACCTCGTCCGCGGCCGGTACCGGGATGGGGGCCTCTTTCCATATCGCCCGGCCCGGGCTCTCGATCTGCAGGATCTTCATCGGGGCGTTTTTCTCAAGACGAGTCCGCGGGGGCGAGTCGTTTCGAGCGCTTAGTTTCGTAAGTCCGGCGGGCTCGCGGTCGTGGTGACGGCGTTCATTCTTCTGTTCGTCACGGGCGCGCCGAGCATGGATGCCGCGGCTGGCACCGGGTCGTGCAGAGACATTCGCTTTTTGAACGTCGCGTCGTTTGCTGCTCAAACCGCCTTATGAGTGTTGTGCAGATCGACGTTTGGAGCGATTACGTTTGTCCCTTTTGCTATCTCGCTGAGCCGCCACTCGCGCGCGTTGTCGCTGAGTCAAGCGGGACGGTAACGATCCGATGGCGCGCGTTTGAGCTGCGTCCCGAGCCCGAGCCGACTTTGGATCCCCAAGGCGATTACTTGCGGGATATCTGGGCGCGGGCAGTTTATCCGATGGCAAAGGACCGCGGGATGGTGCTGCACCTGCCGCCGTTACAGCCGCGCAGCCGGCTGGCGCATGAAGCGGCGGCGTATGCGGCGGAACATGGGCAGGCGGCGGCAATGCCGCCCGCCCTCTTTCGTGCGTTCTTTGAAGACGGTGCGGATATTGGAGATATCGACGTCATCACTCAGCTTGGCGCGTCAATCGGGCTCGATGGTGGAGACCTCCGCAACGCGCTCGATTCCGGCCGCTATCGCCAGCGGGTGATCGACGACGAGGCCCTCGCGCAATCGTTTGGTTTGTCCGGAGTTCCCGCGATCGTGGTGCGAGGGAAGGGCGCGCCGTGGAACGAGGCCGTGCTCGTGGAAGGCGCGCAGCCGTATGAAGTCATTGGTGCCGCTGTTGCCCAAGTGCGTCAGCGGACCGGCTAAGACGAAACAAAGTGTCCGACAAATGACCTGCGGACGCTCCTGAACGCGCATGGCTCGCAAATGGCCGGAGCACGCTTGTGCGAGCGGAAATGTGTATTGTTGGCGGAGGACGGCGGGGCGGCATCGGCTGAGCCATGCGCAGCTTCCGGAGCCTATATAACTCTAACGCGGGTCCGCCGAGCGTTTCTTGCCGGATGCCGGGAGCTGATTGGCGGACGTGCGGCTCCAGTTGGGCGACGGCACATGTGCGCTCTCCATAAATGCTTCGATTTCACGTACGACCGTGCCATGCGCGGCCGACACCTCGTGGGCCTCACCGATATCCTGGCTCAGATCATACAATTCAAACCTCGCGGGCGTACCATCACGACGGATACCTTTCCACTTTCCCCAGCGGACCGCTTGTTGGAAACCGCCGGAATATTGCTCCCAATATAGTTTGCGATCCAGAACCTGGTTCTTCCCGAGGATGCTGGGCAGCACACTCATTCCGTCCCCATCGGGTGGGATCGCAGCGCCGGCGATGTCCGCCATGGTGGGGAGAACATCCGCGAAGTTCCAGGGCAGGTTGCTGGTGGCGCCGGCGGGAGTTTTACCGGGCCAGCGGACGAGCATGGGAGTGCGCAGTCCCCCTTCATAGCTCTGTCCTTTGGCGCCGCGGAAAGGGGCGTTGCTGTCGAACCGTCCATCATAACGCCGCGCGCCGCCGTTATCCGAGCAGAAGAAAACCACAGTGTTATTCGCGATGCCCAGGTCATCGAGCAGGCGGAGGAGGCGTCCCGTGTCACGATCAATCCAGTCGATCATCGCGGCGTGGATCTTCTCTTCCTGGGTCCACGGTTGGTCAGCGTAAGGCCCGGGCCCGGGTACGTCCATTTCCGCGTGTGGCAGCGTATACGCAAGATAGAGGAAAAACGGCTGTTGGCTGCGGCGGCGGATAAAGTCGAAAGCGAAATCCGTGAAGAGCTCATGCGTGTGTTGGCGGCGTTTACCCTCGAGATTGGCCTCGATTGAGACCTTCTGCTGATTATGCCAGAGGTAGTCCGGATAGTGCGTGTGGGCGTGGTTCTGGTTTAGAAAGCCAAACCATTCGTCGAATCCTTTCAGGCTTGGTTCGCCGGTGGAGCCCGGCTCGCCCAAGCCCCATTTGCCGGTCATGCCGGTAATATAGCCACGAGCCTTGAGCACTTCGGCGACCGTGATATCCTCGGGCTCAAGCGGGACGCGGCGCGCTTTGTTATGATCGGGCACGCCACCCGCCATGCCGGTATTTCCGCGTACACGAGTATGACCGAGGTGCTTGCCCGTCATGAGGACACTGCGCGAGGGAGCGCAGACGGAGGCTCCGGTATAGACATCGGTGAAACGAATTCCCTCCTGAGCCATTCGATCCAGGTTGGGGGTCTTGATTACCTTCTGGCCGTACGGACCGATATCGGCGTAGCCCATATCGTCGACCATCACGTAGATGATGTTCGGGAGACTGGCACTGCGTTGAGGTTGGCTCACGGCGGCAATGGCCGTGCAGCAAAGGAGCACAATACCGATGGAAGCTTTCATGAATTTAAGGGATCGGGCGGCCAATAACTTCGCGACGCGGGAGGGGCGGAGATGAATCCGGCCGCAACTGGGGAGCCCGGGTTCTAGCCAACCTGTTTCGACCCGGCGATGAGAAATTAGCGGCAGCGACAAACCCGAAGGACCAAGGACGTGGCCGGAGGAGACGCGGATGCGACCGGGACTTAAGTCAACGCGGGCGGTTCCGGTGCCTGACCCGGCGGGTTGCGATGTCCAGGGACGGCGAGGATTTCCACGTAGACTTCCTTCGCTCCGGAGTTGACGACCGCGTCGATACCGGCACCAACCTCGGCGAGTTTGCACGCGGTGGCGGAGTCACGGCTCGGTCCAGCTTTGCAGGCGAAATCCCATTGGGTGAATCCCTCCGGAAGGGTCTTGCGCCGCTCGCGTTTGACGTACTTCCGAATGTCGCTTTTAACGGTTTCGACCGCGCGTTGATCCGCTTTACCGGGCGCCGTAAGAGGGAAAATCTTCTTCATCCCTACGATCATCGTGAGGGTTATCCACCAGGGTCAGCCTTTTTCGCACAATTCGCACCGGCAAACGCTGCACTGACTCGAAGCGCAGGCGGATTGACTGCGGGGCAGGTGCGAACCCCGGCACCAAGCCAGAGAGCACGGCGACTGCCCGGCGGCAGAGCACGGCTCTTGGCTCAGAGCAGACCCTGGTAGGCGAGCCAGAGCGAACGGTAGTACTTCATTATCCGGACGGGGTCGGAGCTTCCCGGGATTTCTGCGAAGCAAAAGCCGTTGTAGCCGATTCCGTTGAGGCTGGTGAGTAATTTCCGGAAAGGATAATCTTCAAGGTAGAGATCACGCATGTGCACGGTGAGGATACTGTTCTTCATCTGATCCAAATTATAATCGAAGCCATTGCCCGCGAGGTCGGTCGCGTTCGAGTTCCAGCAGACGCCGGCCGACGGATGATTCGCGACGGTTATGATGGTTTTGATATTAGGGAGCAGGGACGTGCCGCCACCGTGGACTTCGAGGAAGATCTTCTGGCCATGGGCTTGGGCAAACTCGCCCAGTTCGCGTAATGAGCGCCCGATCTGCTCTAATGTTTTTTCCACCGGCACTTCTTTGGGCAGGCCATTGGGCCGCACCTTGATTCCGGTGGCGCCGACATCGCGGGCGAGCACTATATACTCCTTGGTCGCGGCGATATCCCGTTTTAACTTCGCCTGATCGGGCGTGTGATAGTCAAACGCGCTGCCCAAACTGGCGAGCGCGACGGGCGAGTCGGCGAAGCGCTGCTTCACTTCCGCACGCTGCTGGGGGCTCAGTGTCACTTCGACCCCGTGCTGGTGCGTGGTCCGCAACTCGACCCCCTCGAACTTCGCCTCGGTGCAATTGGCGATAATGGTCGGAATGTCCCAATCCATTGCGAGGTTGTAACTGACCGTTCCCAACTTCAGCGCTGATTTCTTCGCCAGACTGGGGAGGGGCGCGGTCGCCTTCTTCGCCTTCGGTTCCGCGCCGAGCGCGACGGACGAGAGCAGGGGCAACGACGCGAGGCTGAGAGCCGTGGAGGTGAGGAATTGGCGGCGATTGGTTTTCATGGGGAGAACAGCGACGAGGTGGAATGAACCCCAAAAATGCAGGTGAAGGTAGAGTAGGCAGGGAGTTCACCGAAGAGAATTAAACCGACCGTAGTTGTCAGTGCCTCAGGGAACTCCCCGCCCCTCATCGAACCGGACAGGCGGTTTTCCCGCATCCGGCTCTCCGAGGCCGTTCACCGCAGGGGCTATCGAGGTCACCCTCTTCGCCCTGCGACACAGTGTCCGTTGAAACGCGCGAACCTTTCTTGTCGTTGCTATCTCCCCGGAGGGAGCCATCGCACGGTTCTGCGTTTCGCTGTTCACGTCGACCAAGTGCGGTCCCTTCGCTCCAGCCCCGTTACGGGCCTTCGTCGCTACTATGGACCGCTCCGACTTCTCCCTCGGCCAAACGGATCTAACGGGTTCACCGCTTGTATCCGTCGTTGGACGTCGCCGCCCACCGAGAGAGATCTCATCCCTTATTTCCCCCAACCTTCCAAGCATTCCACCCCCGCCGACCCCGCCGCAGTGATGACTGGACATAGCGTCGTTCAAGCCTCTCCCGTTGATCACAGGGTTTGCTTTAGCCCAATCCTGGCAGCCTTCGCCGTCTGTGGAGCGGCTCGGCTCTGCGGTGTTTGTGTTCACGAGGCTCATTCGATGGGGTTGACTTTCGTTGCGGACTGCTCGTTCGGCTTGCGGCTGCTCTCCACCTGTCCTCACGGACACGCAGTTGCCGCGCCTTCTCGGCGAAACCACCTAATTGACCGAATGAGACTTTCACTCATGGTTGTTGGTTTTCGGGATCGCACCCACAGATTTCACAGATGGACACAGATTACCAAGGCATTCTGTATTTCGGGCGCTTCACCTTGCGGGTTAATGGCAGTCAGGTGCTCGTTGATCTGCAATTCTCTGTATCCGTGCCGTCGTGGGTGATAAAGGCGATGAATACGCTCTCGGGACGCGGAGTGAGACGGCGCACGCCGATGAAGATGATCCACGGCGGGATGAGGATGACGAAGGGCGTTGCGTTAGCTGGCCGGGGTGCAGGGAGAAATTTCTGGCAAGGCAAAATTTTGGACGTTTTTCGAATTGGAGAACCCCTCGTTTCTGTTTATTTTTTCGGATTGCGCCTCATCCCCGAACGCATCGTTTTTCCAAATAAATGACGTCCCAGCGTGGTCGCCTCCATGGTCCTTTTTTCGCCTGATCGCGACCACGGGAGTGGCTGGCGGCCACTCTGGTGATTGGAACGCGGTCGGGGCGGGCCTCCCGCGTCCGTGTGTCACCTGACCAACTCGAGCGCCGGCTCTGGCTGGCGGACTGCGGTGGCCGCGGCGTCCGGACTATTGTCGGACTCGATCGTCTCTTTGGCGTCTTCCTGCGTTGATTGTCGTACAGTTGCCAGGGCCCGCTCGAGCTGTGGCAGTAGTAGCGGTTTGGTCAGGTAGGCGTCCATGCCTGCTGCGCGATAAAATTCTTCGCCAAACTCCATCGCGTTCGCGGTGATGGCGATGATGGGGATTCTCCGGGTTCGTTTCTGTTGCTGCTCCCAGAGGCGAATTGCCTTGGAGGCCTCGCATCCATCCATTACGGGCATCTGATGATCCATCAGAATGACATCGAAGGATTGAGTCTGGAAAAGTTCCAGCGCCTCGACGCCATTGTTGGCAATGACGGCTTCGCACTTGAGCTTGGACAGGAAGGTTCGCATGAGGAGCTGATTGAGCCGGTTGTCGTCGGCCACCAGCACGCGCTGATTCCCGACCGTGGGCGTGGGGGCCGGGGTGGGGGATTCTGATGGTTTGACCGGCGGGAGAGAAGGCGCCGCCGGGGAGGCTTCGCGGACGGAAGATTCCGGAGAGAGGGGAATCTCAAACCAGAACGTCGATCCTTTTCCTGCCGTGCTGTTCACGCCGATTTTTCCGCCCATCAATTCGACCAGGCGTTTGCAGATGGCGAGACCCAGGCCGCTGCCGCCAAACTTGCGGGTGATCGAGGAGTCGGCCTGGACGAATTCCTGAAAGAGCATCGCCTGTTTCTCCGGATTGATCCCGATGCCTGTATCCGTTATGCTGATGCGGAGCGCACTTGAATCGGTTTCGCCGGGTGCCAGCTGAACCGTGATGCCGCCGTGATCCGTGAACTTAATCGCGTTGCCGACCAGATTGATCAGGACTTGGCCGAGGCGACTGGGATCGGCGAGGACCATGCGGGCGATATCGGGAGCGTAATCGACCTTGAGCCCGAGGCCCTTGGCGTCGGCTTGAAGCGCGAGGATCTTGATGACGTTTTTCACGGCATCGATCCCGTCGAAGCGAATACGTTCCACCGCGAGTTTGCCGGCTTCGATTTTGGAGAAGTCGAGAATATCGTTGATGAGTGCAATCAGGTTCTGGCCGGAAGAACGGATGATTTCGACGTAGTTGCGCTGCTCAGTGGCGAGTTCGCCGTCGGCCAGGAGCTCGGTGAACCCGATGACGGCGTTCATGGGCGTGCGGATCTCGTGGCTCATCATGGCGAGGAATTCGCTCTTCGCCTTGCTGGCGGATTCGGCCGCCTGTTGCGATGCCAGCAAGGCCGCTTCATGGACCTTCCGGGTCGTGATATCCGTGTTGATGGCCATGAAGCGCTCCAGGACTCCGGCGCGGTTGAAGAACGGCACAACGGTGGAAGCTACCCAGTAGATTTCGCCCTCCCTGGAACGATTGCAGAGCTCGCCATGCCAGATCTCGCCGGCGCGAATGGTCCGCCAATATTCCTGCCAGAATGCAGGCGGGTGTTGGCCGGAGCTGATGATTCGATGCGTGTTCCCGATCAGCTGTTCCTCCCTATAGCCACTGAGTGTGCAAAACTTTGCATTCACATACTGAATACGGCCCGCTATATCGGTGACCGAGACGATGGCGTGCTGGCCAACGGCATCCCGCTGCCGCTCCACTTCGTGCAAGGCGGCTTCCGAAGCTTGTTGGGCGGCGATGATCAGGCGCTGGCTTTTCCGGCGCTCACTAATGTCCACCGCCATTCCCAGAAAACCGACCAGCTCGCCCTGGCCGTCGCGGATGGCGGTGATGGTCAACTCCACCGGAACCTCGGATCCGTCCTTCCGCAGATACGTCCACTCGTGCTGGTTGGAGAGATTGTGACGAGTCCTGACCACGAGAACATCGAAGCCGGGCTGCACCCAGCAGCCGAGTTCCACGCTGAACTCGGCGGCCTGGGCCGCAACTTCGGCGGGATCGTGAAAGGAGCTCAGCTGTTTCAGGCCCACGATTTCGTTTTCGCCATAACCCAGCATCCGCTCGGCGGCCGGGTTGAAGGTTCGGATCACGCCGTCCAACGTGGTGGAGATGATGGCGGCGCTGGCGGATTCGAGAATCGCGAGTTGAAAGCCGGCAACCTCGCGCAAGGTGCGATCGGATCGCTCGCGGCGATTGATTTCTTCGCGCAGTTCCTGGGTTCGCTCCCGGGTGAGCTGATCGGCCCGCTGGCGGAAATTCTGCAGGCTGCGCACCAAGGCCGCCAGGAAAAGCGAGCTGAAGGCGACGCTCATGGACGTCCATACACTGGTTGCAATGCTGGTGTGCCGGAACTTCGGGCCGAGATTCCATCCCAATGCGAACGACTGCCCAGCGAGGCGCAGGGAACGGACGCGTTTAAACTTCGGCAGTTTGGGTCCGACCTCCCCGGATGAATACAGCAGATGGTCGGCAATGAGCGGGCCGTCTTCAAAGAACCAGAGTTTGATGATTCCACTGCGCCGCCCCAACACGCCTTGGAGGAAATTGTGCGTCAGGAACGGTGCGTACACCCAAGCTTGGAGCGCGGCCCGGCGTTCGGTCACGGTGTTGAGCGAAGCGTCTTGCCGGTAAACGGGCAGAAAAAGGAGGAAACCCGGTCGTTTTTCTCCATCCTGAACGAGCGTGATGCGGCTGGTCATCTGGGGCTCGCCCGTGTCACGTGCGATTTCCGCCGCCATCCGTTGCGCGGCTTCACTGCCGACGTCGAGACCGATTGCGGGTGAGTTCGCGGCGGTCGGGGCAATATAGGTGATGACAAATTCATCCTGCCCGCCCGCCGGCGATGTGCCGGGAACGGCATGAATCGCGAAATCGGGCACCCCGTCGGCCCGGACCCGCGTGAGGAACGCCTCTCTTGCTTCAGGCTGCACCGGAAAGATCACCCCGAGACCATTGATGCCCGGGTAGCGTTGATCGATGTTGAGGGTTTCGACGTACGTGTTCCATTCGTGGCGACGAAGGTCTGGGATCGATAAGATCAGGCTCGCCCCGCTGTGGAGCGCATCGATGTAAATGGCGAGGCGAGTGGCAATGTCCGTTGCCGCGTTGGAGGTCAGGGCTTGAAAGGCTGACTCATCGCCGCGGGCTTGATTTTGCCGCAGGTTCGTGAAGATCGCGGCGCTCAGGAGCCACCCCAAGAGCAGGACCCAGGACGGAAGCATGCTCCCTTGGGAGCGAAACGTCGGCAGAATCTGCGCCATCACGGCGACGGAGCCAAGGAAGATCTGCATTACCAGCAGATCGTTGTTGAGATCGCCCGTCGCAAAGGGACCGTGTCCCGCCGCGGTTCCGATGATGGAGGCGGCCGCGATCAGGCAGGCCACCACGTTTGTCATGGGGGCATCGATCCAGCGCGAGGTGAGAAGCAGAACGGGGAAAAAAGCGAAGATTAGCCCGTTCATCTTTGGCAGGGAGAACGCCGCTCCGGCGATCGCTCCGGTCATGAGAAGCAGCAGGAGGCTGCGCGTGACTTCGCGTCGTCCGGCACTTCGGATCCAGCTCAGCAAGGCGGGTCCAGCCAGGAGTAACGGGAGCATGAACAACGCGCCCAAGGCGTCGCCCACCCACCAGGTGACCCAAGAGTTCAGGATCCTCTCCGCGGAAATGATGCCGCCCGCATGCAGTGAGAAGGTGCCGATACTCGCCGCGGTTACGGGTGCACCCAAGGCAACGACCACGCAGGAGACCAGCGTGCGATAATCACCGAGCTCAGTCTCCCGATGACGGCGGATGCTGCGCCACCAGAAGGCCGCGAGGAGCGCTTCGGCGACATTCCCGGCAGCCATTCCAATCGTCACGGAGAGTGGTAGCCCGGAATAAAGGTTTACCAGCACTTGGGCCGCGCCCACTGCCGGCCACATTCCATAGCCCCGCGTGATCAGAAGCCAGAAGGCGAGCCCGGTGGCTGGCCAAACGGGGGATACATTGCCGTCCAAACTGGCCAGCAGGACGCACAGTCGACCGAGGGCAAACAATGCGATCGTTCCGCCGCAAAGGCTCTTCCAGTCGGAAACCCTGAGTTTGAACGCGATCATCACATGGATCGCAACCGGTTCAGCTCCGCTTCACTGAACCGCACGGTGGAAAGCGGAGTGGAGCGCGGCTGGGTGCTAATCATAAAAAATGACGCGCGGGAGGAGCCCGCGGCTTTGAATACCAATCGGCTCAGCCCCAGACGGATTAAGGGTATTTACCGAGGGTAGGGGATTACCCTAGAGTGCGGAGCCCGACCAATTTTGGCGCGTCCACTTGGGCCGCCAGTCGGGAACCACCTCGCTAGTTCCGGCCTTCACTCCCGGGTTTCGTCGCTGCGAGGCACCGGGAGAGCAGGCGCTCAAGTGCGTCGAAATCGAACGGTTTCGCGAGGCCTTCTTTGAAGCCGTGCGCCGTCGGATTTCGCAGCACTTCATCGCTGGAGTAGCCGGTCATCGCCACGCCGATCGCAGTCGGATCCAACTCGCGCAGGGCCTGCATCGTTTCCTTTCCACCCATTCCTCCGCGCACGGTAAGATCCAAGATCACGAAATCAAAACGGTTTCCGGCCGCCTTCGCCTTGCGGTAGAGTTCCACGGCGCTTTTGCCTTCTGGAGCGACGACGACGTCGCAGCCCAGAGACTTCAGTGCCATTCGAAGGCTTTGTCGGAGGGCTTCCTCATCGTCCATGACAAGAACGCGGCCTGTATATGAGCTGCCGAGGGGCGTCAAATGCGGAGCGGGCAGCGTGGCTTGGCGGTCTGCCGGCAGGTAGATTGCAAACGTTGCCCCGGATCCGGGAGCCGAATCCACCGTGATCGTACCGCCTTGGCGATGCACCACGGAGTGCGAAATTGTCAGCCCGAGGCCCATGCCTTTTTGCTCGCCGCGCTGTTTGGTCGAGAAGTAGGGATCGAAGATCTTCGCCTGGATCTCGGGCATCATTCCGGACCCATGATCCCGGATGGTGACGCGCACATAATCACCTGGCTTCAGTCCGGGCGCGTTGCCCGGTTTTAACGCCTGGTTGTCGACTCCGACGGTCACAGTGCCGCCGTCCGGCATCGCTTCGCGGGCGTTTAATATCAGGTTGCGAATAGCCCGTTCGACCGGTCCCGCGTCGATCAACGTGAGCCATAATTCCGCAGCAACGCTGATCTCCGCCATCACGTTGGCACCACTCAAGGCCAGGGGCACGGAACGTTTGATGAGCTCCCCCAAATGAGTCGCCTGGCGGGCCGATGCTCCTCCGCCGGAAAACGTGATCAGCTGCTGGGTCAACGTCGTGGCCGCCATGGCCGCTTGCTTGGCTGCCGAAGTATGCGCCGCCACGGCTGAATCATCATACCGGATACGGCGCAGGAGATCGAGATTGAGGACGATGGTGGAGAGCAGGTTGTTGAAATCGTGCGCGATTCCGCCGGCGAGGATGCCGGTCGATTCGAGTTTACTGAGGACCAGGCGGTCCGATTCCGCCTGCTTTCGCGAAGTCAGGTCGCGCATGGCGACGATTTGTGCGGGTTGGCCTTTGAACCGGCAGGGGCGCCCCGAACTCTCCATCGGAAAGAGCGCCCCGTCTTTTCGCAGACCCACCGTTTCGAATGAAATCGGGCCGGGCGTGCTGATCGCCTCCGTGACGTGTTTCCGTTCTTTTGGGGCGATCAGATCGACCAGGCGTATGCCCGGTAATTCCTCTACAGAGTAGCCGACCATGGCCGCAAACGAGGCGTTGGTCTCGAGCACAAAGCCATCGCGATGGATGACACTGCCGTGAAAGGCTGAATCGATGAGTCCGCGATACCGTTCTTCACTATCCCGTAAGGCATCCGCGTGCCGGGATACCTT
>Ga0163144_10009449_pt1 | contig 20942 bp, 18 predicted proteins | sample OliLak19BULKMAT1_FD_123175 | JGI IMG/M metagenome (GOLD analysis project Ga0163144, IMG submission 123175) | Freshwater microbial mat bacterial communities from Lake Vanda, McMurdo Dry Valleys, Antarctica - Oligotrophic Lake LV.19.BULKMAT1 | ecosystem: Environmental > Aquatic > Freshwater >... | reverse complement strand
GACCGCCCATTTGGTACATGGCGTACGAGCCGTAGTACCAGTAGTACATGTCGTTGGCCTTGGCCTTCGGCTCCCAGCTCGGGAGCTGCTTGCGCAACAGCTCGGCGTGCTGCTTCATGACGGGGCTCGTCTCCGGGTCCTCGCCCATGAAGAAGCGGCAGAGGAGGGCCACCGCGGTCATGGCCTCGCCCTTGTCCGTCGGGTACTCGTCGTTGCGTCCGTTGACGCGCGAGCTCGGGCTGCCCATCGCGTCGTAGCCGCAGCGGCCCGTGCCCGGATCGGTGACCTCGTTGAACCAGTTCTTCGCGCCGAGGAAGGCCTCTTGGTCGCACTTGAGTCCGCCCTCTTCGGCTGACTTGAGCGCGAACACCATCCAGCCCGTGACCGAGGTGTCGTTGTCACCGACCGGCGGGACGTCGTAACGCCACGCGCCGTAGGGGTTGCGCGCCAGGGTGATGTAGTTGATCGCGCGTTGGGCCGTCGACTTCACGACCGGCGATTTGTCGAAGTAGTACGTCTCGCACACCGCGAGCGTCGCGATCGAGTGGTCGTACAGGAACGCGTGGCCGAGCTTCTCGCCGATCAGCCCCGTTTCCGGGTTCTGCTGGTCGCGCAGCCATTTGATCCCGTTCGACACGACGTCCTTGTAGGGACCCGTGCGCAGCGTGTTGCCGTCGCCGAGGAAGGCGAGCAGCGCGAGGCCCGTCGCGCCCACGTCGTGTTTCGAGTCGCCCGGACCGGTGCACTGGTCAGCCGGCGGGTCGTGCTTGAAGAACTCGTCAGAGTCCCATTTGCCGTCCTCGTCCTGGTGGTTCTCGAGCCACTCGAGGCCGTCCGCGAGGGCCTGTTCGGCGTCCTTTCCACCGCCAGCGCGTGCGTTTCGTCCGCCGCCGAAACGACCGCCGTATCGACCGCCGGCCGGTCCGCCGGTGCCGAGGACGTCCCCGGAGTCCGTGTCGTCAAACGGCGAGTCGGCCCGCATGTCGGGGTCGCCCTCGGCGCTCTCGAACTCCGCGTTCGTGTCGATCTCGTTCTGTTCGGACTTCTCGTAGTCCTCGACGATCGGCTCCTCTTCGGTCTCGATCTCGTCGAGCTCGGGCTCGAGCTCTTCGATGGGGTCCTCGAGGAGCGGTTTGGGTGGTGGCACGAGTCCCCCAACGGTCGCCGTGTCCTTGGGTTCATCGAAGATGCTCCACGGGATCGCGGCGACGATCAGGAAGAGCACAAAGTGCAGCGCACAGGAGATCGCGAGCCATGGCGCCCTCGACATCCAGTCATCGAGGACGTCATGGAAGGACTCGGGCTGCTCGAAGGACTGTGGCAGACTCCGCGCGAAGCGAGCGCCGTCGTATGAACCGTGCTGCATCGTTGATCTGGAGCAGACCGCTCCCCTCACGTGTGGACGTGGCAGATCTTGTGACGGCTCCCAATCGGAGCCGAGACCCGCCCGGGCGTTCACTCGCCCTGGGCACGGGGGGTGCGGGTCGGGACCACCCTGCGCGTGCAACTCAACGTGTGCCGCCGCTTGCGGTTCACTCCGCGGTGCATCGACTTGCTGTCGTCCTCGCGGCAGGTCTCGTCTGGAGCGGCGCGGGCGACCTGCGCGACACATCCTCACGCCGCACGCCTGGGAACCTGCGCCACAGAATCCAACTCACATCGCGGCGCCGACGAGCGGGCGCCGTGTGCAGCGCTGCCGCGGCCGCGGCTCAGTCTCGACTCGCGAGCGGGAGCGCGCGGAGCGCGACGGCGAGATCACGGCTGTAACCCTCTGCAGGTGCCCCGAGCAGGTGGTACGGGTTCTCCATCGCGTCCGTGGGGAAGCCACGCGGTCCGCCCGCCACGACGTGCACACGAGGCGAGGCAGCCGCGAGGTGCGCGAGGAATGCCTGCACCTCGTCTATCACTGCGACGTGCTCGGGCACGCTCTCGAGGCCGTCCCACTGCGGCGCCTGGACGAACACGAGGTCAAATCCGCCGGCCTCGGCGCGACGCGCGAGGGCCTCCGCCGCCTGCCGCTGACGCAAAGGCAAGCCCGGCACACGACGGGCGAGCTCGGGCTTCACGAACCGCTCGACAAACGACGCTGGGTTCGACCAGCGCGCCTCCTCTTCGGTCAGAACGAGCGCCAAGGTGCCGCCGACACCGATCTCCGGCCGCTCGGGGACGGCCCAACCGCGTCCACGCAAGCCCGCGGCGAAGCTGCGATGCTGCGTGTACAACGGCGCCCACCGATCGAGCGCAAACTCGCCGAGGGCCTGCAGCGACACACTGCGTCGCGGCTCGCGCCGCGCCCAGTAACCCGGCTCGAGCGGCAAGAGTCCGAGGTCGAAGCCCGAGGCCTCGAGCCACCAGGTGCGCGCGCCGTGGACGACGAGCACGGTGCCTGGCGCGGGATGCCGTGCGAGGTACTCGTCGAGAGTCCAAGCGCTCCCCGCGACCTCGAAGCGCCCGAACGTCGCGAGGTTGTGGACCGTCTGCCCGAGCGCCTCGCCGAGCACCCCGGCGTTGACGCCGAACGCCGCGCTGCTGTCGCCGAGAACGAGCACGTCCGCTGGACCCTCGCGCAGCAAGCGGAACTTCTCGCCGATGATGCGGCGGTCGGGCGAGAGCCACGGCGGATTGAAGAGCCTTTTCGCGGCCACATTCCCGAGCACGGCGACCAGGAGCGCGAGGCCGAGCACGAGCCGCGCGTTGCGCTTCGACGCCGAGTGCGGCATCTCGGACGGGAGACGCTCCTCGGCGGTTCGCGGTGCAGCGTTTGGATCAGGCATCACTCGGTGTCGCTCAGAACTGGGGCTCGGTGTCGCTCAAAATTGAAAGTAGAAGAACTCGACAGGCTCGCGCACTCCGAACACGAGCATCGCGAGCAGCAGCAAGCCGACGAGCAGCCCACGCAACACCACCGGCAAGCGCAGCGCGACCAGCAGATCCTTGGAGAAGTGCTGGGCGAGCTGCATCACGACGAGAGGCCAAGTGAAGTACAGGAGCGTGCCGAAACCTTGGGTCGCGCGCGGAGTCAACTCGAGCGATTGAGCGCTCCAGAGGGACAGGAATTGCGGCACCGATTCACAGCGCACGATCCCCATGCCGATGAGCATCAGAGGCCAGAAGAGCACGATCCGTGTCCACTCCCCGACGAGCCCAAATGAATCCTCGCGGCCGCCGCGGACGTCGCGCACGAAACGCTCGGCGACGAGGAGCGCGCCATGGTACGAGCCCCAAATCACGTACGGCCAGGCCGCGCCGTGCCAAAGCCCGCCGAGGGCCATCGTCACGAACAGATTGCGGTACAGCCTCCAAGGTCCGCCGCGGTTGCCGCCAAGCGGCACATAGAGGTAGTCGCGCAACCACGTCGACAACGACACGTGCCAACGACGCCAGAAGTCCGCCGGCCCCGTCGCGAGGTAAGGCAGCCGGAAGTTGAGCATGAACTCGAAGCCCATCAACTTCGCGAGGCCACGCGCGATGTCCGAGTAACCGGAGAAGTCACAGTAGATGTGGATCGTGAAGCCGAGCACCCCGAGCAGCGGCTCGAGGCCCCGGGCCCCCTCCCACCCGGCGAAAATCGGGTTCGCGACCAACGCCGCCTGGTCGGCGATGACCGTCTTCTTGAAGTACCCCCAGACGATCAGCCAAACGCCGGCCTCGACGGCGCCGGCGGTGATGCGACGGGGGTTCTGGATCTGCGGCAACAGCTGCCGCGCGCGCTCGATCGGCCCCGCGACGAGCTGCGGGAAGAAGCCCACGAATAACGCGAAGGACATGAGATCGTCCGTCGCCGGCATGCGACGCCGGTGTACGTCGAGCGTGTAGGAGAGCGTCTGGAACGTATAGAACGAAATGCCGACCGGCAGCACGATGCCGAGCGTGGTGACGTCGGGTTGGAACCCCATCCGCTCCACGAGGCGCACGGTGCTCTCGAGAAAGAAGTCGAAGTACTTGAAGAACCCGAGGATGCCGAGGTTCGTGCCCACCGACACGAGCAGCAAGCGCTTGCGCGTTCGTTCGTCGTCGCTCGCCTCGATGCGCCGCGCGAGGACGAAGTCGATGAGGGTCGACAACGCCAGGAGGCCGAGAAAGCGCCAATCCCAGCACCCGTAGAACACCCAGCTCGCGACGAGCAGCCACGCGTTCTGCGCCCGAGTGCGGCCCATCCCGAGCCCGAGATACCCCGCGTAAACGACCGCGAAGAAGATCGGGAAGATCCAGGAGTTGAACTGCATCGAGTGTGCGCCTCAGATGCTACCGCGTGTTCGCGCTCGACCGTTCGGTGTGGTTTCAGGAGTTGGCGCGGCGCGCCGGACTGGATCCGACGCGCCGCACAGGGGCCTCCGCGAAGAGGCCGTCACGCAAGGGGGGGTGTTCGGTCAGGCTTGGAGCTTGGCGGCGAGGTCGTCGAAATCGACCAGCTTCCATTCGTCCTGGGTGATGCGTCCCATCGACTCGAAGCGACGCCGCTCGGCTTCGCTCCCGAGCTCGGCGGAGGACCCCGCAGGGAGGCGCCTCGGTGCGCGCTTCACTTCACCCGCGCGACGCACGACCGCAGCGAGATTCTCGGGCAGACCCTCGGGTAGCGCCTCGCGACGCTCGAGCGCCTTGCGCGCTCGGCGGCACACCTCGAGTGTGCTCGAGAGGTTCGACTTGATGCGGGTGAGCCGCGCGAAGTCCGGTTCAGGGCCAGCGAGGGAACGGTCGACTTTCGCGTTGGCCACCTCGAGGACCGCGATGAGGCAGTTGAGCTTGCGCATCAACCGCTCGCGATACTCGGGCGAGTCGAGGTCGGATTCCTTGAAGGGCTCTTTGGAGGCGTCTGACATGGGATCGTGCTCAGGTCTCGAGGCGCGCGGCGGCGCACCTGCACCTCAATCTACCCCGCTCACGCCAGAGGGGGCGCTTCCTCATGGGTCCGTGCGAGCGCCTCAATATGGACCCATTCCGTCGACGAATCGACCGCAGAAGCGTCGCGCAGACAATCAGCGCACAGCCGACTGGATCAGCTCGCCCAAATAACGGGCCGGGACCTTGCCCGCCGCGATGACGGAGACCCCTGAGACCTCACCGACCGCGAACGTCCACGGCCCGAAAGGCGCGTGGTCCACGTGGCTCGGCAGCCTGGCCGAGCCCGGACTCGAGGCCTCCACCTGGTCGCTGCGGTCCAAGCGGTGCAGGAAAAACGCCCGCTCGAAGCCATCTGTGAACACGAACTTCACCCATTCCTCGCCCGTGGGCAGGCGCAGAAGTTCGGCCCTCGCCAGCTCAAATCCCGGCGGCGCCAGGCTAGGCAGTCGCGCCTCGGCCCCCACCTGCGACGTGAAGTCGACCAACGGATCGAGCTCCGACACCGCGAAGTCGCGGTCACGCAGGTCCATGTCCTGCACGTCTGCGTCGAAGGCGAGGGTCTCGTAGGCGACTTCGGCCTGCAGCTGCCCGCGGGCGTCGCGCTCGCGCCACGCGAGAACGAGCCCCGTGCGAGGCTCGATGTCGAGCTCATAACGAGCGTCGTTCAGCCCGAGCGGGGCGAAACGTTCGAGTTCGACGCGCCAGCAAGGGTGCCCCGCGACAACCACGTCGCGCGCGACGACGAGCACACGCCAGTTCTGCGCGAGCAACTCGAGGTCCGTGAAATGCGGATCGCGCACCCGATAGCCGAAACGTGCGCGCTGGCCCAGGAGCAACGGCGCGAGCGCGGGCTCGAGAGTCGGCGGAATCGCGAGGACCTCGAGAACGGCGACCGCAAACTTCCCGGTGCCGTCCGCGCCGACCTCTTCGAGATACTCGTAGGACACGCTGCCGCGGTGCATCGCGACCCGGCGAATGCCGCGGAAGGCCGTCCGGTACGGGGCGTGGACGACGGAGTCAAAGAAGGGTGGCAACGCGTTGACCGTGCCCTGGACCACGATCGTGTTCTGATTCCCCGCGTCAGCCGGGGCGCCGACCGTCGCCGAGAATTCACCGCCACAGCCTGCCGCGCTCGCAAGGAACGCGCTGACTCCGGCGGTACACAGCGCTCCGAGAGCTGGCCTCAAGAGCCACCTCCGAGCAGCTCGCCGACGAGGGCGCCGGCGAAAGCACGCTGCTGGGCTGCGAGAGGCGCCTCGTCGAAGGACCGGTGGCCGACGAACTCGAAGGATAATTCGAGCCGTGGGCGAATCGAGGAATGCCCGAGCCGTGGGCGAATCGAGGAATGCCCGAGCCGTGGTTGGGTGAGGGCGGAGGGCGCCGCAGGATCGACCCCGCCGGAATCGCGCGCCAACGGCGGCGCGACGACGAACACAAGCAGCGCCACCATGGCCGCCGTCGCAAGCGCGCCGCTGCGGCGGAGCCAGAGCGAGCGGGCCTCGGCCGCAACGGAACGCGACACCAAGCCCCCCGGAGACGCGAGGCGCGCCGCGAGGGCGGCCGGCGCTGCGCGCCGCGCCAGCCCACCGATCACCGCCCCGATGCCGGCGGTGGCGCCTTCGGTTTCGCCGGCGCGTCCGGCCGGACCCTCGGCGCAGCGCTCCTCCGTGCCAGGCCCCTCAGCGAGAACGCGCTCCGTCATGAGCCCAGCGACTCGCTTATCGAGGTCCTGCGGCGCCCGCAGCGGATCCACGGCCTTCGTGCTCAGCCGGGTCAGCACCGTCGGCGCGGGCAAAGCAGGCAGACTCGTGACTGCCCGAACCACCCGATCTTCGCGCGCGCCAGCCTCGAGGGCCGCGACCACACGCCCTGCCAGCTCGCCCGGCGCACGAAGGCGCTCGAGCCGCAGGAGTGCGGCGACACATCGGTCGTCAGCGTGGTCGGGGCCGGACATCGGTCAGAGCGAAGAGTACGAGAGCCAGGGAGAGGGAGAGATGGGGCATCCGCAGCGCGCGGTGTCCCCCGGTTGTGGAATTCCGTCAATGGGCGGGATCGCCGCGATCGTGCGCGATCGCGTGTCGATCGAGAATGGGAGTCAGCTCACGATCGAGCGCGGCGTGGGCCCGCGAGAGGCGGGACTTGACCGTCCCCAGGGAGATGCCGAGGGTCTCACTGATCTCGTCGTAGGTGAGCCCCTCGGTGTAACGCAGAACCGTGATCACACGCATCTTGGGGCTCAGGCGGTTGATCGCGCTCTGGATGTCGGCCTCGAGCTCGTGTCGCGAAGCGACCTGGTTGGGCACCTCCAGGTGCTCGTCGACCAGCTCGTCCGCGCCGAGCCCACCGGGTCCCGCGAGCGCCTCGAGTGACGTCGCCGGCCGGGCGTAGCTCCTGCGCTTGAGGTCGATCGACGCATTCACGGCGATCCGGTAGACCCAGCTCGAGAATTTCGAGTCGAAGCGGAAGCCGTTGAGCTTGCGATGCAGGATCCCGAACGTCTCCTGGGAGGCGTCGAGGGCGTCGGTCGCGTTACCGGTGATCCGGTAACAGACGTTGTAAACACGGTCCTTGAACTGCTCGTAGAGCTCGCGGAACGCGCCCTGAAAGCCCTCGGTCAGACTCGCTTGGCAAGCGAGGACCAGGACTCGATCAGGGTCAATGCGTTCGGGGCCTGTCATGGCAGGGAGATGGACGAGAACAACGGCCACTGAAGTTCCAGAGAAACCCAGGCACTGGGACGCCGGACCAAATCAGAGACCGGCTTGGATGCCGCTGGGCCGCGCCCCTTCGAAAGGGGCGCGGCCCAGCGGCGCAGTCGCAAACCGTGGCCCCGTGGCTTGGTGCCCTTGAATCGAGGGCTGACGCCGTCGAGACGACTCTGAATCGAGGGCTGACGCTGCCGCGGTCTCGGATTCATCCCCCGATCAGGGTCGCCGGATCGATGGACTCGAACGTGCCTCCGACGGACGCGGAGCAGTCGGAGGGACAGAAGGTGTCCCAGCCTGCGAGGCAATCAGCCGTCACGACCTCGTGGACGACCTTCGCCCCGAAGACCCCAGTGACGTTGGAGCGCTGGTAACAAATGTTGCCCGCTTGCCAGGTGAGCGGAATGCTCCCGATGCCACCGGCCGGAATCGGCTGGCGCAAAGAGCCGCCCGGTGAGGGACTTTGTTGCGTCGAAGCCACCTCGCGGTCGCGCCGCAACAAGAGGGTGTTATCGACCGAGTACACATCGACCTTGGCGGCAGATTGGTACTGGACGACACCCTGCGAGCCGATGGCGATGAAGAACGTCGCAGCTCCAATCGCGTGGACCGTCGTCGGATTGATCGAGATATCGAGCGTGCGCACAAGCCCCGTCCCAGCCGCGGCGCTATCACGAATCTGGGTGCGCGGCAGCAAGCGCTCGAGCGGCACACTGACAACACGACCACCGATCAACACACCGAGCCGCAGCACCGACGTCGAGAAGTCACCCGTCCCGGAGTAAAGGACCAGGTGCAGGACGAGGTTGCCGCTCTCACCACGGGCGGTCATGCCGACGCGGAGCTCGCTGCATGTGCCCGGACCAGGTGCGTCGAAGTAGTCGCGCGGTGAAGTCCCCCGCGCGAACTCTTCGGCGTCGGAGAAGCCGTCGTTGTCGGAGTCGCGGAGGAACGCGGACGTGCCGAGCGCCCACTCCTGCGCATCCGGGATTCCGTCACCGTCGGTGTCGCCGCGATCGTAGGCGCTCTGCGCTAACAACGGCTCGGGGCGCAGCTTGGGCACGACGAAGGCAAGCGCCACGGCACAGAGGCCGAGGGGCAGCAGAACCATCGCGAATCCACGATCGAGCGAGGGAGTCAAGGGGGCCGTCATCGAGTCCTCCGGGACATCGGGCGGGAGCGGGGGGGGGTGGGACGCACCGCCAGGTCAAAATCCTGTATAGCTCCTGATCCGTCAAGTTACGCGGCGCTCCGTCGCAGAATTGGGAATCCAGAAAGTCTATCCAGAAAGTCTCAGGTCGAGACGGACGGATCCTGGACCCTCAGTCCGCTGGACCCCCAGTCTGACGCTGGACCCCCAGTCTGACGCTGGACCCCCAGTCTGACGCTGGACCCTCAGTCCGCTGGACCCCCAGTCCTGACGCTGGACCCTCAGTCCTGCGGAGGCCTTCCCGCGACCGCCGGGCGGCCGCCGTGGCGTCGCGGGGGGGGCGCTGGTATCCTTCCCGCCCTTCCGAGCGCCCGTAGCTCAGCTGGATAGAGCGTTCGCCTCCGGAGCGAAAGGTCACAGGTTCGAATCCTGTCGGGCGTACCACCCCCTCGGGGGAAACAAGGGGAAAGCAGCCGCACTCGACGGTGGCTGAGGCCACCCAGTCGTTCGTAGCCCTCGTGTCAGCGCCCCGCGCGCCGGGTCGCCTCGGCCCATTCGGGCCAGCCCGCGAGCACCCGGGCGGCTTCTCGCGCCGCGAGCGCCTGTCCGGCCGCGTTCCAGTGCAGGTCGAATCCGCCCACGAACAGGACGGATGGGTCTGGGTGGGCCTCGAAGGCCGGCGTCACGTCGACCACACGGAGCCCCGCCGCGACGGCCGCGTCTTGATGCAACCGGGAGAGGGTGCCCCGCACGTACCCCGGGTGGGTCTCAGGTGTCAGGTCCACGGCCAGACCAGGCACGAGGTCAGGGCCCGCCGGGGTGACGAGCACCGCGCACGGGATGCCGCGCACGCGCGTGAGCGCCACGAGGCGCCGCAGCACAGCGGTCAGGAGCTGCGTCTGTTCGCGCGCAATGCGCCCCTCCGGGTCGAGCGCGGGAACTACGTCGAAGACGTCCTCGAAGAGCGTGTCGACCGTCCGCGAGTGGGCGACGAAAAAATCGTCGTGCTGCGCCCGGAGGTGCGCCTCGATGGCCGCCAGGGGCTCTCGCCCCTCCTGAGCGAGCCGCGCCTCGAGGTCGCGCCGTTGCCCACGAAAGCGCCAGAGGCGCACGAGCGCCGGCGAGCGCGCCGCTGCGTCCCGGGCCGCGAATTCGGCCTCGATCCTCGGCGCGAGCCGCGGTCGGAGGCGCTCCAGTTCACCCTCGGATCCGATCCGGAACAGCTTGTTGCGCGCGAGATCGCCGAGGTCGTTGGCCGAACACAGCACGAGCAAAACGGCGTCGGGATCGACGACCTCGATGCAACGCTCGCCGAGCAGGACGTCCTGGTCCGGGCCGTAACCCGAGCGACCTGCGTTGACACACTCGACCCCGAGGGGCTTCGTGCTCGGATGCAAGGCCGATTCGTCCGGCCCGGCATCGCGGGCGCTCGCGGCGACCCACTGCGCGGTCAACTCGAGCTCCAAGCGCTTTACGAAGGTCGACGCGAGCGGCACGTTCTCGGCGATCACGAAGGAGTCTCCGAGCACAAGCAAGCGCGGACGACGTTTGGGAACGTCGAGCTCGGGCCCGCGAAAGCCGAGGGAATTCGTCTCGACGAGCACTCGCGCCGCGTCACCCTCTCGGACCGTGCTCGGCAACATCGGCTGGATGCGCCTGGTGTCGGGCCGCGCGTCGTGCAACAGCTCGGGGTCGGCGCGGTAGATCGGGATGCCCACGGGCATCCAACGTTCGACGACGAGCTCGGCAACCACGAGGCTCACGGCGAGCGATGCGCCGAATGCGCCGAAGCGGCGCAGGAGACCGGCTCGGATCATCTAGAGAAGCACGCCCGGATTGCGTTCGACGGAGTCCATGGATTGGCTAGGAGCCTGCGCCACAGAAGCCAACTCGCAGCGTGGTGTCCACGCGCGTCCCAGCCAGACGCAGCAAGTTCTCCATAGCTTCGCGCTATTTGGAACCTTGCTGCAACGCAGCTGGGGCGGGCGTGGGCGCCGCGATGTGAGTTGGATTGTGTGGCGCTGGCTCCTAGAGAGGTTACCTCGCTGCTACGCTCGAAGGTCGATGAAGTGGCGGGACGAAGACGGGCGCGAGGAATCGGCGCACTTCGCCGAGGTGCGGCGGGCCAACCGGGCAGAGACGGCGGAAGACTACGTCGAGGCCATCGCTGACATCGTTGCAGACCGCGGCGAGGCACGGGTGCGGGACTTGGCGGAAGCGTTCGGCGTCAGCCACGTCACCGTCAGCCGCACGGTGGACCGCTTGATGCGGGAGGGCCTCTGCTCGACGGCGCCGTATCGCTCGATCGAATTGACCGAGCTCGGGCGCAACATGGCGGAACGGAGTCGCGCGCGGCATCGCATCGTGCTGCGTTTCCTGCTGGCGCTCGGGGTCGACGCCGAAGTGGCGCGAGTCGACGCAGAAGGAGTCGAGCACCACGTCGGCGACGCGACCCTCGAGGCGTTCGAGCTCTATGCCGACGAACGCGGCATCCCGACGGACGTCGAGGATGGCCCGCCGGATCCGGAACGCTTCCAGCGCGTTCGCGAGAGCCACGCGATGGAGACCGCCGAGGACTACGTCGAGGCGATCGCCGACCTCGTCGACACCCAGGGCGAAGCGCGTGTCGGCGAGCTCGCCAAGCGCTTCGCCGTGAGCCACGTCACCGTCAGCCGCACCGTCGGGCGGCTCCAGGTCCATGGGCTCGTCACGACCGAGCCCTACCGGCCCATCGAGCTGACCGAGCACGGTCGACGCCTCGCGCTAGATGCCCGGCGCCGCCACAGCATCGTGCTGCGCTTCCTGCTCTCACTCGGCATCCCCGACGACGCCGCGCGTTTGGACGCGGAGGGGATGGAGCACCATGTCAGCGAAGAGACGCTCGCACGGCTGAACGGCTGAACCGGTCAGCGTCACGATCACTGCATGCGCCAGGTCTCGGCCACACCCAATGTCGAGACCAACTGGAGCGTCGCCGTCGACGCGTTGTAGCTCCAGCGAGGGTTCGTTTCCTGCGTGACGTTGAACCCATTGCGGAAGACCGCCTGGGGCGCGGGGACACCCTTGATCTCGAAGCGCGCAGGAGCGTTCGAATTGCCTTGAAGCACGGCCTCGTACGTCTGACCGAAGAGTCCGAGCCCGTACTGGGCGCCGTTCATGCGCACCGAATCGATGTTGTCACAATCGCTGATCCGCACCTCGGGCGTCGTTCCGAAGACCTGGGTGCGCGAGAAATCGAATCGAACCTGTCCCCAGCTGGACGGATCGAGACGGACGACGTCGAGGTCCCAATAACGCGCGTCGCGTCCGACCGTGACGAGCGCAGTGCGCGGCACCGTCAACGTCTTGGTCGCCAACCAATCGCACACCGCTGGGTAGTCGTAAGTGTCCCAACTGTGAGGAAAGGTCTGCGGTAGGCCAACTTGCTCGCGGCGCTCGAACGCGCCTCCCGACGTCGACGGGCCCAACAGCAGCTCGAGATCGTCCACGAACGTGAGGATCTGAGGGCTCGGCTCCTGGGCCTGGTACCAGGCCTGGACCGGCGTACTCGGCCGCAGATTCAGGATGTGCTGTGGCGCGCCCAGATCGAGCATGCTGACACCGAATGGGTCCTCGTACAGGAGCGCCGACGAGCGCTCGTACCCGAAGCGATTCGACGCGTTCGGCGCCGCGCCAGCTCCGACTGCTGCCCGGAGCGCATCGCGCGAACTCTGGTTCCGCCAATACTCCTCGGTCAGGCACATGGTGCCCGCGTTCGGCGCCACCGCAGCGAAGGCGCCCTTCGTGGGGTCGAGGTGTTGGGCGGCGAAGCCGAGGAGGTCGCCCCCCCCCATCGAGAAGCCGACACCGTAGATGCGTTGACTGTCGATCGGGTGATTCTCCAGGACCCAGTTCATCGTGATCCGCAAGAGCTCTTGCGAGTCCACCCCCGCGTAGGTCTTGCGGCGAAACGGTGTCCCGATGCTGACGGTGTCCTGGTCGGGCGCGAGGATGTACCAGTGGCGCAGGTCCGCCTCGTTCGAGAAGCGGGTCAGGAGCTCGAGCTCGAGGTCGCCGTCGCCGTTGTACGAGTGGAACAAGACGAGGAGCGGCCGTCGCGACGACTCGTTCACGGGCACGGGACCCGGCCGGAAGAATCCGAACGTCTCCAAGCCCTGGGGATGCAGCAGACCGAGTTGGGTGACCCGTCCGCCGCCCGGATAGGGCGCATAGACCTGGCCCGTGACCGGTGGCACACGTTTGTGGGCTCGTTCACCACGATTCACAGGTACGGATCCTGTGGCCTGGACAGGCAGAACGAGCGCCAAGGACAAGAGCAGAGACATGGGGAGAGAGCGAGGAGCTGGAGACGTGCGGACCGGGGTGCGGTCCGCCGCGGGGCGCCGTCGGAAGAGCGCCGAGCACAGAATGCGTATTGGATAGTGCCCCGCTGAAACCAGGACGTCGAGTGGCAGAGGGGGGGAACTGGTCCGACCTCCCGCTTTGGCACAGGTGAGGTCCAGGTGATATCGAGGTGGAAATCGTTTCGCCCAAGTTCCCCCCGCCCGTGCCCGTAGCCGATGCTACAATGTAGCCCGTGACACAGCCCCAGATCGAGCCCCCCCACCCGCGCGGGATCCTCGGGATCGCCCGGCCTTCGACGCGCAGCGCGAGTCGCATGGCGTCGCTACCAGTGCGGTGGTCCGCGCTCCTACTGGCGGCCACGGTCACTGCGTCGTGCAACTCGGACGAGGCCGCGGGTCGGCCGCGCGTCGTGGCGACCACCGGGATGATCGGCGACGTGGCGCGCGCCCTCGCGGGCGAGCGCCTCTTCGTGACGACCCTCCTGGGACCCGGCGTCGATCCGCACCTCTATCGTCCCAATCGCGACGACGTCGCACGGGCGCTGGCCGCCGACCTCGTCCTGCACAACGGTTTGCACCTCGAGGGTCGGATGGGCGACACCCTGCGCGACCTCGCCCGCTCGACGCCCCCGAGCGGCGCACAGCGACGTAACAACGGCGGACCGCGCGTGATCGCATTCGCCGAGGCGCTCGAGGGCGAGTCCGAGCCGCGCCTCGCGCTGCTGTCCGGCGACGGACACGGCGATCGGAACGCCGATCCGCACGTCTGGATGGACCCGCTGCGTTGGGCCCGTTGCGCAGAGCTCCTGGCGCCCGCCATCGTCGAGCTCGTGCCCGCGAGCGAGCGCGACGCCGCCCGTCATGAGGTCTTCAGCAGCACGCTCCCGAACTTCCGCGCCACGGCCGAAGCGCTGGTCAGATTCGGCGACGCGTGTTTCGCGACGATCCCCGAGCGCGCGCGTGTCCTCGTCACAGCGCACGATGCGTTCCGCTACCTCGGCGACCGCTTCGGCCTCGAGGTCGTCGGCTTGCAAGGCATCTCGACCGAGTCCGAAGCCGGGGTCCGACACATCGAAGAGCTCGTTGACCTCGTCGTCGAGCGACGCATCCCGGCCGTGTTCGCCGAGTCGAGTGTGCCGGACCGCGCGCTGCGCGCGCTCGTCGAAGGCGCACGCGCCCGCGGTCATTCCGTCGAGCTTGGTCGCGAGCTCTTCAGCGACGCGATGGGCGACCCAGGCACCGCACAGGGCACCTATTTCGGGATGATCGAGCACAACATCATCCGCATCACCCGCGGCCTCGGCGGACGGGTTCCCGGCGGGAGCTTCGCCGTCTGGCGCAGCGCGCAGGAGGGTGTGCGCTTCGATCCGCTCGCGCCGTTGGAGCCCCAGCCCAGCGCCCTCGCGCCCTTCACTTCGGATTCGGTGGGCACTTCGGATTCGGTGGGCACTTCGGATTCGGTGGGCACTTCGGATTCGGTGGGCCACGCGCCGCGGCCCGCGATCACATCGGAGGCCGGGCGATGATTCGCCAGCGGCATGACACCCATCCGCTCGAGCTGCGCGGCCTGACGGTCGCGTACGCGGATGTGCCGGTGCTCTGGAACATCTCGTGGGCGGCGACACCCGGTCGGCGCATCGCGGTCGTAGGTCCGAACGGCGCCGGCAAGACGACGCTGCTCGAGGCCGCGCTCGGGCTCGTCCCGGTGCTCGCGGGCGAGGCGCGTTTTTTCGGTCAGCCGCTCGCGCAGGTGCGCGATCGCGTCGCTTACGTGCCGCAGCGCGAATCCGTGGACTGGGACTTTCCCGTTACCGCGATCGAGGTCGTCGCGATGGGGCTCGTCGCGCACGGCGCTTCGGGCAGCTCCGCGGGGAAACGCGCAGGGCTGCAGGGCGGGTTGCGCTGGCCCCGTTGGTTCGGCAACACGCCGCGCGAGCATGCGCGGCGCGCCATGGGCGCCCTCGACGACGTCGGCCTCGCTGACCTCGCGTCACGCCCGATCGGGCAGCTCTCCGGGGGCCAACAACAGCGCGTCTTCCTGGCGCGGGCCCTCGCCCGGGACGCAGACCTGTTGGTCCTCGACGAGCCCTTCGCCGGTGTGGATACGACCACCGAACAGCTGCTCCTGGCGCACTTCGCGCGACTCGCCGAGGAAGGCCGGACCGTCATCGCTGTCCACCATGACCTCGACGCGGTGCGCGCGCACTTCGACGAGGCCCTCGTGGTCAACCGCGAGCTCATCGCTGCGGGCCCCGTGTCCGAGGTCCTCGCACCCGAGGTTTTGGCGCGGGCTTACGGCGCACCTCTGCACGAGTCGTCGCCGCAAGTCGACCACTCGCCAGCTGGCGCGCGCTGAGCCCCTAAGCCCCTGAGCCCCCCTGAGCCGACTGAGCCGAAAGCGCGTTGAAGGACCTCGTCGACGTCCTGCTCTTGCGCGGCGGTTTCAACACGACCGTGGTGCTCGCCGGCACGACGCTGCTCGGGATCGCTGCCGGTGTCGTCGGGACGTACGCGATGTTGCGCCAACGAGCGCTCGTCGCTGACGCGCTCTCACATGCCGCCCTGCCGGGTGTCGCCGCAGCGTTCTTGGTGGCGGCGTCGCTCGGGTTCGAGGGCCGGAGCCTCCCGGTACTGCTCGTCGGCGCGTTGCTCACCGGCCTCGTCGCCGCCGCCGCGATCGAGATCCTGGCGCGCCCGGCTCGCAACGGACGCAAGGTGGGCGCCGGCACCGACACCGTGACGGCGGTGGTGTTGGCCTCGAGTTTCGGGCTCGGTACCGTCTTGCTCGGGCTCGCGACTCGCACCGAGGGTGGCGGCCAAGCGGGGCTCGCGAGTTATGTCTTCGGGCGCACGGCCGGCATGCTCGTGCGCGATGCGTATCTGATGGCGCTGCTCGCAGGTGGCGCGTTGATCGCCGCGCTGGTGCTCGGCCGCGCATTCGCCGTCGTCGCGTTCAACGAGCGCTTTGCGCGCACCACGGGCCTGCCTGTGCGCGCGCTCGACGGCGCGCTCGCGGCGCTGGTGACGATGGTGACGCTGGCGGGCATGCAGGCCGTCGGCATGTTGCTCGTCGTCGCGTTGTCGGTCGCCCCGGCAGCGACCGCGCGGCTGTGGGTGATCAACGTGCGCGCCTTGACGGCGCTCGCGGCGTTCTTCGGCGCGCTCAGCGGATACCTAGGCGCAGCGCTGTCGGCTGCGCTACCGCGCGCGCCGGCGGGCGCGGCGATCGTCCTCGTCGCGTGCAGCTTGTTCACGTTCAGTCTCGTCTGCTCCCCCTCGCGCGGGCTCTTGGCGATCGCGGTCCGGCGACGCGCGCTCGCGCGGGGCGCTGTCGCCGCGGCGGCAGGGGCGCCGCCGTTCGCGACCGAGGGGGCGCCTGCGCCGTGAGCCCCGCGTTCTGGCAGCTCGACGCCGCGCCGCTCTTCGTACTGTCGGCGTGCGCGGTGACCCTCGCGACGTTGGGCACGTTCCTCGTGTTGCGGCGCGAGGCGATGCTCGGCGACGCGCTCGCCCATGCGGCGCTGCCGGGCCTCGTCCTCGCGTGGCTCGCGACAGGGTCGCGGGCGCCGTTGCCCATGTTCGTCGGCGCCCTCGGCGCCGGGCTCGTGACGAGCCTCGCGACACTGGTCGTCGTGCGCTTCGGTCGCGTCGAGCCGGGCTCGGCGCTCGGCATCGTGTTCACCGGGCTCTTCGCGTTCGGTGTGCTGCTCATCGAGACCACCGACGCGCGCCAGGTGGACCTCGACGTCGGCTGTGTGCTCTCGGGACAGCTCGAGCTGCTCGTCTGGCCCGGCATCGAGGGCGCGCGGGACCTCCTCTGGGCCGCGACGTGGCGCGACGTACCCCACGGCGTCTGGACTTCGACGGGTGTGCTCGCGCTGACGCTGGCGTGGACCCTCGGCGCGCGGCGCGCGATGGCGCTCGCGACCTTCGACCGGCGTTTTGCCGCCACGATCGGCGCGCGGCCCGGATGGACGAGCGCGATCTACCACGGCCTCGTGACGCTGGCGGTCGTCGCGAGCTTCGAGGCCGTCGGGTCGATCCTCGTCGTCGGCCTGCTCGTCTCTCCGGCGGCCACGGTGCGGCGCGCGGGCGGCGCTGCGGTCGCGGGCAGCCTCGGGTCGCTCTTGTTCCGGTCGGCGGCGCTCGGGCTCGGGACGGCGCTCCTCGGTTATGTGTGCGCCACTGTGGTCGGGCCGCTCTTTGGGCTCGGCGCCCTCGACGTCGCTGGCACTGTGGCGGCGCTCGGGGGCCTCGGATACGGCTTGGTGGCCCTGTGGAGTGGCCGACGTGACCCAAAATGATACTGTGGACTAGAAACTCCACAACTCCTTTCATTGCTACGACGCGCGCCCTACAAGCGCGCTAGCCTTCCGCAATGGGCAGTCGACCGCCAGTGGGATCGGCCTCGACGGTGACGGGGATTGTCGCGAGTCTCGCGACCGACCCACGGATTCAGCCACGCTCGCCTTCCACCCGTCGCCCAGCCGATATAGACTGAGACGCAGTCTCAAGACAAACATCATGCGCGCCAGCAATCCGAACCAGCCCTTGCCGCTCTGCTCCCTGCTCGAGCTCCGCCGCGGCGCACGCGCCGTCGTGCGCGGCTTCGAGGGCACGGACGGACCGGCGACACGCGCCCTCGCCCAACGACTGGTCGCGATGGGTCTGCCGATCGGCGGCGAGGCCGAGATGCTCGTGCAGCGCGGACGTGGTCCAGTGCTGGTGCGAGCGCGCGAGGCGCGCATCGCGCTCGGTCAAGACGAGGCCCGCTGCGTGCGGGTCGAGGCGCTGGCGCCGATCGCCCAGATCGCCGCAACGCCAGTCATCCAGCCGGCCGCAGCGCGCGGGGAACTCGGGTCGGACCGCCGCACCGACAGCCAGTGAACGGACCTCACACGGGCGTCGACGCGCCGTCGTCCGGGCTCGACGTCGGGCCGCCTCGCCCGGGAACCCGCCACGCGGACGAAACACCGCGCGCACACACGAAGCTGCGTGCAGCGCTCGCGGGGCAACCGAACGTCGGCAAGTCGACGCTCTTCGCGCGTCTGACGGGCACGGCGCTCGAGACCGGCAATTGGCCCGGCAAGACGGTCGAACGACGCGAGGGGCGCGTGACCCTCGGCGCTGGCACGGCGCTCAGAATCGTCGATCTGCCGGGGACGTACAGCCTCAGCACGGCGTCGGACGAGGAGCGCATCGCGCGCGATTACGTGTTGCTCGAGCGGCCGGACGTACTCGCGGTGGTGCTCGATGCGACGGCGCTCGAGCGCGGCCTCTACCTGCTCGCTGAGTTGATGTTGCTGCCGGTGCCCGTCGTCGTGGCCCTCAACCGCATCGACCTCGCCGAGCGCGCCGGCACGCCCGTGAACGCGACCGCCCTCGCCGAGGCCCTCGGGATCAGCGTGACCCCGGTCATCGCGCGGACCGGACAGGGGCTCACCGAGCTCACAGCCGAGCTGCAGCGGGTCGCCGCGGCGCGCGAGTCGCTGCCGCTTATCGCCTTCGAGGTCGATCAGGAGACGAGTCACCTGCTGCAACGCGCCGGAGTCCTCGTCGCGCCGCACGTGCGTGTCCCCTATCCTCCGCGTTGGGTCGCGCACAAGCTCGTGGAGGGCGACGCCGAGGTCGCGGCGCTCGTGCGCAGCTGGTTGCCCGAGGTCGAACACGACGCCCTCGCGCAGCTGCTCGCGGACGCCGAGCCCGCGGGGATGGCGCTCGCCGGCGCACGCTATGCGTGGGCTGGTCGCGCCGCGCGCTGCGCCGTCGGCGACCAAACCGCGTCCGCGGGGCACCACGTTTGGACCGATCGCATCGACCGGGTCGCCCTGCACCCGTTGTTCGGCGTGCTCGGGCTCGGCGTCCTCTCGTACGGCGTGTACGACCTGACCCAGCGTGTCTCCGGGCCGCTGCAGGACCTGCTCGATGGCTGGCGCTCCGCGCTGGGCGAGCGGGCAGGCGCCGCTGCCGCGCGCTACGGGCCGTGGGCGCAGGGGTTCGTCGAACAGGGGCTCTTCGAGAGCGTGGGGCTCCTGGTCACGTTCCTGCCGGTGCTCGCGGTGTTCTTCTTGCTCTTTGCGCTGCTCGAGGACACGGGTTACATGGCGCGCGCCGCGTTTGTGCTCGACCGCTCGCTGTCCAAGATCGGCTTGCGCGGCAAGAGCTTCTTGCCCATGTTCGTGGGCGCTGGTTGCAACGTCCCAGCCGTCTTCGGCACGCGGGTCATCGAGTCGCGTTCGGCGCGGCTGCTCACGATCTTGCTCGTGCCGCTCGTGCCGTGCTCGGCGCGGCTGATCGTGCTCGCCTTCTTGGTGCCGCCGTTCTTCCATGCGTATGCGCCAGCGGTGTCGATCGGCTTGATCACGCTGAACATCGCGGTCATCGCGCTCCTCGGCTGGGCGCTGTCGCGACTGTTCTTCCGCGGCGAACGCCAGTCGTTCGTGATGGAGCTGCCGCGCTACAGCGTGCCGAGCCTCACGGCAGTCGGCATCTCCGTGTGGACCAAGCTCAAGGCCTTCCTCCGCGATGCCGGCACCATGATCGTGGTCATCGCGCTCGCCGTCTGGGCGTTGTCCGCCTTTCCCGGCGGTCCGGCTGGTAGCGGCCCTGCAATCGAGTCGAGCTACCTCGCGCGCATCGGCCGCTTCCTCGAGCCTCTCGGCGCGCCGATGGACATGGACTGGCGTTTGATCGTCGCGATCTTGACGGGGTTCATCGCCAAGGAGGTCGTGATCGCCACCCTCGGTGTGCTCTACGCGACCGCGAGCGAGGAGTCGCTCGTCTCGACGATGCAGGCCTCGATCTCGCCCGCGACAGCCCTCGCGTTCCTCGTGATCACGATGCTGTTCATTCCGTGTGTCGGCACCGTGGCTGCGATGCGCCGCGAGGCCGGGACCCGGTGGATGTTGTTCGGTACGGCGCTCTTGCTCGCAGTCTCGTACCTGTTCGGCATCGGCGTCTATGAGTTGGCATCTCTGGCGGGGCTCGATCGAATCATGGGAGCAGGCTGATGTTGACACGACTCCTCCAACGGATCGGTGAGGGCGGCTCGGTTCACCTCGGCGAGCTCGCCCTCGAGCTCGGTGTCACGGTGCCGGTCGTGCGCGACATGCTGAAAGACCTGGCCCTGCGCGGGTACCTACGCCCGACGGGCGGGGACTGCAACACCAAATGCGGAGGCTGCGCGTTCAGCACAGCCTGCCACAGCGCCATGGCCGCGGTGACGTGGACGTTGACCGACAAGGGGCGCAAACGAATGGACGTTCGCCCGAAGTTCGTGGCCAAAAGCGACGGCCGAAGCACCTGAACGGAGCTCCGGGCGACGTTGCAGGATTCGCGCGAGAAGTCAAACTGGAGGTGACCCGCGCACCGGCTGCCACCGGAGGGTCCACGTCCCTGATGACCGCTGTCACCGTCGCGAGCTACATCGACGCCGCCCCTGTCGACTACCACCCTGCACTGCGTTCGTTGCGTCGCCGACTGAGCGAGCACCTGGGCGCGTGCACCAAGGAGTCGATCGGCGCGAGCGGCTTCCCCGTCCGCACGATCGACGACGTGTGGGTGGCGGGTTTCGCGTTCCGCAAGAAGTGCCCCATGCTGTACGTGATGAACACGCGCCTGCTCGATCGTTTCGACGAACGACTCGGAGTGCTGCGCTCGGGGCGCTCGTGCATCGAGTGGCGCGAGTCGAAGGCCCTCGATTTCGACGCGCTGGGCGCGCTGGTGGACGAGATCCTCGCCCACGAAGCGCGGCGGCTAGGTAGCTGAACTACGGTTGTTGAATCGTCGTACGGTACCAGGTACGCGGCGCCGATTGACGCGGGGTCTCGGGCGCGCGCTCCGCGCGCGTCGCGCGCGGAGCGCGCGCCCGAGACCCCGCGTCAATCGGCGCCGCGTACCTGG
>Ga0163144_10009448_pt1 | contig 20944 bp, 14 predicted proteins | sample OliLak19BULKMAT1_FD_123175 | JGI IMG/M metagenome (GOLD analysis project Ga0163144, IMG submission 123175) | Freshwater microbial mat bacterial communities from Lake Vanda, McMurdo Dry Valleys, Antarctica - Oligotrophic Lake LV.19.BULKMAT1 | ecosystem: Environmental > Aquatic > Freshwater >... | reverse complement strand
GAACCTGCGACCTCTGGGTTATGAGCCCAGCGAGCTACCGAACTGCTCCACCCCGCGGCGTAATCCAAAGACTACCACACGGTGAGGAGCCGACCTGGGCTCGCGACGGTGCTAGTTGCTGGCTGCGATTGCCCTTTCGATTGCAGCGACCATGCGAGCATCCGCTTGAGCAGCTGCAACGAGGTCACCGGCCGCATACGCAGCTTGGCGATCTGCGAATGCAGTCTGGTAGTCGGTGAGCGCCTGTCCCAATGCCGAACCGTCGCTCGGCACCGTCGGTGTTGTCGGTGTCGTCGGAGCGTTCGGATCAACCGGCGCGGTTGGGTCGACGGGCTCGACCGGCGTCACAGGCACTGCTCCGTCGCCGGCTTGGGCACCGGAGTCACCGCCGAACAGGGTGTCAAGCGCCTGATCAAGGGTGTCTTCGAAGGCGATCTGATCACCGAAGGAGACAAGCACCTTGCGCAGCAGCGGGTAGATCGTGCCACTGGTCGCCTGCACGAAGACCGGCTGCACGTACAACAGTCCTCCGCCGACTGGGAGCGTCAACAGGTTGCCGAGGCGCACTTCGGTCTCGCCGCGCTGCAACAGCGCGAGCTGGTTTGCAACCTCTGTATCGGTGCGGAAGTTGTTCTGCACTTGGCCGGGGCCTGGGATGGTCTGCGTTGGCAGGGTGAGCAGTGTCAACTTGCCGTAGTCGTCGCCGGCGTCAGAGTTGGCCGCGAAGTAGCCGGTCAAGACGCTGCGAGTTGAGTCGGAACTCCCGCGCGGAATGAATGTTGAGTAGAGCGTGAACCCCGGGACGCTCGTGCCGGGTACCTGCATTGTCAGGTAGTACGGCGGCTGCAGGGTCTGGTTGCCAGGATTCGACTCCACCGGGTCATCTGGAGTGATCCACTGGTCATCACTCGAATAGAACGATCCCGGGTCGGTCACGTGGTAGGAACCGAGGATGGCCCGCTGCATCTTGAACAGGTCAGCAGGGTAGCGAACGTGATCAAGCAGGTCAGCGCTCATATCGCTGGCAGGTAACACGGTCGATGGATAGATCTTCTGCCACGTCTCGAGCACCGGATCCTTGTCATCCCACGCGTAGAGGGTGACTTTGCCGTCATAGGCGTCCACCGTGGCCTTCACGGAGTTGCGGATGTAGTTGATGTCGTCGATCGCGAACGGCGGCAGCGGAGTGTTGGTATCGGCAACGGCGACGCTCAGTTGCTCGGTCTGCGAGTATGGGTAATTTGTCGCGGTGGTGTATCCGTCAACTATCCAGACGATTCGACCGTCGACGATGGCTGGATAGGTGTCGTTGTCGAGGGTGAGATACGGGGCGACCTTCTTGACTCGCTCCTTGGGGTTGCGATCGTAGAGAATCTGGGAATCATTGTTGACGGCATCCGACAGGAAGATCTGCTCGGACTGGAACTTGATGGCATAGATGATTCTCTTGAAAATGTTGTCGAGCGCCGGGCCGCCATCGCCTGAGAAGGTCGTTGTGGCGTTCTGCTCGCTGTTCTCGCCGCCGGAGGGGTAGTCAAGCTCGATCGGAGTATCGCCGGCCGGGGCGCCAACGATTGAGTAATCCGGCGAACGCTCGCCAAAGTACACGGCCTGCTCGAACTCGCCGAGCTGACCGGTGCTTGGAATGCCCGACTGAAGAAACACTGGCTGTCCGTCGGACGTGCGCTGATTGCCGTATGCGGCAACCACGCCGTACCCGTGGGTGTAGACCACAGTGTTGTTGTACCAGGTCTGTGAATCTCCAAGGCCGGCTTGGTTCAGCTCACGCACGGCGATCACGGTGTCCTGAATGCGGCCGTCGAGCTCGTATCTGTCGACGTCAAGCTGCGGGGCGAACTGGTAATATTGGCGAACTTGTTCGAGTTGTGCGAACGCGAGTGGCGCAATCGCGGGGTCAAGAATGCGAATGTTTGCTGTCGTCACGGCGTCTTCGCGCAGGGCACCCGGCGTCGCATCAGTGGTTGCGCTGTACGGAACTTCTTCAACGTCGGCAATGCCGTACGCCGTGCGGGTCGCGTCGATAGCTCGCTCGATGTATGGGGCCTCGAGGGTGCGGGCGCTCGGCTCGACCTGGAACCGCTGCACGATCCACGGGTAGATGCTGCCGACCACGAGTGCGCTGACAAGCAGCAGGGCCGTGCCGATGATCGGGAGTCGCCAGCGACCGATGATTGCGGCCACCAGAAACAACACGGCGACGAGCACGGCGATGCCGGCGAGGATCGCACGCCCCGGGATGGTCGCGTTTGCCTCGGTGTAGCCAGCACCGGTGACGAGGAAGCCACCGCTCGCGCTGTAGACCGTCGAATACTGGTCGAGCCAAAGGCTGACCGCCTGAAGCGCGACGAAGATCGATGCCGTGATCGCGAGCTGAACTCGCGCGGTGCGTGAGATGCGAACCTCTCGACCAGTGATGCGCAATGCGCCATACAGGTAACTTGTGGCGAGGGCAGCGAGCCCGCAGATCAGCACTACAGCGGAAGCGAAGCCAATAACGCCCTGATACAGCGGAAGCTCGAAGAGGTAGAACGAGATATCGAACCCGAACTGTGGGTCAGTGGTGCCGAACTGTGTGCGGTTCACCCAGAGCAGCACGGTCTCCCAGCTTGCGGCGGTTGAAATGCCCGCGAAGAGGCCGAGCACTGCCGGAATGACGAAGGTCGCAACGCGGCGAAGAGGCTCGATGACCTGCTGGTACCGATCAAGCTGCGAGTTGAGCTTGGCGTAGACCGGCCGGGATCGGAACGCGATCTCGATGCTGATCCAGACCGGTAGGGCCATCGCGAAGAACCCGACGAGGAACATCACTGCGGTCGCGATCCACTGCGTCGTGAGCACGTTGAGGTACCCAACTTGGTCAAACCAGAGCACGTCGGTGTAAAGACTTGCGAATGTGAAGAATCCGACGACGACGACCGCGATGATGATTGCGGTGACTGTCAGGGTTGCCCTAGACCGGCTTGCGGCAGGGGATGTTGTCGACACGGCGTAGCTCCTGTGATGTTCGGGGACAAGTCCATCTTAACGTCGAATTGCTGCGGATGCGCCGCGATGGTCATGGCACTGAGCAGGTTGCCAATCGCGAGGTGTCTCCGCCTGCCGAGATGGTGTCGAGCACAGTGAGCGCGTCATCCAAGGTTCCAACCGCGAACACCTGCAGGCCAGCCGGGATGTTACCGCTCACCTCGCCACAGTTCGATTCTGGAGCAAGAAACCAGTCGGCGCCTGCATCGAGCGCGCCGTACATTTTCTGGCGGATGCCACCAATACGGCCAACCTCACCGGCTGCGCTGATTGTTCCCGTGCCCGCGATGTTCTCGCCGCCGGTCAACGCATCTGGTGTGAGCTTGTCGATGATTCCGAGCGCGAACATCATCCCCGCACTTGGACCGCCGACATTCTCCAACTGAATATCGACCTCGAACGGGAAGTCGTAATTTGACCTGACGACGATCCCAACGACAGGAACCGGCTCCACGCTGTCGTTCAATTGCGGGGTGATTTCAAGCGTGAGCTCTTCACCTTCCCGACTGACGACGAGGTCAGCGGGTATGTCGACGCCATTCTTGACGATCGCAGCACGAAGCCCCGAAACATCCGGGAAGGACTCTCCGTTGACAGTGAGTACAACGTCTCCGGCCTGCAGAAGTCCGGCCGCTGGGCCATCTTCCACAGTCTCGACGACCGTGAGCGTGCTCGCTAACTCGTAGCCAAGGTTGGTGAGTGCAGCCGCAATTGCTTCCCGCTGGGAGTTGGCCATATCGACCTGGCCCTGCTGGTTGGACTCTTCGAGAGTCTCGCCAATCGGGTAGATGACGTCGACAGGCACCACCGCGCGACTGGAGTCGAAGTACGCCGTCGCCACCTCGAACCAACTCGGCGGCTGCTCGCGATTGCCGCTGACGCTGACCGTGAGCATGTTGAGTTCGCCTTCGGTCGGAAAGGTCTCCTGAAGCGGGATCTGAATCATCGGTAGCTCCTCGCCACCGATAGTGACGTCGCCGAGGGTGTCGAAAACTGGGCCCGGTTGTTCGATCACGTACGGCGCTGGCATCGATGCGACGACCAAGATCCCCAGCAAAGCGAACAGCAACAGTGACCATCCGATGATGATGCCGATGCCGCGGCGTGGCTGAGCGTCGGCGGCGTTCTCGTGCTCGTATGCTCCCGTGCCATCCATGTCGGCATACCGGTCGGTGTTGAGCGCCAACGGTGTCCTTAGCATCTTCTGGGAGCTCCCGTTGTTCGCCACGGGCGCACTAGCGGGGGCTCCAGCCTAGGCGAAAACCCTGCTGGGAACTTCGCCAACGGCTAGCGTAGTTTTCATGCCTGATGATTCCCGGGAGAGCCCCGAAGATGAGTTCCGCGAGATGCTTCGGGATTTTCTTGACGGCAAGGGTGATATCGATCCAGCGAAGCTCGCGGGAGCAGCCGGGCTCCCGAACGACCCGGCGCTGGTAGCCCAACTCATCGGACAGTTGCAGAACGCGCTCAACAACAGCAGCGATGGCATTAATTGGGGCCTCGCGCTCGATCAGGCGAAGGCGATCGCCAGCCGCACGTCTGTCGTCAGTCTGCCTGCGGAGCGCAGCCAGCTCGAGCAGGCCTTTCACGTGGCGTCCCTCTGGCTCGACGACGTGACATCGATCACAACCCTCACGCTCGAACCGAAACTCATGAGCAGGCAAGAGTGGGTCGAAGCGACCATGCCGGTCTGGACTCAGCTGGCTGAGCCGGTGGCCAATTCAATCGCGACATCGCTCACTGGAGTGCTGCGCGAAAATGCGCCAGACGACAGCGCAGAGACCGACGACATGATTGCGGGGGCCAGTCGACTGATGCGCAACGTCGGCGGCACCCTGTTCGCGATGCAGTTGGGCCAAGTCGTCGGACAGCTCTCGAGCGAAGCAGTCTCCGGTGGCGACATCGGTATCCCACTGATGGATGAGCAGCAAGCCGCGATCGTGCCGCAGAATGCGATGGCGTTCGGCGCCGGGCTCGACATTCCGGTCGATCAGGTGCAGCTGTATCTCGCGGTTCGCGAGCTCGCGCATGCCCGGCTGTTCCGGCACGCGAAGTGGTTGCGGCTGCAACTGCTCACCTCGATCACCGAGTTCGCCAGTGGCATCCGAATCGACACCGCGAGGCTGGAATCGCTCGCCGCCGACTTCGACCCACAGAACCCGGAAGAGTTGCGTGACGCGATGACGAGCGGCGCGCTCATCCCCCCGAAGTCTGATGAGCAGCTCGCCGCCTTGGCCCGACTCGAAACCATGCTCGCGCTGATCGAGGGCTGGGTGGATGTCGTGACCGAGCTGGCAACCACGCGGCTGCCCTCGAGCGCCGCGATCGCCGAAACGGTTCGTCGACGCCGCGCCTCCGGTGGCCCGGCCGAATCCGCATTCTCGACTCTCGTTGGACTCGAGCTACGCCCGCGCCGGCTGCGCGAAGCGGCAACCATGTGGAAGGCAGTATCGGATGCGGTCGGTGCCGAAGCGCGCGATGCACTGTGGTCACACCCGGACCTCGTGCCGACTGGCGAAGATGTCGATGACCCTGCTGCGCTGGTCGCGCGTCTGACGACGGGCTCCCAAGAGCCCGATGACATCGATCGGGCCATCGAGGACCTGCTCGACGACGACGGTATCGAGCGACCAAGCGAAGGCTGAGGTGCTGTGGATGGTCCGCACGCTCGAGGCCGCCACGGCCCCACACTGGGGCGATGATTCTGCGACTCGACCCAAGGTTACCCGTTGTGTGGCGCTCGCCGATGAGCGTGCAGATTGGCATTGATCCGCCGAGAGTGCGACTCGACGATGTGAGCCCAACGACCGAGCGGTTGATTGCCGCGCTCGTCGCAGGTGTCACTCGCCCGGGTCTGAACATGTTCGCCGGTCGCGAGTCTCCGGAGTGCGATGCCCTCCTTGAGGCGGTGGCTGGCGTGCTGCTCGGTGCACCCGACGAGACGCAGCGCGCGGGGGTGCCGGTACCGACTCCGACCATCGTTGTCGCCGGATTTGGTGCGACCGCAGATGCGCTCATTGCCGCGTTCGCCAACCGCGGATCGCGCGTGCTCACCCTGAGCGATCCGGCTGAGGCCGCGACAACGGTCGGCGAGACCGAGCGCGCAGACGCCGCGGTGATTGTCGGCCACTATGTGCTTGCCCCGAGCGCGGGTGGGGCGTGGCTGCGACGCGATGTACCGCACCTTCCGGTGGTGTTCAGCGAAAGCGGAGTTCAGGTCGGACCACTCGTCACCCCTGGCACCGGCCCCTGCCTGCATTGCCTTGAACTGCACCATCGCGATGCGGATGCCGCGTGGCCCGCGCTCGCGAGCCAACTGTTCGGCCGCCGCAGTGCCGCCGACGCTGCACCCCTTGCGCTCGAAGCCGCCGCGCAGGCGTGCCGGATGGTGCTCGCCGCGCTGGCTCCGACGGCAGGACCAGCGCCGGCACAGTCGTTGCACATTCGGGCCGCGACCGGCGAGCGAGCGCTGCAAGACTGGGCACCGCACGCCGAGTGCGATTGCCGCGGCATCCGCCTGTTAGCGAATCTGGGCACTAGTCAAGGTCGGCGAGGAAGCGACTGGGCTGCCGAGCAGCTGCGCGGCCCTGCCCGCCACTGGCCGACCAGGAGAGTGCGAGCGAGCGCTGCGCCCGCGTGATGCCGACATAGAGCAGGCGGCGTTCTTCTTCGATCGCCGCAGCATCCTTTGCATAACTGATTGGCAGCATCCCTTCTGACAAGCCGACGATGTACACCGAATGCCACTCCAGTCCTTTGGCCGAGTGCAGGGTGGTGATCGTGACAGCGGCTCGCGGTGGCTCATGTTGACCACTCTGACGTTCGGTCAACTCGATGACGAATTGCCGAAGTGTCGTGCCGAACGGAGTCTCCTCGGCGAGCCTGATGATGGCGTTGAGCGACTCCCAGCGATCGCGCACCGCACCGCGCACTTCTGGTGGCTGTTGCGACCAACCGATGGATCGCAGTACATCGCTGACGGTCTGAAACAGGGGTTCTGGCCCGGTGGTGATGGATGCCCCGCGCAACAGCATGATCGCCTCCTTGACCTCCTTCAGGTCGAAGAACCGCACCGATCCGCGCACGATCGATGGAACTCCAGCGTCGTTGAGCGCCGTCTCGACCACGGCGGATTGCACGTTGATTCTGTGCAGCACGGCGATGTCCTGCGGTGCGATTCCTGCGCCGATCTCGGCGGCGATGGCGTGGGCGACCGCGCGAGCCTCAGCTGCGTCAGAGTCAAAGGCGCTGATCGTCGGTCGAGCGCTGAGCTTCGCTTGCGGGACAGCGACTAAGGTCAACGCCCCCGCGCGGCCCTTCATCAAGCGGTTCGCCGTGGCGACAATCTGCGCGGAGGATCGATAGTTCTGCTCGAGTTTGATGACGAGCGCGTCTTCATGCTCGCTCGGGAAGCCGAGCAGAAAGTCGGGGCTTGCACCCGCAAAGCTGTAGATCGTCTGGGCGGCATCCCCAACGACGCAGAGGTCGTTCCGATCGCCGAGCCACAGGGAAAGCAACCGGTGCTGCAGCGGTGAGATGTCCTGGTACTCGTCTACGACGAAGAAGCGGTACTGCTCGCGCACCTGCTGCGCGACGCGCACCTCGTTCTCCATCATTCCGGCTGCCGCCAACAGCACATCCTCGAAGTCGAGCTGGCGGCGCTCATCCTTGAGGTTCTCGTACGCCAGTTGCAGCCCGGCGATCTTCTCGAGCGTGAGCGTCGACGGCAGGGGGCGCGCGCGCGCAACGTACTGCTCGATCGTGAGGTTCATGGTCTTGCGCCACTCAACCTCCGCCGCGGCATCCCGCAGCGTCGCTGTGTCGAGCTTGAGCTTGAGCGAATCCGCGGCGTGTGCGAGCAGTCGCGCCTTGCTTTCGAGCAGTCGCGGCATTGTGCCGCCGATCACTTGGGGCCAGAAAAAGCCCAGCTGAGAGAGCGCCGAGGCATGGAAGGTGCGTGCACTCACACTCCCAGCGCCGAGGGCACGCAAGCGTGTGCGGAGTTCTCCAGCGGCTCGCGCGGTGAAGGTAAGCGCCATCACCCGCCCGGGCGCATAGACGCCGGTCGCGACACCGTACGCGATGCGGGCAGTGATCGCTCTGGTCTTGCCGGTGCCAGCACCGGCAAGCATGCAGACCGGTCCGAGCAGGGCCTCGGCCGCGCGACGTTGCTGCTCGTCGAGCGCCGCAAGCATGGGTTCAGACTCGGTCACCGCTGGCCGTCAAGAATCGGCTCACCGAACCACTCTTCGATGATTGCACGGGCAATCGAGGTCGGCCCTGGCAGCCGGATCTCGTCGAGGGCTGCCGTGAGTTCTTCGCGCGAGAACCACCGCAAGTCGAGAATCTCGGTGCCGTCCGGTGTGGCATCAACGCTCTGGTTCGTATCGACCGTCGCCGTGAATCCGACCATCAGGGATGCCGGAAACGGCCAGGGCTGGCTGCCGAGGTACACCGGGTCTTTGACCCGTACGCCAGCCTCTTCGTACACTTCACGAAGGACCGCGGCTTCGAGCGATTCACCCGGCTCCACGAAACCGGCCAAGAGCGAATAGCGGTTGCTCGCCCAGAGCGCGTTCGAACCGAGCAGGATGCGATCCTCCCCATCAACCACTCCGACAATGATCGCGGGATCGGTGCGGGGAAAAATCTCGGTGTCCAAACTCTCATCGCGGCGAACCCAGCCGCCCTTCCCGACGACGGTCGGTTGACCACTCCGCGGCGAGAACCGGTGCGAGGCGTGCCAATTGAGAATGCCGAGCGCTTCGGTCAGCAAACCGGCATCGCGATCGCTCAGTTCACTGCCAACCTCGCGCAAATTTGCCCAGTCGGCTTCAGCGAAGTGGCCGGCATCATCGAGCTCGATCGCGACAATGGGCGTGCCAAGCGGTTCGGTTTCTGTCGCCGCGGTCGTGCGGCCAAGATAGACCCAGAGCCGTGCGTCTGGCACGGCAGCAACCGGCAGCAGCGCGAGCTCGGCGGGGCCAGCCAACAGCGCCGAGCCTTGGAAGACCGGGAGTACGCGAGTCGTGGCATCCGCCCAGAGTTCGTCGAACAGTGACTCACGCTCGCGCGCGAGGTAGTCACGATCGAGCTCGTACCGAGACAGCGGCAGTCGTGAACTGAAGGACTGCGGCATATGAGCGACCCCGGAGAAGTGCGTGGCGTACGACGATTGGCTGGCTGAGGCGACCTACCCTGTGGGTATGGTCAGATCGCATCTCACTCTAGCCGCGTTGGCAACCTCGGCCGTCGCGGGTCTGGACGTTGCGGCAGCCACAAGTTTCGGCTCACGGACCGGCGATTTCGAGAGCGCGATCATCACCGGCCGCGACGGTCGACACTGGATCATCCGGGTGCCCCGCAATCCAGCGGCCGAAGCCGAACAGTCGGCTGACCTCGTCGCGCTGCGGGCTCTGAGCGCCGGCGTTCGGTCGCGTCTGCCGTTCACGGTCTCCACCTTCGCCGGCCAGGTGGCCGTCGACGGCAGTCGGGCCATCGTCTACGAATTCGTCTACGGCTCCGCTGTGCCATTGGTCTCATACATCGGCGGACCCAACAGCATCGCGGACTCTATCGGTCGGGCGATCGCAGCAATCCACTCGCTCCCGACCAGTGTGGTTGCCGATGCCGGGCTACCGGTTCAGTCAGCGAGCGAGTGCTTGCGCGCGTGCGTCTCGACCATGGATCGAGCTGCCGCGACCGGCCTCGTGCCAGCGTCACTGCTCGGGCGTTGGGAACGCGCAGTTGAAGACAGCCGCTTGTGGCAGTTCCAGCCGACAGTGATCCACGGCGCATTGCGGGCGGATGCTGTGCTCAGCGCTGACAACGTCGTCAGCTCCGTGCTTGGCTGGCACGAACTGAAGGTCAGCGACCCGGCAAAGGATCTGCAGTGGTTGCTGCAGGCGCCAGGAGAGTCGGTCATCGACAGTGTCTTCGACGCCTATCACCGCTCGCGAGGTGACGGTGATCGACAACTGCGTCAGCGCGCCACGCTCTACGCCGAACTCGAGCTGGCGCAGTGGCTGCTACACGGAACAGAAATCCGGAGCACTGAAATCGTCAACGACGCCGTCGGGATGCTTGCCTCGCTGGCCGACGGGCTTCGCGACGACCTCATGAACCCGATCGGGGCACAAACCATGCCGACAATGGCGGTCGACGAGGTCGAGGCCTTCCTCGCCAGAAACCAGCGGGCGGTTTAGCTCTTCGGTTCGGGGCTCTTCGGTTCGGGGCTCTTCGGTTCGGGGCTCTTCGGTTCGGGGCTCTTCGGTTCGCCAGCCTTGCCGGCCCGCCTGACGATGCTGACCCAGGACCCGCGGGTTCCGGCCCGCACAACGAGCTTGAGTCTGCCGCTGTGTGCGAGCACGATCCCGATGGCGATCGCGGCGATCGCGGGAACTGCGCCGGAGATGACCATCGCGGTCCGTGGGCCAAAAGCCTCAGCGATCCCGCCCATCATGGGCGCACCGATCGCTTGCCCGCCGACAACGACGAGCACCCAGAGAGCGACGACGCGCCCGCGAATCGCGAGGTTCGTTGAGAACTGCACCATGGTCTCGCTCGCCGTCATATACAACAATCGCGAGAGCCCAATCGTGGTCAACAGGGCCAGAAACATCAGCTCGAACGGCGCAAGCCCTGCGGCGAGCTGCAGGAGTCCATACAGCAAAGCGCCGAACACGATGGTGCGTAGTCGCAGGCTGGAGCGACGCGTGGATGCGAGTGCGCCGATCAATGCGCCGGCTGCAACGAGCGAGTTGTAGAACCCGTACCCGGTTGCACCGGTGTTGTACGCCTCGGCGGCCATGCCAGCCAGCAGCACCGGCATCTGCATCCCGAAGATCGCAATCACACCGACCAACACCATGGTCCAGAAGATGGTCGGCTTACTCATGATGTACCGCGCGGCCTGACGAATCTGGCCCCGCTCGCGGGGAGCGCGCGGCGCGATGAGGAGCTCAGAAGTGCGGATTGTGAGCAAGAGCACCATCCCGATGACGACCGCGACGGCATTCACTCCGATTGCCCAACCGGTGCCAGCCGTGGCGATGATCGCTCCGGCAAGCGAAGGCCCAATGAGTGCGCCGAGGTGGAAGATCGAGGCGTTGACGCTGATCGCATTGCGCAGGTGTCGTGGTCCGACCATCTCCTGCACGAACACCGCTCGCGCCGGCAGGTCGACGACTTGCATCACACCGATACCCAGCACCATCGCATACACAAACCAGAGTTCGGCGGTGCCAAGAATTGCCGAGACCGCGAGAATCACAGACAGCACGCCAACGACTCCCTGAGAGGCGAGCAACACCGCGCGCTTCGGCAGTCGGTCGGCGAGAATGCCGGCGTGTGCCCCGAAAATGAGCGTCGGCAGAAACTGGAGAGCGATCGTCAACCCGACGAGAGCAATGCTGCCGGTGAGTTCGAGCACCAACCAGTCGACCGCGATGCGCTGCATCCACCCGGCCGTGTACGAAATAGCTTGCGCAACCGAGTAAAGGCGGTAGTTGTGGATGCGCAGGGCGCTCAAGGTGTCGCGCCATGCCGGTCGCTGCATCAACACCGAAATAGGAGTGGTACGAGGGACCGATTGGGATGGGCCTGGCTCTGGCGGGACTGAATCCACAGTCTCAACGGTAGAACGATTAAACCGAAGCCGACACCACACGGCACTCAGCCGAGCGCCTCCCGCCATCGTGCGATCAATTCCGATTCGGAGAACAGGCGTTCTGGACGGACAATCTCGTCGTCAGCGACAAAGTAAAACACCGCATCGATCTGCTCAACATCGATGTTCTTCCACCGTGCATAGGCGAGGCGATAAAGCGCAAGTTGAAGTTGCTTTCGCTCAAGGTCAGCGGCATCGCGCGGAGCCTGTCCGGTCTTCCAGTCGACGACCTCGAAGCGATCCCCTGCTGCATAGACCGCGTCGATCTTGCAGACGACGATCTGAGCGTCGAACGGGAGGTGCAACTCGATCTCGACGTCGATTGGCAGTCGATCCGCCCATGGCGACCGCTCAAAGGTCGCGATGAGCGCCTCGAGGCGCTCGTCGTCCGCCCCTGCAACTTCAGCGAAGTCGGCAGCGGCATCCAGCTCTGATTCGAGTGCGTCGATCGTGTCGCTCGGCGCTGGCACGCCAAACCGGTTCTCGACCCACGAGTGGAACCGAGTGCCGAGGCGCGTGGCACGGTATGGGCGTTCCGGGAGCGGACGTCGCAGCGCGAGAGCAACAGCCGCGGCATCCGATACGAAGTCGTTGAACCGGGATGCCGCGATCCGTTTCGGAAGCGCAACGACCTCGGACGCCAAGCGCGCGGCGGCCCGCTCCGCCAGCAGGAGGTCAATGTCACGCGCCCACACGCTTGAGTTGCTGGCAGCGGATCCCCCGACGGCAATTGCTTCGATTTCGGCGCGCACGAGTGACGCCGATCGTTCGATGGACTCGCGACGTCGACCCAATGCATCGAGCGGCCACTGTTCGGCGTGCTCCCCAAGTTGCTGGGGATTCTCCTCGAACTGGCTCTCGGTCGGGAGTGCGTCGATGAGACCCTCGGCGGCGAGCTCGAGCAAGAACGCGCCAGGATCACGCGGCCGGGACTGGGTCGACCAGAACGAGCCCGTGAGAAGGAGCGCGTCGCGCGCACGAGTCACGGCTACGTACCCGAGGCGCCGCTCTTCGGCCGCATGGCGGTCAGCGAGTTCGACCTTGAAGTTCTTGACTCTGCCGTCGAACTCCTGCTGATTGACGACCCCGCGCCAGTCAAGCACCGGCAATTCGCGAAAGTCCCCTCTGAACTCGTACGGCAATTCAGCCGCGCGCAGCCACCCCGCGCCTTCGCGCGACTTCGCAGGCAACTCATCGCTGACCATGCGCGGGACCGCGACGACATCCCATTCGAGGCCTTTTGAACCGTGAATCGTGAGCAATTGCACCGTGCCAGGCTCCTCGGCTTCGCTGCGCGGCCCCATCATGTCTTGGCGCTCGGCGCGATCCAGCCAAGAAAGGAAAGCCCCGAGTGTCGCAAGTTCGTCGCTTGAGACAAACGCTACAAGTTCATCCTCGAAGGCATACAGGTTTGCCATCCCCAGGCCGGAGGTCTCATTGGCGACGACCTCAATGTCGAGAAGTAGCTCCTGAGTGACCAGCCGAACCAGCTCCGTCAACGGGAGCCCGGCTCGTGAGCGCAAGTAGGCAAGCTGTGTGGCTGCCGCTCGCAAGCGCTCCAGGCCTTCTTCACTGAAGCCGACCAACTGCGAATGCGTCAGCGGTGCCTCGCCGACGAAATCGAGCGCATCAACGATTGATCGATCACCGTCTGCGGCAACCGAGTTGCGCATCCGCTCACGCACTTCGTCGCTGAGCCGCTGCTGTGCCCAATCGTGGTCTTGCAACCAGCCGGCAAGCTGCGCAAGTTGCCGCAAGTCACGCGGACCGATCGCCCACCGCGCGCCACCGAGGAGTCGAACCAGCGGTGAACCTGCCGTCGGATCATGGATGACTCGCAATGCGCTGACGAGATCGACGATTTCTGGCGTCGACAAGAGACCGCCAATCCCGAGGATGTGGTGCGGTACACCGTGTTCGGCAAGTGCACTGGCAAACAGCGTCATCTGGCGACGCTGACGGAACAGGATTGCCGCGCTCTTTGGCGTGCCAGCGGCACCGTCCTCGGCAAGGTGTGTCTTGAACCACTTCGCGACACCGTCCGCCTCTTCTGTCACCTCCTCGAAATACCACCCGGTGAGCGCGCCAACCGGAGCGGCCGGCCTCGCTTCGAGAGCTCCGACCGCGAGGGGAGATCCGGTGGACTGGACCCCCAGCGCATTGAGTGGCGCGACCACGACGTTCGCGGCATCCAGAATTGTGGTCGCGTTTCGCCAACTCACCGATAACGAGAATGTCGTGGCGGTGCCTGCCTTGACAAAGTCGGCTGCGAAGCGAGCGAGGTTTGCCGCGCTTGCGCCACGCCAACCGTAGATCGACTGGTGCGGGTCGCCGACCGCCATGACCGCGGTATCGGCAAACAGTGCCGACAGCAGTCGAGTTTGCACGACGCTGGTGTCTTGATACTCGTCGAGCAGCACGACGCGGTAGCGATCGCGGTACTCAGCGCGAACGGCCTCAGACCGTGAGACCACCTGGAGCGCGAGTGCGACTTGGTCGCTGAACTCAAGCAGACCCAGTCGCTTCTTTTCGCGCGCGAACCCGATCGCGAGCTCGGTCAGCGGCGCGAGAGCAGTGACCTGAACGACAGCGGTCGTAACCGAGGCGTAGGGCACAGGCTTTGCTTTGCCTGCGGTGTATGGCAACTCGGCGATCGCTGCGAACCGCTCGGCAAAGCGCGCGACTTCACTCGGATCGGCATCGTTGTCGCTGATCGCGTGCGCCAGGCTCAGCACCCAGCCGGCAAGACTGTCGACTGACTGCTCGAGCGCGACAAGTCGGTCATCGGTCGAGGCGACCACGACCCGGCGCGCGAGCTGCCAAGCCGCGGCCTCGTTCAGCAATGCTGACTCCGGCTCGCGACCGATCAAGAGCGCGTTGTCGCGAAAAAGCGCGCTCGCAAACGAGTTGTATGTCGATACGGTCGGCTGCTCAAACTCCGCCGCAGCCTCGGCGCTCAGTGACGAACTGCCCCGCAGTGCGACGATCCCCTGGGCGATTCGATCCGACAGCGATCCAGCCGCCTTGCGTGTGAAGGTGAGTCCGAGCACTTGATCCGGGCGAATCAGCTCATTTGCGATCAGCCAGACGACACGGTTCGCCATCGTTGAGGTCTTGCCACTTCCCGCGCCCGCGGTGACAAGAGCCGGGCTCAATGGCGCTTCGATCACCGCCTGCTGCTGCGCTGTCGGCTGCGGCTGGCCAAGTCGCGCGGCAAGTTCACCGGCCGAGATCATCCAGCACTCACCGCAGGAATGACGTGGATGCGACAACGGCCGAAACTCCACGGGTCGAGACAGTGCGTCCCTAGTTGGGCAACGAAGATGGAGCCGGCCATCCCCTGCGCATCCTCAATCACGCGTTCGCGGAACGTTTCAAGTTGCTCGGCCGTGAACGCGGCTTGAGCTGGCGCGGTGTACTGCGCCGTTCGCGTGCCCTTTGAGACGATCACGAGCTTGGCCCCCCCGCTGATGAGCCCATCAGGGATTCCTTCGATCGCCCCGGACGCAAAAGCAAGCTGGTAAGCCCCAAGTTGCGCATTCTCAGCGACGCCGTCGTCGGTGGTTGGGTCGAATTTGCCGGTCTTGAGGTCAACGATCACCGCGGTGCCATCCGGGTAGTGTTCGACGCGGTCAATCGTTCCGCGCAACAGCGCCTGCCCGAGTTCGAGTTCGAAACTCGGCTCAGCCTGCAGCAGCGAGCCGCCCGCCTGCTGTACATCGCGCAGGTACGCGGCCAATCTGCGAGTGAGATCTTTGGCTCGATTTCGTTCGATCTGCGACTGCCACTCCGTCTCAAACGACAGCTCGGACCACCGCTCCTCGACCGCCGCCATGAGGGCGTCCGGCGATGGATCGACGGCCTCTTCTGCGATCGCGTGGATGATCGTGCCCAGATTGGCAGCAAGGTTCGAGCTCCCCCCAGCGACCTCATCGATAAACCAGTGCAGTGCGCAGGTCTCGAAGGCTTCCATGCGGGACGGAGACACCCGCACGCGCGCGTCGTCATTCCTCAGATCGATGAGCGGTTGCCCGGTGCTGAGCGTCCGCAGGCCGTACCACTCGCCAGGGTCAGCGCCAGGGACGCCTTCAGCGGCGAGCCTCGCGGTGGCGGATGCCGCGGCATCCGCCGACGACCCAGCAAGCTCGCGCCGCGCGCGACCGACGATGCCACGCAAGCTCAGCGGATAGCTCGGCAGCGCAGTCACATCCCCGGCGGGAATGAGGCGCAGAAACGGCGACGGCATACTGTCGTCGCCCGCAACCGCGGTGACGATTACGCGTTGCTTCGCACGAGAGATCCCCTGCGCGAACAGGCGAAGTTCTTCGTGCATGACCTCCGCACGCGCATCGTCAGTGCTGGCCGACCCGGCCGCAGTCGGCACACTGGCATCATTGGCGCCAGCAAGCTGGCCTGCGGCGAACAGCGAGCCGCGCAGCCGCAGATTCGGCCAGACGTTTTCCTGAAGGCCAGCGACCACGACGATCGAGAACTCCCGACCAACCATTGACGCTGGCGTTCCGAGCGCAACCGCATCGACCATCGAGCGCGGGGCAAGGCTGTCTTCCGCGATCTCGGCCGAGACCCACCCGGCCAGAAACACGCTCGCGGGTGCATCTGGGTTTCGTTCAACGAAACGCTTTGCCGCCGAGAACAGGGCAACGACGCCGTCGAGGCGGCGGTTGGCTTCGTCGGCAGCAACGCCAGAGCCGAGAGCCTGCTCGAACCAGACCGTCTCGAGTCCACTGCGCTGCCACAACCCCCACAGCAATTCTTCGATGGTCTCGTTGTTGGCGACGCCGTCGCGGGTCGCCGCGAGGTTGGCGGCAAGGCGTGCGACCAAGCGCCCGACGCGCGTTTCAATCGTCGCAAAAGCGCCGGACTGGCTGAGTGCATCGACGAGCAACTCCTCTGCACCACGCTCACCTCCACCAGCCAACTCCTCGTGTCGCAGCGCCGCCTTGAGACGGCGAAGCGTGACAGGGTCCAATCGACCGAGCGGCCCGGTCACCAAGGCCTCGGCTGTGTGCACGTCGAGCGGCCTGCTAGCGATGGCGACCTCGAGGGCGAGCGTGAGAGCAGCGACTGCTGGCTCATCGCGCACTGTCGAGCTCGCGCCCGACACGTTGGTCGGCACTTCGAGGCCGCGCAACTGGTGGGCGAGACGTGGAACAGCGCCACCGGAGCGCACGATCACAGCCATCTCTGACCACGGTACGCGGTGGTGCACGTGGTACTCCCGCAAGCGACGGGCGATGAATGCGATCTCCTCGGCGGGCGAAGTCAATAGAAACGACTGGGCGTGCGAAGGCACTTCTGGAACGGCCGCAGACGCTTTTCGCTGTTGCCCGGCGGCCGCGGCGCCGATCCGCCCGGTCACGGCAGCTGTTGTCTGGCGCAACACTGCCCCGTGCCGATGCACTCGGTCCAAGTGGAGTGTGGTCGCCTCGGCCAGACCGAGTCGCGCGCCAAGCATGCCAAGCAGGTCCGGCTGCACGCCGCGAAATGCTCCAGTCGCAAGATCCGGATCCCCGAAGGCGATGACCGCAACGCCACGCTGTGCGAATGCGCGCAGCAGAGTGACGGTCGACTGAGTTGATTCCTGGGCATCGTCTACCACAATCAGGGCAACGGCATCGAGTGCTGTCGGGTTTCCAGACTCAATGAGTGCAGCCGCTTCGCGAACCAGCTCGCTCGCATCCAGATGTCGGTCACGGTAGCTTGCCTTGACGCTGTCGTAGCTCCCGATAAACGCCCCGGCAGCGATCCACTCGGGTCGGCCCGTCGCGCGACCAAGATCGGCAAGCCGCGGTGGGGAGACCCCGTGCTCGACTGCGCGCATCATGAGCTCCCGCAACTCGGTGCGGAACCCGCGTAGCTGACGCACGTCTGCCCCAAGATTCTCGGGCCACGCCGTGCCGATACCCTCGGCAAGTTCGCCAGCTATCAGTTCGGCGATGATCTGATCCTGCTCCGCGCCGGTGAGCAACACTGGCGGTTCCGTACCCGCGCTCGCCGCGGCATCCCGCACGATCTGGAAGGCAATTGAGTTGACAGTGCGAGCGAGCGGGCCAAGCGTCGGTACCTGAAGCCGAGCGGCTAGCCGATCGCGCAAATCGGTGGCGGTCGCCCGACTCGGCGCAAGCACAAGCACCTGCTCTGGCGACCAATTTCGGTTCAGTACCCTGTCGTGAACCAGCTCGATGAGCGTGCGCGTCTTGCCGGAGCCCGGAGCGCCAATCACTGCAGCGCTTTGCGTCTCGCCGAGGGCGAGCACAGCGAGTTGTGACGGGTCCAGCGCGAGCGCGAGCGCCTCGGCAGCCGGTGTCAACTGTCGCCCGAACTTCACCATGCAACAACGGTAGTGCGGTGCGCTGACAGAGAACGGGGCAATTCTGGCCACAGATTGTGCCGTAACCTGACTGCGTGGACATTCGTATCGGTATCGCCAACAGCCCTCGAGAGATCGCGTTCGAGTCATCGCAGACCGCCGAGCAGGTGCAGAAGATTATTGCGGATGCGCTCGAGAACGACGCCAAGTTCGTCACCCTCGCAGACGACAAAGGCAAGATCTACGTCGTGCCTTCGGTTTCGCTCTCGTACGTAGAGATCGGTTCGGAGTCGTCCCGCCGCATCGGATTTGTCGCCTGATATGGAACTGTTCATTGTCGTTGTGATCGGCATCGGTATCGGCCTGGTCGTGCGTTATGTGCTGCCGAACCGCGACACGCACGGGGCTCTTCTGCTGCCGGCCATCAGTGGAGCAGCAACCTCGATCGTGTGGGTGAGCTTGTTGTGGCTCGGTCAGCGTTCCGAGGGCGGCTGGATCTGGGTGGCGAGCCTAGTCGCCGCTTTCATCTCAGCCGTCGTCGCCGGCCGTTTGCTGCCCCGGCGTCGCGCAGAAGCTGACGACGTTCTGTTCGCCCAGCTCTCAGGCGGTAAGGCCTAGCACGTCCATCCGCCGCGTGTGTGCGGCGATGAGTTCGGTGAACACCGGCTCGATGTGCGCCTCGTCCGATTTGGCGTTCTCGGTGAAATTGAGCGCGGCGCGAGCGACAAGCATGGTGTCGCCAATCAGCCGCCTGCCCCACAGTGCGAGCGATGATGACAGCCTCGGATCATCCGCCATCGCCGTCTGAAGTACGGCCGCCAAGATCGGCTCCCCCGTCTGCTGTTCGAGGATCGAGGTGACTCTGCCACGGGGGTCTGGGGCAAGCCCGGCGGCGAGCAGCAAGAAGAACTCGTCGAGAAATCCAGCCGTGACGTAGCTTGTCGTCACCGCTTCGAGCCAGTTCGCCCCGGCGGTCATCCGCTGAAACTCGTCGACCGTCCGCGTGTGCGGTTCCATGACGGATGCCGCGTTCGCACCGTCACGCTCGATCTCGCCACACAATGCTCGGTGCTTCGCGAGCGACAGCTCCGCCGCCTCACCGAGGTCGACCTTCACGGCCGTGGTCGGTGCGATGGCGATGGCGCGGCCGAGATTCTCAAAGATCGTCAACTGCGCGTATGCGGCTCGACCGAGAAACTCCGGCAAGTTCGGAGTCAGATCGCCAAGGTCGACTTTCATCGTGGCTTGATCATTCGACCGCAAGCTGAAGCGGGGCAATTCTGCTCGCTTGCGCCGACGCGAGAACCAGTTAGCCACCCGCCAAGCATAGGCGACCCCGATCCGGGAGCGCCTTGGCTGGGCCGCAGCTGCGCCGTAACGCCGAGGCTGCGCGGCGCTGACGAGGATTCAGCTAAACTGGCTGCACGCTCCCCATTTCTGGAGGGAGCACTGCGCCCCAAGTCAAAGCGGGCGTACCTCGTTAGCTGACAGGGCATCACACTGTGAATTTTGCTGAACTTAATATTGATCAAGACATGGTGGATGCACTCGCCACGAAGGGCATCCTCGAACCGTTTCCGATTCAGGAGCAGACCATCCCGATGGGCCTCGCCGGTCAGGACATCATCGGTCAAGCCAAAACCGGAACGGGCAAGACGCTCGGTTTCGGGCTGCCATTGTTGCAGGCTCTTGGTACGGATCCCGAACCCGGGGTCAAGGCCCTCGTCGTGGTACCGACCCGCGAGTTGTGTATCCAGGTTGCCGAGGATCTCGTGCTCGCGGCATCCAATCGGGCCACCAAGATCGCGGCCATCTACGGCGGCAAGGCCTACGAGGGCCAGGTCGAGGAGCTCAAAGCCGGTGCTCAAGTCGTGGTCGGCACACCAGGCCGACTCCTTGACCTCGCCAGCCAGCGACTGCTGAGCCTGAAGGACGTCAAGGTCATGGTGCTCGACGAGGCAGACAAGATGCTCGACTTGGGCTTTCTTGCCGACATCGAGAAGCTGTTCGCGCAAACCTCGCCGACGCGGCACACCATGCTGTTCTCGGCGACGATGCCGGGCCCGATCGTAGCTCTGGCGCGGCGGTTCATGAACAAGCCGATCCACATTCGCGCGACCGACCCCAACGAAGGGCTCACCCAGGCGAACATCAAGCACATCGTCTACCGCGCGCATTCGCTCGACAAAGACGAGGTTGTCGCGCGAATTCTGCAGGCAGAGGGTCGCGGCAAGACCGTGATCTTCACGCGCACCAAGCGTGCAGCCGCCAAGCTCGTCGAAGAGTTGAACGACCGCGGCTTCAACGCGGCTGCGGTACACGGCGACCTCAACCAAGAGCAGCGTGAACGCGCGATGGCCGCCTTCAAAGCAGGCAAGAAAGACATTTTGATTGCCACGGATGTCGCGGCTCGCGGTATCGACGTGCTCGACGTCACCCATGTCATCAACCACACCATCCCCGAGGACCACGACGCCTACCTGCACCGAGCCGGGCGCACCGGCCGTGCAGGCAAGACCGGCATCGCTGTCACCTTCGTTGATTGGGACGACATGCACAAGTGGTCGCTCATCAACCGAGCGCTCGACATGGGTCAACCCGAGCCGGTCGAGACGTACTCTTCGTCACCGCACCTCTTCGCCGATCTTGAGATTCCGGACGGCGCGAAAGGTCGACTGAAGACGGCTGGCCCGCCTCGGGTTCGCGAGACGGTGGCCGCCCAGGGCGGTCGCGGTGGTGGCAGCGGCGGCGATCGTTCGGGTTCGCGACCTCCCCGCCAGCACGGCCACGGCAGCGACGCAGTTCGCGAGAGCAGCGAGGGCGGCGGAACTCACGACGGAGCATCACCCCGCCGCCGCCGCACGCGCACCCGCCGACCGAGCACTCCCCCAGCGAACTAG
>Ga0163144_10009446_pt1 | contig 20951 bp, 11 predicted proteins | sample OliLak19BULKMAT1_FD_123175 | JGI IMG/M metagenome (GOLD analysis project Ga0163144, IMG submission 123175) | Freshwater microbial mat bacterial communities from Lake Vanda, McMurdo Dry Valleys, Antarctica - Oligotrophic Lake LV.19.BULKMAT1 | ecosystem: Environmental > Aquatic > Freshwater >... | reverse complement strand
GCATCGCCCCAGATATCGTATGCAAATTTCTTAGACCCAACTACTCCTGCAATAACAGCACCGGTATTGATCCCGATCCTGATATCAAAAAAACGTTCTCCTGTTTTTTCCCGTACGGCTTTTTTCTTACCTTTTCGTGCCAGCATAACCCGTTCTGTTGGAGTAAGATTATCATATACCGTTGCCTTGCTTCCGTCCTGTTTGGTAAACGGAATCCGGTTCATGGTATCCGTTACATGTTTGTAAAACCCCGGAAAAAAAACGAAAGCCATGTTCACCTGGCAATGGCTGGTCTTTTTCTTCTCCCGGTACTTTTATATGAACGCTTCTTGCTTTACCTCCGGCATACTGTTTATGACGATCGTACACTTCTACTTCAAATCCACGTTCAATTAATTCATGAGCTGCACTCATTCCCGCTACACCACCTCCAAGTACAATTACTTTGGGCATCTATTGGTTGGTTTTACTTGTTATAAAATTCAGGTTAAGGCGAAAGCAGTGGTTAGATAATTTCAGAAGGGAAAGGAGAATTTAAATATACTTTGTTTTTGCTTTAATAAAAAAACGGGGTGATGGTTTCTTTATTTGAAAAAGGACAATAGGCTTTACCTTTGTGCCTTTATGGGGCAAAAAAAACTAATCCGGTTTTCAGAAATTGAAACATTCACTAACGTATTACAGTACCCGCAGCATATGCCGGGTACCTGGCACAAGCATTTCAAAAACGAGAATCCTATTACATTAGAACTTGCCTGTGGTAAAGGAGAATATGCAGTTGGACTTGGGCGTTTGTTTCCGCAACGAAATTTTCTTGGTGTTGACTTGAAAGGGAACCGTATTTGGGTGGGTGCTAAAACAGCATTGAAAGAAAACTTAACGAATATTTCTTTTCTCCGTTCGCAGATCGATCGTATTGCAGAATACTTTGCAAAAGATGAAGTAGAGGAAATATGGATCACCTTTCCTGATCCGCAGTTACGTTCATCGAAACATAAAAAGCGCTTAACGCATCCGAAGTTCCTGCGTTTGTATCAGCAATTTTTAAACCCTGGCGGAATCATTCATTTAAAAACTGATTCCCCCATATTATATCGTTTCACAAAGAAAGTAATTGCGTTATACAACCTGCCCGTACATACAGATATAAATGATTTATACAAACAACAGGAATTGAGTGATGAACTAAAGATCAAAACGCATTATGAGGGCCTGGATATTGCCCAAAGCAATCGTATTCATTACCTGTCTTTCTCTCTTCCGCTGCAGGAACTTCCTCCTGAAACAGACGTTTTGTTGAAGCAGTGGGTGTTTGATACAGAGAAAGAATAATTTTATTGCTGAATCCTGCAACAAAAACAATGGCTGAATGGTTTACTCATTTTACATCGCTAACAGATTTTCAATGACGAACAAAATTGCAGAAAGTATAGATTTCTATTATGATGAACATGATAATATGGTGCTCACCGCCAAATATCATGAAGACAGGGGCTATTGCTGCGGTCACGGATGCAGGCATTGTCCATTTGGTTATGAAAATGTTTCAGAACCACGTCGTACCTTGTTGTTGAAAGAAAGAAAAGATGAAAACCAAAAAGACTACACAACTGCCGCTGACAGGTAAAGCAAAAGAATATTCGTTTTTTGATGATGTATATGATGTGGTGCGGCAGGTTCCCAAGGGCCGGGTTACCTCGTATGGAGCTATTGCATCTTACCTCGGTACAAAATTATCTGCACGGATGGTGGGCTGGGCTATGAATGGAGCACACAATGTAAAACCAAAAGTACCAGCCCAACGGGTAGTGAACCGCAATGGCATGCTTAGTGGTAAAGCACATTTTGATACCCCTACACATATGCAAGAGTTATTGAAGAAAGATGGTGTAAACGTAAAAGACGATACGGTTGTTGATTTTGAAAAACGATTCTGGGACCCGGCCATTGAATTGGGTTAAATAAAATCATTACCAGTTGTGTTAAAACAGCTCGAATAACAACAGGCTCACTTGTAACCTTTGTATTGCATGTTTTTTTAAAATTGTATTGTGTAGCACTAAGTACACAAAGATTTTCACAAAGAACACAAAGAAGTTCTTAAAATCATTCTATCTTAACCCGTTGGCGGAGTTAATTCTTTTAGCCTCAGAGAGGCGTGATGTAAGTAGAGAAAAACATTATACTGTTTTATAGAGCTCCGAAGGAGCGGTATGTAAACATTTCGCTCCTTCGGAGCTAAAAGAAAGCGGTTGAAAATGAAGTTCAACTAATATCTCAGCCCGATGGGCTTTTCAAATACTAATTTTACATTAGCTCAGCCAATGTGTTAACATAAATAAACTTTATGTCACTTATAATATAATTATGTAATTAAATCAACAAACAAATGAAACTGCTACTGTTATTATTATTTATTCCCTGTTTCAGTTTTTCACAACAAGTCTATGATGTGATTATCCGCAACGGAAAGATCATTGATGGTACCGGCAATAGCTGGTATTATGCAGATGTTGCAGTAAAAGATGGAAAGATCGCATTGATTCAACAACACATCAGCTCCACGGCAACAAAAATCATTGATGCAAAAGGATTGATTGTTGCACCAGGCTTTATTGATGTACACGGACATATTGAAGGAAGCATCTTTGAACGGCCAACAGCCGACAACTATATTTATGATGGTGTTACAACCGTTGTCACCGGTAACTGTGGTGGCTCGGCTGATGACCTGCAACATTTCTTTTTTCGTATAGACAGTATGCATACTTCCATCAACGTTGCATCACTCATGGGTCATAACAATGTGCGTCGAATAGTGATGGGTTTAAACAATCGCCTGGCAACTGCAGAAGAACAAAAACAAATGGAAGCACTTGTTGCAAAAGCAATGAAGGAAGGAGCAGTTGGTCTTTCAACAGGATTGATCTATCTGCCCGGAATGTACAGCAATACCGATGAAGTGATTGGCCTTGCAAAAGAAACAGCAAAATTTTATGGCATCTATGCATCACATATCCGCAATGAAGAAAACGGAGTAGTGGATGCAATCAATGAAGCGATCAACATTGGCCGGTCTGCCAACATCCCTGTGCAGATCTCTCATTTTAAATTAAGCGGCCCTGCTAATTGGGGGCGTTCAGCAGAAACATTATCGCTCATTGAAACAGCAAGAAAGCAGGGATATGATGTAACCATTGATCAGTATCCTTACACCGCCAGCAGCACCAACCTCGGTGTGCGTTTGCCTGATTGGGCATTAGCAGGCGGAGCCGATTCACTCAAAAAAAGAATCAACGATCCTGTATTGCACAAACAAATGATTAATGAAATGCTTGTACAATTAAAAAAATACAAATACAAGAATTACAGTTTTGCAGTGGTGGCAAATCATGCAGCTGATAGTACATTGAACGGAAAAAGTATTACCGAGATCAACAAATTAAAAGGAAGAAAAAGCAAACCAAGAGAAGAAGCAGAAACTATTTTAGAGTTAATGCTGGCAGGTGGTGCACAAATGGTATATCACAGCATGAGTGAAAAAGATGTACAGTTTTTTATGAAGTACCCGTATAATATGGTTGGTGCAGATGCCGGTGTGGCAACAGGAAAAGGTATGCCGCATCCACGAGCTTATGGAACCAATTCAAGAGTATTGGGCAGGTATGTACGTGAACAACAAATTATTTCGTTGGAAGAAGCTGTTAGAAGAATGACCTCCTTACCTGCGCAGAAATTTCAATTGAAAGATCGTGGATTACTTAAAGAAGGAATGGCTGCCGACATTGTACTTTTCAATGAAGCAGAAGTAATAGACAATGCCACGTTTGAAAATCCGCACCAGTTTTCTACAGGGTTTAAATACGTTATCGTTAATGGGCAATTGGTGATTGATGCCGGAAAACACAGCGGCACCCGGAGTGGCAGGGCCTTGTTTGGGCCTTCACATTCCATTCAATAACTTTTTTTTACTTTGCTTAAAACCATTCAAAGAATTTACTTTCAAAATTCCAATTCTATCCAGTAATTTTCTACAAAACTGCATATATGAGGAAACACATTTTCATGCTATTGGCTTCAGCTTTTGTTCTGCCGGCAATGGCTCAACAAAACCTGACTACTACAATACAAACCGACAGTATCAAAAAAGATACAATGGTTTACACCAAGTTCACCAGTCTTCCCCTCAAACCTGAACGAGAAGTAAAATTCAACACCAAAGAAGGTACCTGGATGAGTGTGGATGTGAGCCCCGATGGCAGCAACATTGCATTTGACCTGATGGGAGATATTTATACCATCCCCGCTGCCGGTGGTAAAGCCACGCAGATAACAAAAGGCATTGCGTATGAAACGCATCCACGTTTCAGCCCCGATGGGAAAAAGATCCTTTTCACCAGCGACAGAAGCGGCAGTGATAATATCTGGTACATTGATATGGAAAAACAGGATACCATTCAATTAACTAAAGACCGCACAGAAGATTTTCCTGCAGCTGTATGGACACCCGATGGTAATTATATTATTGCCAGCAAGGGTCGTCGTATTGCAAAGCTCTGGATGTATCATAAAGATGGCGGCGGTGGTATTCAACTCGGAGAACTTCCTCCCAACCTGAAAATGATCGATCCATTTGTTAGTGCAGATGGAAGAACCGTTTACTTCAGTCAACGAAACGGCTCATGGAATTACAATGCATTGCTTCCGCAATATCAAATCGGTACATACGATCGGGAAAAAGGAACAGTGAATGTAATTGCAAGCAGGTATGGTTCATCTTTTACACCAACCCTCAGCAAAGACGGGCAATGGATGGCTTATGGCAGCAGGCACGAAGATAAAACAGGATTGATCTTACGCAACATGAAAACCGGTGATGAAAAATGGCTGGCATATCCTGTGCAAAGAGATGAACAGGAAAGCATTGCACCACAAGGCGTATTGCCCGGCATGAGTTTTACACCCGACAGTAAATTTTTAATTGCCAGTTATGGTGGTAAGCTTTGGAAACTTCCTGTTGATGGAAGCAAGGCCATAGAAATTGCATTTGATGCAGATGTAAATCTTGAAATGGGTCCACGGCTTTATTTTAATTACCCGGTGAAAGATACCAGTGCAGCATTGGCGACACAAATTCGTGATGGCGTTCCAAGTCCTGATGGAAAAAAACTGGCCTTTACCGTGCTAAACAGGTTGTATGTAATGGACTACCCAAATGGTGCAGCCAAACGTATAACCAATTTTAATTTTACAGAAGCCATGCCATCATGGAGTCCTGATGGAACTCAATTAGTATTTGTTACATGGAGTGAATCAGATGGTGGTAATATATATAAAGCGGCGATAGGAGCAAAACCATCTATTACTAAACTTACAAATGAAGCTGCATTTTACATGCAACCTGTCTGGAGTTATAATAACCGCATTACATTTTTCCGTGGGCCAAAACGATTGTTTAAAGATGCAGAAAATCCTTTTTACAGTGGCAATGAAGCAGATCTTGTTTGGATGAATCCAAATGGCGGCAACGTAACAAAAGTTGATCTCCTTGCTGCCAATTATGGTAATATTCATTTTACAAAAGATACCAATCGTATTTATCTCAATACAGGAGGTGGTGCATTAGTTTCTGTTCGTTGGGATGGCAGCGATTTAAAAACACATGCACGTATTACGGGTATCACTACTTACGGTACTGTTGAAGATGGAGATCATCATCAAACAAACAAAGAAGGCGCATTTGCCAATACAATAAAGTATGTGATGGGCAAAGCTATTATGAATAATGACCCGGTTAATTATTGCATGTTACCTGAAAGTGCCGGCAACCGTGAGCCGCAAAATTTACCAACACCTGCCGGTGTTATTTTAATGGCTCCTGTTGGCAACCAGGCCATCGCACAGGTGAACAATAATGTGTATGTGGTAACCATACCCTATGCAGGAAAAATTCCTACAATCAATGTAGCCGATCCAAATTTAAGTGCATTCCCTTCAAAACAGTTAACTGAAATTGGTGGTGAGTTTCCTGCATGGGAAGCAAACGGTAAAAAAATTCACTGGAGTTTAGGAAATGGGCATTGGGTGTATGATACTGAACGGGCAAAGTTTGTGGAAGATTCTGTAAAGGCTGCTAAAAAGATCGAAGTAAAAAGAATAGCTGACAGTGTAAAAGCATTGATCGCCCTGGGACCTGAAGCAAAACGTGTTGCAGATTCTCTTGCAAAGAAAAGTGCAGACTCCATTGCTGCCATTTTAAAAGTTGATACAGCAAGAGCAAACAGGGAAAAGCTTGCATTAGAGGAAAAAAAGAAAGCAGAGAACTATTTGCCTGATGAAAAACAGGTGAAAGTTTATTATCAAAAAGATATGCCAATGGGCAGCATCTTATTAAAGAATGCACGAATCATTAGCATGAAAGGAGAAGAGGTAATTGAAAATGGCGATGTGTTAATTGTAAACAATCGAATAAAAGCTGTTGGTAAAACGGGAACACTAAGTCCGCCTGCAGGTACAAAAGAAGTTGATTGCACGGGTAAAACTATCACACCCGGTTTTGTAGATACACATGCTCATATGTGGACCTATTGGGGTTTGCATAAAAACACTTCCTGGATTTATGCAGCCAATCTTGCTTATGGTGTTACAACTACAAGAGATCCGCAAACAGCAACAACCGATGTATTAACATGGGGCGATATGGTTGATGCAGGCCAGTTACCCGGTCCACGTATTTACAGCACCGGACCCGGTGTTGGTTTCTGGATGTATAATTTAAAAGATCTTGAACAAACAAAAAATGTATTAAAGCAATACAGCAAGTATTACAACACACAGTACATTAAAATGTATTTGGTTGGTAACAGGCAAATGCGTCAGTGGGTGATCATGGCAGCAAAAGAACAAAAGCTGATGCCTACTACAGAAGGTGGTTTAGATTTCAAACTCAACATGACACAACTGTTCGATGGTTATCCCGGTCATGAACATGCCATTCCTATTTTTCCGTTGTATAATGATTTAACAAGAACCATTGCAGAAAGTAAAATGGCTTACACGCCAACTTTACTGGTTGCTTATGGCGGACCATGGGCTGAGAATTTTTATTACACAACAGAAAGTCCGTTAAAAGATCCAAAGCTTAACCGCTTTACACCATATGAAGAGTTGAATGCAAAGGCCCGCAGGCGTGCAGGTGGTTTGGGTGGATGGTTTGCACCGGAAGATCATGTGTTTCCAAAACATGCTCAAAGTGTAAACAGTGTTGTATTGCAAGGCGGACTGGCAGGTATTGGTAGTCATGGTCAGTTACAAGGCCTCGGTTATCATTGGGAAATGTGGAGTGTGGCCAGTGGTGGTATGAGCCCGATGAATATGCTGCGTACTTCAACCATTCTTGGCGCAACTGCATTAGGATTAGATAAAGAACTAGGAAGTGTAGAACCCGGTAAGCTTGCAGATATTGTGATCATGGATGCTAATCCATTGGTGAATATCCGCAATACCAATACCATTCGTTATGTGGTAAAGAATGGCCGCTTATATGATGGTAATACATTGGATGAAATTTATCCAACTCCACGAAAAATGGATATTGGTTCATGGACAAAAGAAGTACCGAAAGTAACAACGGAGGTGAAAGAATAAAATTTTCAACTTTTGTTTTAAAAGCTCCATCCGTTTTGATGGAGCTTTTTCTTTGCGGGGCAAATTATAATCCCAATCGCTGCACAACTTATCCTAGAAAAAACCGTCTTTACCAATTTCTTTCCCGCTTATCCAATTATTATTATTTTTTTTCATTATCGACTTTCAAAAGATATTTCATTGCTATCTTGTAAGTATAATCATTTCCCTTAAATCAAAACTAAGCGCATGAAAAAGTTTAAACTGCTAAAGCTGCTGTTGAGCATTTTGCTCATCGTTCCATTGTCTATGCAGGGACAGACTCGAAAAGTAACCGGTAAGATCGCCGATGAAAAAGGCGAACCGGTTTCCTTTGCAACTGTTACCATCAAGGGTACCCAAAAAGCAGTGGCATCCGATGTCAATGGCCTGTTTTCAATTGAACTCACCGGCAATCAAAAAACATTGGTCATCAGTTCGGCCGGTTATGAAGACAAGCAGGTGGATGTTACATCTGCCAGCGATATTACAGTAACACTTGTATCCGGAACGGCCTTAGGCGAAGTGGTGGTTACTGCTTTTGGTGTAAGACAGCAAAAAAAATCGTTGGGTTTTGCTGCAACTGAAATAAACAATAAGCAGTTGATGGAAAGCCGGCAACCTAATCTTGTAAACGCATTACAGGGTCGGGTAGCTGGTGTGCAAATCAACTCAACCGGTGGCGGGCCGGGCCAGGGCGCTACGATTGTAATCCGTGGTCCTAAAAGTGCGTTGGGTAATAATCAACCCCTGTTTGTAATTGATGGGGTTATTGTGGACAACTCTACTGTTACCGAAGGAGGTAACGCTGCTTTACGTGGAATGAGTAACCGTATGGCAGATATCAACCCCGATGATATTGAAACAATGAGTATTCTTCGTGGTGGGGCGGCTACTGCTTTGTATGGTTTCCGTGGAAGTAATGGTGTAATTGTAATTACAACCAAAAGCGCAAAGGCAGGAAAAATGCGGGTAAGCTATAATGCTACCTATGGTATTGAAGAAGTCAACAAGTTCCCGGATGTGCAAATGAAGTATACGCAAGGATATCGTCGTAATGTACCAAGTGAAATTTACTATAGCTCTACCGACTTCTTTCCAAGTTGGGGACCTTCTGTTGAAGCTGCAAAAGCATTGGACCCAACGCATCCAAATAAGATTTTTCATCACTATGCAAGAGCCTATGATCAGGGCAACCAGTTCCGCAATACACTCAATGTAAGTGGTGGAAATGAGAAAGCATTGGTTAATTCATCGTTCAGTTACTTTACCCATAATGGTGTATTACCCAATACCAATTATAGTAATTGGAATGCACGAGTAAATGCAGTCTTAAAGCTGAGCGATAAATTACAATTCAATCCATCGTTCAACTACATTAACAGTGGTGGTCTTCGTTACAATGCCGATCGTTTTAATGAAAGTCTTACCTACTGGAGCCCACGATGGGATGTAAAAGATTATAAAACAGCAGACGGTGCCCACAAAACCTATGGCAATAACAATCCAATCTTTGGAGCTTACTACAATACATTCAAAGATAATGTTGATCGTTTGCTTTCCAACCTGGCGTTTACTTACTCTCCGGTAAGTTGGTTAGATGTATCGTATCGCTTGGGTTTGGATTTCACATCTGATAACCGTCGTGCAACAGCACCGGGACAAATTGCACGACCCGGCTTTATAAACTTCGGAGATAACCCACTCGGCTTTGTAGGGGAGTATCGTATTCTCAATAAAGTACTCAACAGTAACTTACTCGTAACAGGTAAATTTAATTTAGGCCAAAAAATCACACTCAATGCAAGAGCCGGACACGATGTAGTAGACATCAATTACAATTTCCAGCAAACACAGGGAACGGAATTAGATATTATTGGCCTTACAACGTTGAACAATGCACGAGTCATCACACAAAACAGTCGTCGCACACAATTACGCACCATGGGCATTTTTGGTGATGCAACAATTGGTTACGATAACTTCCTGTACCTCACCTTAACCGGCCGGAATGATTTCGCCAGTTCTGTTGCAAGTGGTAACCGCAGTTTCTTTTATCCAAGTGTAAGTTTGGCCTATGTATTCAGTCAGCATTTGAAAATGCCCGATTGGATTTCCTACGGTAAACTGAGAGGTTCATTTGCACGCATTGGTATTGCCCCAGTAGAACCATATCTCACCAATACCTATTACAATAGTGCCTTTGGTGCGCCACTGAATGGTGTCAATGGATGGACAAGAGATGATGTGAAAGGAGCCGAAGATCTGCGACCTGAATTTACTGACAACCGTGAGATCGGTTTGGAAATGCAGTTCCTCAATAATCGTCTTGGATTCGATGTAAGTTTATACCAGATCAACAGTAAAGATGTGATCAACCGGGTACTTGTTCCCACTTCTACCGGCTTTTCTTCCAACGTACTAAACTCCGGTGAAGTAGAGAATAAAGGTGTTGAAGTTACCCTCAATGCAACACCAGTTCGCAATAATAACTTTAGATGGGAGATTAATGCCAACTTTACCTCGAATCAAAATAAAGTAGTGCGTATTGCCGAAGGGTTAAATGAAATTGTAATAGCCAGCCAGTTTGGTTATCTCTCGAGTGCTGCTACACAAAAATGGGTGGTTGGCCAACCTGCAGGCGGTTTGTATGGCATCACTTATACACGTTATTATGGTTCACAAACAGACGATCGTGTAACACTTCGTAATGATTTGCCATTGCTAATCGCAAGCACAGGCACAAACGCAGGATTTCCCATTCGTGATGTAACCAATCAGCGTTTATTAGGAAATTCACTGCCACGCTTTATTTCTGGTATCGGCAACTCACTTACCTACAAGCAATTTAACTTATCCTTCCTGTTTGATATGCGTGCGGGTGTGCAACGCTTTAACCAACTTGGTAATTTCATGAGTGCATTTGGTATTGCAAAATATACTGAAAACAGAAATGATATGACGGTGTTTCAAGGTGTTATTGCAGGAGGTGCCCCAAATACCCAACAAGTATTTTTGGGTATGGAAAAAGGACCCGATGGAAGAGATTATGATGATGGATTTTATCGCAACATCCACCGTGGTGTAACGGAAAATTTTGTGGAAGATGCCGGTTGGGTTCGTTTACGGAATGTAACCTTATCGTATACAATTCCTGCGAAAGTATTGGCAAATACAAAGCTAATTAAAGGAGCATCTCTTACGCTTACAGGAAACAATCTCTGGTTAAGTACACCGTTCAGTGGCTTTGATCCTGAAAACAGTTCTTATCCTTCCGGCAGTAATGCAGATGGTTTTGCAGGCTTCAGCTATCCCGGTGTACGCAGCTATTTTGTAAGCATTAATGTAAACTTTTAATGCACAGCAATTTTTTAAAGCTTAAATCACACGTTATGAAAAAGAGATTTCAGTTATATAAAATCATCCCTGCAGCCATCTTGTTATTGATTGGCTTTACAGGATGTAAGAAATATTTAGATATTAACAATGATCCTAACCGGCCAACAGAACCAACCATCAATGGTATATTGGCAGCTGCCACACAAAACACAGGACTTAATGTGTTTCGCACAGCTAACATCAGTAATTACTATGTGCAGTATTTCGCATCGCCCAATGCAAGTTCACCCACAGACATTTATGACCGTGTGGATTTCAGCACTACCTGGCGTTTGCTGTACGATAACATGGCTGATATTTATGATCTTGAACAACTGGCAATTAAAACAGGTAGTACAGCACATCTTGGTATGGCAAAAGTAATGATGGCCATTAACCTGAGCCTTGCCATTAACATGTGGGGCGACATTCCTTTCACGGATGCACTGTCGGGAAAAATCCTTAGTCCTTCGTATGATGATGCAAAAGATTTACACAATCGCTGTTTAACATTATTAGACGAAGGCATTGTGGAGTTACGGAAAAATCCAACCATCACTGTTACGAATAATGCCGATTTTTTACATGCAGGTAACCGCACCAACTGGATTCGTACTGCCTTTAGCATGAAAGCAAGATTACTGAACCAGTTAAGTAAAACGCCCGCTTACAATGCAGCCATTGTATTAGCTGCTGTTGATAGTTCTTACACCACTGCAGCACAGGAAGCGAAAGTAAGTGTATTTATACTTCGCAATCCATGGGCCCAATTGGCAGTGAATAATGCAGGGTTGATATTGGATGCCTGGCTAAGTACAAATATTATTCAATCAATGAATGGTGTGCGCTATGGATACATTGATCCCCGCATCAGTCGTTTTACAGACACTACTTTCGATGGTAAATATATTGGCACACGAAACGGAGCAGGTCGTATTGGCTCCGGTACACTACGGGAAGAATGTTATTTAACCATCAATGGATTTTACAGTGCCCCCACAGCTCCGTTATTTGTTATTACATTGGAAGAAATAAAATTTATTGAAGCAGAAGCGGCCCTTCGTGCTTCGAATACGGCAAGAGCTTACACCGCATATATAGCAGGCATTACCGCACACATGAACAAGCTGAGTATTTCAACCGCCAATCGAGATACCTACCTGGCACGTCCGCAAATAGGTGTAGGACAAGGCAATCTTACATTACCCATTCTCTTCCGTGAAAAATACATTGTCATGTTCCTGAGCCCGGAAGCATGGGTAGATGCCCGGCGTTTCAATTATGCATATACTGGTTTTCAATTGCCACAAAGCGCATTGCTGAGTGAACCGATCCGCCGGCTCGATTATCCTTCAACCGAGCAATCGTTGAATTCAGGCAAAGTACCGCAGGTGACTGCTTTAACGCAGCGTTTGTGGTGGGATTTGTAATTTGCATTGAATGATCATACGAAAGCCGCATCAATTGATGCGGCTTTACTTTTAGGACTATGCTGAATCTTATTCCTCTTCTTTCGGCGGATAAGAAATATTGATCAATGCTCTTCTGTTCTTCGCTCTTCCTTCTGCATTGTCAAGTCCGTTAATCAATTCCATTTCTAATGGGCAGCAAGCGCCAAATGATTCAAAAGTGATACGGCTGCTGTCAATTCCTTTTGCTACGAGGTAATCATAGCAGGCACGGGCACGTCTGTCACTCAACACTTTATTGTATTCTACTGTACCCAAACCATCTGTATAGCCGGAGATTTGTAAAGTGGCGCCAGGTGTTTCAACCAATATTTTATAAACAGAATCTAATTTTTCAATGGCTGAATCTTTGAGATTATATTGATCAAAATCAAAATAAACCGTCACCACCGTTTCAGGTTTCAGTATCACACGTTTTTCAATAAACTCATCTTTGTTTTTCAACACATCGGTTGACCATTCACTTTCATCTGTTGTTTCAATCTGTGCAGTTGTGTTTTTTTCTTTATAATACTCTTTGGTAATGGTTAAAGAGTATGGACCTTCGTTAACAAGATCGAATGTATATCTTCCATTATCACCTGTTATTGCTTTCCATGTTTTACCTGTACCATCTTTCAAAATAACTTCTGCATTGGCAAGTGGTAACTTATCTGTTAAATCACGAATGGTTCCTGTAAGCTTTTGTTTCTTGGGTGCTTTTGATACAAGGAATGTTTCCATGCAACAGGAAGATCCACGATCGGAACTAAAAACCGCATTACTTAACAACGTTGTTTTTTCAGGTGCATAAAAATAAACATCATCTCTTGTTGAGTTTACGGGATGCCCCATGTTCTCGGGAGTTTTCCATGCTGTTTCCCAGCCTTTGGCGGAGAACAAATCATAACCACCCATGCCCTGTCTTCCATTCGATGAAAAAACAAGTGTGCTGCTTGTACTATGATAAAATGGAGCCAATTCATCGGCACTTGTATTGATGCTAGTTCCTGCATTCACTGCTTCACCTGTTGTTCCATCTGCATTTAAAGCTGCATACCAGATATCAAATTCACCCGATCCACCCGGTCTGTTTGATGCAAAGAATAAATATTTTCCATCAGCCGTGCAGTAGGGTTGTTGACTGCTGTAACCATCACGGTTAACCGCAGACAATAATTGAGCTGCTCCCCAACCATTCCCTTTTTTTACTGCATAATAAATGGTTGACATATTATGACCGTTTTGTTTTTTCCACTGTGTGAAATACAAATAGTTGCCGTTTGCGCTGATGCTTGCCGCACCTTGATTGACAGCGGCATCGGCAGTTTCAATTTGAACTACTTCTGTATTTTGCAAACTTCCGTTTACTAATGAAGTTGTAAATAACCGACTGTGATAAGGATTCACACCAGCTACAATCACTGAATCAGTTTGTGTACTGGTAACCAGAAAACGGTTGCCTCCCATATGCACAGGAGCATATACTCCTTTGTCTGAACCACTAGCCAACCCTGTTTTTTGCAGTTTGTACATAACAGTATCAGGTCTTGTTAGTTGAGATTTAATATAACGTAGAGTTGCAGCTTCTTTTTCAGCAGCGGCTCTGTAAGAATTATTCGCTGTTGCTTTGCTAAGAAATTGATTGATGCTTTCTTCTGCAGTTGTATAATCAGCAAGACTTCGTTTACATACAGCATACCAATAATAAGCATCCACATATTTTTCCGGATTTTTTTCCATGCACTCTTTATAGGCTTCTGCAGCCTCAGGAAAATAATTAGCTAATCGATAGCTTGTTGCCTGTTTATAATGTATATCCAATTTGGTAACTCCTTTGCCCATACCACTTCCCTGGCTGTTGCGCTTTGCATTGAGCGGAAAGTCGGCTGTTGTTTTTTGTTTAGGACCGGGCTTTAGAAATTGCTCATACAAATGAGCGGCTGTATAATATTCACCGGCAGCAAAATACTGATCGGCTTTTACTATACGGTCATCGGCCTGGCCTTGCGACTGCAAACAGAAAATACAAACCATGCAAGACAGTATTGTTCTGACTGCAATTTTGTAAAATAACAAATGCATCTGTTGCTGAAGAATGGGATTGGATTTTATATGATTCATGAACTGGCTTTTAAAGTTGATCATTCGCTGCATTTTCATTTGCTGCAAAATTTATAATCGGGGGCAACGGATAAAGTCAAAGATGCTTCTTGTTCCGCTACGTTTAATATAAGAAAGACTTAATTCAAAACTATTGACGTTTCTTGTCATGGCACCCAGCTTGGATGTGTTTACATCATAACTCAATCCCACAATAAAATTGCGCCAGTCAACTCCAACAAATGGTGCAATGGCATCTTTATACCGATAGTAACCTCCAAACATAAAATCAGTTTCTTCATTTACATTTAATTGAACATACGTTCCAAACATGATTTCTTTTGCAGTTCCCTGCTGCATGTACAATACATGCGGCACAATACTGGTACGTTCAGAAAGATTAAAACTTAATCCTCCATGAAGAATATAACGTAAAGGAATGGTGTTGAGCTCCACACTTTGTGTAGAGATGATAGGATCTTTTGGCCTGGTCAAATGAAAAACAGAAAGACCTGCAAACACATTTGCTTTCTTTTCAGGTGAAGCATCATAATACAATACACCTGCACCTGCATCAAAAGTAGTTGAACCGGTAGCAGCAAATGTTTCGGAAGTTGCATTGGATGCATTGTACCCGGTAATAGGATTCCATTGATCACCCCATTTGAATTTGGTTTGATCAACACGACGGTTGATAAGCCCTGCCTGTAATGCTAATACCAGGCGGTGATTATTTTCTTCACCGAATTTTACACCGGTATAAGCAACAGAACCATAAGCATTGAAGTAATTGAATCCACCGTCACCTGCAGATTGGTTCAACACGTTTACACCTACAGCAATATTTTTACTGGTGCGTGTATCAAATGATAAACCAGTGGTGCGGTATGGATTACTTACGCTGCCCCATTGTGTGCGGTACACAGAGGATACCCTGTAATCACCATCACTTCCGCCCGTCATAGCCGGGTTGATATACATGGGATAGGTATAGTTCTGTGTAAAATGCGGATCCGTTTGGGCAACCGATTGAAACAGCACTGCTACAAGCAGGCATGCTGTTAAAAACCCGGTTTGTTTGATTGCTTTATTTTTCATTGTACTATCAGATATAAGATTTTATAATTTTTATATTCAACTCAATCAGTTTAATGATCATCATCTTACCAATGTGATGGAACCTTTCAGATCAATGGTTCGGCCATCACTCATAACTGCTCTTAATGCATACATATAAACGCCTACCGGTTGCGGTTGACCGTTATGTCTTCCATCCCATCCCTGGGTGCGGCTGTTGATCATAGCAATCTGCTGACCCCATTGATTAAAGATGCGCATCTCCAGCTTGTCAATGTAATTTCCAAGCACCAGCAACATATCATTCTTTCCATCTCCGTTTGGTGAAAACACATTGGGTACAAATACATCTTTATTTAAAGGACGAACTGTAATGGTATATGTTCTTGCTGTACCGATACATCCATTGATAGATGGTGTTACAGTAATGGTTGCCACAATATTTTCATTGCCTTTATTGATGGCTGTAAACGATGGAACATTTCCTGTACCATTGGCAGGTAAACCAATGGCCGGATTAGAGTTGGTCCAGTTGAATGTTACGCCACCCGGTGTAGTAATGAAATTAGTTATTGGTACAATTCCACCATCATTCACAATAGTATCTGTACGAACAGTTAAGGTTGGAATCGGACTTACATCCACTGTAAATGTTGTGGTAGTTCCGCATTGTCCTGCATTCGGTGTAAATGTATAAGTAGCATCCACCTGGTTATTGATCACTGCAGGGTTCCATGTACCAACTATACCATTTGTTGATGTAGTTGGCAATGCCGGAAGATTCGCTCCAATACAAACAGATGTGGATAAACCAAAGCTGAAAGTTGGAGTTAAAATCGGATTTACTGTAACTGTAAATGTTGCTGTGGTTGCACAGGTTCCTGCTGTTGCAGTAAATGAATATGTTCCACTTGCGGTAGTACTTACAACTGATGGACTCCATGTTCCGGCTACACCGTTACTTGATGTAGTTGGTAATGTTGGAGCCGTTCCACCTGAACAAATACTCAATGTAGTTCCGAAGTTAAACGTTGGTGTTACATTCGGAGTAACCGTTACAGTAAAGGTTGTTGTAGTTGCACACAATCCTGCTGTTGGAGTAAAGGTGTAAGTGCTACCTGCTGTATTGCTTACAACTGATGGGCTCCATGTTCCTGTAATGCCATTGCTTGATGTGGTTGGTAATAATGGCACAGTGCCGCCAGAACAAATAGTTAGTGTTGTACCAAAGCTAAAAGTTGGTGTAACAATTGGATTAACTGTTACAGTAAAGGTTGTTGTTGTTGCACACAATCCGGCTGTTGGTGTAAATGTATATACGCCGTTTGCTGTGTTACTTACTACTGACGGATTCCATGTTCCTGTAATTCCATTGCTTGAAGTCGTTGGTAAGATTGGAACAGTACCGCCTGTACAAATAGTCAATGTTGTTCCAAAGCTAAAGGTTGGTGTAATGTTTGGATTCACCGTTACAGTGAATGTAAACGTTGTTGCACAGGTTCCTGCTGTTGGTGTAAACACATAAGTGCCGCTTGCCGTATTGCTCACAACTAATGGACTCCATGTACCAGTGATACCATTCGTTGATGTGGTTGGTAATGTTGGAACCGTTCCACCTGAACAGATGGTTAGTGTTGTTCCAAAACTGAATGTTGGTGTTACATTCGGTGTAATAGTTACAGTAAAGGTTGTTGTAGTTGCACAAAGTCCTGCAGTTGGTGTAAATGTATAAACACCGCTTGCTGTATTGCTTACTACTGACGGACTCCATGTACCAGTGATACCATTGGTTGATGTGGTTGGTAATAATGGAACTGTTCCTCCAGAACAAATAGTTAGTGTTGTACCAAAGCTAAAAGTTGGTGTGATGTTCGGATTTACTGTAACAGTAAAGGTTGTTGTTGTTGCACAAAGACCTGCAGTTGGTGTAAATGTATAAACACCACTTGCTGTATTACTTACTACTGAAGGGTTCCATGTTCCTGTAATACCATTGGTTGATGTGGTTGGTAATGTTGGAACCGTTCCTCCAGAACATATTGTTAGTGTTGTGCCAAAGCTAAAGGTTGGTGTAATGTTTGGATTCACCGTTACAGTGAATGTAAACGTTGTTGCACAGGTTCCTGCTGTTGGTGTAAACACATAAGTGCCGCTTGCAGTATTGCTCACAACTGATGGACTCCATGTACCGGTGATACCATTGCTTGATGTGGTTGGCAATAATGGAACTGTTCCTCCTGAACAGATGGTTAGTGTTGTACCAAAGCTAAAAGTTGGTGTGATGTTCGGATTTACTGTAACAGTAAAGGTTGTGGTTGTTGCACAAAGTCCTGCAGTTGGTGTAAATGTGTATACTGCGCTTGCTGTATTACTTACTACTGATGGACTCCATGTACCGGTGATACCATTGCTTGATGTGGTTGGCAATAATGGAACCGTTCCTCCAGAACATATTGTTAGTGTTGTACCAAAACTGAAGGTTGGTGTGATGTTCGGATTTACTGTAACAGTAAATGTTGTGGTTGTTGCACAAAGTCCTGCAGTTGGTGTAAATGTATAAACACCGCTTACTGTATTGCTTACTACTGATGGACTCCATGTACCAGTGATACCATTGGTTGATGTGGTTGGTAATGTTGGAACCGTTCCTCCAGAACATATAGTCAATGTTGTACCAAAGCTAAACGTCGGTGTAACAATTGGATTTACTGTAACAGTAAATGTTGTGGTTGTTGCACAAAGTCCTGCAGTTGGTGTAAATGTATAAACACCGCTTGCTGTATTACTTACTACTGATGGATTCCATGTTCCTGTAATACCATTTGTTGATGTGGTTGGTAATGTTGGAACCGTTCCTCCAGAACATATAGTTAGTGTTGTACCAAAACTGAAGGTTGGTGTGATGTTCGGATTTACTGTAACAGTAAAGGTTGTGGTTGTTGCACAAAGTCCTGCAGTTGGTGTAAATGTGTATACTGCGCTTGCTGTATTACTTACTACTGAAGGGTTCCATGTTCCTGTAATGCCATTGCTTGATGTGGTTGGTAATAATGGCACAGTGCCGCCAGAACAAATAGTTAGTGTTGTACCAAAACTGAATGTTGGTGTGATGTTCGGATTTACTGTTACAGTAAATGTTGTGGTTGTTGCACAAAGTCCTGCAGTTGGTGTAAATGTGTATACTGCGCTTGCTGTATTACTTACTAATGAAGGGTTCCATGTTCCTGTAATGCCATTGCTTGATGTGGTTGGTAATGTTGGAACCGTTCCTCCAGAACAAATAGTTAGTGTTGTACCAAAACTGAAGGTTGGTGTGATGTTCGGATTTACTGTTACAGTAAAGGTTGTTGTTGTTGCACAAAGACCTGCATTTGGTGTAAATGTATAAACCCCACTTGCTGTATTGCTTACAACTGATGGACTCCATGTACCAGTGATACCATTGGTTGATGTGGTTGGTAATGTTGGAACCGTTCCTCCAGAACATATTGTTAGTGTTGTTCCAAAACTGAATGTTGGTGTGATGTTCGGATTTACTGTAACAGTAAAGGTTGTGGTTGTTGCACAAAGTCCTGCAGTCGGTGTAAATGTATATACTCCGCTTGCTGTATTGCTTACAACTGACGGATTCCATGTACCAGTGATACCATTGGTTGATGTGGTTGGTAATGATGGAACCGTTCCTCCAGAACAAATAGTTAGTGTTGTACCAAAACTGAAGGTTGGTGTGATGTTCGGATTTACTGTAACAGTAAATATTGTGGTTGTTGCACAAAGTCCTGCAGTTGGTGTAAACGTATAAACACCGCTTGCTGTATTACTTACTACTGACGGATTCCATGTTCCGGTTATACCGTTAGTGGAGGTAGTTGGTAATGTTGGAACCGTGCCACCTGAACATATTGTTAGTGTTGTACCAAAGCTGAAGGTTGGTGTGATGTTCGGTGTAACAGTAACACTAATCGTAACAGGTAATCCGCATTGTCCGGCATTGGGTGTAAATGTATAAGTACCTGAAGCCAGGTTATTAATTACAGCAGGACTCCATGTTCCGCTTATTCCATTATTAGATGTAGCTGGTAATAAAGGTGCTGTTGATCCGGCACAGAACGGTGGCATATTTGTGAACGTTGGAATAAACAACGGGTTTGATAAAATAACCCCGGTAAATAAATTAGTGGTACATCCATTGATGAGTAAAGTAAAATTGGAATAAAGCCCGGCATTCAAACCACTGATAATGACCTGGCCTGATGCATTCGCTACAAAAGTTAAAGGACCTACCGGAACACCATCATCTGTATAATTAATAATGTAAGTTGCTCCCGCTACCAACCCATTGATGGTAACAGAACCTTGTGTTCCGTTACAGCTTGTAGGATTATTACTGGCTAATGTTGGTGACTGAATGGAAAAAGTTGCTTTGTAATTCGCTCCTCCATTATTTAAAAAAATGATGTCGTTACAAAGTGAAGTAGATGTAAAAGATCCTGCAATATCATAATATATTTCCAATACGTAATTACCTGCAGGGTAATTCGTAAGATTAACCGGTGCATAAGGAACAGTTGTTCCGTCAGGAATTACCCTTTGCCATTTCTGATCACCAGCTATACATGGTCCACCCGTTGGAAACTGACTATTTGGTACGTCGCAATCATTTAAAAAAGGAATATCAATACTATTAAATGCACCAGGTGTACCGCTTTGCAAGTAAACACGGTAATACATACGAACACTGCAAACATTGGCAACGCCAACTGTTTTAAATGTTTTTACTTCAGCGCCTCTTAAAATAAGTGTTGCGGAGTTTTGTGTGTGTGCGCCCAGGTTTGCATTTTCAAATACATTTCCTGCCGGGCCAATTAAATTAGGCCCTGTTCCGGAAGTATTAAAAAAGTTGCTTTGATTACAATCCGTCAGCCAAACTGCGGAAGCAAATGTTCCGAATGTTTGAGCTTTAGTAAAATTACAGAAGAGTAGTAACAGGAAAACTCCTGCCAGGGAAATTGGATTTTTGGGATTCATCTTTAAGCTGTTAGTTCAGGGGTAATTGACTATTAACGCATAAACATACTACATAAGAAACAATTTATAAAGCGTTACAGTATTTTCCCTTAAAGATTGTGTGGTTCTACTTAGCAGTTGATACAGATAAATATCGAAATGTTCGTTACAGTTAGATAACAGCATAATTTACTTAAAGAACAAATACTGCAAACGGCTAACGGTATTCCGATATTTTTCCTTGGTTGAAAATAACCGGGCCTTTATAACAAT
>Ga0163144_10009444_pt1 | contig 20952 bp, 23 predicted proteins | sample OliLak19BULKMAT1_FD_123175 | JGI IMG/M metagenome (GOLD analysis project Ga0163144, IMG submission 123175) | Freshwater microbial mat bacterial communities from Lake Vanda, McMurdo Dry Valleys, Antarctica - Oligotrophic Lake LV.19.BULKMAT1 | ecosystem: Environmental > Aquatic > Freshwater >... | reverse complement strand
CGGCAAAGCGATGATCCGCGACAATCGGGAATGCTGGGACTGCGCCGCCTGTGTGAAAGTCTGCCCAACGCAGGCGATCCACATGCAGCTCCCAGCGAGCGTCGTCGTCCGCGGCGTCAAGCTGCGCGGCCGCGCGCTCAAGCACAAGACCGTGTGGAAGATCCGCCTGCGCGATGGGACGGAGAAGACGTACGAGACGCCGTCGACCGGCAAGGTGCCATTTACTCCGGCGCTGTGAGGTGCGCGGCGGGCTGGCTTGCGGGCGCGGGCCGCACGCGCGCGAATCATCGTACGCTGCGCGCCGTGACTGACATCGTCGCCGAGACCGCTGTTCATCCGCTGCCGAATGGCGAAGTGCGCTTGCTCGGAGCGGTCAGCGCCGTGACTGGCGCGATGACGCTGGTGGAGCTGCACAGCGCCGGTGGTGCGAGCGGGGCGGGCGGTGCGCGTCGGCATCGCGTGCTCGTCGACTGTGGCGTCGCGCAGGGGCGCGAAGCGCGGCATTGGTCGCTGCCGGACGACGCGCATCGCGTGGACGCGATCGTGCTGACGCATGCGCACAACGATCACGTGGGCTCGCTGCCGGACGTGATCGAGCGCGGCTACGACGGGCCGATCTTCGGCACGCGCGCGACCTTGGCGATCGCGCGCATCGTGCTCGAGGACGGGCTGTCGCTCGACCGCACGCCGAACCGTGATCGGCAGCGGATCATGGCGCGGTTCGCGGCGCTCGCGCGGCCGGTTCCTTACGGCAAAGCGGGCGCTTGGATCGATGGGCTCGATGCGCAGTTCGCGATGCACGAGGCCGGGCACATCCTCGGCAGCGCGAGCCTCGAGCTGACGACCCCGCAATCGCGCATCGTCGTCTCCGGCGACCTCGGCCGCCCCGATTCGCCGATCTTGCGCGACTACAACACCACTTGGTCGAGCGCGCAGCCGCTCGATCTCGTCGTGATGGAGTCGACGTACGGCGATCACGATCACGCGCAGTCACACGATGATGTCGCCGCGGAGCTCGAGCGCATCGTCAACCGAGCGATGACGCTGCGCGGGCACATCTTGGTGCCGGCGTTTGCGATCGGCCGCACGCAGACGCTGCTCTGGCATCTGAACGCGCTGATCGAGGCGGGGCGCATCCGCAACCTCCCGGTGGCGATCGATACGCCGATGGGGCTGCAGGTTACGGAGACCTACGATCGCTTCCGTGATCTCTTCGATCGCGAGGCGGTCGATCGCATCGCCTGGGGCGACGACCCGCTCGACTTCGACGGTCTCTACGCCGTGCGCCGCGGCAAGGACTCGGAGCGCCTCCGTGACGTCGAGGGACCGATGCTGGTGATCGCCGGCAGCGGCATGTGCACGGGCGGCCGGATCATGGGGCACCTGCGCGAGCTGCTGCCGCTCGATCGCACGACGGTGTTGTTCGTCGGCTTCCAGGCGCCCGGCACCACTGGGCGCGCGATCCAACAGGCCTCGCGCAGCACGCGCACGGGCGAGATGGGCAGCGTGCGGATCGACGGGGAGCACGTCGACGTCCGGGCGCACATCGAGACGCTGTCGGGCCTCTCGGCGCACGCCGATCGCGGCGAGCTCGCGCGCTGGCTCGGCGCGCTGCCCACGCCGCGACGTGTCGCCCTGCACCACGGCGAGCCCGACGCGCAGCACGCGCTGGTCTCGTGGCTGCGCGCGCACTGAGGACAGCTCTTGCGCACCCACGCGCACGGCTTGTCGCCGCGGCGCGCGGGCGCTAGATGCACCGGCGATGTCCGAGAAGCTCGAGCGCCTGCACCAGATTTTCCGCGAGATGGGCTCGGTGCTCGTCGCGTATAGCGGCGGGATCGACAGCGCGTTCGTGCTGAAGGTCGCGACGGATGTGCTCGGTGAGCGCGCGGTCGGGCTCACCGCCGTCAGCCCTTCTCTGCCGGTGCGCGAGCGTGAAGACGCCGAGCGCATCGCCAAGCTGCTCGGCGCGCGGCATTTGGTCGTCGACACGCACGAGCTCGACGATCCTGGATACGCGGCAAACCCGATAAATCGCTGCTTTTTCTGCAAGTCGGAGTTGTACCGCACGACGACGGCACAGCGCGCGGTGCTCGGCCTCGCGGTGGTCGTCAACGGTACGAACCTCGACGATCTCGGCGACTATCGTCCCGGCCTCGACGCGGCGCGCGAGGCCGGTGTGCGCAGCCCGCTGGTCGAGGCAGAGCTGACCAAGCTCGAGGTGCGCGAGCTCGCGCGTGAGCTCGGCATGGACGTCTGGGACAAGCCGGCGTCCGCGTGCCTCAGCTCGCGGATTCCTTACGGCACGCCCGTCACGCGCGAGCGCCTCACGCAGATCGGCGCGCTCGAGGACGCGCTCAAAGATCTCGGCTTTCGCCAAGTGCGCGTGCGCCATCATGGCGAGCTGGCGCGCATCGAGGTCAGCAAGAGCGAGCTCGCGCGCGCGTTCGAGCTGCGCGATGAGTTCGTGCTCGCGGGCAAGCGCGTCGGCTACACGTTCGTCACGCTCGATCTCACTGGCTATCGCACCGGCTCGCTGAACGAACTGCTGCGCGTCATCCGCTGAGGGCGCGGTCGAACTTAGCCGACGCAGTGCGTGTTCTGGCAGCCCCAGCGACCGCTGACCGGATCGAACGCGCAATACGGGGCGCCGAAGAAGCCGCCGTCGAGGCCGACGCAGTCGGCGTCGTTGACGCAGGTGTCCTCGCAGGTGTGGCAGAACCAGCCGACCGTGCCGAAGTAGTCGCCGCATGAGCCGAGCGTCGGGCTGCAGAAGCCGCTCGCGCAGTCGCCGTCCGTGCGGCAGTTGCCGATCACGCAGACGTTGTTGTCGGCGCGAAAGCCACCGCCGCACTCGCACGCGCTGTCCGCACTGCAGTCTGAATCGGCGAAGCAAGCGTCGTAGGTGCACTGCCAGCTGTCGTGCGAGTTGCCGTTGCAGCGGCCGCTCTCGTCCATCGTGCAGTCGGCATCGGACGAACACGCGGCCGGCGGCCCGGGCTCGGGTGGGAAACCCGGGGGCCGCTCGTGGTCGCACATCGCCGGCGCCGCGCGGTGCATCGTCGCGGCGCGCGGCAGGCAAGCATCCGGCCCTGAGTCGAGGCGGTGCGACGCGTAGCAACCCGACAGCGCGAACGAGGCGAGTAGTGCAGCGAGCGCGGTTCGTGCAGCGATCGCGGAGCGCCAATCGCCGGTCGCCCCAGCTGCAGAAGAAGGAAAAGTCATCCGGCTCCTTTGTCCGACATCGCACGCGCCCGCAAGCGCGCGGTCCGGGTGCGCGGCGTGATCAGTGGCCGTTCCACGCGCGTGCACGGCCGGTGTCGACGTGGATGAAGTCGCTCTCGCGGTAGGTGCCGATGCCACCGACGTGAAGCGCAGAAGCGGCGCGCGCGAGCGCCACCGCGGGTACACCTGGGAGCCGGAAATCGAGCGCGTTTCCGTGTGTGTGTTGGCTGTCGGACGCGACCTCGTGGCTCTTCTTGCGCAGCCGCTCGTTCAGCTTGATCGAGCGGAAGCCGCTGACGATCTCGACGCGCGTCGCTGCGTATTGGCGCGCCAGCGCGACAGCGACGCTGAACGGCGCAGCGCTCATCGCGTGCTCGTCGCCGGTCGCTCGGCAGCGCAGGAACGTCGTGAGTCGCTCTTCGGGCACGCGCACCGCGATCGGCAACAGCTCGCGGGTGTGCAGATGTTGGAAGGTGATGGCGTAGCGCGTCGTCGGCGCGCCGAGCAGCACCGCGTCGTCGCGCGCCGCTTTCCGCGAGCCATCGCGCGCCGAGGCGCGATCGGCGTGGGCGCGCGCCACCGTGTGCACGCGCGGCTCGCGACGCGCCGGAGGCTGCGCACGCACCACCGCCACCGCGAGGATCGCGATGGGCAGCAGAGCCAGCAGCAGCGCGCGCATCAGGCTATTCGGGCCCGATTCGAGCCGCGCGTCAAACTCTCGCAGCGAGCGACGGAGATCGACAGACGCAGCGACCCACCACAGCGATCAAATCGACGGACGAGAAAAGGCGGGGACCCGTTGGGGTTCCCGCCTCTCGTCGAACGGAGACCGCTACGCTCAGGCGGCGGGCGACGCGACCGCAGGGGCCGCAGTGCGCGTGCGCTCCTTGAGGCGGGCCTTCTTGCCCTCGAGCTCACGGAGGTAGTAGAGGCGCGAGCGACGCACGCGGCCGCGGCTGGCGACCTCGATGGTCTCGATGCGCGGCGAGTGGAACGGGAACACACGCTCCACGCCGACGCCGTAGCTCACCTTGCGAACGCAGAAGGTCGTCCCGAGGCCGCCCCGCGACTTGCGGATGACGACGCCCTGAAAGATCTGAATGCGCTCCTTTTCACCCTCGCGGATTCGGTAGTGCACCTTGATGGTGTCGCCGACGCGGAAATCCGGGAGCGTGCGGAACTGGGCTCGCTCGATGGCTTCGATCTGGGGGACGCTGCTACCCATGACGTTCTAACTCCGAAAGCTGTAGAGGGGTCGAACACCCTCTCAGGGAAGGGGGCGGAGACCTATCACGCAGGTCCGGGTGCGTCAACGCGCAGAGAGCGCTGCTTGCGCTTCGCACGCCCCGTCCTATGAGTCCGGGCTCCGGAGACAGCCATGCTCAAAGTCGGTGACAGAGCGCCAGCGTTCAGTGGGCGCGATCAGAACGGCCAGGAGATCCAGTCGAGCGCGCTGCTCGAGAAGGGCCCGATCGTCGTCTATTTCTACCCGAAGGACTTCACGCCGGGCTGCACGCAGGAGGCCTGCATGTTCCGCGACGCGTTCGCCGATCTCGACGCGAAGGGCGCGTCGATCGTCGGTGTGAGCCTCGACGATCACGCCTCGCACAAGCGCTTCGCCGATACGCACGGCCTGCCCTTCTCGCTCCTCGCGGATGTCGACAAGGCGATCGCCAAGCGCTTCGACGTGCTCCGTATGTTCGGCTTCATGATCAAGCGCGTGACGTACGTCATCGGCAAAGACGGCGTGGTCCGCGGCGTGTTTCACCACGAGCTGAGCATGAAGCGGCACGTCGACGACGTGCAGAGCGCGCTCACCGCGCTCAGCTGAAGAGCGTTCACCCGTCGCCGAAGAGGCGATCCAGGGTGATCGCTGCAGCGGCGCGCACGCTGAGGTGGTTGTAGGTGTTTGGTCGGATCGGCGCGATGAGCGCGTCGGAGCGCTCGACGAGCACCTTCTGCAGACCGTGGCCGGTGCCGAACAATATCAGCGTCGGGCGATCGGCTAGGGCGATCGCGGCGCGCTCTTCGTCGTAGCTGTGTGGGACGCGGCCGCCCTCGACGCGCGCGCTGGTCGTCACGATCCGCGGCCGCGCGCCCTCGCGCTCGGTGATGCGCTCGAGGACCTCGTCGACGGACGCCGCGGACGCGCAGATCGACAGCGCATCGCCGCGCTCCGGCATGCGCTTCACGCCCGCGGGGCTGTCCCAGTGCTCGAGGATGCGCGAGACGAGCGCGCGCTGCGCGGTGATCGGCGTCACGACGAAATAGCCGCGCAGGCCGTAGGTGCGCGCCGATCGCGCGAGATCGTGCACGTCGATGTTGGTGACGGCGCTGGTCACGGTGTCGCCGCTGCGGTCGCGCACCGGGAAGTGCACCAGCGCGCAGTAGACGCGCGGCTGTGCGGCGGCATCAGATTTTGGGCTCTCGTCGCTCACTTTTTGCTCCGTGATCTGCGCTTCGGCGGCGCAGGCGGCAGCTCGCGGCCTTCGGTGCGCGCGCGCTCGTCATCAGTGGCGACGGCGGCGCTCCAAAGATCCGGGCGGCGCGCATACGTGCGCGAGAGTGACTCGTCGCGACGCCAGCGGGCGATCTTCGCGTGGTCACCGGAGAGCAGCACGGGCGGCACCGCGAGCTCGCGGAACACGGGCGGCCGCGTGTATTGCGGATATTCGATGAGGCCCGCTGCGTGCGACTCCTCTTCGGTCGACGCGAGATTTCCGAGCACGCCGGGCACGAGCCGCGCGACCGCTTCGATGACGCACATCGCCGCGACCTCGCCGCCGGTCATGACGAAGTCGCCGATCGAGATCTCTTCGTCGACGAACGATCGTATGCGCTCGTCGAAGCCCTCGTAGCGCCCACACACCAGCGCGACCGCCGCGTGATCCGTCGCCAACCGCCGCGCGATGGACTGCGTGAACGGCCTGCCCTGCGGGCTCAGCAAGACACGGTGAGCGCGCGGCGCAGCGTCACCGCGCGAGGCGTCGAGCGCCTCCAAAACGTCGACGATCGGCCCTGGGCGCATGACCATGCCATGGCCGCCGCCGTACGGCGTGTCGTCGGTGCTGCCGTGTTTGTCGACGGCGAAGTCGCGCGGCGACTGCAGGCGCACGGTGATCGTCCCGGCGCGCGCGGCCTTGCCGACCAGCGCGAGCTCGAGGAACGGCGCAAACAGCTCGGGGAACAGCGTGACGACGTCAAAGCGCACGCTACTCCTGCGTGCCGTCGTCCGCGCCTGTTCCCGCGGGCTGCGGCGCGCTCGGCTCCTGTCCGGTCGGCTTGCGCGGGCGTGGGCCGTGTACCTTCGGCTTCTTCGGCGCCTCGACCTCGAGATCGTCGATCGCGCCGAGCGTCACGAAGCCGCCCGCGATGTCCGCCGAGAGGAAATACGGCTCGATCATCGGCACCTCGCGCACACCATCGGCGGCGCGCACGCGTAGGCAGTCGATGGTCGGATATTGCACCACGTCGAGCACCTCACCGATCGCCGAGCCGTCCTCGTGACGCGCGCTCAGCCCGACGAGATCGACGATGTACCACTCGTCGGCGTTCGTCTCGGGGAACGCCTCACGCGGGACGCAGATCTCGAGGCCACGCAGCGCCTCGGCGGCCTCGCGCGTGGCGATGCCCTCGAGCACGGCGAGCACCGCGTCTTTCTCGGGGCGCGCGCTGACGATCGCGATGACGCGCGCATCGGCGGGCAGCTCGCTGCCTGACTTGCGCAGCACGATCTGCTTCTGCTTGCGCAGCAATGTCGAGCCCGGATTGAGCGGCTTGAGTCGTACCTCGCCGCGCAGCCCATGGGCGCGCTCGACGAAGCCGACCGCCACGAGCGCGCCGGGAGTCCGCGCAGAGACAGGAGCGGATGGCTTCCGAGTCACAGTGATCCTCGGGGGTAGACGGAGCCGTCGACGAGCTACTCGAGGATGTCGAGCACGGCGCGCTTCCGCTGCTTCGCCGACGTGGCGGCGAGCAAAGTGCGGATCGCGCGCGCGGTGCGGCCCTCTTTGCCGATGACCTTGCCGAGGTCATCCGGCGCGACGGTGAGTTCGATCACGATGGAGTGGTCGCCCTCGATGGCGACGACCTCGACCGCCTCCGGCTCGTCCACGAGGGAGCGCGCCAGATACGAGACGAGCTCTTTCATCTGCTCCATCGAGCTTCTCTCAGGTCGCGGCCGCAGCGGTCGCGGCCTTTTTCACGCGCAAAACGCGCGCCGCCGTCACGGAGATCTGCGCGCCTTCGCTGACCCAATAGGCGAGGCGGGCCTCGTCGAGGGTGGCGTCGGTCATCGGCTTGCTCGGGTCGTACTTGCCGATTTCCTCGAGGAAACGGCCGTCTCGGCGGTTGTCCGAGTCGGTGACGACGATGTGGTAATACGGGTGCTTCTTTGCACCGAAGCGCGCCAGGCGGACCTTGACCATCGAGAGTGCCTCTATCTGCTAGCGGTGCTTTTCATGGGCACCGCGTTTAGCGATGCCTTCGGCGGGCACCGCGTTTAGCGATGCCTTCGGGGGGCACCGCGATCAGCGCTGCCTTCATGGGGCACCGCGACTGCCAATCTGAGCCCACGCGGGCAGTGCCCGGGCGGAGGGTGGCGGAAGGTATCCGGGGGACCTGGCATCGTCAAGGCGTAGCGATGGAGGAAAGCTCAGGCACCGCGCGTGGCCGGACACGGATGCTACAACCCCCGCGATGGCGCGCGCTCGGACGGTCTCTTCGCAGTGCTCCTCATGGCTCGTCGTGCTGCTGCTGATCGGCAGCGGCGCAGCGGGCGGGTGCAGCAGCGGCGCTGCGGGCGGCCCTGGGAGCTCCGGGAGCTCCGCCGAGCCGACCGACGAGGGCCTGCCGCGCCCGACGCTGCGCTTGCTCGTGGTGACTGATATGGAGGGCTATCTCGAGCCGTGCGGCTGTCAGCGCCGGCCGCTCGGCGGCATCGACAAGCTCGCCACCGAGCTCGCACGCGCCCGGGCTGGCGGCGTGCCGACGTTGTTTCTGCATGCGGGCGATCTGCTGTTCGATGGGCTCGATCACAGCGTCCGCGGCGCCGACGCGAGCGCGCAAGAGATCTGGAAAGCAGAGACGCTGGTCGAGGTGTTGTCCCAGCTCGGCCTCGCGGCGGCGACGGCGGGTCCGCTCGAAGCGCGGCAGGGCGTCGACACGCTGCGGCGGCTGGCGGGGACGGCGCGCTTTCCGCTGCTCGCATCGGGCGCGACCTTCGGTGGCGAGCCGCTGCACGCGGAGCCGGTGGTGCGCGAGGTCGGCGGGTTGAAGATCGGCATCTTCGGCGTGAGTGAGCTCGAGGGGCCGAACGGCGCCGTGCCGGAAGGGCTCACGCGGACGGCGGAGCTGCGCGCTGCGGCTCAGGCAGAGGCGACGCGCCTACGCGCCGCGGGTGCGCAGCTGGTCATCGGGCTGTCGCGTGCCTCGCGTAGGAGCGCGCGTTCTGTCGCGACGGGGACGACGGGCCTCGACTTTTTGATCGCGGGCGGGCTCGCCGAGAGAATGCCGATCCTCCCTGCGCGGGCTGGTGACGTGGTGACGCTGAACGCAGCGCGGCAGGGCCATGGGCTGCTGGTCGTCGACGTGTTCCGCCGCGGCGCGGGCGCGTTCACGGACATCAGCGCGTGGACGCGGACGAGTGAGCGCGCCCGGCTCGCGGTGTCCTCGACGGAGCTGCGCGCGCGTATCGCCGAGTGGGAGCGCAGCGGTCACCCCGCCGCCGACATCGCGACGCAGAAGGCGCGGCTCGCAGTGATGGAGCGCGAGCGCGAGGCGCTGATGCAGCGACCCGACGTGCGCGGCAATGCGTTTGCGGCGCGCTTCATCGAGCTCGATCCGCAGGTCGCCGGTGACCCCGCGATCGGCGCCGTCATCGACCGCTATGACGCGCGCGTCAACGATCACAACCGGGTCGCCTTCGCCGGGCTGCTGCCGCGCGAGCCAGCGGCCGGGCAGCCGCACTACGTCGGCTCCGATGCGTGTCAGACGTGCCATCGCGCCGAGCACACCTGGTGGCGCAGCACGCCGCACGGTCGCGCCTATGCGACGCTCACGCGGCAGCACAAGGAGTTCAACCTCAGCTGCGTTGGCTGTCACGTCACCGGCTACAACCAGCCGGGCGGCTCTACCGTCACGCACAACGAGGGGCTCGTCGATGTCGGCTGCGAGACCTGCCACGGCGCGGGGAGCGCGCACGCGGCCGACAGCAGCGTACCCGTCGCGCGCGTCGACGTGCCGGAGACGGTGTGCGTTCAGTGTCACAACGAAGAGCACAGCGACCACTTCGACTACCGCGTCTATCGCATGATGTTGATCGCGCCCGGGCACGGCCAATGACGCGGCGCGCGCTCACGCAGCGTGCGATGGCGGGGCTGCTGATGATCGCTGCGGGGAGCAGCTGCGCGGGCTCTGCGACCTCGCAGGATCGCAGCGCGGAGGATGAGCGCTCACGCGCGCTGGTACGCGCGGGCACGGCACCGACGCGCCCGCTGCCGCGCGAGACTGCGCCGCAGCCGCTGCCGCTCTCTGACTCCGACGCCGCGCTGGTACGCGCCGGCACGCTGCCCGTCGCCGGGACGAGCGCCTCGCCGACGCCGCCCGAGAATCCGCTCGACGCGCAATATCGCGATGCGACGCCGGTGCGCGTGCTCAGCGGCCGCGCGAGCTATTACCACGACAGCCTCGCGGGACGATCGACGGCGACCGGCGAGCCCTACGATCCGCGCGCGTACACCTGCGCGAGCCGCACCCTGCCCTTCGGCACGGTGGTGCGCGTCGTGCGGCGCGACGACGAGAGCCGCCGCGTGGTGGTTCGCGTGAACGATCGCGGGCCGTTCGGCGATACCTCGCGCCTGGTCGATCTGTCGCGCGCCGCGGCAGAGGCGCTCGGCACGGCGCAGCGCGGCGTCGCCGATGTGCGCGTCGAGATCTTGGTGCTCGGCGATGGACCATGGGGCCATGAGCGCGCTCGCCGCCGCAGACATCGCGCGCAACGCTGAGGGCGAACGTAGAATCGCGCCATCGCCGACGCGAGTGCCGCGGCGACGGAGCGCGTCTGGCGCGGAGCGTGCGTCTACGGCTTGACGCACGGCCGCACGACTGAGAAACACCCGCATGGACTTCGAACTCTCCGAGACGCACCGCAGCATCCGCGACACCGCCCGTGATTTTGCCACCCGCGAGGTCGCGCCTCACGCGGCGCGCTGGGACAAAGAAGAGCGTTTTCCCTCGGAGATCATCCCGAAGCTCGGCGAGCTCGGCTTCCTCGGCATCCGCATCCCAGAGGAGTACGGCGGCTCGGGCCTCGACACGCTCGCCTACGCGATCATCGTCGAAGAGATTGCGCGCGCCGATGGCTCGCTCGCGCTGACGGTGGCGTCGCACAACGGCCTCGGCTCGTCGCACTTGTTCGCGTTCGGCTCCGAGGCGCTGAAGCGCAAGTATTCGCCGCGGCTCGCCAGCGGCGAGATCCTCGGCGCGTGGGCGCTGACCGAGCCAGGCTCGGGCTCGGACGCCGCAGCGCTCGCGACGCGCGCCGTGCGCAAGGGCGACGGCTGGGTGATCAACGGCACGAAGATGTTCATCACGCAGGGCTCGGTCGGCGGCATCTGCGTCGTGCTCGCGGCGACCAGCCCGGAGAAGAAGCAGAAGGGCATCACGGCGTTCGCGATCGAGATGGGCACGACAGGCTTTCGCGCGTCAAAGCACCTCGAGAAGATGGGCATGCGCTCGTCGGATACGGTGGAACTCTCGCTCGAGGACGTCGAGGTGCACGACTCGATGCGCATCGGCGAGGTCGACGGCGGCTTCATCGACACGCTGAAGATCCTCGATCGCGGCCGCGTCTCGATCGCCGCGCTCGCGCTCGGCCTCGGTGAAGGCGCGCTCACTGCTGCGATCAAGTACGCGAAGGACCGCGAGGCGTTCGGCCAGCCAATCGCGAATTTCCAAGCGATCCAGTGGATGATCGCCGATTCGCGCACCGAGCTCGACGCGGCGCGCCTGCTCACGCATCGCGCCGCCGTGCTCGCAGACAGCGGCCAGCGCTACTCGACCGAGGCGTCGATGGCGAAGCTCTTCGCGAGCGAGGCGGCGACGCGCGCGTGCAACCGCGCCGTGCAGATCCACGGCGGCTACGGATACACGCGCGAGTTCCCGGTGGAGCGTCACCTGCGCGACGCGAAGCTCTGCGAGCTCGGCGAAGGCACCAGCGAAGTGCAGCGCATGATCATCGCGCGCAACGTGCTCGCCGCCTGACACGGGCGAGCGCTTCAGATCGAGCAGAGCGGCTCAGGGTGGCGCTGGCGCAGCGCCGCGGAAGCGCTGCTCGGCGCCTGACGGCGTGTACACCTGCAGCGCGCGCAGGCGCTGCGTGCCGGCGCCGCGGAAATCGTGCAGCACGCCGCGCGGGATCACGATGGTCGTGCCGGGCCGCACGCGGATCTCGCGATCGCCGAGGCGCATCAGGCCGTCGCCCTCTTCGATCATCAGCAGCTCGCTCGCCTCGGTGTGACGGTGCTCGGGGACGCGCGCGTCGGCGTCCGCATCGAGCCAGGCGAGGCCACCGTAGCGCGCGCCCTGCCCGTCGCGATCGAGCAGGATGCGCACGCGCATCGTGCCGCCTGCCGCTGCGATCGGCGGCGTCGTCGCGATGTGCGCGACACGTGAGCGGCGGATGCGCGCGTCGACGTCGGCCGGCTCGAGCGGGCAGCGCGCAGCGTCCGCCTGGCGCAACGACGCGCTCAGCGCGGCGCTGCTCGCGACGACCGCGCCGGAGCCCTCGCGGCGCGCGTAGACGATGGCGGTGCGCGCGGCCGTCGCGCCGACGTTGCGCACCAGACCGTCGCCCTCTGGGCCAAAGCGCACTGCGTCGCCGGGGTACAGCGTGGTCGGCGTCGCGGCGTCGGCGATGCCGGTCCCGGAGGCGCTCAGCGTCCCCTCGCGCACGAAGATCAGCACGTCCTGGCATGCGGAGGTCGGCGGGCGCAGCTCTTCTTCGGGCGCGAGGCGCAACGTCGCCAGGCGCACCGGCGCGTTCGCGTCCGCGTAGTCCGGATGCGTAGGCTCGCGCGGCGCTACGTAGGTGAAGGAGTCGCCGTCACTGGCTGGCTGGGCCGGCGCGACGCTCTGCGGCTGCAACGCGACGCCCCGGTCAGTCGATTCTGTGTCGACCGACTCGGTCCGTGTCGTCGCCTCGCCGCCTTGGCTCGACGTCTCGTAGTAACGGCCGCCCTGCGCGGGCGAGCCGCTCGCACCGCCGCACGCCGATACTGCGAGGAAGAGCGGGACGAGCGCTGCGACAGATGCACGCGCCATGAAGTCAGGCCGCGCGGGCGGGCACGTGCTCGTGCACCCAGCGCACGATCTCGGCGAGCGTCGTCCCCGGCGTGAAGATGCCGGTCACCCCCGCGCTCTCGAGCCGCGGAAAGTCTTCGTCCGGGATGATGCCGCCGCCAAAGACGATCACGTCGGTCGCGCCGCGCGCGCGCAGCGCCTCGACGACCGCCGGGAAGAGCGTGTTGTGCGCGCCCGACATGATCGAGAGCCCGACCGCGTCGACGTCTTCTTGTACTGCGGCCGCGGCGATCATCTCCGGTGTCTGGTGGAGCCCGGTGTAGATCACCTCGAAGCCCGCATCCCGCAGCGCCCGCGCGACGACCTTCGCTCCGCGGTCGTGGCCGTCGAGCCCGGGCTTTGCCACGAGAATGCGCACCTTGCGGTCAGACATGCGCGCAGAGTGTCGAACGCGCCCGCGGTGGTCAAGGTCGGCGCACGTCGCTGATGACCGCGCGCGTCAGGTGAGGCGGCGAAGCGCGTGCGAATCGGCTGGGCCGATGACGACGCTCAGCGGCGCCAAGGCGAGCGCGCCTTGCGACGCGACGAGGCGGCCGGCGACGATCGCGGGGACGTGCTCAGCGGCGAGCGCGAGCAGCGCGGCGCTCGCGGCGACCGGCTCCGCAGCGAGCGCTATGCGACCGCCCTCCGCGTCGACGAGATCGACGCCAGCGCGCGTGCGCTCGATCGCGTGAGGTGCGACCAGCACGAACGGCTCGGCGAGCGCCGGATAGGCGCCGACCGAGTCGCGGAAGAGCTCGAGCAGCGGCGCGAACAGACCCGCGGCGTGCGTCGCGATCTCGGTGTAAACCGCGGTCTCGGGACCGAGCGCCACCTCGTATTGGAGCAGCCGCACACGCCGCGGCGCAGGGCCCGCGTCGAGCTCCGCGAGCGCCACCGTGAGGATGCGCGGACACGGACCGAGCGACGGCGCTGCGGCGCCGCGTAGGCGCTCTTCGCGATAGAGCGCGCCCGAGAACGGCTCGATGAGGTAGCGCCGCTCGAGGCCAGCGCGATCAATCGTGCTCACCCACTCGCGCGCGATCTCGATCAGGCGTGTATCGACCAAGCGCGGCTCCGCGGCGGGCGCGTCACGCGGCGCCTCCATCGTGCCTGGCGTGGTCATCGTTGGCCGCAGCTCGAGCGACGCTGGCCGCGGCTCGAGCGACGCTGCGACCGAGGCGCCGAGCCACGCGACGGTGGTGCGCGGGTCGCCCTCGCGCAGCGCGTCCGCAAGCAAGCCGATGCCCGCGCAGAGCCGCGCAGCGAGGTCGAGATCGTGAGCGATCAGCGCCTCGCGCAACCTGCCGACGACGCGCGCGATCGATGACGGAAGTGGCGCAGGGGCGGCGGCGACAAGGCGGCGCAGGCTCTCGTCGAGGCTCGGCGTGCCGGCTGCGGCATCGACGCCAGCGCGCACCACCGATGTAATCAAGTCGTCGAGCGCCGCGGCGAGCGCCTGCGCGCGCTGCAGAGGCGCAGCAATGCGACCCGGATCCGTGGTCGACGTCGGCGCGCGCAGCCCGCCAGCGTCGCTCGCGATCGGCTGCGTCACGAGGCGCTGCGGCTCGTCGGCGCTCGGCCCATCGAGCACCCAGCGCAGCGCGACGGAGGTGTGCGCGCAGCCGGGCCCCGCGCCGCAGCTGCACACCGAGACGACGCTGCCATCGCGCAGCACCAGCGAGACCAACGCGCTGTCGTCGCCGTCGAGCGCGACCTCGAGCGTGGCGCGCCGCACGCCGCCCTCTGACTCGACCAGCGTCCGGCGGATCTCGCTCATGGTCCGCCGCGGCGCAGCGCCTCGTGGCGGCGGCCGACCTCGAAGCGGAGCGCCGATCCCGTGAGCCGCAGATCGAGCGCACCCAGCTCCGCGAGCAGGCCACGCGCGATGTCCGTGCGACCGGCGCGCTCGAGCTCGTCGGCGCGCAGCAAAAAGCAGCGCGCCAACGCCCGCACCGCGAGCGCGCGCCGCTCGACCTCGCTGCGATCGGCGGCGACGGCACGCCGAAACGCAGCGATCGCCTGCGCGACCTCGCCGCGACGTGCGTACGTAGTGCCGATCGCCAACAGCGGCGTCACCCAGCCGGGACGGCGCGCGGCCGCGGCCTCGAACCGCGCGACCGCACGCACGAACGCGCGCAGCGCGAGCCAGGCGTGCCCGACGAACACATCCCAGCCAGCACGGAAGCGCACCGCCGCCGGATCGCTCACCGCCGCCGAGCGCGCCGCGACCGCCGCTGCCGCCGCCGCGTCGCGCGAGATCTCCGCGCGTGGCGCCTCTTCGCCGCGCAGCTCCATGCGCGCGTGTACCGCCGCGACCGCCGCATCGACGTCCGCGCGCAGCCCGAGATGTGCCGGCTGCCCGCGCAGCGCCGCGAGCCCAGGCAGCGCGCGCGCATCGCCCATCGCGCCGAGCGTGCGCACCGCAGAGGCGACCAGGTGCGAGTCTGCGTGCGAGAGCAGGCCCGCGACCGCCTCCACGTCTTCCGCGCCGCCGAGCGTCTCGAGCGCCTCGAGCACTGCCGGCAGCGAGCTCTCGTCGCGCGCGATCAGCAGCCCGCGCACGTGCGCTGCGCCGCCCATCTCGCCGGTCTCGCCGAGCGCGCCGGCGAGCACCGCGCGCGGCGCCTCGGCCACGGTGCGCTCATAGGCGCTCTGCAGCAGCGGCGCGACGCGCGGATCCTCGATCCGCCGCAGCGCGCGCGCGGCCTCGGTGCCGAGCGCGCTGTCGGTGCTCAGCAACAGCGCGCCGAGCGACGGCACGAGCCGCGCATCTCCCGCGTGGCGCAGCGCGGTCGCGAGCATGCGGCGCGCGTCGAGCGTGGCCGCGCCATCCGCGCCCTCGAGCACCGCGGACAGATGATCGACGAGCCTGTCCGGCACGTCGCGCAGGCGCAGCAGCAACAGCGCGCGCTGCTCGCTCGTGAGCCCGGCGAGCCAATCGGTCGTGTCTTCGCCCTCCCAGAAATGTCGCAGCGCGATCGACGCTGCCGCGACCGCCTCGGCGAACGGCTCGCGATCGGTGCGCTCCTTGCGCGCCGCCGGCCCCGGCAACGACGCGAGCGCCTCCGACACTTCGTAGCCGAGCTCGATGTCGCGGCTCGCGGTCAGCGCCGCGATCACCGCGCGCAGATCGTCCGCCGAGCGCTCCTTCGCGTTGTCGCCGACCAGCTGGACCAGCCGCCGCACCGCCGCGCGACGCTGGCGCAGCGCGCCCGCGTGCATCACGGCGAGCACGGTGCGCACGTCGGCGAGCGCGTAGACGCCGGTGCGCTCGTCGCTGTGCGCCGACGCCGTGCCGAGCCGCGCCAGAAACGACGCGTCGTTGGGCGGCTGCGTGCCCGACGTCGTGACGCGCCCTCCCGCCATCGATTCGCGCACGGGCGGCGCACCAGAGCGCACCTCGAGCGCCGCCAGGTGCGCGTCCGCGACGGCCTTCACCAGCGCGCGCGCGACGACGCGATCTTCAGCGTTCTCATCGAGGCCAAGGGCGCGGCGCAGCACAGGCTCGTCGCCCGCGCCCGTCCCATCGCGCATCGCGCGCAGCAGCTCGTCTCGGCCCGCCGCCATCCGGTTCAGGTCTCTCGTGAGGCGAGCGCGAGCCGAAACAGCCCGGCGCTCGTCGCCGCCAACACCGTCGTGCCGACGCGCCCCACGCGCAGATCGAGCCCAAGCACGCGGTTGTCTCCCTCGGCGTCGCCGAGCCCTTCGATCGAGCGCAGATCGCGCTCCGCCGAGACGTCGAGCAGCACCGCGCTCGCACCGTCTACACCGCGCCGCACCAGCACGCCGCGATCCGCGCCAGCGAAGAACAAGCCCGCATAGATCGCCACGCCGCCCCCCTCACGCGCGAGCGCGATCACCCCGGCGCCCGCGAGATCCGCGAGACGCCCCCAGCTCGAGCCGCCGTCGTACGAGATGTGTGGGCCCTCGGCGTCGCCCTCGTGCGCGACGACCAGCACCTCGCCGAGCGCAGCCAGCGCCGGCTCGTCGCCCGCCGCGACGCCCGCCGCGCCGCTCGCTGCGCTGCCCGGCGCGTCGCGCATCAGCCAGCGCGCGCCGCCGTCCGTCGAGCGCCCGATCTGCGCCGAGCCGCGACTGCCGGTCAGCACCGCGACACCGCCGCCGCCAGCATCCACCGCGAACGCGCGCACCGGTGCGAGCAAGAGCGGGCCCGCCCAGCTGGTGCCGAAGTCGTCGCTCCGATAGAGCGCGCCGGAGCGCGTGCGCGCCCACAATCGCGCGCCGCTCGGGCCCGGCTCGACGGCGACGTAGAGCGCAACTTCGGGTCCGCCTTCGCGGCGCTGCCAGCCGTTAGCCGTATCGAATGTGACACCACCGTCCAACGAGACCAGCACTCCGCCTAGGCGCGTACCAATTGCGATACGTTGCCCGTCGTTCGAATCTACCGCGATTGACGTCGTGCCCTCGCCGACGAGCCCCTCCGCCTCGAGCTGGAGCAAGCCAGTGTCTCCCGCGCGATACAGCCCCTCGAGGCCACCCGCCACGAGGCCATCGCCAGAGCGCGCGACGCAGGCGATCGCGTCGTCCTCCGGGCCCAGATACGTCACCGCGAGTGTGCCGTCGTCGGGGTGCTTGGGCAGGGTGGTGCCGCCGAGGCGCAGCTCCGCTTCGTCCGAGAGATCGACGCCGTCGAGATCCCCCGCCTCGCGCACGTCGAGGTCGTCCGAGCCCTCATCTGAATTGCGCGCAGCGAGCGGCTCGAGCGCTGGCAGATCCGAGTCGTCGTCCGAGCCGCCGATGGACGTCGCCTCGTCCTCGTCGACGCCCTCCTCGCCGCGATCGGCGACCGGCGCGCTCTCGCCGTCGTCGACCGTGAGATCGTCGTCGTCATCGTCAGCGAGCGGCGCGGCCTCGTCGTCGGCCGTCCAGCCGGCGTCCTCTTCGTCGCCGAAGTCTTCCTCGCCGTCGTCGAGATCGTCGGAGGCCTCCGAGCCCACCGTCCATGGCTCGTCCTCTTCGCCCTCGCCGCTCAGCTCGTCCTCGTCGCCGTCCGTGCCCGCTGTGTCGTCGAGGCCGATCGCCTCGTCGCCCTCGAGGTCTTCGTCGCCCGCGTCGTCGTCGGTCAGCGCCGAGTCTTCGTCGTCGCCGTCGAGCGGCGGCAGCCCCGGCAGGAGATCATCGTCGACGTTCGGGCGAGCCATCGCGCGCAATGTGCGTCGCGCCGACGATTTTGGCTACTGCGGAGCGGCGACGCGCGCGACATCAACGGCGCCTCCGCGATCGCGGGCGAGGCGCAGATCAGCGCGCCGCGCGTAGCTCGTCCCAGAGCTCGATGGCATCGCTGGTGAGGCCGGCGATGCGTCCGTCGACCTCGGCACGCAGGTCCGCGCCATGCAACGCGACCAGCGCGAGCACGTCCTGTCGGTCGTGATAGCCGCCTGCGTAGAGCTTCAGCAGCACGAGGCCGGCAGCGGTGCAGACGCGCACTTCGCCGCTGCCGAAGCGCATTGGAGTCGCCTCCTCGAGCACCTCGCGCTGCCACGGCGCGCCGCGCAACGCGACGACATCCACCTGCTCCGCAGCACGGACGATGCGAACGACACCAGCGAGCGGATCCCCTGCTTCGCCAGCGCGAATCTCGACGGTCGTCGGCAGATTCTCGAGTGCGGCCCACGGCAACGGCGCGAGCGCACCGGTACCGATCACCAGGAGATCCGTGTCGGCGGACGAACGTGGGACGCCGCGCAGGGCGAGCGCAGCCGCACCGATGAGCGCAGTCGGGATCGCCGCAGTGTTCAGCGCGGATAAGACGTCGGTCACGAGCGGGGTCACGGCTCGTTCGCCACCGATGGCTTGCGGCCAAGCGCGCGTGCCCGGCGAATCATACGGCGCGCCTCTTCGTCGCTCACGCCGAGCGCGGTGACGAGGCGCTCTCGCTCGCGCTGACCGAGCGCGAACATCAGCTCCACGCGAGCCACAGCGGAGAGCGCGAGCTCGGACGCACGCCGCTCCGCGATCAGTTGCTCAGCGAGCTTTGAGCGCATCGGCAGATGCTAGCAGCCCGTGAACAATCGGCGCGAGTGCCCAGCGGATGCCGTTTGCCCGTCGAGAGGCGTGGGCGTCGATCAGCGACTGACGCCGAGCTTCGCCATCACTGCTTGCAGATCTTCCCACGCCGGGCGCTTCAGCTCGGGCGAGCGCAGCAGATCGGCGGGGTGATGTGTCGGCATCACCGGCACGGAGCGCCACTGCGACCAGGTCCCGCGCCAGCCCTTCGTCTCCGCCGCGAAGCAGCCAAGCGACTGCCCTGCGACGCGGCCGAGCGCGACGATCACCTTCGGTCGAATCGCGTCGAGCTGACCGACGAGGAACGGCTCACACGCGGCGGCCTCTTGCGGCAGCGGATTGCGATTCAAAGGTGGTCGGCACTTCACGACATTGCAGATGTAGACGGCGTCGCGCGCGAAGCCCATCGCGCCGATCATCTTGTCGAGCAGCGCGCCCGCTTGCCCGACGAACGGCTCTCCCTGCTGGTCCTCGTTCGAGTCCGGGCCCTCACCGACGAACACCAGCTCCGCATCCGGATTGCCGCGCGCAAACACGCTCTTGGTGCGGCTCGCATGCAGACCGCAGCGGGTGCACGCCGCGGCCTGCTCAGCGAGCGATGCCAGCACCACGCGACGCTCACCGCTCGGGACGACGATGGGCCCCTGCGCGGGCGCAGCCATCGGTGCCGACACCGCGATCGGCTGCGCGGGCGCATGCGTCCTCGTGGTGGGCTCTGCGGCGTTGGCGCGCGCGGTCTGCGCCGGTGCGCTCACCTCGGGCCAGCCGCCGTCGCTGATCTCCGCTTCCCAGCTCGCGTGGGCGCGCAGGGCCGCTGCGAGCTCACGAATCTGCGCATCGCCGTCGGACATCCGCACTGGCTAGCCGTTCGCCGAGCGCGCTGCAACCAGGGCCGCACACGTAGCGGCCGCGGGCTACGGCGCAGCGCCAACCGAGACGACGCTACGCAGCGCCGACTGGTACGACACTGCGTCGCGTGACGATCGCATCGCGCGCGCTCGCGGTGACGTGCGCGCCATCCCAGACGACGACGCGGTCGAGCGTGATCCCCGCGTCGACGATCGCGCCCGCGCCGATCACACATGCGTCGAGCTTTGCGCTCTGGTGTACGCGCGCGCTCGCGGCGACCAGCGTGCCGGTCGCGCTCGGCGTGACGTACGGCGACGTGAGTCTGCCCGACGCGAGCTCGAGGTTCCCCTCGAGATATTCGCGCAGCGTGCCGAGGTCGCGCCACGGTGACTCGTCGACGACCGCACCGACGAACAGCCCGCCGTCGATCCAGCGCCGATAGGCCGAGCGCACGATGCAGCCCTCCGCTGGCAGATCGCGAAATGCGCGCGGCGAGAGCAGATGCACACCGGTGAACGTCACCGGCACGAGCGCGCGCGGCACGACATTCGGACGCTGGTGGATCCGCCCGACACAGCCGCGCTCGGCGTCGATCTCGACGGCGCCGTGCCCGTCGCTGCCCGCTGTCGCGCGCACGATCATCGTCGCGATGGCGCCGCTCGCGCGGTGCTGTTTCATCGCTGCCGCGAGGTCCGGCGCATAAACGACATCGCCGTTCATCACGACGATCACCTCGTCGTCGTCCGCGCCGTCAAGCAGCGCGGAAGCTGCGTTGCGCAGACCGCCGCCGGTGCCGAGCAGCCGCGGCTCCTGCAGGTACGTCACGCGCATTCCGTTGGGCAGGTCCGCGTCAATCCACGCCGGCAGCTCGGCGCCGAGATGAAACGCGTTCAGCACCACCCGCTGCGCCCCAGCGTCGCGCAGATGCGCGAGCGCGAGCGATGCGAGCGCGCGATTCGCCACCGGCACCGCGGGCTTTGCTCGCTCCTCGGTCAGCGGCCGCAGTCGCGTCCCGAGCCCCGCACCGAACACCATCGCGCGCATCCGCAGACAGCTACGCGCCTGCGTCGATCGCGTCAACAACGTGGCTCAGCGCTGCGCGCGGAGAACGGCGGCGTCCACGGTGTTGCGCAGCAACATCGCGATGGTCATCGCGCCAACGCCACCCGGCACCGGCGTAATCCACGACGCCTTTTCCTTCACTGCGTCAAAGTCGACGTCGCCGCAGAGCTTGCCGTCCTCGCCGCGGTTGATGCCGACGTCGATGACGACCGCGCCCTCTTTGACCCACGCGGCCTTCACGAGCCGCGGCTTGCCGACGGCGGCGATCAACACGTCGGCGCGCGCGCATTCCTCGGCGAGGTCGCCCGTGCGCGAGTGCGCGATGGTCACGGTCGCGTGCTCCTCGAGCAGCATCAGCGCGACCGGCTTGCCGACGAGGTTCGAGCGGCCGAGCACCACCGCGCGCTTGCCGCGGAGATCGACGCCGGCCTCGCGCAGCATGCGCAT
>Ga0163144_10009442_pt1 | contig 20954 bp, 27 predicted proteins | sample OliLak19BULKMAT1_FD_123175 | JGI IMG/M metagenome (GOLD analysis project Ga0163144, IMG submission 123175) | Freshwater microbial mat bacterial communities from Lake Vanda, McMurdo Dry Valleys, Antarctica - Oligotrophic Lake LV.19.BULKMAT1 | ecosystem: Environmental > Aquatic > Freshwater >... | reverse complement strand
TGGTGACCGAGAGACTGTGCGCTCGGCGGCCGAAGCGCTGGCAGCCGATGAACGCGCAAAGAACCACCACTCGCTCGCCGATCGCCTCCAGCGTGCTCTGGCCACTATTCCGGTAACGCCACCGGCGCTCACCTCGGTGCCGCGGGATGGGGCAGGCCGAGAGGCGATTCTAGAGCTCGAGCCGCGCAAGCGGCTTGATGATCTGCTGCTTTCGCTGCCGGTGCGCGAGAACGCTCGGCAGTTGATCGAGGAGCACATGCGCGCTGACGTCCTGCGTGCCCATGGCTATGAGCCTCGGCACCGCCTGCTGCTTTCGGGACCGCCGGGGAACGGGAAGACATCCTACGCCGAGGGAATCGCCGAAGCACTGGGGCTACCCTTCTTCGTGGTGCGGTACGATGCGCTGATCGGGAGCTACCTCGGCGAGACCAATTTGAGGCTGAGGAAGCTGTTCGACTACGTTCGTACACAGCCGTGCGTTCTCTTGTTCGACGAGTTCGACGCCATCGGCAAGGAGCGGGGTGATACCCACGAGACTGGCGAGATCAAGCGTGTGGTTTCGTTTCTACTGATGCAACTCGACTCGCTCCCAAGCTACGTGCTCGTGGTGGCCGCGAGCAATCATGCGGAGCTCCTAGATCGCGCGGTGTGGAGGCGCTTTCAACTGCGGCTTGCGTTTCCGGCTCCGGACCAAGGGCATGTCGAAGCCTTCCTCGAACGCGTGATGGAGGGTTGGCCCGCTCGACCGCGCACTTTGCCTTCCCAGCTGGCTGCGAAGTTGGGGACAGTCAGCTACGCCGAGGTGCTCGACTTTTGCCAGAACGTGCGCCGTCGTCATATCCTTGGCTTAGGGGAGGTCGGTATTGATCAGGCTCTGGAAGCGGAACTCGCTCTTTGGTCATCACGTGTGCGGCCCGAGGAGTTGAACAGTGGCGAATCCAAGCAAACCGCTGCTGCGACTCGAGCCGCAACCCGAAAAAGATCGACTCGTCGGAAAGTCCAAGAGCCCAAGAAGGCCAAGTAGCTTTCCGAAAGAGCAGCAGATCGGTCGATTCTCTCCCCAGTTTGATCGTCTCGCTGACGTTCTCAGGCGTGATCCGTCCGGCCTCGAACTCCGTGCAGACCCGACGGCCCTCGCACCTGAACGCCTGCTAGTGTTCGAGGTCCGAGGAAGCGTCGGAGCGTTCGCGAACGCCGTACGCAAGGTGCAAGGACTCGAGCTGGTCGACGAGCAAGAGCTCGAAGGCGACGAGAGAGATGATCGCCCCGTTCTCTATCTCGCTGTTCCCGACGCAAGAGCGCTGCACGAGCTAGAGAGCCTGTGGCGAAGGTGGGCAAATGGAGGGGAGTTGGGCCACGGCTACACGGCGTGGCGCGACGTCTTTTCACTCCTTCGCGACCTGCGCGTATGGGGACCCCAGGATCGTGTGCTCGACGACGACATCGACATCCTGAACGAGGAAATTGGGGCGCACACCGAAGACCAGTTCGTGCGACTTGAGCTTGAACTTGTCTACCGTGCTCAAGCCGAAAGCGGTGCGGAGCAGGAGACGGTGGTGCGTCGCATCGTTGGCGAGCGCTCCGGCCGCGTCGTGTCCAGCGCCCGCATCGACACGATTGCTTATCACGCTCTGCTGGTCGACTTACCGTTGAGCGAGGCGCGCTCGGTGGTCGCACGTTCTCCGCAGGGGATCGCAAATGTCGAGCCCGTCATGTTCATCCGTCCCCAGAGCACGACGACCCGGATCGAAGTAGGGGATGTAAGCGAAGGCGTGGCAGAGAAAGGGTCACGCCGTGAGCCAGGACAGCCCATTCTCGCCGTGCTCGATGGTGTGCCGGTTTCCGCGCACCCCTGGCTTTCGCGGCACCTCGTCGTGGACGACATCTTCGAACTCGAGGCAAAGGCTCTCGTCTCGCAGCGTGTCCACGGAACCGCCATGGCGTCGCTGATTGTGCATGGCGACCTGAACCGACTTGAACCTCCCTTGCCGCGCAAGGTGCTCGTTGTCCCCGTTCTCGGAGAGCAGGACGCGTTTCCGCCGGAACGGCTGATCGTTGACCTGATCTATCGGGCAGTCGTTCGAATGCGACACGGCTCCGATGCGATCGCACCTGCTGTGCTGATCGTAAATGTGTCGCTGGGCAATCGCAGACGTTCCTTCCAAGGTCCGCTTTCGCCCTGGGCTAGGCTCCTGGATCGCCTCGCTTACGAACTAGGCATTCTGTTCATCGTTAGCGCGGGAAACTGGAGCACCGCGTTCCCCATTGCTGCGTTCGGAGCAAACAGCGAGTACGAAGATGCGACGCCAGAGCGCCGAGCAACAGAGACCGTGCGTGCGTTGGGCGCCGTCGCCGCGCATAGACGCTTGCTTGCGCCCGGCGAGACCGTCAACGGACTCACCATTGGTTCCTCCAACGAGGACTCCGTCACGTCGAGCGAGCGCCGTATGGCACGCGTCAATGTAGACCCGTACGGTGAGCTGAAGATGGCCAACCCTTCGAGTGCGCTCGGGCCTGGCTTTGCTCGGTCGGTCAAGCCTGAGGTGCTATTCGCTGGTGGACGCGAGCACTTGCGTTTTACTCGGTCCGGTGGTGGCCTCGCAATGACCCCGGCCCAGACTGGGAAAGCGGGAGGTCTCGCTGTTGCTGCCCCACCCCGAGACGGACTCGAGAACCAGCGCGGCTACACCGGTGGAACGAGCGCAGCGGCTGCGCTGGCGTCGCGTACAGCCCATCGCATCCACGACGCGCTTGAGGTCGCGTATGGCGATGCGTTCCTGCGCCTCGCGAACCACCATCGCGCGGTGCTTCTCAAGGCGCTGCTCGCGCATCCAGCGATTTGGCCCAACTCTACAGCTGACATCATTCGTGCCACGCTCGGTCCAGCCGATCCAAGACAACACGTCCGTCAGAAAGACAACGTTCGCCGGTTTCTGGGCTACGGCTTTGTCGATCCCGAAGATGCCGTCGCCTGTGCCGATGATAGGGCCACGTTCTGGGCGGTGGGCACGCTGCAGGCCGAGAAGGTCGCCACCGTTAGCGTGCCCGTGCCCGCGGCCATGGGCGGGAGAGCGCAACCGCACGCGCTGGCCGCCACGTTGGCGTGGTTCGCACCAACGCTTCAAGGAAGGCAGAGCTATCGAGCCGTGCGTCTAAAAGTTCTCAAGCCCGGGGGCCTCGAGGCGTTGGCCGTTGCTCCCGACAAGTGCCAGCCCGACGAACACCAGGCCAACCGTGGCACGCTGTTCAAGCGGTGCTGGACTGGGACAAAGGCCCCTGCGGTCGGGCTCAACATGAGCATCGAGCTCAAGGTGCAGCGCGAACCCGATCCGGGAGCGCTGATTGACGAGCCGGTGCCGTACGGACTTGCGGTCACCCTCGCGATGCCAGGTGTCGTTGAGCTCTATGAGCAGGCGCGACAGCGGCTGGGTATTCCGATACGAACTTAATCGATCCCTGCCGCCCTGGGTCCCGCACTCCTTGAGTTACCAGCGCGCCCACCGTCCTTGATTAGCATCGCTCATCGCGCGCAACGTCAGGCGTTTTCGCGCCCCAGCGCAGAACGACGCTGCTCACGCTGACGTCGATCGGGATGCCGCGATCGGCGAGGTGGTAGTAGGCGCGAACCACATCGGCGGGCCACTGCTCGGTGAAAGCGGAGATCGCCGCGGCGTCGTAGCAGAGCGCTGCGAGCTGAGTCTTGGCACGACGCGGTACGCCTTCGAGGAGCGCTTGCGCGACTGCGGCATCGCGCATTGTTGCGAGGGCTCGCTCGAGTGCCGGCGTGTGGCTGAGCACGAGTCTCCACTCGCTCTCGGAGAAGCCCTCGGGAGCGCGATGCACGCCAGAAGGCGCTCTGCACAAGGTAAGCTTCGTGCTCGATCTGTAGATCCTGGTAGTAGGCGCCTACCACCGCGGAAGCGGAGATGGGATGATACGCAGGAACTCTGAGATCAGTGAGCACTTGGTTCACGTGCACGAGCTCGTGTTCGATGATGGAGCGGAACTCTTCGCTACGATTGCGGGCGCGGCCACTCGGGGCGATCACGACTGGATATCCGAGCCGGATGGTGTGGGCACGGGATGGTGAAGGCGTCCTTACCGGGAGCCAGGTAGGCTCCACAGGCCGCAAAACCGGCCCGCACGCGCGGCCCTGAACCTTCTATCCCCCAGCGTACGATACCAGACGCGATCAGCCCGTCAGCGTTCCTCAAGCTTCGCGGCGACAAGCACGGTACCACGAACCTGTACGGACACGCGGTCGCCCACCTCAGGCAAGCGCGCCGCTGCGCCGCTGTAAAACGCTGCGGTGTGAAGCTCTGCAGAGCGATCCCCAAGCGCAACGTTCGCGACGCCTCGGCCCGAGTCAACCCGCGTGACCGTTCCTTGTTCAATCTTGGGATACGTCATGCTGACCCTCATTCGTTCTTCGGTTCTTGCCCGTTGAGTCGTTCCCGGTCAACGAAGAAATGCAGCAGAACGACCTTCGCAGGCAACTTTCCGACTTCCGTCCATTCCAGAATTTGGTACGAACCCAGCTCATTCGGACCGGCGTAGTCAGTTGTCCCTTTGAGCTTGTTGCTTCGGATGACCCACGGGAGTCCTCCACCTTTCATTAGCGCGCTCTCTGTGCGCCAGGTCTGAACGACGCTGCCGGGTTTAAGATCCCGCTTGCACCTTTCCGTGTGCTCATGTTCGGCGACACCGTCCTTTGAAGCATCTCCGCTCAACTCGATTGTTCCTAGGTGGACCGGGAAGTCTCTGTGGACCAGCGCTCGATCGTAGGCCCTGTGTGTGTGTTTCACACGAAGGCACTCGCGTAGCACACTGGACATCACGAAGTCATCGGTGAACTCGAGAAGCTCGACGAAGGTGCGCGGCCGACCGATGTGTATGCTGGCTGAGTCGACAGCCTGCGGGATCGCCTCCGCCAGCATGGCATTCAGCATAACGTTGGTCTTGTGATTGAGCACCTGCGTGAAGAGCTGGTATCGACTCCAGAGCATATCGTCCACCGCGCGAGTTGCCCTCGCCTTCAAGCCGAGCTGCACACCCAGATCGGTGCGAATGATATTGCAAGCGTTGACGAGCACGTTCACGTCGCAGATTCCATACGTGACGCCGGTGAACCGAGAGTCACGGATCAGGTAGTCAAGTCGATCAACGTCGAGAGTGCCGCTGATGAGCGATCGCAGGGCTCCCAGCAGGTCATCCGAATCGCTGTCCCTGGCGCTGCCGACACGGAGGTGGTCACCCAGGATCTCGCGAGCGTGCTCCTTGAAGGCTGGCGTCGGTGGAAGCTTCTGATGAGCTGTCAGTGCGCGCACGTCGCGAGCGAGGTCGGTTGGCTCGACGCCAAGCACTGACCTGCACGCTTCCGCAACCAATGGATGCTCACTGCCAAACAGCACGGTGACGAGTAGGATGCCGATGTCCTCGTGTTCGGTAGCCTTGGGCTCCTGGTACTCGTTCGATTTCCACCAGGTGGTAAGGTCGCTCATCTGCCACTCTTCAACGAGCGTTCTCATCGAATGAAAGAACGGCTCTCCGCGCAGCTCGACGCGCTCAATCGAGTGCGAGAAGGCGCAGTGTCCTACGTCGTGTAGCAGCGCTGCGAGCTCGAACACTGCCCCGATGTATCCAAGCGGAGATCTCTCCTTCCCGTTGATGGTCGGGCGGTACGAAGGAAAGAGCGATTGAAACACTCGCCTTGCCAAATGCATGGTGCCGATCGAGTGCGCGAAGCGGGTATGTACCGCGCCAGGAAAGACAAAGTGCAGCAACCCGTTTTGACGGATGTATCGGAGTCTCTGGAAGACGGGTGTGTCGACGACCGCCGCCTGCAGCGGGGTCAGGAAGATGTCGCCGTGAATGGCGTCTCGCACTGTGAGGCCAGTTGGTCTGAGCGGCATGAATAGCTGTGCACTAGCTCTAGGCTAAGGCGCTTGGGAGCCCTTCCGCGCCACTAATACGCTCGGGTGGCCACGATCGGTAGGACGAGCGCTCACCCTTGCGTACGTAAGCTCCCACGCTGCTCAGCGGTCGCGGGGCTACGCTCCATCGTGATGCAACCCTGCCTTCTGTCCCGCATTTTTCGAAGTGATCGTGCTCGATGTGCTGCACGCGATGGGATACGGCGGGAGCCGACGTAACCTACGGACCACGGCAGCCGGCGCTGACGGGGGCATCGACGGCATCATCCCGCTCGACAAGCTGGGGCTCGATAAAGTCTACGTGCAGGCCAAACGCTACGCCGAGGATAAGGCGATATCGCGCCCCACGATTCAAGGCTTTCTCGGCGCACTCTCCGAGCGCGGCGCGACGAGGGGAGTGTTCATCACGACGTCGCGCTTTACCGACGAAGCGCGCGAATCAGCGGCCCGCTCCTCGGACAGCCTGGTGCTCATTGACGGGGAGGAGTTCGCCGATCTGATGATCGACCACGGCGTCGGCGTCGCGACACGAGAAACCTTCGCCATCGTGCAGACGGATTCTGACTACTTCGAGGATCCGTGATCGGGGCGTGTCCGAGGGTCGCTCCATCTCGCGATCACATGGCATCCATCGTAGTGTCGGGACTCCCAAGCTAGCCTGATCTTCAGGCGCACGCTCGATCACGGGGGCGGGGCGACGATAACCGTCCGGCCTTCGGGCGTCACGTAGCTCGTGCCCGGTACGCGGGTCGCGGTGGGCGGGCTGGCAGGTGCCACCGTTTGGCGCGGTCCGTCCCCGCTCAGCCGCTCGTCAGCGCGAGACGCGGCGCTTCGAGTCTCGCTCGACGAGGGGCGCCTTTTCGCTGGCGACGAAGAGGGCGGGGGATGGGACGAGTTCGTTAAGGCACCGACAGGCTCCGCCGGTTTCCCGGACGTGACGGCCACCTCGTTCTGGTTTTCGGCACCGCGCTGCTGACCGCCGTCACGGCGCAACGTGAGCCCAGTTCGTTCCGCGGTCACGGAAGGGTTGTCTGGTTTCCCAACCTGTCCGGCTTGTGGCACGACGGTCGATGCAAAGGGCTTGCGCGAAGCAAGCGTCTGCAAGACTGTCGCTTGCGTCCGGCCGAGCAAGGGAAGGCCCCAGAGCCCGACCACAAGCGCAATGACCGCTCCAGCGATGACGTTGTCCGAACGCCCCGGGCGCCTGTTCGGTGTCGGATGATTCATTGTCGCGTGCTGTGGTTCGAGCACGGTTCCCCCTATCCCGCGTTGATGACGTAGACGGGCCGCGGCATCGCGGCGAACATCACGACCACGAAAGCAATCACCGCTAACAACACGCCGAACTGCAGTGCCAGGGGGGCAAACCCTACGTGGACCAGCGTTGCTGCGGTGCCAAACAGGAGGTTTGTGCGGCGGTAATTCTGATAGGCCAATCCCAGTATGATGGCTCCACCAAATACCCACAGCGCCGTGCTGTTGAGGGAGTCGCCGCCTCCCATTCCCAGGCGTTCCGCAACACCACCCCACGCATATCCCCCGTATGCGAGGGCTGCTGCCAGACTCATGAGTACAACTTTGGGAACAGTAAGCGCCGAGTACCCAAATAGGAACTGGCAGCGCTTGTTGAACGCTTTCAAGAGACGGTAAGCCCCGTACGGCACACCGATCGCGACCCCCAGAAACGCTACGACCTGCAGCACCAGCATGTGCCTCCGCCCCCTCGCGTCTACCCTGTCTATCAATTACGCACCAAAGCGCACGCGCATTCAGATTCGAAGCGGTGTTCGCGTCGTCGATCGACACGCAGTCGCGCCCCCGAGCTGATGTCCCTATGCGTGCGCAGCCCCCTCGATGGCAGAGCGCACGAGCTCGCTGGCACGACCTACGACGGCCGGGCCATGACCCGTGGCCAGGTTCTGGAAGTCTCGCGCTGCGATCTGCGCCATTGCGGTACGCACGCCCTCACCGGACACCTTCTGGTACTTGCGCCACATCGGGGCCACGATCACGCCGCCTTTGAAGCCGAGCAGCGAGGTCATGACCCGCCCCACGAAGGAGGCTCCCTCACGGTCTGCGTGGTTCTGGAGCGCGTCGCACGCAACGAGCGTTCCGCCGCCATGCGGCAGCCAGAGCGCGCACTCCTGCCAGCCACTCGCTCCCGGAAAGTGAAGCACCGTCGATCCCGGCATCGGAGTCGCAGGGCCGAGGGCCTGCGTAGCGACGATCCCCTCGAGCTTCGCGCTCGGCAGGGCCCACACCTCCGGCCTGTAGCGATCGACATAGTAAGGCTCGTCGATTCCGTGCGAGTCGCTGAGCTTGACGAGGTGTTTGACCTTTCCGAGGCGATCGAGCTCCTGCTCTCCTTCCGCGCAGAGCCGCACAGCATTGAGGATCACAAGGCCATCAGGCTGCACAACGATAGTCATCGTGCGGCCGATGCGCATGGCCGGCCCCATTTGAAAGCTTCCTCGAACGATGTGAACGCCCTCGACGACGGGCATGATGGGACCGTGTGGCAGTGCGGCTGGGAATTGCATGGCGCGATGGAGCCACGCGAGATGCCTTCGAGTCAAGGCGCTCAATCCCCTCTCTCGTTCTCGGAGCCCGAGTGGTATCGTCCTGCTTGATGGCATACGACCCAGGGCTTGCGTTTCGGTTGCGCGAGCTGCTCAACGAGCGGCGCGACGTGGTGGAGAAGGAGATGTTCGGCGGGCTCGCCTTCCTGTTGGCTGGCTCCATGAGCGTCGGCGTCGTGGGCGAAGACCTGCTTGTTCGCGTTGGGCCCGAGCGCCACGACGTAGCCCTTGCTCGTCCGCAAGCACGCATCATGGACTTCACCGGCCGGCCGATGAAGGGCTGGATCTTCGTCGGCCCGTCGGGTGTCGAGGACGACGCCGCGCTCGCGAGCTGGGTTGAGTGGGGAGTTGAGACTGCGACACGAGCGGCAAGCACAAAGGGTAAGCCTCCTGCACGCAAGAGAGCGACCAGGGCTTCATCGAGCGCGGCCGCGAAGAAGGGGCCGACTGCGCGGCGCTCCCCCAGCAAGTGACAAAGTAAGTCTCGCGTGTGGCCCGCGCAGAGGTGCGTGGCGCCCTACGGCGCAAGACCCAACACGCTCCAGTGAGCGCTTATCGGCCCGTCGTGGACTGATGCTGCTTGACCTTCTCGTGAATCAGGTCACGCGCCGTGCGAAAGCGCTCGAGTACCTCATTCGGCGGCATGCGTGAATCATCGGTCGCGGGATCTGGAACCGGCCAGTGGAGGCGGTGCGCTCCGGCTAGGAATGACGGGCAAACCTCCTCCTCGCAGAGTGTAATGACGAGATCGACAGACGCTGGCTCGATGGCCTGCACGGACTTGGAGTGCTGCCCCGAGATATCGATGTCGAGTTCGCGCATCACCTCGATCGCATATGGGTTCACGCGGGACGGCTTCGATCCCGCGCTCTGGACGACAGCCGAGTCGCCGAGCATTTGACGGGCAAGCCCCTCCGCCATCTGGCTTCGAGCGGAGTTGGCGACACACAGGAACAGCAGCTTGCGGGGTTGGTTCGGGATCATGGGTGCCTCGGAAGCATCTTCAGACGGTGGGCGTCGCGGGTAAGGGCACGGCTCGCGATGTCAGGTCAACAGCATCCATCCCCCGCGTAGTGCCACGTGGCATCCGTCAGGCGGATGTCGCCGCGTCCCAGCTTGAGTAGGTTGCCAGCCGTCTTGTCGCAAACGCCAAGCGGAACATCGCGCCGCATCAGATGTCCCTTACCATCATCGAAGACGTCGTCGTCGCCGACATAGATCGCCGTGCGTCCGGTGAAGATGCACGCGCCATCCTCAGGAATGGGATCCTTGATCGCGGCTATCTCCACGCTCTCGAGCAGGATGTCTTCGTCGAGTCCATGCCGCTTCTTGTCGAGCAGACGGTAAGGCCGCTTGCTGCGCACCTCGATCGTGCCAAAGCCCGCGCTCACCATGGCGGCCAAATACTGCTGAAGAGGCAGCGCACCGCTAAGACACTCTGCGCGCAGCCGGTCGTCGCTCGCGAGTCGCTCAGGAATCGGTGCGGTGGACACCGGGTCGCTGAGCACGAGCTTGCCGTGGGGCTTGAGCACACGGTGCATTTCTGCGAGCGCGCGCGCTAGGTGCTCCTGTCGAAATACGTTGAACAGACAGTTCTGCGCGGCCACGTCGATACTGTCGTTCTCGATGGGCAGCTCGAGGGCGTCGCCGTGACGAAGCGTGACGAAGGAAGGATCGAACCAGGGATTTGTGGCAGCCGCTTCATCGAGCAGCGTGCGTGCGACCGTGAGCATGTCAGGCACCTTGTCGATCGCGACCACCCCGCCGGGCCTGCGCACGAAGTAGCTGAGCTGAAGCGCCTCAAGGCCGCCCCCCACACCGACGTAGAGCACACGCTCAGCGTCCGCGAGATCGCGTGGATTGACGGTGGATCCGCAGCCGTAGTTCCTGTCGAGCATGCCCTGCGGCACGCGCAGACCGGGAAGCTTCCACGGCGGCACCTGGGTACAGCACAGGGACGACATCGGAACATTCGCGGCCTCGGCGTAGAGGCGCTCAACTTCAACTCGATAATCGCTCATGCTCGTGCTCCTGCGGTCTGTGGTTCGCCGACGGCTCGTCAGTGGTTACACGGGCGGCCACAAAATCACGCTCCGACATGTAACTGTTTGCCGCTGTACCACGAATGGAGGCCACGCTCCCCCACAGCCACAGCCTCGAGGCGCAAGATGAGCATCGCTTGACGGTGGGACGGAAGCGTTACCGTCACTTTCCATGCGCCCATCTTCGCGCCCCGGTTCACCCGCCAAATTAGAGGACCGCCGAGGCGTGCGGCGACCGCGTTCGTCCCGGGTGAGGCCGCTGAGGACCTCAGGCGCCCGCATCTTGCCTCCTACTCGCCCGTCGCGCGCGCGGGCACTCCGGACACCAACCCCCATCGACCACCTCGGCGCCCGACGCGTGCCATCGATGACCTTGCTCGCACAGCCAACGCAAGCGACGGAGCAGGTCGGGCGCCCGTACCGACAGAAGCTTACCCTTGCGACGCTCTGCGATCGCGATGAGCTTGGCGACATCGACGCTGCGTGACACTTGCCTGCAGCGCGGACACCACGAGCCCTGCCCGACCGCCGCCACGGTTGCGCGAAACCGGTGCGCTTCTGCACACTGCTCACGAGCCATGCGCGCGTCGCGTTGTCGTGTCCACTGCGTGACAGTTCGCGCAGACTCGCCCCCGATCAGTCGGCCGTCGGCCCGCTCCCCGCTGCGGGATCGGGGTCGCGCGTGCCCGCTTCTGGGCCGAAATCTTCCACGAGGAAGACTCGTTCCTCGAAGCATTTTGCAAGACCGTTCATGATGTCGTCGAGCTGCCCAAGCAGCGTGGTCTCGCGGTCTTGAATTTGGTGAATTTTCTGGAGCTTCTCCCGAAGGAGTTCGGTGCTGCTGGTGTTCATGAGCACACTCAGCCATCGGATTTGCCTGCAGGCAAGCTGATTCGCGGAGCAAAGTACACGCCACGCACTCGGTCACGGGACGGCGCCCACGAGCGACTCCGCGACGGCGAGGACCTCCAGAAAGTGCTGGTGACAGCAGGCGAGCAAGACATGCAGAAGGACGGCCGCATCGTGGCCGTGATCGCTGACGGGGAGCGCCACGTCTTCAAGGCGTTTTGACAAGGCACGGTGAAAGGTGGACGAGCGCGCGATTCACTCACGTGGTTTCGGCGCGAAGTTGCTCGGCCACATCCTTACGCTTGAGCCAAGCGACCAGCGCGTCACGACCCGCAATCGCATCCGGTATTCGATAGAGAACCCTTTTCGCGGCCGTCACGACGTTGCGCGGCCAGCGATTCTGAAACCATGCGACGTCGTCGGCGCCGTAACCGAGCGCCCTGAGCCGGGTAGCACTCTTGGGAACTCCGATGAGCAAGGCCTTCAGCGCCGATTTGCTCCGGACCTGTTCCAGAGCGCGCTCGAGGGCTTGCGTGTGGCTGCGCAGCAGGCACCACGTGTTGAACGATAGAGGCTCCGGAGGCGGCGCGACCTTCGGCCACCTTACGCTCTGGACCAGATACGCTTCGTGCTCGATGCGCTGATGGTGAAAGAAGGCGTCTACGACCGTGCTCGCGGACTGCGACTCGTAGTTCGGTGCGACGACATCCGTCAGCAGCTGATTCAGGTGCACAAACTCGTGCTCGAGCACAGAGCAGAAGCGGTCGCTCACATCGCGGCGTCGCGCGCTCGGTGCGAGCACGAACGGGGTCAGGTCGCCGAAAGGAAGCAGGCTAGGAACCGCGATCGCGTCGCAGCTTGGCGCGAGCGCCGCGAGGACATTCGCGGGCACCCACCCTACCAAGTAGCTGCGGCGAAACACGGTCGAGCGCCGCATTTCGAAGAGAATTTTGCTCTCGATGCTTCCAAGATTCAGAAACGGCAGATTCATCGCAATGAGGTACTGAGCGCTCTCCAGGTACTCGCGGTGTGTAGCGAGGTCCGCGGCCGTTGCCCGCACGATCTCCCTCGCGAGCGATCGTGCCCTTCGATCTGGCCCTCGTGTCCCCACGCCGCGACGCTACCACGCCAGTATAAGGCTCTCCACGATTTGAGAGCGCTCCCACAGCCCGTGTCGTGCATCGCACCCATGCAGTTCGCGCGTGGGCCGGGTCACGAGCGCGTGGGCAATGGCGCCAAGGTGAGTCTGGGTGGCAGCGCAAACGAGCTTGCATTCGCCGCGGTAGATCGGCGACGATCATTGAGCAGCCGCGCTGCACGTAGTTCCCCCTTTTGGCGCGGCTCGATCGCTCAACGCACGCGCGACCGTGCGGTTGCGCCAGCGCCGAGGGATGGGCGTATGCGCACAAGCTATCGGTCGTAAAGCAGAATGTAGGTTCAGTTGAGCTCTGAAGCCTTCGTACAAGCAAACGTCTCGGCAAGCGCGCCTGAGCTCGCGGAGGTAGAGGCTGCGCTCCGCGCGGCGGGTCGTCCCATGACGCGCTCCGAACTCCGCGCTGCGCTTGCACTCGATGCGGTCGAGGCACGCACGCTTCATGTGCTGGCTGGCACCCTGCCGTTTGTGGAAGTCGACGCGCGCCGGTGGGGGCTCGTCGACCGCGACGTCCCGGGAGGCGCGAAGGCTTTCGAAGCGGCAATCGCTGCCCTCGAGCGCGCTGCGTGCGCCATGTCTCAAGATGCGGTCGCGGTCATCGCCAGCCTGCTGGCGCCGCACTCGTCATGGACACCGGAGATGGCGGGGTCGGCCTATCGCGTCCTGAAGGTGCGCCGCGCGGCATTCGCCGCGGAGCGAACCGGTGTGCGCGCGCACGGCTCGCCGTAGACGACGTCTGTTGGCGACCGGGGACGTCATGCCCGCCGCGCTTGTTGATCGATCACTCTGATGCACCCATTCCACATTCCAAGATAGAGCGCATCGTTCGGCCCCAGGCTCAGCGTGCCCCACGCGTTGTCGTGGTGCGTGTGGTGCTCGCTGCGGAAGACAGGGAGTCGATACACGAGCTCGCCTGTGCGGAAGTCGATCCCAAGAACCGACCACTCCTCCCGCTCTTTACTTTTCACTGTCGGCTTCGATGTGCTCGTCCGCCCGAGCGACTTGCGCGAGTAGGCGTAGACCAGTCCGTTTCTGCGGGATAGCTTTGGCGTCGCCGTGAACACGTCGATCTCGGGCTTGTACCAGCGCTGCTTCAAGCGCCCGCTCTCGGGGTCGATGTCGAAACAGACGAGTCCGCCTTCGGTGCGAGGCACACGCAAAGGGTTCTCGTAACCGTAAGTATTGCCTACGACGATCGTGTCTCCGTGGGCGATGACGGAGTTCTCGCTCGCGCTACCACGCTTGTCCCCAAACACGGGCTCGGCGTCGAGGATGCGACCGGACGCTTGGTCGATCACCAGCACCTTCATCGGCGCGCTCCCATCGCCAATCACAACGAAGCGACTTCCCATCAGCGTGGGCGTGGTCCCTGAGCCGAGATCGATCTGCCCAGGCTTGAGCTTCGTACCGCGATCGTAAGGCGTGCGCCACAAGATCTTCGGTGCGTCAGCATCCATCGTCACCAGGTACAGCGCGAAGTTCGAGACCACGAATGCGCCGCGCTCGTTCACCGCAACGCTGTTCTGGATCTTCTCGCCGTTCGGAAGCGCAAGGTGCTTTGAGGCGCCGTCGCCCACGATGCCAATCGTGCCTTCCGCGGTCGTGTACCAGTAGAGCGGAGCCCCTTGCTCTCGCCATACGGGTAGGCACGCCGTGAGCTTGTCGCCCTTCGGGATGTGCGGACGTAACTTACGCATCACCTCGAAGCGGCGTGCCTTACCTCCGCGCTTGATGGCTACGATCCAGATCTGTCCATCCGCTGCGGGTACGATCACGCGCCCCGCGACGTCGACGACGAAGTACGCACCTCCTGACGTGTCGCGAAACACTTCGTCCAGGCCCGCGCGCAAGACCTTCTTGAATGTTCCTTTGCGCCGCGGCAATGGCAGCGAGTCGAGCACATCGAGCGTGCGCGGGTCGAGCAGGAGCAGGTCGGTGCGCAAGGCCGAGAAGCTCATCGTGACCGGCAGCCCTTCAGCGTCGAAGGCGAACGCCGGGCAGATCCCTCCAACGAGCGCCCAGCGGTGCAGATACTTGGCATCGACCTCCTCGGTGACAGGCCCTCCAAATGGCGAGGTGTCACTCGCGTGTGAGTCGTCGTGCATGCAGGCGGGAGCGCGCGCCAGCCCCGGGTGCTGCGGCGGAGCACCCTCGATGGCCTGCGTTCGCTTGGGCACGTGGCCGCCGCCCTTCGGAAGTGTGAGCGTTTGTACATTCCATCCCAGACCGAACATTCCATCCTCCATTGGCCGTCAGAGCGGCCCCATGCCTCCGCGCTGCGAAGGCGAACTCGTTGGGTTCCGGGCTTGTGCCGGGCCCCGGGCTCACACCGGCGGCTTCACGGGCCACTCTCGTCGCGGCCGGGCCAATGCCGCTCTCAACCGCACGCGCCTTGTGGGCCGCCTACTCGGCGTGGCGATCACCCTGCGGCGTGTTGCGCGCGCGATGCCTTCAGGCCACGTTCTCCTCCCCCCGCAGCAACGCCACCGCTCTTCTGGGGAGGACAGCGAACAAGGCGTTTCCGGGGGGCCTTTTGTCCCAGTCGGCGAAGCAGCATCGAGAGCGTCGCAAGCCGACGAGTGACTGCGCGGACAGTAAGGCACGCACGCAGGCCAGCAGAGCCGCGAAGATCAGAGACTTTCTGACGTTCAAGACTTGCTTCTCAGCAGAACAGAGCGATGGATGAGCCATGCAGAACTCAGCGACAAGCGGCGTGCGCCTCGCCTTCTTCTCTGACCTTCACCTGGAGTTCGGCGCGTTCGAGCCTCCTGCGCTCGACGCGGACATCGTGGTCCTCGCGGGTGACATCGCGCCCAAGCTCAATGGTCTTCGCTTCGCGGAGCGACTCGCTGAGCCTCACGAGGTGATCTACATCTTGGGCAATCACGAGTACTACGGGACGCATACGCACCTCCCAAACAAGCTCAAGGCTCAAGCACCGTCGCGGGTGCACGTGCTCGACAACGACGAGTACTTGTTCTGCGGTGTGCGCTTTCTGGGTTGCACGCTCTGGACCGACCTCGAGCTGACCGAGGACAAGGAGCTTGCGTACGCAACCGCGCTCGGCGGGATGAACGACTATCGCCGCATCCGCAACGCCGACGCAGGCTACAAGCGTCTTCGGCCTGGTCATACCATCACCAAGCACCAACACAGCCGGGCCTGGCTGGAGGCCAAGCTGCGTGAGCCCTTCGAAGGTAAGACCGTGGTCATCACACATCACGCCCCGAGCATTCGTTCGCTGGACGAGCGCGACTCCGCGGAGCCCATCTCCGGCGCCTACGCGAGTCACCTCGATGCCCTCGTGCAGGAGTCTCGAGCAGCGCTTTGGCTGCACGGTCATACGCATCGCAACGTGGACTATAAGATCGGCGAGACGCGCATCCTCACGAACCAGCGCGGGTATCCGGACGAGCCGATGAAGGGGTTCGACCCGTCAGGCAAGGTGATCGAGCTGTAGGCCTGCAGCGACTCAAGTCGAGACGTTGCTGTTGGCTCGAGGCGCTCTCTGCGCATCGTGCTCCAGTGGCTCGCCTGCTCTCGACTCGACGGCGTCGCACTGGCACACACCAGGGGCCGGCGCGGAGTCAGTGCCCTTCCTACTCGAGCTGCTGCACCGTGACGTCCCGCTTCGCCTCTCGGCGGGCGCGTCGACGCGCCGAACGTGCAGCGGCCTGGCTGCAGGGCGTTCCGCGATTCGCGCGGCGAAGAACGCCTCCGCAGCAACCCCAGTGGCAGCTCAGAGTCTCTCTACGCGTTGCACCGTAAGCTTTCATGACCGCCTCTCCCTAACTTTGTCTGGCGCCCAGGGCCGATAACGCACCGCCCCAAATCCATCTACTGCTCTGCGAACCCAGGGACCGCGAGAACTCCGAGCAGAAGGCGTGCGCACTGCGCGAGCTCGATCCCCAACGCGTCATAGTGTTGTGGCGAGCGCTGAGGCGCCTGCCCGTTGAGCACATCGGCCAGGGCTTCGTACACCGGGGGAGGGAGCAGGTCGTACTCGTTCGAGATGACGGCCACCGGGCCCTCCCTGTCAGCAAGCACCTCGCGTACGTCGTAGACGGGTCGAATGTCAACCGTGCCTGCATCCGCTCGCTCGCGCTCCCAGGTGATTATGACCCCGCCGTCGGCGAGGGTTGGTACCAGCTCTAGGAGCCTGCTGACGGGGCCGTGGCCCGCGACTGTGACGCGGCAGGTGCTACTCGGGAGGCGTGCGGTTCGCGCGCCGTTCGTGCTCCCCTCAAGGAGTGTCACGTGCGCGGTGATAGCGCGTGGCCTTACTGTCTTCGTGCTGTCGTTCATGCGCCATCCATCGCTTCTTGTTCTGCCCAAGCCAAGCGAGATTCGACCTTCCGCAGTCGCTTTCTGTGCGAGGCCGCTCAGCTGGCGTTACTCCGAGCCAATCCCGAAAAAAACACCAGCGCCGATCCGATATCATCCACGGGAAAGCTCGTGACTGGCTGCATGAATCCCCGTCGTACGCATAGATAGGCCTGCCCGCTCGCGTCCGAGGCGGCCCACACTGCGATCCCCTTGATGGCGGCGTGTAGCTCCAAGACGAAGCCCTGAACTTCCTGTGCGAGGGCGGAACCGGGGCCGACTTCCGGAATCCCGAACCAGGAGCGACTGAGGCGGCGGCTGAAATAGAAGGCGCCCCGCACAGGCCGTCGCGCAAATTCGCGCGTCCATCGGTCGCGAACCTGGCCGCCGAAAAATGCTCAGGCTTCTATCGAAGTCCCTCCGCCTCGGTAGCGAGCGAGACGACGTACGCGTACCCGTGGCAGCCGGGTTCCACTGACGCGATCATGAAGGCCGTCGTACCGAGCGCGCGTGGGCGTGACGGACCGAGAGCGAGCTTTCGGTCCACCGCGTGCAGAACCTCCCGCCGTGAGGCGCCAGGGGCCACTAATGTTTCGAACACCAGTTCCCCAGCCCAGTAGACGGCCACTGCAGCCGTGCGGCCGTCGCGTGCGGGGATCGGGAAGTTCTTGTCTTCTTCGACGGCGCTTTTCATGTCAGGTGTTTCGCTTCTTGTCCTGCACAAGCCAAGCAAGATTCGACCTCCCGAAGTCGCTTTCTCCGCACGTGCGGGTCAGCGAGCGTTGCTTCGGGCTACTCCCGAAAGAAACGCCTTCGCCGATTCGACATCGTCGACCGGGAAGCTGCTGATCGGCTGCATGAATCCGCGCCGCACGCATAGGTAGGTCTGCCCGCTCGCGTCGGTCGCGCACCAAACCGCGATGCCCTTGAGCGCGTCGTGGAGCTCCAGGACAAGTTCCTCTACCTCCTGCCCGAGTGCGGACTGGGGTGCGACCTCCGGGATTCCAAACATTAACTCCAGGTTTCGGTTGAGGCGTCGAAGTTCGTGGGTGACCGCCGCGAGGGTTTCTGTGTCTGTCATGTTGCTTCTCCTGACCCTGGATTCGCTTCTTCTTTGCGCGTCAGCAAGCGAGAAGAGCAGAGTAAGAGTCAGATTCTTTCGAAGGCCCGTGCTCCGGTCCGGTGGACGACGCGGGCAGGATCAATCGGCCACACCGTCTGGCTGCTGAACCTTCGTGGGCCAAAATTGTTCGGCGAGGCGGACAAGGACTCTCAGAAACGTCTTCGCGTCCCAGACGCTCTTGACCGAGACAGAATGGGCGTCGCCTTCTTCACATCGCATCCAGATGTGGACGTCGCGGTTGGCATCGATCGTCGACCACACCGTGATCTTCGCATGGACGTTCGTTTCGTTGATGAGCGACTGGACGTCCGTCATAAGTTTGGAGTCCGGGTCAGAGCCTGGCAGCATCGTTCTCTCCTGGTTGGACAAGGACATCGCTTCCTTCTGGCGGCCCGGCAAGCAAGAAGAGCAGGTCGAGAGTCGCATTTCTGCCCCCCTGCCGCCTACGCGATCTGCTCGGCAAAGTGATGGGCGAGAAGCGAGTGCAGAAGCGATGCCGCGCGCTCGGACGCGGTCTGACCTTCCACAAAGAGCTCGACGCCCATACGCAACTTCGTCTGCTCGACCACCCAGGTGATGTAGTCACTGAGCGCGAGGTGGTCGACGCCGAAGGCACGCGAGTGCATGGCGCGTACGATATCCGCTGGCTCGCCTTCGAGCACATCTGAGCTTCCTGCAAGAACGACCTTCATTGTCCGCGTCCCTTCTGCGATGCGCTTCGGCTCCGCCATGTTCGCCAACAACCTGTCTTGAGGTGCGGCGCGCGTCCCACACGCTGGCGAGGCATCACATAAGCTTCAGCGCTGGTCCCATCCTTGAGCGCGATCGTCTCACGCTGGTACAGCGTCGGACAGCCCTCGAACTTGTCGAGTCGCTCGAGCAGCTCGTCAGGAACCTCGTACAGCTCGCCCGCGATCGAGGTGCGCCCCCGCGTAGTCATGGCTGGGAAGGCCCCAAGGTCAAAGAGATCAAAGGCGGCCGTGGTTCGAAGGCGCGCGATGAAATGAGCGCCGTTCATCATCCGGTGGTTGCCCTCGCCCCTTTGCAGAGACCCATACACGAATACTTTGTGCATCACACTTTTTCCTTCGCGGCCCGAATGAGCGAGCCTAAGTCGAAGCCGTGCTCGCCGTACGCGCGCGCGATCAAAAGCAGGTAGTCGAGTGCGGGAGCCGTAACTTCTCGCCCGGATAGGACGTACATGAACGCGGAGCGACTCCTGCTGCCGAGGCCAGGTACGTGCACGGTCCGCTTGCCGTAGATGCCAGGGTGGCCCTCAAATCCGTCGAGCCGACGCTCGTCGGTAAGGGTCAGCTCGTAGAGGAGCGCAGGTACGGAGGACCTTGCGTCACGTAGAACCGTCGCCACGCCGCCGCCCCAACGCTTGCTGTGGCCCGCGAACGCCAGGCGGTAGCCCGGGAGCTCGATCAACCGGAGCGGGCGCGCGCTCGGGCAACGTCGCGCCATCTGCGCGGTGTCGAGGTTTGAGCCAAAGGCGATGTACGTGCGACGTTTGCTCATGCCGCTTCCTGTTGTGCAGGCCGCCCGTGCTTCCAGGCTGCCGAGCCTTCGAGGCTGCCGAGGAGGTGAAGGCGCGCGGTCTTGAACTCGTCGCCTACGAGGCCCAGCGAGAGAAGGATCACGCGAAAGTCGTACTTCGCGGTGGCCTTGTCCAGCGTGCGGCGCTTGCTGTTGGCGCTCTTGGAATCGATCGCCTTGGCCCCGAGCGCGAGCGCGAGCTGGATGTAGGACTTGACCTTGCCGGCATGTAGGACGGCCTCGAACAGCCTCAGCTCAATCGTCCCCTTCTGCCATAAGGCATGTAAATTTAGGGCTCTATAGCGAGTCTGATCGTAATGGTAAGGCCGCGCGTTGTGGTAGCCGTACCAGGCGACGTTGAGCGCTTCCAAGGTGCGGGGCTTCTCGCGCTCGATGCGCGTCAGGAAGTTCTGGTCTACGTCCTTGCAAAACGATGCGCGGCGACTTGCGCACACCCCGAGGGCGTGCATGATGAGTTCCTCTTGTTTGTTCCACATCTTCGTGAGCCGGGTGACCGCCGCCGCGTCAAACCTGGCCCCGTCCAAGTGGATGTGAATTCCACAACTCTGATCGACCTTCGCGCCCGCTTTGCGTACCGCGCGAACGATCTCTTGTAGCGTCTCGATGTCCTCGTAGCGGAGGATGGGGCTGACGACCTCCGCGTTGCGGCAGGAGTCGCTCAGGCTCGAGTCCCGCATCGCCTTCCAGACTCGGCCGTCAGGAGCGATGCATTCCCAGGTGTCGTAGCCGCCTCCTGCGTGGCGTACGGTTCCGCCGACCACGCTCTTGATGGCGTTGGCGGCCTCCTCTCGCCTCAGGCCGATTGTCTCGATCTCAATGCCGAAGCGGATGGTCTTCATGGTGGCGGTCTGAGTGTTTGCGGCGGTGTTCGAGGTCGTCATCGTGGGAAACACATCGCTTCTGATTCGGCAGAAGCCAAGTGAGATTCGGACCTGGAAAAGCAGATTCTTCTGGGGGTGCCAGAACACGTCGACGTTCTGCGGAGATGCGCGTCGTCGCCGCTCTCAGCGCTTTGGCGAAGAAGAGCGACACAGGCCGCCAACACTCAGGTGATGCCTAGGTCCAGCCGTCCCCCAGCCCCAGAACCGCCCAGAACCTCCCCTCCGCTTGAGGCCGCATTTTTCTCGCTCTTCGGACTTGCTGACCACGCAACAAGAAGCGATGTCTCCGTTCACAAGCGACGCGGCCAAGAACGTGAAGGAGAACGCGATGACGGTGAGCGAGTTGATCCAGCGCCTCGAGGACTTCAACCCCGATGCGGAGGTCCGAATGATGATTCAGCGCCATTATCCCTTGCAAAGCGAACTGTACGGTGTCTGCCCGGAGCAGAGCCTTCAACGAGGGGATAGCGAGGAGGAGGATGACGACGACGATCCGCAGGAGGAGAAGATC
>Ga0163144_10009441_pt1 | contig 20958 bp, 11 predicted proteins | sample OliLak19BULKMAT1_FD_123175 | JGI IMG/M metagenome (GOLD analysis project Ga0163144, IMG submission 123175) | Freshwater microbial mat bacterial communities from Lake Vanda, McMurdo Dry Valleys, Antarctica - Oligotrophic Lake LV.19.BULKMAT1 | ecosystem: Environmental > Aquatic > Freshwater >... | reverse complement strand
GGAATCCGAGACCCGCATGAAGATTACCGCGATTGAGACCCTCGTCTGTCACGCCCGCATGCGGAATTGGATCTTCGTGAAGGTCGTCACCAACCAGCCGGGCCTGTTTGGTTGGGGTGAGGCGACGCTCGAATGGCACACCCGCGGCGTCGTCGGCGCGATCGAGGATCTCTCGGAACTCTTGATCGGCGAGGATCCCACGTGCGTCGAGCATCTTTGGCAGATGATGTGGCGACAGCACTTTTGGCACGGCAGCGGCATCGTGCGATCGACGGCCATCGCCGGCATCGACCTGGCGCTGTGGGACCTTGTCGGCAAGCTGCACGACGTCCCCTGCCACAAGCTGTGGGGCGGACCGGTGCGCGATTATATCAGGCTGTATTGCCACCTGGGCGGTGGCGACATGGACGATTTCTATTCGACTCCCGTCGATAACGCGCTGCGCTTCGCCGAGCTGGCGCATCGAGCCGTCGACGACGGCTTCACCGCCTTCAAGGCGATGGCGGTCCCGCCCACGATGCCGCTCGAAGGGCTCAAGCCCATCAAGAACGCCGATGCGTGCGTGTCCGCGATGCGTGAAGTCGTGGGCGACAACGTCGACATCATGGTCGATTGCCATGCGCGGCCGTCGCCGGCGATGGGTTTGCAGTTTGCCAAAGCCCTCGATCCGTATGGTCTGTATTTTCTCGAAGAACCCTGCTGGCCCGAAAGTCTCGATGGACTGGCGGCCATCCAGGCGGCCGTCAGCACGCCGATCGCCACGGGCGAACGCGTCACGCATCTGGCCGGCTTTCGCGATTTGTTCGCGCGCCGTTGCTGTTCGGTCTGCCAATTGGATCTGACTCACTGCGGTGGATTGACCGAAGCACGGCGCATCGCCGCCCTGGCCGACGCGCATCGCGTGGCGCTCGCGCCCCACAATCCCCAGGGACCCGTCAGCACCGCGGCCTCGCTGGAGTTCGGTTTTTCGCAGCCGAGCTATATCATTTGCGAATCGGTGCACAACGATGTCCCCTGGCGACACGACGTGGTGGAAGAAGGCTTTCAGATCGATAAAGCCACGCGCACCGTGCGACGAAACACAAAACCCGGACTCGGCATTTCCATCAACGAAAACGAAGTCCACAAACACCCCTTCCGGCAAGAGGTTCTGCAGCGGGTGTTCTACCCCGACGGAGCCGTAGGAGATTGGTAAGTCATCGCGCGGAAGTAACTTGTGCAGTTTGGCAGCCATCAGAGTGCCATGCCTTCACGGGCGCTAGCCCGGGTAGGCATGCCGCGCGGCGCCTGAATGCGGGCATGCTTACCCGACGCGGGGCATCGTGAAAGCATGGCACGGATGAAGAGGAACACGAAAACACGAACATCGAGTTAGCCGCCCCGCGAGTTAGCCGCCCCGCTCGCGGGGCGCTCCGCGGGCGTAGCGCGTGTGGCAACGTTTCAGATGGAATGGGTAATGGCCCGGAACCGCGAAACGCCCCGCGAGCGGAGCGGCTAAGTCTCCGACTTTTCCATGCTACAAACGTTGAAATTGCACGCGACTTGCTCGGATTTGTGTCGCCCTGTGCAGTCGGAGGACGGGATTTGGTTAGTACGCAACTCACGCAAGAATCGCGAAAGCCCGAACGAGCGAAAATGCGAAACTAGTTCGGGTTTTCGCTCTTTCGGGCTTTCGTGATTCGCGTGGTTTATAGGTCAACAACGAGCAGGCGATGTGGCGCTTTGCGGTAATAACGCTCAATCCCCCTCGATTCCCGTTCGTATTTGCTTCCGGCCATGCGGGGCTGTGTTTGATCCGTGGTTAGCAAATTGCACACGTTAATTCTGTACGAGCCCTTAGCCGCCACGCTGACTTGTGGGTAAATTGAGTCCACCAAGAAGGGGCGCGATCGCTGCCTGCCGGACTTCTAGAACCCATTGACAACTCACGAGCAACGTGCGGGGCATTGGCGCCGGGCTTGCCGACTTGCGACATGACGAGACCGTCGGAACAACATCAGGCGCGTGGCACGGGCGGGTTTGTGCAGGTGCGGGGCGCTCGCGAGCACAATCTTAAGAACATTGATGTCGACATCCCGCGCGATGCGCTGGTCGTATTTACCGGCGTTTCCGGTTCGGGCAAGTCCAGCCTGGCGTTTGGCACGCTGTATGCCGAAGCACAGCGACGATACCTCGAATCGGTGTCACCCTACGCCCGCCGGCTGTTCCATCAAATGGCCGTCCCCGAAGTGCAAGCCATCGAAGGCTTGCCTCCGGCCGTGGCTTTGCAGCAGCAACGTGGGACTCCCACGGCGCGCTCGTCCGTTGGCAGCGTGACGACCTTGTCGAACCTCCTGCGCATGTTGTACTCGCGGGCGGGCCAGTATCCGGCGGGGCAAAGCACAATCTACGCCGAAGGTTTCTCGCCGAATACGCCCGACGGCGCTTGCCCGAGTTGTCATGGGCTAGGTCGGATTTACGACGTCACGGAGCAGTCAGCGGTTCCTGACGATTCGCTCACAATTCGCGCGCGTGCGATCGCCGCGTGGCCGCCGGCTTGGGGCGGACAGAACCAGCGCGACATCCTGGTCACGCTGGGGTACGATATCGACAAACCCTGGCGAGACCTCCCCAAGAAGGATCGAGACTGGATCCTTTTCACCGACGAGCAGCCCGTGGTGCCCGTGTACGCCGGATTCACTCCCGCGGAAACCAGGGCCGCGCTCAAGCGCAAGCTCGAACCGAGCTACATGGGCACTTTCACTGGAGTGAAGCGTTACGTCTTGCATACGTTTGCGACGACGCACAGTCCGCTGATGAAGAAACGGGCCCTGCGGTATTTGCTGGCCAGCGATTGCCCGCTGTGCCACGGCAAGCGCCTTCGGCCCGAGTCGCTGGCCGTGAAGTTTGCCGGAATCGACATTGCCGAGCTGTCGCAGCTACCACTGAAGCGGGTAAGGCAGTTGCTGCAACCGTATGCCGACGGCGCCGCTGCTGAATTGCGGCGCCTGCGAACGGCCCACCCTGAGCAAGCGCTCGTTGCCGAGCGTATTGCCGGTGACCTGGTCGCCCGGTTGAAAGCACTCTTGGAACTCGGACTGGGCTATCTGGCGCTCGACCGCAGTACGCCTACGCTTTCTCCGGGTGAGTTACAGCGATTGCGACTCGCCACGCAGCTCTATTCCAATTTGTTTGGCGTCGTGTATGTGTTGGATGAACCCTCGGCGGGCCTTCACCCGGCGGATATAGAGGCACTACTGTCGGCACTGCAAGGTCTCAAAGAGGCCGGCAATTCGTTGTTCGTGGTCGAACATGAAATTGAAATCATGCGCCAGGCGGATTGGCTCGTCGACGTTGGACCGGCCGCCGGGCAGCACGGGGGCGAGATTCTGTACAGCGGGCCGCCGGACGGTTTAAGCCGCATGAAGGCTTCACAGACGGCACGTTATCTTTTCGCAAAGCAGCGATCCGAGCGACACGTTCCTCGAGACGCCACCGGCTGGCTCCGGCTGACGGGCGTCACGCGCAATAATTTGAATGGCATTGACGTTGATTTTCCTCTCGGCGTTTTCACCGCGGTCACGGGCGTTTCTGGCTCGGGCAAGTCCACTTTGGTAAGCCAAGTGCTCGTCGAACTGATGGCCGAACGTTTAGGACACGAACTTCCCACGGACGATGAAGATCTCGATCCGCTGGCGCGCGCCGTGCCGTTGGCGACCGGTGGACGCATCGTGTCGGGTGGCGAGCTGATTAGCCGGCTTGTACGGGTCGATCAAAAACCGATCGGCCGCAGCCCACGATCCAACATGGCAACTTATACGGGCATGTTCGATCATATTCGCCGACTGTTCGCCGCCACGAAGGTCGCCCGGGCGCGACGCTATGACGCCAGTCGGTTCTCATTCAATGTCGGCAAGGGACGCTGCGACCACTGCCAGGGCGAAGGTCTTGTGATGGTGGAACTGCTGTTCCTTCCCAGCGTGTACGCACCATGTCCAACCTGCCATGGCAGCCGGTACAACGCCAAAACACTGGAGGTAACCTACCGCGACAGGAACATTGCCGAGGTGCTTAGCCTGACGGTCGATGACGCCCTGGAATTTTTCGCCGACGACCCTGCCGTTGAGCGTGCGCTTTCCGTGCTGCGCGATGTGGGATTGGGCTACTTGCGTTTGGGTCAGCCGGCCACGGAACTGTCTGGAGGCGAAGCCCAGCGCATCAAACTGGCCACGGAACTCCAACGCGCCCAGCGGGGTAGGTCCCTCTACGTGCTCGACGAACCCACGACGGGCCTGCACCCCTCGGACGTTGAAAAGCTCTTAGTCCAACTGAGCGGACTGGTCGACTCGGGCAACACGGTCATCGTTGTCGAACACGACATGCAGGTGATCGCCCGCGGCGACTGGATCATTGACATCGGGCCCGGCGCGGGAGATGAAGGGGGGCAGGTGATCGCAACGGGCACTCCGGCCGCGGTGGCTCGCCACCAACACAGCCGCACCGCAACCTACCTGAATCGCCATCTTTCGGAGTCACATCGGCTGTGAACTGCCTCGGCGATCACGGCCAAGAGCGACCTGCCTGACGTGAAGCGATGGCACGAATTGGAGCCTACCGACCAGCGTTGAATGAAGTCGCCAACGGACGCAGGTCGTAATTGCAGCCAATTCCCCAGGATACCGATCAGTGACTGCCAGCCGGATTATTCTTCGGGGTACAGCCGCACTGCCGACCGCCGACAGGTAACGTAAACGCCAGTTTCGGCGAAACATCTAACCAATGGGCGATACAGGGCTCGAACCTGTGCCCCCCCCCCCCTTTGTTTTCAAAGAGTAGCGGTAGTGCGAAAATTAGACAGGTAGATTACCGGCTTAAAAAAGCACGACTGTACAGGCGATTTTGGATGCCGCTCCGGAGGCGCCATGAAGTCTTGAAACGGGCGAATGACTTGCCGAACCGATTCATCGCCGAGAGAGTCAAAGAACGCCCTGTTGCAGTCGAGAGTCAAGCCAACTGCCGCTAGCCCCTCACACGGCCTTTGGCGGGCTCTGACGCCGTTGCTCTCGACCAACTTGTGGGGCGATGGTGCGGAGCGTCACGTCGTTCCTCTCGGACCAAGTCGCGGGCGATGGCCTTCAATGGGCATCTACCGCAAGCTGATCGGTGCCGCGCCCAAAGCTCTGCCGCCAGACGGCCCGCCACCGGCGGCGGACTCGGCCGAAGGCGTCTGCTGCAGCCGGCTGGGCGACGACGAGCTGGCGGCTAACGACAGGTAGGTTCCTTTTCAAGGACGATCTCGATCGTTTCCGGCCTCGATGCGCGGGAAGAACCGCCCAGTCTTCGCCATGTAGTCTCGATGCTGTTGCCCGAATCGCTCGGTCAGCATTTGCTCCTCTTTGGGCGTCCGAATCGCCAGCAGGCCGAGTACGAGCAGACTGCTCGCACCGATCAGCCAATTCGCCGTCAGTAGCGTCACGGAACCCATGAGCAACGCCGCCGTCACATAGAACGGATGCCGAACCCAGCGATACGGGCCGTGCGTCACCAAGATCGCGTCGGCCCTGGTGACCACGGTGTCAGTCAGATTCTTGCCGAGGCTGCTCAGCGTCCAATACATCAGGACCGAACAACCGGCGCCAATGACAACACCGGACCACCGCGCGCCGGGGTGCAACGGCAACGATGCCCATTGAAAGGACGCAGGGAAAACGAGGTAGCCGAATGTGCTGATCCAGAGGCACAAACCGGCCAGCCGAAGCACCGTGGCAAAGACGTAGCCTTCGTCCTTGTGAAAAATCTTTTCGCCCGAGGACGCCGCTCGCACCCGGTGATAGACGGTGACCGCCATCGTCAGGACGATGACGCCAACCAAAGCGCTGCGAAATGGATTCTCCGAGGCCATTCTGACTTCTATCTATAGTGCATGGCGAGCCAAATCGTCGGCTCGTCCGGCGTCGTCCACTCGACTTGGTGTCGTCGGTGCACTGGGATGTTCACGAAGTCGCCGGGCTTCAGCTCCACCGGCTGATCCTGACCGGCGAACCGTAGCCTCGCTGCGCCTTTCAGCAGGACAACCCATTCGTGCTCGGGCTGATCGTACCACAAGTCCCTTGGCGAGGCGTGACCGTAGGGCGCGATGCGTTCGATGCGCAGATGGTCGGCGTCGAGTAGCGTGTCGATGACTTGCTCGGGAAGTCGCGGCGGCAGGCCGGCGAATATATTCAATGGGGCGCACACGATATAGGCAGCTCCTACGTCCTGGGCTTCGGTGCGAGGGGACAATCGCCGGGCGGTTGCATCGTGCACGCACATGTCGCCATCGTCAGGTTACCGCGCGAGGTTTGCAAAGGGCGCTTGCTTGTCGCTGGTCTCGCATGCATTGAAGGCCGGACTGCTAGCATCACCTTCTCGGACCTGCCACAATAACCGAGCCTCGACGCTGAAACTGCGAGGGTTACCACGTGGCACCGGGACGGTTGGACATGTCGACGACAAGCGTCGGCGATTGGACCGCAGTCGTGCGAATGCATGGACTGATCGCGAACTTGGCACTTTTGGGCGGCTTCGTGACAGTGGTGCTAGCCGCGGAACGAACTTTCGTATCCGGGGGCCGCGAGTTGACTATTGTCGGGCGTACGCACCTAGCGACTTGTATAAACGCGACCGGCGCCAAGTCCGGCGCGGGCGGTCGTCAAGTTGGCGATCCATTCGACCGGCTAGCCAAATCCACGGCGCAAAAAACGGCCGCCCGTCAGCCGCAACTTGCCAATCATAGAACTACAACCGATGATGACGATTCACATCCCTGGCCGGTTTTCAGACGCTCGGTGACACAAATGTTCCGGATGAACCTCAATTCTGACGGAGGACTTAGCATGATCCGCAAGAATCGAATGGGAGTTGGCTCGCGAGTGCTCGCAGGCTTCGCAGTCTGTGCCGGCATCATGGTCGCCGTGGCCTGCGGCGATTGCGCGGCCGCGCGCGCCGAGGACAAGCCGGTCGCGGTCAAAGGCTGGGGCCAACTGACCGATCCGGGGAAAGACTGCAAGCTGCGAGCCGATGGCGACAAGGTTACGCTCGACCTGCCCGCAGGCAACTACGACTTGTGGCCGAAAGAGGGCAAGGTGAACGCGCCGCGACTTACGCAGCCAGCCAAGGGAGACTTCCGCGTCGAGGTAACGGCCAAAAGCGTTCCCTTGCCGGAGGCCGACTCGACAATAGTCGGCCGCACTTCGGCCTATCACAGCGGCACGCTGCTGGTCTGGCAGGACGCAAACAATTTTGTTCGTCTCGACCGGGGGGCGATGATCAAGGACGGCCGCGCGGTCCACTTCGCCTACTACCACATATTCGTCAACGGCGAGCGCGTTACCCAACTGTCGCAAAGCTTGACCGACAAGCCGGCGCGGCTGCGCATTGAACGGCGTAAGGGCAAGATCCTCACCTCCTTCAGCCAGGACGAAGGCCAAAGCTGGCGCAGCTTCGCCGCGCAGGACGATCAACTCGGCGCAAGCGTGGAAGCGGGCGTCGCCGCGCTCAACGTCACCACGAAGCCCTTTACGGTCGAGTTCGAAAAACTGTCGCTCGCAATGGACAAGTAAATGCGACGGGCCTCTTCGCGGGGATGGCGAACGTTTTACTTTCCCCTCGGTTCGGATCGCTTCGCAACGGTGAATCATTTCGTGGCCGAGAGTTTTCCCTCGTCGTCAATCTGCAATTCGAGTTCCTGGCCCGCCGCCAACTCGACCGCCAGCGGTTCAATCCGCGTTCCCAGCACGCTCACCCGGTACTTGCCAGGCTTGAGCGGCACGGGGTCTCCGTTGATAAGTCCCTGGCCCGCCTCCTTCGCGCCGCCTTCATCGTGGACGAGGTAGCCCGTGGCCTCGATGGCCGATTCGAGCGCCTCGGTCAGTTCTTCGGCGTTGCGCGCGCCGTAGTATTTCCCTTGGCCGAGGCGCGCGATCTGTTCCAATTGATTCTGCGCGGCGGTTCCCTGGACGTCGAAGCCGACGACGTGGATGACGATTTCAATGCCGGCCGCGCGGTAGGCCGTGGCCACGTCCTCCAATTTTCCGCCGCACGTTTCCTCGCCATCGCTGACTAGGACAACGGTCTTGGGCGCCCGCTGCCCGGCCGCAAAATCCCCCTTGGCCTGCAACAACGAGTACACCAACGGCGTCATGCCGCGCGGCTGTGTCCAGTCGATCCACTTGAGAACCTTGTCGCGCTGCGCGCCGCTCAGCGGCGCGATGGGCACAACCAGCTCGCTATCGGTTCGCAGCCGCGGGTCGCTTGTCGCCAGAGGGCCGGCTTGCGGATTTTGCTTCCGCGGAAGCCACACGCCCCAATGGCCGTAGAGCCTTAGTCCGACCTGTATATCCTCGGGCAATCCCTTCAACACGGTCTTGGCGACTTCCTTCGCCACCTGGATCTTCGGGCGACTCTCCATCAGTTCGGCCATGCTGTTCGACGAGTCGAGAATCAGCTCGACCGCCGGCATCAGCGCCGCGGGCAGGGCGCCTTTCTCGTAGCGCACGCCGACGAACGCGGGCTTGGGAGGTTCCAAGGGGAGCGTTGCCCGCCTGAGGAACAGGATCGCATAGCAGGTGTCCAAGTAGTCGGCGGGTGAACCGTGTGGTGGTCCCTTTTTGGAAGCCCACGACCCGTCGGAATTCTGGTTTTCCAACAGGTAGCGCGCCCCCTCGGGATACCACTCATGGTCGCCTATGAAATCAACGCCGGCGAGCATGCCCACGCGCTCCAGTCCATAGAGATAGTAGTAATGGTTCAACGTCGGGCTGACTGGGTTTTCCTCGAGCGAGAAGTGCCAGGCGAGCCACTCCAAGCCGCCGACCGCGGCCGCATCGAGCGTCGGCTTCTTCTCGCCGAGATGATGGCGGGCGATCACCAGGCTGGCCAACCCCGCGCAGGTCATGCTGCCGTAGCTGCCCCCCTTGTTATATCCCCAGCCGCCGTCCTCGTTCGATGTTTCGCGGAAGTGCCCGTCGATCCGCGACCACGAATCGCGCGGGATGCCGATTCCGGCGAAGACGGCCGAATGCAGCCCCAGAACGGCGAACTGCGCGTTCGAGTTGTCCCACGAGCCGTTAGGCTCGGCCACCAGCCCCTTGCGGACGACCTCGCTGGCTGGCGCCTTCGCCGGCGCGGTCGACTGCCGCTTCGCCTGCCGCCGCCGAGGCTGGCTTTCGACCTCCTTCGCTTCGCCCAGGCCCGACACTTTGGCGCCATAGCCCCACGCCTTGTGCGCATCGCCCGATCCCTGGTTTTCCACGAGCCATTGGGCAGCCTCATACACGCGGGCGTGGTAACGATAGGGATCGATGTCGCGCAAGGCCATCGCCGTCAGCGCGTTGGCGTAGGTTCCATTACTGGTATTGAGCCCTCGCCGGAGGAGATAGTCAATCAAGCGACGCGCCAACTCAGGATCCCGCTCCAGCTCGCCGGCATGCACCAACGCAAATATCCCAGGCGTGGGATTGTAGCTCGATCTGAGGTCCAGCGAGCTCTCGTGGAGCGGGGACTGTTGCTTCAGCCAGGTCGCCGCTCGGCGGATCGCCCGCTCGACTTCTTCTTCGAGCTTCTTGTACGCGACCGGATCGCGCAGTTTTTCGGTCTGCCGTCCGGCGCCGGTCACGAGCGCCAGTCGCGCCTCGAGCGAGGGTTCGCTCGTTTTGATAGCGCTGCCTGCCTCGACGCGCAGCGGGCCCCATCGCGCCGGAAGCTTGGCGAGGAGATAGTCTCCCGGCACGAGCGGCACGAAACCCCAGCGGCCGGAAACCTTGGTCACGACTTCGCGGGTTTTCGCATCGAGCACGGACCATTGGTCCGGCGCCTTTTCGTCCGCGGCGCGCGGCGCCAGCTCAATGCCCGAGTTGATCGCCAGGGGCGTGACCTTTCCTGGCGCGACCGTCGCTTCGCCCAAGGAAATCTCACTCGAACCGGGCGGCCGAACCACGACGCGATATTTTCCCGGCGGCAACGGCATAAACCCCCAGCGTGCGGACATCCGCGCCTGCTCGCGCTTACCTGACTCGTCACTGACGGAAAAATCGTATTCGGGCTTCTCGTCGGACGAGCGACCGGAGAAATCCAGGCCCGAGTCGATCCTGACGCTCGTGGTTTCTCCCGATTTCACCGAAATCGCCGCCCAATCGACGGTCGAATTGTCCTGGCGGACTTTCACGCGATATTCACCCGGCGGGAGCGGCGTGAACCCCCACATTCCATTAACGTCGGCGACCTCCTTCTTGCCTGCTGCGTCGAACACATGCCAACTGTAGAGCGGCTTTTCGTCCGCGGTGCGCCCCGTGAGCTCGACACCCGCGTTGATCTTGAGGCGCACGACTTCGCCCGGCTTAATGGTGACGTTGGCCCAATCGACTGTCGAATTGTACTGCCGCACTTTGACGCGATACTCACCCAGCGGGAGCGGCGTGAATCCCCACCTTTCGCTAACCACGGCAATTTCCTTCTTGCCGGCTGCGTCGAACACATGCCAACTGTAGACCGGCTTTTCGTCCGCGGTGCGCCCTGAGAGCTCGACGCCCGATTCGATCTTGAGGTTGACCACTTCCCCCGGCTTAACGGTGAACTTGGCCCAATCGACCGTCGAATTGTACTGTCGCACTTTGACGCGATACTCACCCGGTGGGAGCGGTGTGAATCCCCACCTTTCGCTAATCATGGCAATTTCCTTCTTGCCGGCTGCGTCAAACACATGCCAACTGTAGACCGGCTTTTCGTCGGCGGTGCGCCCCGAGAGCTCGACGCCTGAGTCGATCTTGAGGTTGACCACTTCCCCCGGCTTAACGGTGAACTTCGCCCAATCGACCGTCGAATTGTACTGTCGCACTTTGACGCGATACTCACCCGGCGGGAGCGGTGTGAATCCCCACCTTTCGCTAACTGCGGCAATTTCCTTATTGCCTGCCGCGTCGAACACATGCCAACTGTAGACCGGCTTTTCGTCGGCGGTGCGCCCCGAGAGCTCGATGCCTGAGTCGAGCTTCAATTCGATGGCCGCATTCGGTTTGACGGTGACGTTGACCCAATCGACCGTCGAATTGTCCTGGCGCACTTTGACGCGATACTCACCTGGCGGGAGCGGCGTGAATCCCCACTTTCTATCAACTGCGGCGACTTCCTTCTTGCCTATTGCGTCGAACACATGCCAACTGTAGAGCGGTTTTTCGTCGGCGGTGCGCCCCGAGAGCGCAATGCCCGAGGTGTTAGGGGGGATCGGATCCGCGGCGCACGTGTCATGCGTGGCAATGATCGAGCCGAGCAGCGCCAGGGCGATCAGCGCATCACGCAAGAAGGATTGAGGAAGTGTCATGGAAAGTTCCTCGCAAAAAGTTAAGCGATTCGACGAAGCACCGCTCGAGACGCGCCCTCCGCTGCCGTTCAGCGTCGCCTGTCCGGCCTGCGCTTCCAAATTCCGCGTGCCGACAACGCGCTTCCCTTTTGGAGTGCGACTAAACATTCGCCGGCCACAGAGACCGACCTATCGCCGCTGCGGAAATCGGAATGGGTTGTTGAGTCGGTCGGAAGCATTGTTCGCGGCGTTGCGAACGGCGTTGCGGCCGTCGACCAGCGCCTGCACGCAATCGGTGATTAAGCCGTTGACGCCGGCCTGAAACGTTTCGGACGTGCCATACAGCGCGACCGTGCCAATGATGCCCACGGCGACCACGTCGATGATGGCGATGTACTCGTTCCCGCCCCCTTTCTTCTTCTTTGCTTCTCTGCTACCTCCACCACCTGCTCCCCCGCCGCCACCTCCACGGCCACCACCTCCCGGTCCGAACCCTCCGGGGCCCTTTGGGCCGGGTCCCGGGGAGCGGGCCCCGCCACCGGGAAGCGGGTCTCGCGGCGTCGCGCCCCCGGGGCCGGGTCTCGGCGCCCGGGCCGTGCCACCGGGCGGAGGGTCTCGCGGCACCACGCCACTTCCTCCGGGAGGCGGACTTTGCGGCGTCGCGCCCGCGTGACTGGGGGGTGATACGCCTCGACGACCAGGATTTACCGTAGGGCGATAGCCCTTCTCGACGGGAAACCCCAACGGGCCGCGCGGCATGAACCCGGTACCGGCGTTCAAGTCGTCGGCCCAGACCGCGCGCGTGTCGCCACCCGCGGCGATTTCCCACCAGCCCGCGCCGCTGCCTTCGAGCACTCTGCGCGGCACGACGACCACCGCTCCCTGGTCGGTGGCCGTTGCGATTCGGGCGGCGAGTTCGGGGCGCTTGGCCAGTTGTTTGGCCGCTTCCTCTCGCGAGAAAAACACGGCGACCGATTGATCCCGATCGCTCAGCAGCCCGCTGGTGCTGGCGACTTGCGCATGTTTCGGATCCAGCGAGCTGGCGAAATCGGCGGCGGCTTCGTGTTCGAGCGCTCCCTCGAGAATTCCAAACCAGATCTTGCGTTCGACGAGGTTGCGCGCGGCCCCCTGCTGGCGCGCGATTCCGCGGAGGCGGTCACGCCGCAAATCGAACTGGATAAATGGCTGCGGCGGCTGCTTTTTGTCGATGGCCGCGAGCCCATGCGTGACGATTACAATCCGCGGCGAATCGAAATAGAAGCGACACTCGTCCGTGTCGTTGAGCGCTGGAACCACCACCTGGTCGGAGCGCAAGACGAGCGAGAAGTTGCTCAGGGCCAGCGGCCAGACCTGTTCGGCGAACTCCGGTGCGTCGCCTTCCGTTGGCTTCGCTTTGTCGGCCGTGGCGGCCGCGCGTCGCACCGCCGAACTGTCCCACTGCGACACCGCTTCAGCATAGGCCGCCAGATTGTGTTGGCCGGCGCTGAACCAGATGTTGTGCAGCTCGCGCGGAGCGGCCAACCCTTGCTTGTCGCGAGTCAAGGGTCGTAGCGCCGCCGCGTCCGGCGACTTGCTTGCGCGCCACGCGGCTCCGGCCCGATCCACAAGCGCCCGCGCGACTTTCTCGCTCGCGGTGCCGGGAATCGAAAGCTCGAACTCGAGCCACTCGGCCACAAAGCGTCGTTCGCCCGCCAGTGCGCCGCCCGAGCCGAACACGCCCTTCAGGCCACCCTGGGGAGGCCCGCCGCGCCGGCCCTCGACGTCGGCAAACGAGACCGACTTGTCGGCGACGAAGTACTCGCCGTCGATCCACAGCACCGGCCGCCACGCATCGCTCCCCAAGACCGCCGAAGAGATCGCACCTTCAAGCCCGGCATCGGGGGCGTGCGTAAAAAAAACTTGCCGGTCGATCAGCATCACCGCCGGCCGCTTGACCTCCAGAACTTTTTCTTTCTTCAGCTCTTTGCCTTGCAGCGACTCGACGACCAGGCGGATCGTGACCGTTTGCTGCATCGCGGGCGGAATCGCCGGAGCTGTACTCGTCGGCTTGCAGAACTGCTGCCCCACTTCCGCGTCGGCCAGCGCCGAGTCGAGGTCGACCCACTTTCCGGCGATCTTCGCTTGCACCCAACAATGCTCGGCGAGCTCGCCAAGCGTATCGTCTCGCGTCGGCCCCGCCTCTTTGGGCAACTTGTCTCCGAGCGCGCCTCGGACCACGTCCAAGTCGAACGCCGCGCGGGCTCGCACGCGCTCGAGAAACTCCGATTTCGCGGGCGTCGCGACCACCGATTTGTCCCGTTCGTCTTCTGGACCTGGCAACGATTCGAAGATGCGAGCGAACAATCTTTCACACTCGGCGGCGGGCAGACGTCCGAACGCGAACCGCGTCTCCACGCCGTTGTTCTCGAGCAACTCGGCCAGCAATGCCGCTCGATCGAGTGCGTTGCCCGCGCGCGACGCGTAGGTGATCTCCGGGCCGCGCAGCAGCCCGCGGTAGACTTCAAAGCGGACGTGGTTGCGCACGAATTCAAAAGCCCGCTTCGCCAAGTCATGTTCGTCTGGCTTGCCCTCGCCCAGCTCGCTGGCTCGAGCGCTCAAGTCGTAGCGCAGTTGGAACGCTTTGTCCGAGATGGGCGACGCGGCGGCGGGGTCCGCGGCTTGCGCATCGGAAGCGGTCTTGTCCGCCGCCTGCGTCAGCGCCGCACTGGGGCCGGGCGGGCCGAAGCAGATCGCGACCTGTGCGAAAACGAAGATCAATCCGAGCAATGACTTCGATCGAGCAAGCGACATGGCATGTCTCCCTTTAGGTTGCCCCGGGGACCGTGCGCATAAACAACGGCGCCGCCACGCGGACTCATGATGGGTCGCAATGCACCGTCTGCCAGCGCCTAGTTATAGCGGGGCGCCCGGGTGTGCGATATCAAATCTCGACGATGAACGGCTTTTGAAAAGCTCGTCTATTGAAGATTGACGTGATTTTGGTCGTACCCAACGACGGCGATTCATAACGGCGGTAAGGGCAATACGTATGTTGTCGTTGGGCTGATTTGAATCGGCGGCCCCGGTAGCGCCCCAACCGCCGCCGTCTGGTCGTACAGTCCGACGTGGGAATAGACGCCCAAAGTCAGGCGGATGTCACTGTGGCGGGCCGGGGTCTGCGCCATCTCGGGACAGAATGCCCGAGCGCTCCAGGCTGGTGATGCAGTAGTGTCGCAGGCTGTGGAAGTCGGCGAACAGTCGTCGTGGCGAACGACCACAGGGCAACACCTGCCAGCCCATCATGCCCCCAGGCCAGCCGGTCCGAGAATCGCTCGGTCTATTTTCAGGGGGGCGTTGCAGCGACGCGCCAGTGACGTTACAGAAGCCCTGGGGGCTGTTGGCCGTGGTAGCGGCATTGAGAGGCGAGCTCGAAATGAAAGGGGGACTGACATGGAGAGATGCGCCATTGGGGTCCACCTCGCAATGTTCGGACACGGCGTTGATATCAAAGATATTCACAAGCCCCATCCTTGAGGAGGAAACCGACTAGTTCCTTGCAAGTACGGCCAGTGGCTGTGCCCCTCGTCCTTCATCATGAGCACCTGCAAGTCGCCGCCCAGCGCCTTGTAGCGTCGCGCCGGCTCGACCGCGTTGCGATCGTTGGCCGAAGTGCCGGCGTAGCATGTGCTAAGCCAGTTGGTCAGGTGAAACCGCTTCAGATGGCGCAGCCGCAGGCCACTCGGCAGGAATCCCTTGAAGCTATCGAGGTGCGACTTGTACCACTTGTAGGTGCCCGGCTCGTTGTTCTTCTCCGACCAGGCGAGGAACTCGTTGACCAGCTCCTCAACGGGCGGATTCGGGCCGGACAGCTTCGGCTTGTCGTGCAGCAGCTCCTTGAGCCGCCGCTCGGCTTCGACCTTCTTGCTGCCAAGCTGGACCCGCTGACTGTCGACGTGGGAATAGAAGCGCGTTTTGCCGTTGCGCGCGCAGGCACGACTCTCTCATGGCCGATTCCTTGTGCGTACTCAGGAGGAAGTACGCGAATGGCCAGCGACTGATTTTCGATGAATCACAGTCGCTTAGTCTGTCTTATGTCTGTCCGAGACTAGCCAGACCGGAGGAATTGCAGGCGCAACCCTTTGCGGGCAAAGCCGTTCTGTAATGGGCGATACAGGGCTCGAACCTGTGACCCCCAGCTTGTCGAGCTGGTGCTCTAGCCAACTGAGCTAATCGCCCGGACGCGGCCGCCAAGGCGGTCGCTTATCCAGAGCAACAAATCTGACGCGCTAATGGCCGCGAGTCAAGGGCGCGGCCGGGCCTTTGGGTGGCACGCCCTGATTAGGGCGTGGTTTAGCGGCGCTCCACGCGCTCAGGGGCGTGCCACCCAGCGGCCTGGCAGCCGAAGCTGGGCCGAACCTTCGCGCCGCCGAACCCGTCTTGCTCTAGGTGCCCGGCGTCCTATACTGTCCGTGCATGCACTAGGCGGTTGGGAACATTTACGCCCAGGGCGTCCTTTGTATCGATGCCCATCCCCGTCGCCAGGTTCGGCCTGCAATCACGATTCGCATAGGAAACGATGCTCAAGGTCAAACTGCCCGACGGTAGCGTAAAAGAGTATTCTCGTCCCATCCGCCCGATCGACGTGGCCGGAGACATTGGCCCGCGCCTGGCCAAGGCCACGCTAGCTGCCGAAGTCGACGGCCAACTGGTCGATTCGGTCACGCCGCTGCCGGCCGCGGGCGAAACCAGCCTCAGGCTTCTCACCCGCAAGGATCCCGAATCGCTCCGCATCATGCGGCATTCGTGCGCGCACGTGATGGCGCGGGCCGTCATGCGGCTGTTCGAGGGCGTGCAGTTGGCCTTTGGGCCGACGATCGACAACGGCTTTTACTACGATTTCGATCTGCCGCACAAGCTGAGCGAAGAAGACTTTCCCGCGATTGAGGCCGAAATGGCCAAGATCATCAAGCAGGACGAGATCTTCGAGCGGATCGACGTCCCCCGGGCGGAAGCGCTTTCAATCTGCAGCGACCTCAAGCAAACGCTCAAAGTCGAGCACATCGAGACCGGCCTGGCCGACCAGGCGACCCTCTCGTTCTATCGACAAGGCGAGTTCATCGATCTGTGCCGCGGTCGCCACATTCCGGCCGCCGGTGCGATTGGCGCGTTCAAGTTGCTCTCGGTCGCCGGCGCCTATTGGAAAGGCGACGCCTCGAACCAGCAGTTGCAGCGGCTCTACGGCACCGCCTGGTTCACCAAAGAAGAGCAAGACGCCTACCTGGCCCAGATCGAAGAGGCCAAGCGCCGCGATCACCGCGTGCTGGGCAAGCACTTGGAGTTGTTCGCCGTAAGTCCACTCGTCGGCTCGGGACTCATCTTGTGGCTGCCGCGCGGCGCGATCATTCGCGGCCAGCTCGAAGCCTTCGTGCGCGACGAGTTGATCAAGCGCGGTTACGAGCCGGTTTACACGCCGAATATCGGCCGTGTCGAGCTGTATCAGATCTCGGGCCATTATCCGTACTACGCCGACAGCCAGTTCCGGCCCATCGAGATGGAAGAGGGCGAGCGCTATTTGCTCAAGCCCATGAACTGTCCGCACCACGTGATGATCTACAAAGCGAAGCCCCGCAGCTATCGCGATCTGCCCGTGCGGCTGGCCGAGTTTGGCACCGTCTACCGTTACGAGAAGTCGGGCGAGCTGGGCGGTCTGACCCGCGTCCGCGGTTTTACTCAAGACGATGCGCATATCTTCTGCACCGAGGATCAGGTGGGCGAAGAGTTCCGCCAGTGCATCGAGATGGCGCAGTTCGTGCTGAAGACGCTGGGGCTGGACGACTACCGCGTGCGATTGGGTTTCCGCGACCCGGCCAGCGACAAGTACGTCGGCAGCGCGGAGAAATGGGCCAAGGCCGAAGCGGCCATCGAGCGTGTCGCCCGCGAGATGGAGCTGCCCGGCTGTACTCCCGAACTCGGTGAAGCGGCGTTCTACGGTCCCAAGGTCGATTTCGTGGTGACCGACTGCATCGGCCGCGAGTGGCAATTGGGGACCGTGCAATTGGACTATAACCTGCCCAGCCCCGAGCGATTCGGGCTCGAGTACATCGGCCCGGACAACACTCCGCACATGCCGGTGATGATCCACCGGGCGCCTTTGGGCTCGTTGGAGCGGTTCATCGGCGTGCTGATCGAGCATTTCGCCGGCGCGTTTCCGCTGTGGCTCGCGCCCGAGCAGGTTCGCGTGCTCACCGTCACCCAAAAAGCCGAAGAGTACGGACGTGGCGTCGAACGGCAGTTGCGCGAAGCTGGACTGCGCGTGGCGGGCGACTACCGGGCCGAAAAGCTAGGGGCCAAAATCCGCGACGCTCAATTGAAGCTGATCCCGTATATGTTCGTGATCGGCGAACGCGACGCCGAAGCCGGCGCCGTGAGCGTCCGCGACCGGTTGGAGGGGGATTTGGGCGCCATGCCCTTGGCCGCTGCAATCGATAAACTTCAGCAGGAAGTCGCTCAGAAGCGGATCCGCCAGGTCGTTAAGACCACGGCGGGGCTGGCCGAAGGGGGCGCGGCAAACGAGTATTGATGGTGATGGACGGGGAGCGGGAGTCGTTTGCACGGGTTCCGGCAAGGTCTCCCGACCGTGCCCGCACGATAACGTAGAGTTAAGCAGTACCCCGCGGCCGCGCATGCCCGGTTAGCCGCGACCCGACAGGGGAGCGCGTCGAATCGCGAAAAAAACTGCCGAACAGTTGACGCAACCGGCAGCCGCGACAGATACTATCGGGTCGCGAACCATGTCTCGCAAAAGGGGGGTTCGCAAAACACGCAGCGGGCGCCCCAGCGGCGCATTACTCGTCACGAAGTCTTAATGGAGGACGTCAGCGATCGAAAAGTCACAGAGGGTTAATGAACAAATCCGCATTTCACCCGTGCGGGTCATTGGGGCTGCTGGAGAGCAACTCGGAATCTTGAGCACCGACGCGGCCATGACCGTGGCCCGCGAGGTGGACCTCGACCTGGTCGAGGTAGCCCCCAACGAGCGGCCGCCCGTCTGCCGCATCATGGACTTCGGCAAGTTCAAATACCAGCAAAAAAAGCGGCAGCACCGCGGCCACGCCCACCATAGCAAGATCAAGGAGATTCGCGTTCGCCCCAAAACCGGCGAGCACGACATCGGAGTCAAAGTAACCCGGGCGCGGGAGTTCTTGGCGCACAAGGACAAGGTGATCGTCTCGGTCGTCTTCCGCGGCCGCGAGTTGGCCCACATCGAAGAGGGCCAACGCGTGATCAAGCAGGTGCTGGCCAGCCTGGAAGATATCTGCAAGGTCGAATCCGCGCCCAGCCAGCAAGGGCGGCGGATCACGTGCATCTTGGTGCCCAAGTAGGTCACGCACGGGAGTGCGTGACGGAATCTCGGGGAGAAAAGCGTGTGGAACGCTTCGGCTCTGGCTGTGCTGTGCGCGGGCGTCGCTCTTGCCGCGCTCGCTGACGATACGCCAGCCGCCGAAACCACCGCGCCGCTTTCGATCCGCTGGGCCAAAGAGCACCTGACGGTTTCAGGTCCCCACGTGCCCGGCGGCTCGATCGACATTCATTACCTCGAAGCCTTTTGCCGCGCGGGCTCGAGCGATCGAGACTGGTCGAAGACGGTCATCCCACACAAGACGGAATTGATCGGCGCCAGCGACGACGGCCGCAAGATCCAACTGCGCAGCACGCTGGCCGATGGCGTTGTCGTGACGCACGAGCTGACCGCCGCCGCGGACGAAGTCGATTTCCGCCTGGTTGCCAAAAACCCCACCAAGGTCGCCTCGCAGGCCGTCTGGGCGCAGCCCTGCGTTCGCGTCGATCGCTTCACCGGCCGCACGCAGGACGATTACCTCGACAAGTGCTTCGTGTTTCTCGACGGCCGCCTGACGCGATTGCCCACGCAACCCTGGGCAACCAAAGCCCGCTACACGCCGGGCCAGGTGTGGCGACCGAAGAATGTCGGCAAGGACGACGTAAACCCCCGGCCGCTGAGCGAACTGACCCCCTCCAACGGCCTCATCGGCTGCTTCTCCGCCGACAACAAGATGCTCCTGGCCAGCGCCTGGGAGCCCTACCAGGAACTATTCCAAGGCGTAATCACCTGCGTCCACAGCGACCTCCGCATCGGCGGACTGGCGCCCGGCGAGACGAAGCAAATCCGCGGCAAGCTCTATCTGGTGCCCGCCGAAGTTGATTCGCTTCTGAAGCGCTATGAGCGGGACTTTCCGGAGCATGGCGGGAAGTAGTTGCCGAACAGGCGTGGAACGTCCCTTTTTCCTTTTCTACTGTGAACAATAGGGTACGCACATGCTCTTAATCCCGATTGCTCTGCTCATATCCGCAATACCTGAGTCGCCCTCGATCGACGTTCTCTCGGCGGCGGTGACGCGGCATCAGGCCAAATATGAAGGCGTTCAGTTTGACTACAAAGCCGACTTCGAAAAAGGTCGGGATGGGAAGTTCACAAAGACACCCGATGGCTCCGTCGCGATTGTGGAAAAGGGTACGAAAGAAATTATTTCTAGAATCAGTTCTCGCGATACCTTGCGTCTGATGCGCCCACCGAGTGGCGACCGCTCGGCACTTTGGCGCGACTGGAAGCAACACACCTTCCAGGTGGATCCTCCGGAGTGGAAAATGGCAAGGTTCGCTGTATTCAATGGTCGAGAGACTCGACTTTACAAAGCACGTCCGCACCAAAAGTGGAACCAGGGCAATATGATTCCGTTCGAAGACAATGTTACTTTTGAGGGCAACACATTTGACTGCTTTCTTCATCTAAACGTATATGGTCTACCAGACCTGTCCAACAATGTCGTTTCGCCGTCCCCCTATAAGTGGACGATCGTCGACAGCACCAAGGCCTTTGATCAAATGGCCTATCATCTGAAGGGGGCATTGGACAAGTCTCCATATACGTTCTATGTAACCGTCATGGCGCCCCCACACGCCCTTGTGTTGCAGGCTACAATCCGCGAGGGAAAGCTGGACACGTCTCCAGTACTTGAGGAATACGTGACTGATGACGTTGGTACTTTTGAAGGGATCAAATACCCAGCGAAAGGGCGATACGTTCGTCAACCGTCTGGAATTGCGGGGTATCGCTCTTATCGGTTTAGCGTCACAGGCGTGAAGCGCTTTAGCAGTACGACTCCGGCCAAGTGGCTCCCCGACTTTCCTCCCGGTACGGCCGTAGGGGACCAAGTTAACGGAAAGAACTTTGCCGTGGAGCATGAGGACCGTAGTCCCAAAGAGGTTAGATAGTCCCGTAGGTCACGCACCCCCGAGCGTGACAAGAAAGGGGTCGAGAGAATGCCACGCACGGGAGTGCGTGGCCTACGTCTGAGCCCCGCTCGTCCATTCGCGTGCATTCGCGCCCATTCGCGGTTGAGTTCTTGAACCGCGAATACGCGCGAACGACTTCACCCATTCGGAACGGAGCAGTGAGCCCGATCGTGCAGGGCGGCCTTGCGGTTCGCTGGATTCCCGCCTGCGCGGTCCGTAGGTCAGGGCTCGCCCTGACTAGCACCCGCACTCCGCTGCCCGTCAGGGCGAGCCCCAGCCCTTTCAAGCTGCTACTGCTATCTGCGATTTTCCCGAGGTTTTTGATGCTTGCGGTTGTCAACGCCCGAGAAATC
>Ga0163144_10009439_pt1 | contig 20960 bp, 16 predicted proteins | sample OliLak19BULKMAT1_FD_123175 | JGI IMG/M metagenome (GOLD analysis project Ga0163144, IMG submission 123175) | Freshwater microbial mat bacterial communities from Lake Vanda, McMurdo Dry Valleys, Antarctica - Oligotrophic Lake LV.19.BULKMAT1 | ecosystem: Environmental > Aquatic > Freshwater >... | reverse complement strand
CCTGCCAAATATTTAGATACGGTTAATTTGCGGAACACTCCTCGCATGAACGATGTCGTCCCCTCGTGTTCGGAATACTATACCTGCCGCCACAACCACTGTCAAGCGCTTTTCTCTATTTTCACAATCCTGCCTACATTCTCATCTGCACGCCGTGGGCTGAAGCCACGCGTCTATCGGTGCATCGTCCCCTTGCCGCAGGCTGAAGCCTGCGGATCTCACAGCCCTCCGTCGACGCGGTATAATGCTGCGCCAGAAGAAGAGAGGATGTGTGGCCGAACCTACAAGCAAATTGCTGATCGCGGATCGTCAGCGCCTAACACGAGCCGGATTAGTTGGTGTGCTGTTGCTGGCAGCATTCCTGCGCTTCTGGGGGGTGCGCTTTGGGTTGCCCTATTTCGAGCATCCCGATGAATGGGCTGTTGCCGATGAAGCGCTGCGCATGCTGCGAACCGGCAATATCAGCCCGCTCTCGTTTACCTACCCGACCCTGTATGTCTACATGCAGGTTGGCGTGGCCTGGCTCCACTACCTGTGGGGAGCCAGTATCGGCATCTATCACAGTGTTGCCGAGATCGATCCAGCACGGTTCTATGTCTGGGCACGGGCATTAACGGCATCGTTGGGAACTGCTGCGGTGGGGCTGACCTACCTGCTCGCACGGCGGCTGTATGGCCCGATAGCGGGATTATTGGCGGCCTGTTTTCTGGCAGTATTGCCCACCGCCGTTGGTGATGCCCATTATGTGACCGTCGATACGCCAGCGATGTTCTTTACGCTGCTGGCATTGCTGGCAATCACACGATTCATAAAACCCGTAGAGACGCAAGATATTGCGGGGGGCGCGGTTGGGTTGGTAGAGACGCAAGATATTGCGGGGGCGGTGGGAATCGCGGGGATTGCGGTTGGGTTGGCGGCCTCAACCAAATATAATGCCGGCGTGTTGGTTGTGCCGCTGCTGGTTGCGATTGGGTTGGCAATACGCGATAGAATGCGCGAACAACGAACCCTACCTGCCAAAACCCTTTTCCCATTGCGCCTGCTGATCACGCTGCTGGTTGCTGCTGGCCTTGGCGTTGCCATTGGTTTTACGCTCGGCACGCCACTGTGGTTCGCTGAACGTGGCCGCGTATTCGATGACCTCGCCAGCATTGCGCGGCATTATCGTGAGACCGGCCACCCCGGCGCTGAATCATCACGACCAGCCCTGTTCTATTATGGTGCGCTCTCGTTTGAGGCACCCGTACTCGCATGGGTTGCGCTGGCTGGTGCGCTGCTCGCAGTTGTTCGGCGGCGGCGTGCGGATCTCCTGCTACTGGCCTTTGTGCTGCCCTATGTGCTACAACTCAGCAGTGTTCGGGTGGTTTTTTTTCGCAATGCCGTACCATTATTACCCGCACTGTGTGTACTGGCAGCGGCGGCAGTCGTGGCCCTGGTCAGGGAATTGAGTAAGCGGCAGAAACAAGCATCTCAATCATCTGCTATCAATCGACAAGCGCTAGTGTTGTTGATTGTAGCCCTGACCGTGATTACCGCCCAGCCACTGGCCAAGGCGTTGCGTGATGAATGGCTGCGTGCCCAACCAACAACCCGCATCCTAGCGACGGAATGGGTACTACGCCATGCCAGCGCTGGCACCCGCATCTGGCTTGAGGACCAGACGCTCATCCTGCCGCAACGCCTGCGTGTGCAGGGCGGCCAGCCAGTAACCAGTCATCCGCTGGCCTGGTATACAGAACACGGCTTTCGCTATCTGGTGGTGAATGCCAGTATCGCCAAGAGCGACAAGGCCAGCCTAGCATTATTTGGCGAACCAGTGGCGCGTTTCGAGGCCACTGGCCAGCGCTATGGCCATACCTTCTTGATCTACGACACCGGCATTGGCGATATCGCCCAAGAACCACGCACGCCATCTGGAGCCACCCTTGGCGGCGGGGCAGTTGTGCTGGATGGCTATCGGCACCCGGATGCGAGTGCCGCAGGGAGTGTGTTACCGCTGGCGCTATATTGGCGGGTCGAGCGTGAGCCAGGCCACGATTACACCGTGTTTGTGCATCTGCTCGACGCCCAGGGCAATAAACTGGCCCAGCGCGATCTGCCGCCATTGGATGGCAGCCGACCAACAAGTGGCTGGAGGGTTGGCGAAATCATCCGCGATGACCAGGATCTCACGATTCCAGCAACCGTCCCGCCAGGACGCTACCAGATTGTCGTTGGCATGTACGATTCGCAGACATTTGTCGCAATTACCGATAACGGGCCAATTGCAGTGGGTGAGGTCGAAGTGAAATAGCTCTCAGCTCTCCGCCAGCAGCATTCAGTATTCAGGAGCGCCACAAGGGTAGAGCCAAGTTAAGGTGGGATTAGGCTTGGGTGTGCCCCTCGCCCCGTGTGGGAGAGGGGTTGGGGGAGAGGGGAAATGTGTACCAAACACCCCAACCTAGCAGCACACGGCGGCACAACAAGCGCATCTATGGCAGAAGGAGCTGGATATGCTCACACCAGCCACCGAGATGCTTTCAAAAAATAGAATCTCGGTTCTCGGTTCGGACTTCTGACTCCTGACTCCTGAATACTCGGTTCCTACGTTCGCACCAGTTCCGTCGCCACCGGCAGGGTGAAGGCGAATGTGCTACCCTTGCCAACGGTGCTTGTCGCCCAGATCCGGCCACCATGCATATCGACAAGCGATTTCACGATTGAGAGGCCCAGGCCGGTGCCGCCGATCCGGCGTGTGTTCGAGTTATCGACGCGATAGAAGCGTTCCCAGATGCGCGGAATATCTTCCTCGGGGATGCCCATGCCCTGATCGGCAACCGAGATCATCAGCCAACGGCCTGGCGGATGATCATCTGGCAATGCGGTGGTTTCCTGTGCCGAAAGGATGATCTCGCCGCCCTTGGGCGAATATTTGACGGCATTGGTCAGCAGGTTGAACAAGATCTGTTTGGCTTTATCACGGTCAATATAAGCTGGCGGAAGTTGGGCTGGCAGGTCGATCACCAAACGATGACGGCTGGTCAGGTGCATGTTGATCTGCGCGATCACCTCATTGATCAATTGGCGCATCGAGACGACCCACTGATTGAGTTTGACCTTACCAGATTCGAGGCGGGTGACGCCCAGCAGATCCTCGACGATCTGTGAGAGATGGCTGGCCTCGTCATACACAGTCTTGATAAATTCCTTCTGCTCCTTTGGCGCAAAATCGCGGGCCATGAGCAGTTCGGTATAGCCAAGAATTGAGGTCAGCGGCGTGCGCAATTCGTGTGAAACAACCGAAACGAACTCGCTCTTCAGCCGATCCGCCTCGCGTTCGCGGGTGACATCGCTGGCAACCCATAGGCGGCCAGTCAGTTGTCCAAGGCTATCGCGGGTGGGGATCGCCAGGAGGTGCAATTCCTGATGCGGATGGCGCAGTTGCACCGATGTCGAGAGCACTTCAGTCGGCTTGCGCTGCCCAGTTGCGGCAAAATCGGTCAGGGCCAGTGGTTCGGCCAGGCGTGGCAACAGCAGCGGGATCAGATCCCAGGGCACCTGGAAGGCCTCATTCAATTCGAGTGGGCCAAGGCCCCATACACTCAGCCAGGCCGGATTATAGCGCAGCACACAGCCCTGCCCATCCAGCAGCGCCAGGCCGGTTGGCAGGCTGGAAAAAACCTGCCCAAGTTGGGTGCTGGTTTCGAGCAGTTCCTGGGCACGCAGCGCTCGGCGTAGCGGCTGAACAACCGCAGCACACAGCGCACGGATAAAGGCCTGTTCACCCTCGCCAAACGCCGCCGAACGGGGACTATCGAGTTGCAGCACTGCCAGCGATTGGCCATCATGCACAATCGGGAAGGCTAATTCGGCGCGGATCTCGGGCACAACCGGTTGGTAATCGGGGTCCTGGGCGACATCGCGCAGCAACACGGCGCGGGCATCGCGGGCGACCTTACCCGACACACTCTGCGCCCATGGATGCCGCCGCTGTGGCTCACCAATCGTATCGTAACCAAATGGGGCCATGCCATAGCCCTCAAACACCTGCAGGATGACATCCTGGCTGGCGTGATCCACCAGGCTCACAGCACCAGCTTCCGCGCCGGTTGCATCGAGTGCCCAGCGCAACACCGCCGTCAGCAGATCGCCGAGTGAGTGCGGTTCCTCCATGTGGGCATTGATCTCGCTCAGCAGACGGCTCTGGCTCTTGGTCAGTTCGCCGGGGCGGCGCTGTAGTGCGCTGGATGCCCCACTCACACTGAGTGCAGTGCTGGCACCGAATTCGGCAACGATTGCGGCAGCCAATAGGGGCAGCAAACCGCTGATCAGCTCCTGGTCCGCAGGGCCAAGCGCCTCTGCTCCCGGTGTTCGTAGTTCGAGTACACCCCATAGGCGGCCAGCCCATTGAATTGGTGTACCGTAGTACCATAGTTCTGGCAATGGGTTGACCTGGCGGCGCAGGGCGATGCGCCGAGCAGCGACCATATTGGTCAGATCGGCATCCCATGGCTCACGCCAACCACCAAGATCAACATACTGCTCGGCCTGGCCATCCGGGCCATCACCACGCGGCCAGCACGTCAGTTGGCCATCGCGGAATGGCACCACACTGCGCAGTTGGGCGAGCAACTCCTGGACGCGCACCGCAAATGGGCGCTCACCAGAGAGCAGCCGTGCTGCATCGGTGATCAGGGCCAGTGAGGTGCTGGTTTGGTCGATTCGGGAGAGCATAGGCGCTCCATCTGACAACGTGTAGGTCATTCTAGCATACCTTGATCGGCTATGCAGTCAATGGCGGGTGCTGTGCGCTCTATCGATCTGTGTTGTGCTGTTCTGTATCTCGGCTATAGCAATGTCAGCACAATTGTGAGCGTCACAACGCTGGCCAGTGTGGAGAACAGCACCGTCGCAATCACGAATTCGGGCAGCAGATCGTTCTCGACGGCAATGATCGAGACGAGCACAGCGGCTGGCATGCTGGCCTGCAAGATCCCGACACTGCGTTCGATGCCTGCTAGCCCAAATGGTGCCGCCAGCCCGAATGCCAGCAATGGCCCGCCCAGCAACCGCACCGCACTGGCGATCAGCATATCCATATTTGGGCGTGGAATGCCAGCACCAGCCAACTGGCAGCCCAATGCCACAACCATCGTCGGGATCATGGCGGCTGCCAGTAGTTCGATTGGGCGGCTGATGATCGGCGGAAGGCTGACGCCATAGTCCAGATTGGCCCAGTTCATTAGCAGAGCCGGTGGCACCGCCAGCAGTGCCGGGGTTTTGAATACAGCCACAACCGCCCGGATACTGCCGCCGCGATGCCAGTTTGCCGCAGCCACGCAGATAATAAAGGCAATGATCATAATCGCCAGAAAGTAGATCGTTGCTGTTGCCAGGGCCGCTGCATCGCCAGGGAAGCGGAAGCGCACAATTGGCAGCCCAAAATTGCCAACATTGCCAAACACGGCAATGAGCACATAGGCCGCCACCATCTGGGGTGGGCGGCGCAGCAGGCGGGCGACGATCAGCCCAAGGGCAGCACACAGAACGTGGATGAGCATGATATAGCTTGTCATGCGGACTGCCAAGCCGGGATCGACTCGTGCTTTGGACATAATATCAAAGATAAAGGCGGGTGTCAGGATATAGTATGAGAAGCGTGAGAGCGTTCGTGAATCGAGGCTGAGCCATGGGCCGGCCAGGTAGCCTAACAGAACCAGCAGAAACACGGGTGCCAATACATTGGCAAAGGTCGTAATCAGTTCTTGCATGAAATTCCTTGGGTTGGTTGGGCCATTACAGTAATGTGTGCCATATGTATTGGTGGTAGCATAACTCATGCTATAATAAAACACCAAGCCATGAATCAGTCCATAACATGTGTCGGGAACAGAACCATTGGTACGGGGCAACCCGAACCTCAGCAGCGCCTCCCATGTGGGCACCAACATTATATGGAAGGAGCAGCCAGTGCGGGCGTTGCTACGTGTTTCCCGATTCATCGATAGCGTGATCGAATGGATTGGCAGCCAGATGACCTGGATGGTGACACTGCTAATTCTGATTGGGTTCCTGAATGTTGTGTTTCGCTATATTGGCCGCTTCTTTAACACCCAATTAACCTCAAACGCAATTATTGAATTGCAATGGTATTTGTTCTCCGTTCTGTTTTTCCTCGGCTTTGCCTATATTATGAAGCACAATCTAAATGTGCGTGTCGATTTTCTGTACACTAAGTTTAGCCCGAAACAGCGCGCCTGGATCGATCTGCTTGGCCATGTACTCTTTTTTGTGGCCTTCTGTATTCTTGGGATCTACATGACATTTGGCCCGGTGATGCGATCCTGGGGCCTATTGCGTGATGGCAGTTGGGGCGAATGGGAGATGTCGCCTGATCCGAATGGATTGCCGCGTGCGCCAATCAAATCGATGATTATTGTTTCGTTTGTGCTGCTGCTGTTTCAGGCATTTTCGGAGATTGTAAAGAATATTGCCGTGATAACCGATAGAATCGCGCCAGATATGATCGAACAGCATCCCGGCCACGAAATCCCAGCAGAATAGAGATAGGTGCAGAGAACACGGTACAGGCAGGAGGCAGGCGATGCTTACCGTCGGGTATGAATGGCTCTCTATTGCGATGTTCGGCGTGTTTTTCCTCATGCTGCTGACGGGCTATCCCGTTTCGCTTTCATTTGCTGCAACTGCCATTCTGTTCGTGGCGATTGGTGTGCCGCTTGGTGCCATGAAGTTTGCCGTACTTGGAACGCTGCCAAGCCGCTGGTTCGATACGATGTCGAACTTTACACTGCTTGCCATTCCGTTCTTTATTTATCTTGGCGCAATCCTTGAGAAATCGGGGCTGGCCGAGGAATTACTTGAAACGGTTGGTATTCTGCTTGGGCCGCTGAAAGGCGGTATGGCGCTCGCGGTTGTGATCGTTGGCACGATTCTGGCGGCGACAACAGGCGTGGTTGCGGCGACGATTATCGCTATGGGCATGATCACGCTGCCGGTGATGCTCAAACTTGGCTACAACAAGAAGTTGGCCACTGGTGTGATCAGCGCATCTGGCACACTTGCTCAGATGATTCCGCCCAGTTTGGTGTTGGTATTGCTCAGCGATCAGCTTGGTGTTTCGGTTGGCGATCTGTTTGCTGGTGCATTGATTCCGGGCCTTATGCTTTCTGGAAGCTATGCCGCCTATTGTGTCGGGATTGCCTATCTACGCCCTGGCATTGCTCCGGCAATGCCGCTCGAAATGCGCCAGATCACAGGGCGGGCCTTAGCGCGCAAGGTTGCCAAAGCCATTGTTCCGCCAATTGTGCTGATCTTCTCGGTGCTTGGCAGTATTTTCTTTGGGATTGCAACTCCAACAGAAGCTGGCGCTGTTGGTGCGGCTGGTGCCGTACTGCTGGCTGGGCTGAACAAACGCCTGAACCGCAAATTACTATCCGAGGCTGCATCAAGTACGGCGCGCTCAACGGCGCTGGTGATCATGATCCTGTTTTGCTCAACCTTCTTCTCGCTGGTGTTCGATCAGCTTGGTGGGCGGAAGTTCATGACCGAGATCCTGACCAATCTGCCTGGCGGCTTGATTGGCTTCCTGATTGTCGCCAACCTGGTTGTGTTTGTGCTTGGTATTCCATTAGAATTTACCGAGATCAACTTTTTGGTGATGCCACTGCTCGTCCCAGCCGCCCGAGCATTGGGCCTGGAAGGCGAGATGATGGTCTGGTTCGGGATCGTGATGGCAGTCAATCTGCAGACGGCGTTTATCTCGCCACCGGTTGGCTTCTCGTTATTCTATCTACAGAGTGCCGCGCCAAAAGAGGTCTCTACCGCAGATATTCACCTTGGCGCGATTCCATTTGTTGTGATTCAGGTGATCGTTCTGCTGCTGGTGATTATTTTCCCCGATACGGTGACATGGCTGGTGCGGGTTGCGGCTAAGTGATTGTGAGCCATCAGCTTTCAGCGGTTGCTAGAGGATGTGTAACCCGTAACCGGTAGTGAGGCACGCCCGTAGCAGCACACGGCAGCGCTGCACGAGCGATCTGATTGGAGGGACGCAAGGGGTGATCAAGGCCACCAACATTCTTTCTAACCATCGAGGTCAGAAGTCAGAAAAGGCGCTACGAACCTTCCATACAGCCTATTCTGACTTCTGACTGCTGACTCCTAGCTTACCTTGGCGAAGACGAAGTTGGTAAAGCCGGCCTCATTGATCTTATGCCAGCCATAGATGCCGGTGCGGAATTCCTTCCAGGATTCATAGATCCTCTTGAAATCGGCGTCCTTGGCCGCTGATTCATCGTAGAGTTGGAAGGCGGCCTTTTCTGCGGCCTCCATGATCGCCGGGCTATAGGGCTTGAGTTGCGTGCCGCTATCGACGAGTTTCTTCAGCGATGCGACGTTCTTGGCATCATAGCGCGCCAACATGGTTATATTCGCCTCGAACGCAGCAGCCTTGATGATCTCCTGATACTCCTTGGGTAGTTCATTCCATTTATCCATGTTGATCTCGATCTCCAGCGTTGGGCCCGGCTCCCACCAGCCTGGGTAGTAGTAGAACTGGGCCACCTTGTTGAAGCCGAGCTTCTCGTCGTCATAGGGGCCGACCCATTCTGCCGCATCGACTGCGCCGGTTTGCAGGGCTTGGAAGATTTCGCCGCCAGGAATCACCTGCACCGTCACACCCAGTTTGGCCATTACCTTGCCGCCCAGGCCAGGAATACGCATCTTGAGGCCTTTGAGATCATCGGTGGTGTTGATCTCTTTGCGAAACCAGCCGCCCATCTGAACACCTGTGTTGCCTGCTGGGAACTGGATGATATTGAACTTCTTGGCATTGAATTCTTGCAATGCGCTGAGGCCGCCGCCCTCATACAACCAGGCGTTCTGTTGTTGGGCATTCAGGCCGAAGGGCAGCGCTGTGCCAAAAGCGCATACATCGCTCTTACCAATATAATAGTACGATGCGGTATGGCCCATCTCGACAGCGCCGGACGATACGACATCCAACACTTCAGTGGCTTTGGCGAGTTCGCCGGCTGCGCGTGGCGTGATCTTGAACTTGCCACCACTGAGTGACGAAACGCGATCAGCGACCGTCTGAGCGCCACCAAAGATGGTGTCGAGCGACACCGGCCAACTGGTCGCCATCTGCCATTCGAGTGCTGGCAGTGCCGTACCCTGGGCTGGTGGCTGTGCAGCGGGTGCTGTCGTCGGCTCCCCACCAGTAGCTGGTGCGGTGGTTGGTGCGTTGGCAGCTGGCACGGCAGTTGGTGCGTTGGGAACGGCTGTTGCACAGGCACCTAATGACAGGGCGACACCGCCCAATAGGCCGGCTCCTGCGCCGCGTAGAAACTCCCGTCGTTTCATCGGGGGCTCCCTTCATCTAGAGAATCGGATAGGTGTGCATCGAGTATACCTGAGAACGGTTAGAGAATCAACCGGGGATCACAACGCCGGGTGCGACGGATTCTTCTGCAATGAACCACCATGCCCAACCATCGCGTAGGGGCGAACCGCGTGTGCGCCCACCGCCGACCATGCCCAACCATCGCGTAGGGGCGAACCGCGTGTGCGCCCACCGCCGACCCTGTGCGCCATTGCCGGTCATGGAGGGCGGTTCACGAACCGCCGACCATGGGTGCCATTGCCGGTCATGGAGGGCGGTTCACGAACCGCCGACCATGGGTGCCATTGCCGGTCATGGAGGGCGGTTCACGAACCGCCCCTACGGCCATGATTGGTCGTTGCAACATCGCATGCAGAACGTTCCGTCACACCCTCACAACGCCATCAGCGTGGCACTTCGACCTTAGCGAGCATCCGTTGAATGGCGGTGTCGGGGGTCAGGCCCTCGATCTCGGCCTCGGGTTTGAGGATGATGCGATGGCGATAGACGGGCCGCACCAGGAATTTAACATCATCCGGCACGACGAAGCTGCGGCCCTGCATTGCTGCCCAGGTTTTGGCGGCCAATAATAGCCCGATTGATGCGCGTGGGCTGCCGCCCAATACAAGATCGAGGCTTTTGCGGCTGATTTGTGCGATATCGGTGATGTATTTGAGGATGCCATCCTCAACCTGTACCGCCCCGATTTCACTACGGCATTGCGCCAGCAGATCGGGGTTCATCTGTGGTTGCAGTTGCATGCGCTCCAGATGGCGGGCATCGAAGCCATGATGGTAGCGCTTTAATACCTCGATCTCGACATCCTGGGGCGCATATTCGACAAGCACTTTGAACAGAAATCGATCAAGCTGCGCTTCTGGCAGCGGGTAGGTTCCTTCATATTCAACAGGATTCTGGGTGGCAATCACAAAGAATGGGTCGGGAAGCAGCAGACGCTGGCCCTCAATCGTTACCTGGCGCTCTTCCATGGCCTCCAGCAGCGCGCTCTGGGTTTTGGCTGGCGCACGGTTGATCTCATCGCCAAGCAATATATTGGTGAAGATTGGCCCTTTGCGCAACCGGAACTCACTGGTGCCGATTTCGAACACCTGCGTGCCAACAACATCAGATGGCATGAGATCGGGGGTAAACTGCACCCGCTTGAACTCGGTCTGCGTGAGTGCCGCAATTGTCTTGGCCATCAGCGTTTTAGCGGTGCCTGGCACACCTTCGAGCAGCACATGCCCGCCACTAAACAGGGCAATCAGTATCTGGGTGAATGGATCGGCCTGCCCAACAAGCACGCGGCCTGCCTCGGTGCGAATATGATTTGCGGTTTCTTGTGTCAGCATATGCTTCCTATATGAAGGATGAATGGCAATAGATACCCTTACCCCTGCTGCGCTATCCCCTCGCTCGGTACTACACCCTGCTCCCAGGCATCAATTCTGGCAACTAAATCGGCCCCACTGCGGGCCAGCATATTGCGGCGGTACAGCAGCGCCATCCAGATCGGCAGTGGCGGAAGAACAAACACAAGCGCAGCCAGCCATGCGGCAACTGTGACGGCCTGGGCGATCAATGAGCTTTCACCAAGCAGCCAGATCGTCGGGAGTGGGATGAGCAGCCCAATCACAATCGCGACACTCAACCCGGCGGCGGCCAGGAGTATGGCTGCTAAACCCCATACGATGCTATTGCTGCGGAAGCGATAGCCAACCAGATCGAGGCTGCGCTGGATCGCTTCACCAAAACGCAGCCGTTCGAGCGCCCATGGTTGCAGTGCATACACCAGGCTGCTATACCCAGCTCCGCCAACCACCAATACCAGCAGGTAGGCTCCGCCAAAAAAGATACCGATTGCAGCAAAGCCGAGCGCCATACTCCCGGAACTCGAACTGCTGACACTTGAGAGCAGCCCAATGCCAAATAACCCGACTACATAGATTGGGCAGACGCACACCATCACCAATACACCAGTGATAATCTGGGTCAGGATTGAGAAAATCACCGTGAACACACTCATGCCAATCGCCCGCAATGGATGCAGCGCCAGTGCTGCCCGCAGATTGATTGGCCGCTCTGCAATGGCATCATCGGCAACCCGTGAAAGCCCAACAATCAGATAGATGGTGAGTGGCAATGCCAACAGGCTGATCGCCAGGACGATTGCTAGTTCGACCATGCTGTTCAGCCAGGAAGATGCCGCCGTTACCAGCCCAACCATGATTGCTGTCGGAACAAACCAGCCGAAGGCAATCAGCAGGAATGCCCCGATGTTATGGCGGTAGATGGCGAAGCCTTGATCGAGAAGTGCGATGGCTTGTTGGAACGATTGGCGCATAGGTTATTCCAGTTGTAAAGAAATACCAAACAACCCTTGCCGATGCGATGTGCCGTTGCACCTCGAATAGACGTGACATTCTATGATACGCCGATGTGTAGGGGCAGACCGGCGTGTCTGCCCACCGTGACCATACGATGATACCCACTGAGAGCGTGAGGGCGCACACATTGGCGCGTCCTATCCACATGGCCGATGGTGCCAGAACATACATCATACCATTGCCATGTCATCCTGAGTGGATCTCCGATGATGGCATACCCATGATGACATAACAGCTTGCTACTTTGTATTCCTCGCCAGCATTGCCTCTGCCTCGGCAATTGCCGCCAACATACCCTGTTCGTTGGTCTGCTGGTTACGCAAACGGGCGAGCAGGCCAAGCAACGCTGGCTGATCAATATCGCGAATACGCGCTAATTCACGAACGAAATCAACATCTTCTGTTGCAGGGTTGATTCCTGAGCTACGGGCGAGGCGGCGTTTGATGCTCTGATGATAGTGCTGCATGACATAGGCCCGTTTGCCGCCGCGCTGGAGCAGATCGGCGATACTCTCGATATACTCGGCACTACTACGGCGTTGGGTTTCTTCTGCCAGTGGAATTGGCCGACCAAACCTTCGCCCGCTCAGAACAAGATAGGCCGCAATTGCCAGAATGGCATAGGTTCCAGCCCAGCCCCATGGCGTGCCAAGCACCGTTGTCGTCGTTGATGGTGGCTGGATATAGCCATGATGGATTTCATCGAACAGGATGCGCCCGCCAGGCGGAACGCGCCGCAGCATATTCAGAACCAAGCGCGCATTCTGCTCGTCGCGCAGGCCGCCATTGGTAAACGGGTAGGATGTCGCGCTCATGTAGACATACCCGGCACCATAGTGAATGCCCGCCACCAGCAGCTCATTGGGCGTTCCCAGTAATGGGGCATAATCATTGCGCTGTGGGGCTAGAACCCGCCCGGCTTGCACATTCGCGCTACTTACAAGTGGCTGATCCAGGGCCGGTTGCAGTGGTGCGGCTTGTTCGATCACAACCGTGCCAGTATACACCTGGATATTGACCTTGAGCTCGGCTAGTAGGGCATTATTATCGCCAAGCAGCGCCGATGTATCATCGGCCAGAATGAGTGTGCCACCCTGTTCGACCCAATCCAGGGTTGTTCGGGCTTGTTCGGGCGTAACGGCCTGTGGCGGGCTGAGGATGATCAGCGCACTATCGCTCTGTTCTAAACTAAACTCGCGGTATTCAAGCCGGTCGGGTTCATAGCCCATCCGCCCGACCCATTCATAAAGAGCTTGGGCACCTTCTTCAGATGTCGAGTGGGTGGTTGGTGCACTGGCAGGCGCTGGTGGCTGGCGGCCCGGCCCATATGCAATGAACAGAACCAGTGCCAGAAACAGCCCAATCAGGATCAGAATATCGCGTCGAGCGCTCATGCATCCCTCCCCAGCCGCTCAACGCTGGCACGATAGGCCTCAAAGGCGATTGGATCGAGCGGTGTGGAGCCATACCAGACGCTATCGAAGGTTTCGACAATCGGCTGGAGCGCGGCCTGGAGTTTCGGGTTATCGCCAATTCGCTCAAGATACTCACGATTGGTCAATGCTCGGTCGTAGCGCAGCAGGCCGCGCTCATCGAGCCTAAGCAAAGCTGCCAGATACAGGAAGCGCACCGCAGTACGGTAATCGCCATCGCGGGCCAGAATGCTGGCCTGATCCAACGCCTCACGGGCTGTCAGATTGGCCTCTGGATCATCGGTGGGCGGGCGGGCTTCGGCAATCACGCCGCGCCGCAATCCGGCCAGCAGATAGACAATCACGGCGATCAAGGCAGCCAGGCCGATCAGGCCAATCGCCCATGCAACGACATTGGCGGTGCCTGGTGCGACGGCTCCAAGCGGGCGGAGGATGGCTTCAATAATCCGGCCAAGCCAGTTGAGGAATGCAGTCAGCCAGGCTGGCGGCGGAGCTGGTTGCGGGCGGCTATATGGTGGTGCGGCGAGAATGGCCTGCAAGCGCTTCAGGGCATCCGCTGGGGCTGCGTTTGGTGGTTGGGCGAGGGCATCGGCCAGGGCACCAAGTCGTTCGGCAATCAGTTTGGTATCGGGATTCGGGCGGGCTAGTTCATCACGAAGCCAGGAATTATCGACCGAGATGCCGCCACCATTGGGGAGCTGCACTCGCGTGGTACTGATCAGCCGCTTGCCAGTTTCTTCAAGGCCGATTCGGTCGCCACGCCGCGCAGCAGCCAACGACTCACGAACCCAGGATGCATAGGTTTGTGGATCTGGATCGAGGGATTGCGCGCCAACACGCCCAGCGCTTGACAGAAGGAGGGTTGCCAGCAACACAGCCATAACCGCCAGTATCAGATGGTTACTGCGAAGGCCGGTTTGTTGCTTCAAACCCATGCGCTGATGCTCCTGCTAGGTTGCCAGCAACAGTATAGCAGCCTACAAGGGCGGGCGGCAAGCAGCAGATGAGTTACGGAGTGTAGCATAATGGTTTGCAATGGGCAGCGATGATGCCACCATGGGGTAGGGGCGGTTCGTGAACCGCCCACGATGACGAGCCAGGTGGCTGACGAAGATTGCATATTTCATCGGGTATGAATCGCTTGCACACTGCGGGCTGAAGCCGCACGGCTAGGGATGGATCGGCCCCTTGCCGCAGGCTGCTCAGAATGCCAGATCATCACACCCAAATGCCGTAGGGCGGTTCGTAAACAATATACACGGGTGTAATCCGTGAGACAATGTAGCCATCGTTGATCATCCGTAGGGCGCAGCAGCAGCTCTGCTATAGAAACGACTTGGCATGTGGAAGCTGCTGCGCCTCTACCACATCGTTGTCATTGTTGTTCCGGCAATATCCCCAATCGTGGGCGGTTTACGAACCACCCGACCAGGATGCTACCAGCGTAGAACCCTGAGCCATAGGTTCACCTACTATCACGCCGAGGGATTTCTCGTGTGCTACAATACGCTTGTTCATTGTGCCGGTGCCTGAACGAAGGAGGGTCAGATGCACGATTGGGAATTGCTTCCTGCCATTGAGCGCGATTCGCAGAAGGTGAGTGGTACATGGGTGTTTCGTGGTACCCGCGTCCCAGTGACGGCGCTCTTTGAGAATCTTCGTGATGGGGCAACTCTTGATCAATTTCTGGAATGGTTTCCAGGGGTCACACGAGCACAAGTTCAGGAGCTTCTGACCTACGAGATGCAGGTTTTTACCAGGGCAGTGGCTTGATGAATATTCTCTTTGATCAAGGGGTTCCCGTTCCGCTTCGTCGCGCTCTAACCAATCATGGTGTTGTTACAGTATACGAACAAGGTTGGTCAACCCTCGTCAATGGTCAGCTTCTCGAAGTTGCTGAACAGCAGGGATTTGATGTGTTTATCACGACCGATCAGAACCTTAAATACCAGCAACAATGAACAGGTCGCCGATTGAGTATCTTCGTATTGAGCACTACCTCATGGCCACGCATACAACCGCATAGTACTGCTATTCGGGATGCCATTGAGTAACTCCTGCCAGGTGCCTATCACGAGTTCCTCATTCCATAAACATGTACTGATGTTAGCTCGATGCTCATCCCAAAATCCCCCTTCCCCAGAACCGCCAAATTCAAATCTTGCGTGCTATAATAAGAATATGATTTCCCACCCGAGGTAGCCGATGCGCCTGGCCTATGCCGCTGATCTGCACGGCAATGTTGCCCTCTATCGTGCCCTGCTCGATCTGGCTGCTGAGAGTGGTGCACAGGCAGTGGTTGTCGGTGGCGATCTGCTTCCGCACGAACCACGCGCAGATCGGGCTGTCCACAGCCAACGCAGCTTCATTGAGCGTGAGATTCGCCCGTTGCTTGAGCGCTTCCACAGCACCCATCCCGCTGTTGATGTGTTTCTATTGGCTGGTAATGATGATTGGGCGGCTGCAATCGCTGGGCTTGCCGATCTCGAAACGGATCGGCTGGCCTATGCACTGCACGGGCGCACCTTTAGCCTGAATCAATCGGGATTATGGATTGCTGGGTATGCGTGTGTTCCGCCGACTCCATTTAGCATGAAGGATTATGAGCGCCCTGATGCGGGATCGCGGCGGGCGGCGAGTTTTGGGAGGGCCTACATCAGCAATGCAACCGGGCTTGTTCCACTTGAGCAATGGCAGTTCGATGAACGCCAGCAGATCGCAACCGAACTGGCGGAACTGGCAATGCTCAGCGAACCAACACACACAATCTATGTCTGCCATACGCCACCAGCCGATACACCGCTCGATCTGATGGCTGGCCAGCGGCATGTTGGTAGCCATGGGCTAAGAGCCTTTATCGAGCAGCATCAGCCACCGCTCACACTGCATGGCCATATTCACGAAGCGCCGGCACTCAGCGGGCAATATGCCTGCCAGATTGGCGCAACATGGTGCATCAATCCAGGGCGCGATCCGCAACGCCTGCAGGCTGTGACATTCGATAGCGATGATCTTGCGGGAACACTAAAGCATACAATCTATGGGCCGCCGTAGAGACGCAAGATTTTGCGTCTCTACGGCCCAATAACCGAGCATTTACGCGTTCTGCGTCGGAGGGCGATATGCGCTTCTTCTTCAATAGAAAGGGCAATTCCATGCACAACGATATCACAGCAGTGCGCGAAAGTCTCGGCTCGCAACAATATATTGCCTCCGATGAGATCGCAACAGTGATATTCCTTTCCGAGCGGCTGGGCAAGCCAATTCTGGCAGAAGGCCCGGCTGGTGTTGGCAAAACAGAACTGGCCAAGGTCTGGGCGGCTGCGACGGGCCGTGAGTTGATACGTTTGCAGTGCTATGAGGGTCTCGACGAAACCAAGGCGCTGTATGAATGGGAATATGCCAAGCAGTTGCTGTATACCCAGCTGCTGCGCGATAAACTCAGCGATGTGCTATCCGGCGCTGCCAGCCTTGGCGAAGCAGCCGACCGATTGGCAAAAGAAGAGGATGTATTCTTCTCGACGCGCTTCTTGTTGCCGCGCCCGCTGCTCAAGGCAATCACCAGCGATAAACCGGTGACGCTATTGATCGATGAGATTGATCGGGCCGATGCTGAGTTTGAGGCCTTTCTGCTGGAAATCCTCAGCGATTTTCAGGTCAGCGTGCCAGAACTTGGCACAATCAAGGCCAAGCATCAGCCGAATGTGTTGCTGACAAGCAATAACACGCGGGAGCTTTCCGAAGCACTCAAACGGCGCTGCCTGTATATTCATGTCGATTACCCGACAGCCGAGGTTGAGCGGCAGATCATCAGCCTGAAAGTGCCAGGGCTTTCACCAAAACTGGCGCAGCAGGCCGTCGAACTCGTTCAGCGTCTGCGCAGCATGGATCTGAAGAAGCACCCAAGCGTTTCCGAGACAATCGATTGGGCCAAGGCACTCATGGTAATGAATGTCAAGAGCCTGGATCGACAGACCCTCGAAACCACACTGAATGTGTTGCTGAAATACGAAACCGATCTGCAAAAGGCCAAGCGGGCCATCGCCCGCGATGAGGAGAGCGGACGTGGTGGCGATGCGGGTGAGAGCCGCCGCGAGAAACGCCGCCCACGCGATACCCGTGATCCCGATGAGTGGCGGAATTAGCCCTCATCCCCCGGCCCCTTCTCCCATTGCCAGGGAGAAGGGCAGCAATGGCTCAAAGAAGAGTCATGGCCCTTTGTCGTTGTCATCCCCCGGCCCCTTCTCCCATTGCCAGGGAGAAGGGCAGCAATGGCTCAAAGAAGAGTCATGGCCCCTCTTCCCAACGTGGGAGAGGGGTTGGGGTGAGGGGTGTAGGATGAAGCAAATCTCAGATCGAGGTAAACCATGGATCAGCGTGTCATCGATTTTATTACAGCCCTGCGTGCGGCGGGAGTACGGGTCTCGATTGCCGAAACCGCCGATGCGATGCGGGCGATTGAGGCTGCTGGAATCGGCACAAAGGATTGGTTCCGCTCGGCATTACGCGCAACGCTGGTCAAGGAACCCCGCGATTTGCCGACCTTCGATAAGCTATTTCACGATTATTTCAGCGAGGGTGATCCGCCGCCGCTTCAACAAACGGGTGGCGGGATGAGCGATGAGCAGCGTGAGCAGATGATGCAACAGCTCATGGAGATGCTCGAAAACATGACGCCCGAACAATTGCGTGAGTTGTTTGAGGCCATGATGACCGGCCAGAACCTGACCCGTGAGCAACTCCAGCAATTGCTTGAACAAACCAGCCCGATGCAGAACCCGATGCCGGGCATGCCAATGCGCGGTATGCCATTCAGCCAATGGGCGCTTCAGCGGGCGATGCGCCAGGCCATGCGCGAGCTAGAATTCGATAAACTCGATGAGATGTTGCGCGAACTGATGGACAAACTGCGCGAGGCGGGCCTCAGCGAGGAGCAACTCCAACAGCTCGAACAGGAGGCTCGCGCCAATCAGAGCGCATTGGCCCAACAGATCGCCCGTGAACTTGGTCAGCAAATGACCCGCCAAACCGCGGAGCAGCGCCGTCAGCCGCCCGAGGATCTGATGGATACGCCATTCGAGCACATGAGCCGTGAACAGAGCGAGGATCTGCGGGCGATTGTGGCGCGGCTGGCAGCCCAGTTGCGTTCACGGGCTGCATTGCGCCAGAAGCGAGCGCGCAAGGGTTCGCTGGATGCCAAGGGCACCATCCGCGCCAATCTACGCTTCCAGGGTGTGCCGATTGATATTCGCCATCGGCGCAAGCATCTCAAGCCGCGCCTGGTTGTGATCTGTGATCGCAGCAAATCGACCGAAGAAGTCGTGCGATTCTTGCTGCTGATGGTCTACACATTGCAGGATCAGGTCAGCAACACCCGCGCATTTGCCTTTATCGAGACGATCTATGATATCAGTACGTATTTTAACGAGCACCGCCCTGAACAGGCAATCGATCAGGTGATGGAGAATGTCTACTCAAAGCGCAGCTACAGCACTGATCTTGGCAACAGCCTGAAAGAGTTCATGAACGAACATGCCGGTGCGGTTGATCATCGCACCACAGTGATCATCCTGGGCGATGGGCGCAATAACGACAATGATCCAGGCCTCGAACACATGCATCGGCTCAAACAACGCGCCCGCCGCGTCGTCTGGTTCAATCCCGAACATCCATCACTGTGGGGCCGCTATGATCCAGGCAGCCTGAGCAGCGATATGCTCAAGTACCAGCCATTGTGTGATGCCGTCCATCACGTCAGCAACTTGCGCCAGCTTGTTGCTGCTGTTGATTCGTTATTTACATAGGAATGTCTGTGGGGTGCAGCAAAGCTGCACCCCACAGACATTCAAGATTTTCGGGGCATAGCCCCAAACCCCTATTTCGATTGGTGACAATACTCCCGATTCTGTAGTTTGCCGCCATCTCTCTCTGTACATCGTACAGGCCGCTCATGGTCTGATGGGTGTTACCCACCATCGCCCTTGCGGCGGCGATGCGAGCGAGCGGGGTGGTACAAACGAAACGGCGGATCCGCCATCCCTCCCACCGATGAGCCCACCCCACGCACCTTGCTCCCCTGGCCGGCGCAGTCGCCTAGCCGCCGACATCGCTGCCGACGCTGGTACACTCTTACTGTACCCTTTCACCCCTTACCTGAGCCCGAAGGCCATCGGCGGGTCTGCTCTCTGTTGCCGTCTTGCGTCATACTGGCATTACGACCAGTGTGCCCCCGCTTACGGTTTCGCGGGGCGGCGTTCCATATGGATACCCATATGGGCAAGGAGTCGGGAAGTTCCTCTAGGAATGACCCCAGCGGCGGCCTATCACCAATCGATGCAGGGCATTATACCGCGCTATTGGTCGTGCTACAATGGCGGGGATTTTATCCTGCGAGTATTCAGGAGTCAGCATTCAGAAGCCAGAATACGGCTTGATGGCACCGATTTATGCCCTCTCTCCTTTTAGACACAGTTCACCGTTTGGGTAGATACGACGTGTAGGGACGCGCTATAGCGCGTCCGTACGCCTGCAATCCGTGCGAGATTGTCCTAATGGACGCACCCTTCAGAAAGCTTGTCTTACCATCCTGTATCTCAACTGCGAAATTCTGACTCCTGAATTCTGACAGCTACAAAGAATGGAGCCTCCCCAATGCCAATAACCTATACCGCCGATCGGCTGTACACCGCGCTTGAGGATCGGATCATTGCGCATGGTGCTGTCACTGTTGATGGAGAGACGATCACCTATGTCGGATCCTCTGCCGATGCCCCAACCGACGGCGAACGTGTGACACTTGGTGATCTGACGCTGATGCCGGGCCTGATCGACATGCATGTGCATCTGACCTTTTCTGCTTCCGAGGATGTGTTAACCGATTATCTGAACGATAGCGATACCATGCGTTTGGTTCGCGGAGTTGAGAATGCCCGCCGTGCGCTGATGTCCGGCGTCACCACTGTGCGCGAGTGCGGCGGGCGTAATGAGCATGTGTTTGTGCTGCGTGAAGCCAGTGCGCGTGGCATCATTCCGGCACCACGTATTATTGCGGCGGGCGGTTCGATCACAACAACCGGTGGCCACTGCTGGTTTTTCGGGCTAGAAGCCGATAGTGAGGAGGAGTTGCGCAAAACCGTGCGCGGGCAGGTCAAGGCTGGTGCCGATTATATCAAAGTGATGGCAACCGGCGGGGCACTGACGCCACGCACCAACCCGAGCGCGCCACAGTATAGCGAGCAGCAACTACGCGCGATTGTTGAAGAAGCGACACGCATGGGTGGGCTACGGGTTTCTGCCCATTGCCATGGCACCGCTGGGGTGCTGAATGCGGCTCGTGCTGGCGTCACAACCATCGAACACTGTTCCTTCCAAACCCCAACTGGCATCGTCTATGATGAAGAAGCCGCACAGGCAGTGCATAGCGCTGGGTGTTATGTCTGCCCAACCCTGGCGATTGCCGAACGCGCCCGTGGCACAGTGCCGGATGACCACCCACTGGCCCACTACCGGCGAACGATGTTTCCCCTGCGGGTTGCCAATCTGCGCCGCTTGCACGCCATGGGTGTGCCATTCGTCTCCGGCAGCGATGCTGGTGTCACGCTGACACCGTTTGAGGATTTTGTGTATAACATCACACTGCTGGTTGAGGAAGTCGGCCTCTCCAACCATCAGGCCATCCAAACCGCAACAACCACTGCCGCGCAGGCGTTGGGGCGCACAGATCTGGGTTCGTTACAAGCCGGGCGCGCCGCCGACCTG